>ENA-UONT01000346-UONT01000346.1-human-gut-metagenome-genome-assembly--contig:-CS20-NODE-346-length-59929-cov-36.277516_pt1 | contig 59929 bp, 45 predicted proteins | sample MGYA00242459_ERZ724006 | MGnify/ENA metagenome assembly ERZ724006 | reverse complement strand
CCTCGCACAGCTCCGCCGTGCGGCGGCACTGCCACACGATGGCGTTGTACACCGGCTCGCCGGTAGCCTTGTCCCAGATGATGGTGGTTTCCCGCTGGTTGGTGACGCCGATACCGGCGATGGAGCCAATGGGCAGTCCGGCAATGGCGTCCGCCGCCGCCTGGGCCTGGGTACGCCAGATCTCCATGGGGTCGTGCTCCACCCAACCGGCGCGGGGATAGTGCTGGGTAAACGGGTACTGACCCCGGCCCACGATATCCCCCTGTCTGTCGAATACGATGGCGCGGGAGCTGGTGGTGCCCTGATCCAGCGCAAGGATGTAGGAAGCCATGAGAAATCCCCCTTTTCAAGAGTAGCTTGCTGTGGTATGATGGATATAATAGTAAGTACCATCGAATAACAAGGGCAAACACGCCTGACAGCGTGTCTTTTCGGCGCTTTTTACCCTTTTCGCCTTGGCGGGCTTGACGTATTGCCAAGGGACTTGACGCAGTATGGGCGCATTTCTGCCCGTCAAAACCGTGTCTGCCCTTGTCATTCGATGGTACAAGTATATCACAGGAAGGACGGAATTGCCATGACAAATAAGACGGACTTCACTTTTCTTTCCAGCGACGGAAAAACGCGGCTGCACGGCATCGCGTGGGTGCCGGAGGGCGTAACGCCGGTGGCGGTATTGCAGCTTGTCCACGGCGTGGCGGAGTATATCGGCCGCTATGACGATTTTGCCCGGTTCCTGAACAGCCACGGCGTCATCGTGGTGGGTCACGACCATCTGGGTCACGGCCTGTCTCTCCCGGAGGGCGGCACGCCGGTGTATTTCGGTGACGGCAACACATGGAACACCCCGGTGGACGATATCTACGTGCTGCACACCAAGCTGAAGGAGCAGTACCCCCACCTGCCGCTGCTGCTGATGGGCCACTCCATGGGCTCGTTCCTCAGCCGCACGTATCTCATCCGCTATCCCGGCACGGTGAAGGCCGCCGTCCTTATGGGCACCGGCTGGCAGAGCGCCGCCACGCTGGCGGGCGGTCTTGCGCTGGCGGGAACGCTGGCACGGCGGGGCGCGGCGTCCACCAACGCCGCGGTGACGGCGCTGGCCTTTGGCGCGTACAACAAGACCTTCAAGCCCAACCGCACCGAGTGCGACTGGCTGTCGGCGGACGAGGAGAACGTGAACAAATATATCGCCGATCCCCTGTGCGGCCACGACGCTACGGTGGGGCTGTTCCGTGAGATGCTGTGGGGCATCCGCTTCAACCAGCGGCCTACCAACCTGCGGAAAATGGACAAGACCGCGCCGGTGCTGCTGATCTCCGGCGAGGACGACCCTGTGGGCGGCATGGGAGCGGGTGTGCGCCAGACGTATCAGGCGTTTCGCCATGCCGGAGTGACCGACTGTACGCTGCGGCTGTACCACGGTCTGCGGCACGAACTGCTGAACGAAAAAGCGCACCGCGGCGCGGTGTATCAGGATATCTGGAACTGGATGGAGGGAAAACTGTCATGACCGCGTGGGAGGAACTGAGAGAGACGTGCCTGAAATGTCAGGCCTGCCAGCTGCGGCAGACCTGCACGCAGGTGGTGTTCGGCGTAGGCGACCCCAACGCCGAGGTGCTGTTCATCGGCGAAGCGCCCGGCGCCAACGAGGATGCCCAGGGCGAGCCCTTCGTAGGCCGGGCGGGCAAGCTGCTGGACGACATGCTGGCCATGATCGGCCTGCACCGGCAGAATATCTATATCACCAACTCCGTCAAGTGCCGTCCGCCGGAGAACCGGGACCCGCTGAACACGGAGAAGGACGCCTGCCGGGGCTATCTGCGGGCGCAGGTGCGGCTGATGAAGCCCAAGATCATCGTGTGTCTGGGGCGCATCAGCGCCATGGAGCTGATCAAGCCGGACTTCAAAATTTCGCAGGAGCACGGCCAGTTCTTTGACCGCAACGGCACGCTGATGATGGCGCTGTTCCATCCGGCGGCGCTGCTGCGCGACCCCCGGAAAAAGCCGGAGACCTTTGAGGATCTGAAGGCTCTGCAGGCCAAGATACAGGAAATCTGCGACCATACGCCGCTGACGTTTGAATAAGAGATAAAGGAGTGCCGTCCAATTGACGGATGGTCGAAAAAAGTTCATGGAGCGTATCGGCACCGATACGCTCCATTTTCATGCTATGTAGCGGGGTACAGGCCCTTGGCTCTCCCTTTGGGAGAGCTGTCACCGCAGGTGACTGAGAGGGCATCCAAGATAGTGTGGTGTAAGTCCGGATAGATGCTACAGCGGCATAGCCGCTGAGATTGACACTAAAAATATGCCACTGGCATATTTTCTTAACGTGTCGACACCGGCATGTTTTCTTAACGTTCCCTCCCTCTCCGTCCTCGCTGCGCTCGGCCACCTCTCCCAAAGGGAGAGGCAAGGAATATTCGCGCGGTAAGAAGTGCGACGTTCAATTTGCTTGAAAAAGCAGATAAAACAAGAACAGGCACAGCGGATTACCCTACTGAGCCTGTTCCTTGTCTCAAGCAGCCCGCCCAACGGGCGGCACTCCTTTTTTATGAAAGGTTTACAGCGCGGCCATGGCCTCGTTGATGCTTGCCTCGCAGCTGCGCATGGCCAGGATGGTCTTTTCCATCAGCTCCTCCAGCGTCCAGCCCAGACGCTCCGCGCCGGTGGTGATCACGTCGCGGGAGCAGCCGGCGGCGAACTTCTTGTCCTTGAACTTCTTCTTCAGGCTGCTGACTTCCATGTCCATCACGCTCTTGCTGGGGCGCATCCGGGCGGCGGCGCCGATCAGACCCGTCAGCTCGTCGGCGGCGAACAGCACCTTTTCCATCTCATGTACCGGCTCCACGTCGCACACCAGACCGTAGCCGTGGCTGCACACCGCGTGAATCAGGTCGGCATCGCAGCCCGCCTTTTCCAGCAGCTCCGGAGCCTTCAGGCAGTGCTGCTCCGGCCACATCTCAAAGTCGATGTCGTGCAGCAGTCCGGCGGTGGCCCAGAAATCCGCGTCCTCGCCGAAGCCCAGCTCGTTGGCGTACCAGCGCATCACGCCCTCCACGGTCAGTGCGTGCTGGATATGGAACGGCTCGTGGTTGTACTCCTTCAATGCCGCCAGAGCGGCGTCCCGACTGATAACTTCCTTCATTGCGGCAATCTCCTTTTTGTGTATTTTCGGCGCGAAAGAGCCTGAAATGATGCCCTATTGTATCACGGGCCGCCGCATTATGCAAGAGCGTTTTCCAGCACCCGCAGGACTTCCTGCATGTGCCGCAGCTCCTCCCGCAGCAGTGTTTGATACACCGGCGGGGCAGGCGCGGCGGGTGTGACCCGTGCGGGAGCGGCGGCGCTACCGCGGACCTCCGGGTAGGGGTTCTCCTGCGGGTTGACCCGCTTCCAGACCTGATCGTATTTGCGGTAGTCGTAAAGCTCGTTGTCCATAGTGACCTCCTTTCCGGGGAAGTGTTTCGCAGCCAAAGCCTCCCCTGTGTAAGGGGAGGTGGCAACGCGAAGCGTTGACGGAGGGGTTGTCGATCAAGGGGTTATCCCCTCAGTCAGCCTTACGGCTGACAGCTCCCCTTGCAACAAGGGGAGCCTTAAATTGCAGCGTCCTCGATAGGCCGCCATGTATGCCCATTCCCTCCCCGTGACATACTATGCCATGAGCGCCGCTGCCGCCACCCGTTGACACGCTGGACAAAACCCCCTATAATGGTGAAAAAAGCGGAAAGGACAGGGCGTATCGGTATGATGATCTCAACGAAGGGGCGCTATGCGCTGCGGGTGATGGTGGACTTGGCGGAGCACCGGGAGGAGGGCTATATTCCCCTGCGGACGGTGGCCCAGCGGCAGGGCATCAGCCAGAAGTATCTGGAGAGCATCATGACCACCCTTTCCAAGGCGGGGTTCGTGGACGGTACCCACGGCCGGGGCGGCGGCTATCGCCTTGTCCGTTCACCGGAGGAGTACCACGTCGGGCCGCTTCTGCGGGCCATCGAGGGGCCGCTGGCCCCGGTGCAGTGCGTGGAGGACGCGGCGCAGCCCTGCGAAATGGCGGACGGGTGCCGCACCCGTGCGTTGTGGCAGGGGCTGGATCAGGTGATCCGGGACTATCTGGACAACGCCACGCTGGCCCAGCTGATGGTGGAGGAAAAAGACGAAGCTTTTTTGGAACAAACGGCGAAATAAATTGATTTTCCTTATATTATCTGGTATAATATTTCAAGTTTGTCAAAATAGCTCTTTTCCTGACAGAAAATGCCGGTTCTGCCGGTTTAATTTGAGGAGGAAGATTCCATGCTGGAATTGAAACATATTTCCTATCGCGTGTCCACGCCGGAGGGTGACATGGATATCATCAAGGATATCTCCATCACCATTCCCGACCATCGCCTGATGGTGTTCACCGGCCCCAACGGCGGCGGCAAGACCACGCTGGCCAAGATCATCATGGGTCTGGTGCAGCCCACCAGCGGCCAGATCTTCTATAACGGCGAGGATATCACGGGCCTGTCCATCACCGAGCGGGCCAAAAAGGGCATCAGCTACGGCTTCCAGCAGCCGCCCCGCTTCAAGGGCATCACCGTCCATGATCTGCTGCTGCTGGCGGCGGGCGAGGAAAAGCTCAGCAAGGATCGCTGCTGCGCGTATCTGACCAAGGTGGGCCTGTGCGCCAACGATTACCTTGACCGGGAGGTGGACGTGTCCCTGTCCGGCGGCGAGGTGAAGCGTATCGAGATCGCCACCATTCTGGCCCGCCACAGCGACCTGATGATCTTCGACGAGCCGGAGGCCGGCATCGACCTGTGGAGCTTCGCCCGCCTTACCGAGACCTTCGAGCAGATCCATCAGGAGGGCAAGGCCACCATGATCATCATCTCCCATCAGGAGCGGATCATCCGCCTGGCGGACGAGATCGTGGTCATCGCGGGCGGCCAGATCGCCCACCGGGGCAACACGGACGAGGTGTTCCCCTTGATTCTGGCGGACACGCTGGGCGGCTGCCCGGTGATTGAGAGAAAGGAGGCGTCCCTGTGATTACCGAGATCGACGCGAAGCTGTTGGAAAAGATCGCCGACCTGACCGGCAAGCCGGTGGGCGCTTTCAATATCCGCAAGGACTCCGGGTGCGAGGCACGCCAGTCCACCGAGCATATCGAAATATCGCCCCGCGAGGACGGCAAGGCCGGTATCGACGTGAAGTTCAAGCCCGGCACCAAAGGCGAGAAATGCTATATCCCCGTCATCATCAGCAAGACCGGCGTCAGCGAGCTGGTGTTCAACGATTTCTATGTGCCCGACGACTGCGATGTGGATATCGTGGCGGGCTGCGGCATCCACAACTCCGGATGCAACGAGAGCCGCCATGACGGCATCCACACCTTCCACATCGGCAAAAACAGCCGCGTGCACTACATCGAGAAGCACTACGGCGAGAAGGATGCCGGACAGACCGGCGGCAACATCATGAACCCCAAGACCGTGGTGTATCTGGGCGAGAATTCCACCATGCAGATGGACACCATTCAGATCTGGGGCATCGACTCCACCAAGCGGGAGACCGATTTCTTCTGCGAGGCCGGCAGCGAGGTGGTGGTCACCGAGCGTCTGCTGACCCACGGTGACCAGATGGCCGAGAGTGATATGACCATCCAGCTCAACGGCGACGACGCCAAGGGCCGGGTCATCTCCCGCTCTGTTGCGCAGGATCGTTCCCATCAGGTGTTCCACCCGGTGATGGTGGGCAACGCCAAGTGCTTCGGCCATGTCCAGTGCGACTCCATCATCATGGGCGAAGCGAAGATCGAGTCCATCCCCGCCATTACCGCCAACTCCACCGAGGCGCAGCTGATCCACGAGGCGGCCATCGGCAAGATCGCCGGCGACCAGCTGCTGAAGCTGGAGACGCTGGGTCTGACGGAGGAGGAAGCCGAGGACACCATCCTGAAGGGCTTTTTGGCCTGACGCACACCCCGTAAATAGAGTGAGAAAGCGAAGAGAGCGCTCCCGTGGGAGCGCTCTCATTTTTATGCCATATTCTTCTTCGCTGCCGACAGCATCAGCTTGATGCGGTTCAGCTGGTTTACCTCGCTGGCACCGGGGTCGTAGTCCACGGCGGCAATGTTGGCCTGGGGATAGGCGGCCTTCAGCGCCTTGATGACGCCCTTACCCACCACGTGGTTGGGGAGACACGCGAAGGGCTGGATGCACACGATGTTGGGCACCCCCTCCGTCAGCAGCTCCGCCATCTCGCCGCACAGGAACCAGCCCTCGCCGTACTGGTTGCCCAGCGACAGGAAGGGCTTGGCAAGGTCGGCAATATGCGCCATAGGCGTGGGCGGGTCGAAGCGGCGGCTGGCCTTCAGAGCTTCCACCGCAGGCTTGCGGACGGCCGCAATGCCGTCGGTGCCCACCTTGGCCAGCAGGCTGGACGTCCAGCCGGTGCCCAAGTAGTCATGCTTGTAGCTCTGCTGATAGATGCACTCGATGAGGAAGTCGGTGAGATCGGGCACCACCGCCTCGGCGCCCTCCTGCTCCAGTAGGTCGACTAAGTAGTTGTTGGCAAGGGGCATGTACTTCACCAGAATCTCCCCCACGATGCCCACACGGGGCTTGCGGAGACTCTCGTTCAGGGGCAGGGCGTCGAAATCCGCCACGATGCCCCGGCAGATGCCGCCGTAGGTATAGCCGGTCTTTTCTCCCATGGCGTAGGCAATGGCGATATCCCGCCACTTGGTGTGGAGGGCGTTGGCGGAGCCGGGGACGGCCTCGTAGGGCCGCGTGCGGTACAGGCACCGCATGAGAAGATCGCCGAAGGTCAGCTGCCGCAGAGCAGCCAGCAGCATGGCGGGCGAGACCCGGAAGCCCTCGTTCTTTTCCATGCCGTTGGCGTTCAGGGAGATGACGGGAATGTGGCTCAGTCCCGCCTTGTCCAGGGCACGGCGGATAAAGGCCACGTAGTTGCTGGCCCGGCAGCAGCCGCCCGTCTGGGTCATGATGAGAGCCAGCTTGTCGGTGTCGTACCGGCCTGACAGCACCGCCTCCATCAGCTGTCCCACCGACAGGATAGAGGGATAGCAGGCGTCGTTGTTGACGTACTGCAAGCCCACGTCCACCGCTTTCCGGGTGGCGTTGTTCAGAATCTCCACATGGTAGCCGTGGCGGCGGAACACCGGCTCGATGACATCAAAATGGATGGGGGACATCTGGGGCGCCAGAATGGTATAGCCCTGCTCGAACATCTCTTTTGTGAACTCCGTGCGGTGGTAATCCAGCGGCACGGGTCGGGCGCAGATATTTTGTTCACGCCGCATGTTCATGGCGGCCAGCAGGCTGCGGACACGGATACGGGCTGCGCCCAGATTGTTCACCTCGTCGATCTTCAGCACGGTATAGAGCTTGTTGCACTTCTCCAGGATCTCACATACCTGATCAGTGGTGACGGCGTCCAGTCCGCAGCCGAAGGAGAACAGCTGCACCAGCTCCAGATCGTCCCGTCTGCCTACGAACTCCGCCGCCGCGTACAGCCGGGAGTGGAACACCCACTGATCCACCACCCGCAGAGGACGCTGGGGCGGCGTGTCCAGCGGCAGGCTGTCCTCGGTGAATACGTACAGGCCGTAGGAGGCGATCAGCTCCGGAATGCCGTGGTTGATCTCCGGGTCGATGTGGTAGGGCCGTCCCGCCAGCACCACGCCCCGTTTGCCGCTTTGCTCCATTTCCGCAAGACGGCGGCGGCCCTCGGCGCGAATGTCATCCTTGGCCCGGCGCTGCTCGGCCCACGCGGCACGGGCGGCGGCGCGAACCTCGGCGGCGGGGATGCTCCACACGTCCCGGCACAGCTTCACCAGCCGGTCCTCCGCCGTTTTCTCGCTGGTAAAGGCGATGAAGGGCCGGATGTACCGCACCTGTCCAGTGGTGATGGCCTCTACGTTGTTTTTCAGGTTCTCGGGATAGGACACCACCATGGGGCAGTTGTAGTGGTTCTGGGCGTCCTTCGTCTCCTGATACTCATAGAACACGCAAGGGTGGAAAATGGTGGCGATCCCCTGCTGCACCAGCCACTCCACGTGGCCGTGGGCCAGCTTGGCGGGATAGCACTCCGACTCGGAGGGGATGGACTCCATGCCCATCTCGTAGATGGCGCGGGTGGAGAAGGGCGATACCACCACCCGGAAGCCCAGCTGCCGGAAAAAGGTGGCCCAATAGGGATAGTTTTCGTACAGGTTCAGCACCCGGGGGATGCCGATGACGCCGCGCTTGGCTTCATTTTCCGCAAGCGCCGGATAGTCAAACAGCCGCTGCCGTTTGTAGGCCATCAGATTGGCGCCCGGCTGGGCGGCGTTGGGGTTTTTCACCCGCTTTTCGCAGCGGTTGCCGGAGATGTACCGGCCGCCGTCGGAGAAGGTATTCACCGTCAGCAGGCAGTTATTTTCACATCCGCCGCAGCGGGCAGTCTTGGCGGTGTAGGTCAAGGCGGCGATGTGGGCAAAGTCCAGCGTCTCGGTGGGCTGGCCGTGATAGCGGTCACGGGCGATCAGCGCCGCGCCGAAGGCACCCATCAGGCCGGAGATATCGGGACACACCGCCTCAGCCCCGGCGATACGCTCGAAGGCCCGCAGCACGGCCTTGTTGTAGAAGGTACCGCCCTGCACCACGATGTGATGGCCCAGCTCCCGGGCGTCGGCCAGCTTGATGACCTTGAACAGCGCGTTCTTGATGACGGAGTAGGCAAGGCCGGCGGAAATGTCCGACACCGCAGCGCCCTCCTTCTGGGCCTGCTTCACGTTGGAGTTCATGAACACGGTGCAGCGGGTGCCCAGATCCACCGGATGCCGGGCGAACAAGGCCTCGTCGGCGAACTGCGCCGCCGTGAAGCCCAAGGAATTGGCAAAGTTTTCCAGAAATGAGCCGCAGCCGGAGGAGCAGGCCTCGTTCAGCATGACGCTGTCCACCGTGCCGTTTTTCAGACGGATGCACTTCATGTCCTGCCCGCCGATGTCCAGCACGCAGTCCACCTGCGGATTGAAAAACGCCGCTGCCGTGGTGTGGGCGATGGTCTCCACCTCGCCCTCGTCCAGATGGAAGGCGGCCTTCAGCAGCGCTTCACCGTAGCCGGTGGAGCAGGAGCGGGCGATGCGGGCCGTGGGCGGCAGCAGCGTTGCCAGCTGCGCCATGGCGGCCATGGCGGTCTTGATGGGGCTGCCGCTGTTGTTGGCGTAGTACGACCACAGCAATTGGCCGTCAGCGCCGGTCAGCGCCAGCTTGGTGGTGGTGGAACCGGCGTCGATGCCCAAAAAGCAGTCGCCCCGGTAGTCGGCAATGTCGCCCTTTTCCACCACCGCGTGGGCGTGGCGGGCGCAGAACGCGTCATACTCCACTCTGTCGGCGAACAGCGGCGGCAGCCGCTTGATCTCGAACGCCATGGTGACGCCCTGTGCCAGCCGGTCGATCAGCTCGCCGATGGGCTGCGCCGCCGCGTTCGCTTCCGTCTCCAGCGCCGCACCCATGGCGGCGAACAGGTGGGAGTCGTCGGGATCCACGATGTTTTCGGTTGTCAGCTTCAGCGTGCGGATAAAGGCCTTTTTCAGCTCCGGCAGGAAGTGCAGCGGCCCGCCCAGAAAGGCCACGCAGCCCCGGATGGGCTTGCCGCAGGCAAGGCCGGAGATGGTCTGGTTCACCACCGCCTGAAAGATAGAGGCGGCCAGATCGGCGGTGGTAGCGCCCTCGTTGATGAGGGGCTGAATATCGGTTTTGGCGAACACGCCGCACCGGGCGGCGATGGTGTACAGCTCCCTGTAGTCCGCCGCCGCGTCGTTAAGCCCCTTGGCGTCGGTTTGCAGCAGGGCGGCCATCTGGTCGATGAAGGAGCCGGTGCCGCCGGCGCACACGCCGTTCATCCGCTCCTCCAGACCGCCGGTGAAGTAGATGATCTTGGCGTCCTCGCCGCCCAACTCGATGGCTACGTCCGTCTGGGGATAGCGCTGCTCCAGCGCCGAGGCCACCGCCACCACCTCCTGAACAAAGGGAATGTCCAGCGCCCGGCCCAGATTGATGGAGCCGGAGCCGGTGATGGCGGGCGTCAGGGCGCAGTCACCCAGCGCTTCGCGAGCCTCACGCAGCAGCGCCGCCAGCGTCTGCTGGGTGTGAGCCTGATGGCGGCGATAGTCGCCGTAGATGATGTTGTCGTTTTCGTCCAGAACCACCAGCTTCACGGTGGTGGAGCCAATGTCGATACCGGCGCGATAGGTTTTCATAGGTACGAGATCCCTCCATCGGGTGATGTAAGAAAATTTTTATTGAAACATACCATACCACATTTTTCGACAATTTTGCGTTAAGAATTTGTTAAGAAAAACGGAATGACGTTTCAGACAAGCCTATGCACCGGAGCGGAGAAAATATGCCCACGGAGGGAAAAATGCGGAAAAACGCTTGAGCCCCGGCGGGGTATCTGGTATAATAATATGTTAGAATATCACGCACTTGAATAAGGAGATGTACATATATGAAATTAGGTATTGTCGGTCTGCCCAACGTGGGCAAGAGCACATTGTTCAACGCCATCACCAACGCCGGGGCGGAGAGCGCCAACTATCCCTTCTGCACCATCGAGCCCAACGTGGGCGTGGTGGCCGTACCCGATCCGCGGCTGGACAAGCTGGCCGAGATGTACGAGCCGGACAAAAAGACCCCCGCTGTCATCGAATTTGTGGACATCGCTGGTCTGGTGAAGGGCGCGTCTCAGGGCGCTGGTCTGGGCAATAAGTTCCTGGAGAACATCCGCCGCACCGACGCCATCGTTCACGTGGTGCGCTGCTTTGACGACGAGAACATCATGCATGTGGTGGCCGACGCCAGCCAGAACGTGCCGGTAGACCCGCTGGGCGATATCGAGACTATCGATCTGGAGCTTATCATGGCCGACCTGGAAATGGTGAACCGCCGCGTGGAGAAGGCCACCAAGGCCGCCAAGGGCGACAAGAAGTTCCTCCACGAAGCGGAGGTATTCAAGGCGCTGGCCGAGCACCTCAACGCCGGAAAGTCCGCCCGCACCTTCGACTGCGGCGACGACCGGGCCATCGTGGAGACAGCCGACCTGCTGAGCCTGAAGCCCATTATCTACGCCGCCAACATGGACGAGGAGGGCTTCGCCCACTATGAGGACAACAGGTATTTCGGCCTTGTCCGCGATCTGGCCGCCAAGGAGGGCGCGCAGGTGCTGCCCATCTGTGCCAAGCTGGAGCAGGACATCGCCGAGCTGGACGATCCCGAGGAGCGGGCCATGTTCCTGGAGGATCTGGGCATCGAGAAGTCCGGCCTTGACCGGCTGATCCAGTGCAGCTATGACCTGCTGGGCCTGATCTCCTTCCTGACCTACGGCAAGGACGAGTGCCGTGCCTGGACCATCCGCAAGGGCACCAAGGCTCCCCAGGCTGCCGGTAAGATCCACAGCGATATCGAGCGGGGCTTCATCCGGGCGGAGACCATCAACTTTGACGAGATGATGGCCTGCGGCGGCAGCGTGGCCGCCGCCAAGGAAAAGGGCCTGCTGCGCTCCGAGGGTAAGGAGTACGTGGTCAAGGACGGCGACATGATCTACTTCCGCTTCAATGTGTAAGAAACAGGGCGGTACGCTGCCCTACGCCCTGCTGATCCTGCTGCAGAGCGTGCTGTACGGCTTCGGCAACCCTCTGTCCAAGATCGGGTTCGAGAGCATCACGGTGCTGTGGTGTCTGGGCATCCGGTTTTCCGGCGCGGCGGCGCTGGTGTTCTCCGAGCGGTCGCTGCCGGGCATCGACCCCATCTCCATGGCGGCGGCACAGGCCACCGTCACCGGTGTGCTGTGTCTGGCGGCGGCGCTGATCTTCGACGATGTGGCGGTGCTGCCGCAGGTGACCGTCACCGGCTGGCTGGTGGTGGCGTATCTGGCGCTGCTGTGTACGTGCCTGTCCTACGTGCTGCAAAATACGGCCCTGACCCGGCTGTCCTCCTACACCGTGTCGCTGCTGCAATGCACCCAGCCCATCCTGACAGCGGCATGCTCCTACCTGCTGCTGGGGGGAGAAGCTGTCGGCGATAGGACTGGCGGGAGCGGCGCTTATCGTGGCCTGCGTGGTGCTGGAAAACTGGCAGAGCGGCCGAAAACAAACCGCATAAGGATAAGAGGACGTTCCTTTTTGAACGTCCTCTTATTCTCTTATAAAGAAACTTTTGCAGTCGAAATTGGTAGATTTTTAACAATCGTAATGTGCGACGCGGGATAATTCTATCCATACGAAAAATATTCCGAATTTTGGATATGTGGAAACTACACAAAATCATTCGGTGAATTTCTCTCTCTCCCGCGAAAATAGTGCTTGCAACCGCCCAAAAGTCATAGTATACTCACACATGTGGATCGTTAAAAGAATGACAAACTGTCCGCGATTTAGGAAAGTGAGAAAGGAAATTACTATGGAAAAACGGTATACCTTGCCCGTAGCCATCGCTCTGGTGGTGGGCACCGTCATCGGTTCCGGCGTGTTCTTCAAGGCCGAGGCCGTTCTGACCAAGACCGGCGGCAACCTGACCGTTGGTATTCTGGCGTTCATTATCATGGGCGTCGTCATGATCATCAGCGCCTGCACCTTCGGCGCCGTGGCCCAGAGCCACGAGGGCGTGGAAGGTCTGGTGGGCTACGCCGCCGCGTCCTGCGGCAAGACCTACGGCTACTATGTGGGCTGGTTCATGGCGGTCATCTACTATCCCTCTCTGGTGTCCGTGCTGAGCTGGCTGCCCGCCCGTTACTTCGGCGTGCTGATGGGCTGGGAGGACGCCGTGGTGGGCGGCCGCACCATGATGCTGGCCGGTGTATTCATGGTCGTCACCTATACCATGAACGCGCTGGCTCCCAAGCTGGCCGGTAAGTTCGCCATCGCTACCACCATCATCAAGCTGATTCCCCTGCTGCTGATGGCTGTTGTGGGCACCATCGTGGGTCTGGCCAACGGCATGACCGAGTTCAACTTCTCCAATGTTGTTACCGAGATGCCCTTTACCGAGGGCCTGTTCGGCGCTATCGTGTCTCTGGCCTTCGCCTTTGAGGGCTGGATCTGCGCCACCTCCATCGGCGCCGAGCTGAAGGATTCCAAGAAGAATATGCCCCGCGCCCTGCTGATCGGCACCCTGATCGTCGCCATCGTGTACGTGATCTACTACGTGGGTCTGGCCGGCGCTGTGGAGTCTGAGGTCATGATGGCCGGCGGCGAGGCCGGCGCCAAGATCGCCTTCCAGAATATCTTCGGTCAGGTGGGCGGCGCTGCCATCTTCGTGTTCGTGGTCATCTCCTGCTGGGGCACCTGCAACGGCCTGACCATGGCCGTTACCCGCGGCATGTTCGATCTGGCGACCGAGAGCGACAGCCCCAAGCTGAAGCTGTTCAAGAACGTCGACCCCACCACCAACATGGCCAACAACTCCGCCGTGTTCGGCCTGCTGGTCAGCTCCCTGTGGCTGCTGTACTTCTATGGCGGTGCCATTATGGAAGGCTTCGGCCCCTTCAAGTTCGACTCCTCCGAGCTGCCCATCATCACCCTGTACGCCATCTATATCCCCATCTACATCGCCCTGCTGAAGCGCAAGGATATGCCCGGCTTCCAGGGTAAGGTGCTGCCCGTTCTGGCCATCCTGTGCTCTCTGTTCATGGTGTTCGCCGCCATCTACTCCCACCGGATAAACGTGGTGTACTACCTGATCGTCTTCCTGGTGATCGAAGTCATCGGCGCGTTCTTCAAAGGCGGCAAGAAAGCGTGACCCACGCTTCCTGACCCCATAAAACAAAACCGGCTCACGTTTTGTGGGCCGGTTTTTTGCACTTGCAATCCGCCGCCGCTTGTGATATCATCGGGCGAAAGCTGATTCGGGAGGAGACGACCTATGACATATAAGACCTACCTGTTTGATATGGACGGTACGCTGCTGGACACGCTGGACGACCTGACCGCCGCCGTCAACCATACGCTGGAGCAGTACGGCTATCCCCGGCGCACCCGCGAGGAGGTGCGGCGAGGACTGGGCAACGGCGCGGTGAAGCTGATGGCGTCCGCGCTGCCTCAGGGGGAGGACACGCCGGAGTTTGCCGCCATTATGCGGGACTATAAGGCGTGGTATCAGGCCCATACCTGCGTGCTGACCCGGCCCTATCCCGGCGTGCCGGAGCTGCTGGAGCGGCTGCGGCAGGCGGGGTGTAAGGTGGCCATCGTGTCCAACAAGCCCCACGGCGCGGCCTGTGAGCTGGCGGAGCAATTCTTTCCCGGCGTGCCCACCTTCGGCGAAAGCCCGGCCACGCCCCGCAAGCCCGCCCCGGACATGGTGCTTCACGCACTGGCGGCGCTGGGCGCGGATAAGGATACCGCCGTCTACGTGGGCGACAGCGAGGTGGACGTGCAGACCGCCCGCAATGCCGGACTGCCCCTGATCGCCGTCAGCTGGGGCTTCCGGGGCCGCCGGGCGCTGGCAGAGACCGGTGCGGCGGTGATTGTGGATACGGCGGAGGAAATTGTGTAAAAACCCTGCGTTTCCCCGTTGACAAGGGCAAAAAACGGCGCTATAATACGGTAATCAAAAGCGATGACGGAGAAGAAGCTGTCCACCAACGGCCAAAGAGAGGGATGTCCCGGCTGAAAGCATCCTGCCCACGGCACGGCCTGTACCACTCCCGAGCCGCCTGCGAGGAGCAGGACGGGCGCTTCCCGTTAAAGGAGCCGAAAGCGACGGCTGCAAAGCCGTAAGCAGGGTGGAACCGTGGAGTAATGACTGTATTACCTCACCCCTGAACACATCAGGGGTGGGGATTTTTTTATCCCGCCCCAATCACAAGGAGGATATCACCATGAGCGAAGAAAACATCTACACCTTTGAAAATGAAGCCTACCGCAAGACCTATTGGCATACCTGCTCCCACATTCTGGCCCAGGCCGTGAAGCGCCTGCACCCCGAGGTGAAGCTGGCCATCGGCCCCAGCATTGACAACGGCTTTTATTACGATCTGGACGCACCCTTTGCCTTCACCCCCGGCGATCTGGAGGAGATCGAGGCCGAAATGCGGAAGATCTGCAAGGAAAAGCTGAAGCTGGAGCGCTTCGAGCTGCCCCGTGAGGAAGCCCTGAAGTTCATGGAGGAGAAGGAAGAGCCCTACAAGGTGGAGCTCATCAACGACCTGCCCGCCGACGCCCATATCTCCTTCTACCGTCAGGGCGAGTTCGTCGACTTGTGCGCCGGCCCCCACGTGGATTCCACCGGCCGCATCAAGGGCAACGGCATCAAGCTGACCGCCTGCAACGCCGCCTACTGGCGGGGCGACTCCAACCGCAAGCAGTTACAGCGTATCTACGGCGTGGCCTTCCCCAAGAAGGACGAACTGGACGAGTACCTGAAGCAGCGCGAGGAAGCCGTGAAGCGCGACCACAACAAGCTGGGCCGCGAGCTGGAGTATTTCACCACCGTGGACTGCATCGGTCAGGGCCTGCCCATCCTGCTGCCCAAGGGCGCCCGCGTCATTCAGCTGCTGCAGCGTTGGGTGGAGGATACCGAACAGGAGCGCGGCTATCTGCTGACCAAGACCCCGCTGATGGCCAAGCGGGAGCTTTATAAGATCTCCGGCCACTGGGATCACTATCTGGACGGCATGTTTATTCTGGGCGATCCCATGGACGAGACGAAGGAGTGCTTCGCCCTGCGTCCCATGACCTGCCCGTTCCAGTATCAGGTGTATCTGAACCGGGGCCGCAGCTACCGCGATCTGCCCATGCGTCTGGGCGAGACGTCCACCCTGTTCCGCAATGAGGACTCCGGTGAGATGCACGGCCTGATCCGCGTCCGCCAGTTCACCATCTCCGAGGGCCATCTTGTGCTGCGTCCCGACCAGCTGGAGGAGGAGTTCAAGCAGTGTCTGGATCTGGCCAAGTATTGTCTGGGCACCGTGGGCCTGCTGGATAAGTGCACGTTCCGCTTCTCCCAGTGGGATCCCGCCAACCCCAACAACAAGTATGAGGGCACCGCCGAGCAGTGGGAGCATGCCCAGTCCGCCATGGAGCGTATCCTGAAGGATCTGGACGTGGAGTACACCATCGGCATCGACGAGGCCGCTTTCTACGGTCCCAAGCTGGATATCCAGTACAAGAACGTGTACGGTAAAGAGGACACCCTTGTCACCATCCAGATCGATATGCTGTTGGCCGAGCGCTTCGGCATGTACTATATCGACGAGAACGGCAACAAGGCCCTGCCCTATATCATCCACCGCACCTCTCTGGGCTGCTACGAGCGTACGCTGGCCTATCTGATCGAGGAGTACGCCGGTGCACTGCCCACATGGATGATGCCCGAGCAGGTACGCTTCCTGCCCATCACCGACCGTGCCGCCGACTACTGCGCCGAGGCCGCCAGGGAGCTGCGCAAGCAGGGCTTCCGCGTGGAGGTGGACAGCCGCAACGAGAAGGTAGGCAAGAAGATCCGCGAGGCCACGCTGGAGAAGATCCCCTTCATGCTGGTGGTAGGCGACCGCGATATGGAGAACGGTACCGTCTCCGTCCGTACCCGCAAGGGTGAGGATCTGGGTGCCATGAGCCTGTCCGACTTCTCTGCCAAGCTCCACGAGATCGTGGACAGCAAGTCCCGCGACTGATCCCACGGCGTCATAAAAATACACCAGAACGCACCCGAATGTATAATCATACAGCGTGCCGCCCGGCTTTTCGCCGGACGGCACGCTGCTTTTTTGCCCCGGCGGTCGGCATGGATGGGATCGGTGAGGGAAAAACCGTGCCGGCCGGGAGAAAAAATGTGGAAAAATGACTGTCTGGCGAAAAGCTTCCTTTGGAGATAAAACCAAAAAAGGAGAGAAAAAGTTGAGAAAGTATGGCGTATTTTGTGTAAAATCACAATAAAAACGGGGAAATGTGCGCAACCAGGAAACACCTGTCGACAGATTGCCTGTGGAGCACGGGCGGTATTGTATTGACAAAATGGGAACAAATCTGTTAAAATTATAGAATCCCATAGCAACCCTTTTGCAAAAAAATGAAAAATCAGGAGGTAAGTATGAAGAAGTTTTTGAGCTTGCTGCTCGCTCTGGCCATGGCACTGACCCTGATGGCCTGCGGTGGTGGCAACGACACCCCCGACAACACCGATGAGCCCAACAACACCGACGCTCCCGCCACCTACAAGATCGGTATCGTGACCGGTTCCGTCTCTCAGTCCGAGGACGACCGCCGCGGCGCCGAGGCTTTCCAGGCGGAGTATGGCGAGGATATGGTCACGCTGGCCATCTATCCCGACAACTTCACCGAAGAGCTGGAGACCACCATCCAGAACATCGTGAACCTGTCCTCTGATCCCGACATGAAGGCCATCATCGTGAACCAGGCTGTGCCCGGCACCACCGAGGCTTTCCGCAAGATCAAGGAATCCCGCCCCGACATTATCTGCATCGCCGGCGAGTCCCACGAGGACCTGCCTGAGATCGGCTCCGCTGCCGACCTGGTCTGCAACAACGACTTCGTGTCCCGTGGTTATCTGATCATCCGCACCGCTCACGAGCTGGGCTGCGACACCTTCGTGCACATTTCCTTCCCCCGTCATCTGGCTTATGAGACCATGTCCCGCCGTCTGGCCATCATGAAGGCCGCCTGCGAGGAGTTCGGCATGAAGCTGGTGGAAGAGACCGCTCCCGACCCCACCTCTGACGTTGGCGTGTCCGGCGCTCAGGCTTACATCCTGGAGAAGGTGCCTGAGTGGGTTGGCAAGTACGGCGAGAAGGCCGCTTACTTCTGCACCAACGATGCGCACACCGAGCCCCTGCTGAAGCAGCTGGTCGAGTACGGCGGCTACTTCATCGAGGCTGACCTGCCCTCTCCCCTGATGGGCTATCCCGGCGCTCTGGGTCTGGATCTGACCGAGGAAGCCGGCGATTTCGAGAAGATCCTGGCCAAGGTCGAGTCCGCCATCAATGAGAAGGGCGGCGCCGGCCGTTTCGGCACCTGGGCTTACTCCTATGGTTATACCCTGTCCGCAGGTCTTGCCCAGCATGCCAAGAACGTCATCGACGGCACTGCTGATCTGACCGATATGGACGATGTTGCTTCCGCTCTGCAGAAGTATTCTCCCAAGGCTGAGTGGAACGGCGCCGGCTACACCAACGCCACCACCGGCGTTAAGTCCGACAATGTGTTCCTGATCTATCAGGATACCTACATCATGGGCGACCCCGGCAAGTTCATGGGCAACGCTGAAGTGGAGATCCCCGAGAAGTACTTCACCATCAGCTGACATAGCTTTTGTAAAGCACAATGTATCGAACAGGGGGGAGGGATTCCTCCCCCCTGTTTACTTATAGGTAGGGTATATTATGGAAAATAACAATGCTCCCCTGTTGGAGATGCGCAACATCCAGAAGGACTTCTTCGGAAACCAGGTGTTGACGGATATCAACTTCACGCTGAAAGAGGGCGAGGTGCTGGGTCTTGTGGGCGAAAACGGCGCCGGCAAGAGCACCCTGATGAAGATCCTTTTCGGCATGGACGTGATCCGCGAGACCGGCGGTTATAAAGGCGACGTCCTTATTAACGGCGAGAAGGTCACCTTCAACACGCCGTTCGATGCGCTGAAGGCCGGTATCGGCATGGTGCATCAGGAATTCTCTCTGATCCCCGGCTTCACCGCCACAGAAAACATTCTGCTCAACCGTGAGCCGAAAAAGAAAAACGTCATCTCAGAAGTGTTCGGCGATAGAATGGACACTCTCGATTATAAGGAAATGGATGTGCGCGCCAAGCGCGCCATCGAAAAAATGGGCGTTGAGATCGACCAGAAAATGATCATCAGCAGCATGCCTGTGGGCCACAAGCAGTTTACCGAGATCGCCCGCGAGCTCAGCAAGGAAAACCTGAAGCTGCTGATCCTGGACGAGCCCACCGCCGTGCTGACGGAGAAGGAAGCCGAAGCGCTGCTGGACTCCATCCGCAATATGTCCGCCCAGGGCATTGCCATCATCTTCATCACCCATCGTCTTCATGAGATCCTGTCCGTCTGCGACAAGGTGGTCATCATGCGCGACGGCTATGTGGTCAAGGATACTCCCGCCAAGGAGACCGACGTGACGGATATCACCAAGTGGATGGTGGGCCGCAACGTGGAAAGTGCCGCCGCGGCGCAGGATATCAAGATCGACCCCAACGCCAAGACCATCATGTCCATCCGCAAGCTGTGGGTGGATATGCCCGGTGAGATCGTCCGCAACGTGAACCTTGACATTAAGGAGGGCGAGATCCTGGGTATCGGCGGTCTGGCCGGTCAGGGCAAGCTGGGTATCCCCAACGGTATCATGGGTCTGTACGAGGCCGGCGGCACCGTGGAATTCGACGGCAAGCCCATCGCCCTCAACAGTCCCCGCAAGTGTCTGGACGCCTCTCTGGCCTTCGTGTCGGAGGATCGCCGCGGCGTGGGTCTGCTGCTGGACGAGTCGCTGGAGTGGAACGTGGCGTTCCCCGCCATGCAGATCCACGACAAGTTCCTGAAGAAGCACCTTTTCTTCACGTGGCGTGACGAAAAGGCCATCCATCAGGTCACCCAGAAGTACATCGACGAGCTTCAGATCAAGTGCACCAGCTCCCTGCAAAAGGCAAGAGAGCTGTCCGGCGGCAACCAGCAGAAGATCTGCCTTGCCAAGGCCTTCGCGCTGGAGCCCCGTTTCCTCTTTGTCTCCGAGCCTACCCGCGGCATCGACGTGGGCGCCAAGGCGCTGGTGCTGGAGGCCCTGAAGAAGTTCAACCGCGAGAGCGGCATCACCGTGGTGATGATCTCCTCCGAGCTGGAAGAGCTGCGTCAGGTCTGTGACCGGATCGCCATCGTCTCCGGCGGCAAGATCGCCGGTATCCTGCCGGCTGACCATAGCTCCGAGGAATTCGGCATGCTGATGGTCAGTCAGGTGAAGTAAGGAGGACAAGATGGGCAAAAATGTAACCACAAGTCTTGGCAACAAGACGAAATTCCGGCAGCTGATCGATAATTTCGGACTGCCCCGCGTCATCATCACGGGCTTCCTGCTGCTGCTGTTTATCTCCGCCCCTATCGTGGGCGCCGATCTGGCCACCCAGATCACCAATACCATCAACCGCTTCAGCTGGAACGCCGTTCTGGTGCTGGCCATGGTTCCCATGATCCATTCCGGCTGCGGCCTGAACTTCGGCCTGCCGCTGGGCATCGTGTCCGGCCTGCTGGGCGCCACGCTGTCCATCGAGTTCGGCTTTACCGGCCCCATGAGCTTCGTGATGGCGATCCTGATCTCCACCCCCTTCGCGCTGCTGTTCGGCGGCGGCTACGGCTGGCTGCTGAACAAGATCAAGGGCGGCGAAATGATGATCGCCACCTACGTGGGCTTCTCCGCCGTGTCCTTCATGTGCATGATGTGGCTGCTGCTGCCGTACCGTCATCCCACCATGGTGTGGGGCTTCGCCGGTACCGGCCTGCGTACCGTTATCTCGCTGGAGGGCTTCTATGACCAGCTGCTGGCCAACTTCCTGGCCATCGACCTGAACGGCATCGGCATCAATCTGCGGATCCCCACCGGCAGTCTGCTGGTGTTCGCGCTGCTGGCGCTGGCCATGTGGGCGTTCCTGCACACCAAGACCGGCACCGCCATGACCGCCGTGGGCTCCAACCCGGCGTTCGCCAAGGCCGCCGGCATCAACGTGGACAAGATGCGTCTTATCTCCGTCATCATGTCCACGTGGCTGGGCGCCGTGGGTATCCTGATGTACGAGCAGGGCTTCGGCTTCGTGCAGCTGTACATGGGCCCCTTCTGGATGGCGCTGCCCGCCGTGTCCGCCATCCTCATCGGCGGCGCGTCCGTGAATAAGGCGTCGATCCCCAATGTGATCATCGGCACATTCCTGTTCCAGGGCATCGTCACCATGACGCCTACCGTCATGAACTCCGCATTCCACATGGATATGTCCGAGGTCATCCGTATCATCGTCTCCAACGGCATGATCCTGTACGCACTGACCAGAAAGACGGAAGGAGGGCGCTGAACATGAATAATCTGATGAAGAAAAAAGTAAGCGTTCTTGACCTGATCCGCGGCAACTCCGTGCCGCTGATGTTCGTCCTGATCTGCGCCGTGTTTATCCCGCTGTCCGGCTTCTCCGGCAGCTATCTGCTCAACGAGATCATGACCCGTCTGGGCCGCAACGCCTTCCTGATCCTCAGCCTGCTGATCCCCATTATGGCCGGTATGGGCCTGAACTTCGGCATGACGCTGGGCGCCATGGCGGGCCAGATCGGCCTGATCCTGGTAGCCGACTGGCAGATCTGGGGTATCCCCGGTCTGGTGCTGGCGGCCATCATCTCCATCCCCATCTCCATCCTGCTGGGCCTGATGTGCGGCGTGCTGCTGAACCGGGCCAAGGGCCGCGAGATGATCACCAGCTACATCATTTCCTTCTTCGTGAACGGCGTGTATATGCTGGTGGTGCTGTACATGATGGGCCCCATCATCCCCATTGCCCACAACACCCTGAAGCTGCCCCGCGGCTACGGTATCCGCAATACCGTCAGCCTGCTGCCCATGCGCCAGACCATCGATAATGCGCTGGCCATCTACGTGGGCGGCGTCAAGATCCCCGTGCTGACCCTTATCATCATTGCGGTGGCCTGCCTGTTCATCGTGTGGTTCCGCAAGACCAAACTGGGTCAGGACATGCGCGCCGTGGGTCAGGACATGGAGGTGGCCCGTGACGCCGGTATCAACGTGGAGCGCACCCGCATCATCTCCATGGTGATCTCCACCGTGTTCGCCGGCTTCGGCATGATCATCTACCTGCAGAATCTGGGTAACTTCCCCACCTACAGCGCCCACACCAACGTGGGTATGTTCTGTATCGCGGCTCTGCTGGTGGGCGGCGCGTCCGTGGAAAAGGCATCCATCGGCAACGTGTTCCTGGGCGTTATCCTGTTCCACACCATGTTCATCGTGGCGCCCTCTGCCGGTACGAAGATCACCGGCGACTCCATGATCGGCGAGTACTTCCGTGTGTTCATTTCCTACGCGGTCATCACCATCGCACTGGTCATGTACGAAACCAAGAAGCGCAAGTCCCAGAGCCTGATGGGCCAGATGCTGGCGCAGGCCCAGAAGGACGAGGAGGAGGGTAAGACGGCATGAAAGCACGCAGACTGATTATCCGAATCGCCGCCGTTCTGGTGCTGGTCGTGATCGGCGTGATCATGAGCATCATCGGCCGCGGCCATACCATCTATCTGGACAACAAGACGCTGGAGTACGACGGCCAGACCTACAAGGCACCCTATAAGGTGACCATCACCGTGGGCGGCGAGGAGCTGACCAAGCTGTACGACAAGGAGCGCGGCTCCACCACCTGCCTGGGCCAGACCTTCACCGTGACGCTGACCGTTATGGAAAAGAAGAACGGCACGGAGGAGACCCAGACCTACAAGATCCCCGTCCCCAAGAACATGGACGGCGTGATCCTCAACATCCCCGGCTATCTGGCCGGTCTGCCTCAGGAGGCGTACATCACCGAGTTCGTTCCGGCTGTGACGGAGGAGCCCGTTGACGACGAGGTTCCCGGCGGTGAGGACGACCTGATCCCCAGCACCGATGGCGATTCCGCGATCCCTGATATGTAAAAATGCTTCGATACAGCCCATGCTGCCTGCATGGGCTGTATCAGCCATTGTGGAAAAACAAGCAAAACGGAGGTAAATATTATGGCTGTATTGTCCGGGCTGAAGCCTGAAAGAGTGTTTGCGTATTTTGAGAAGCTCTGCTCCGTGCCTCACGGCAGCGGCAACACCAAGATCATCAGCGATATGTGCGTGGGCTTCGCCAAGGAGATGGGCCTGCGGTACCGTCAGGAGCCCTGCAACAACGTCATTATCTGGAAGGACGCTTCCGCCGGGTACGAGAACGCCGCGCCCATCATTCTGCAGGGCCATATCGACATGGTCTGCGCCAAGACCGACGACTGCACCAAGGACATGACCACCGAGGGTCTTGACCTGATGACCGACGGTGAGTGGGTCTGGGCCGACAAGACCTCTCTGGGCGGCGACAACGGCATCGCCGTGGCCATGATCTTGGCCATTCTGGAGGACGAGACGCTGGCCCATCCTCCCATCGAGGCGGTGTTCACCGTGGACGAGGAGGTGGGCATGGACGGCGCCTTCGCGCTGGACTGCTCCGACCTGAAGGGCAGGAAGCTGCTGAATCTGGACTCCGAGATCGAGGGCGTGTTTACCGTTTCCTGCGCCGGCGGTATGCGGGCCGACTGCCATCTGCCCGGCATCATGGAGCCTGTGGCCGGTATGGCGGGCTATTCTATTACGCTGGCGGGCTTGCAGGGCGGCCACTCCGGCGGAGACATTCATCTGGGCCGCGCCAGTGCCAATCAGGTGATGGGCCGCGTGCTGTACAGCGCCATGGAGCGCTTCCACGGCCTGCGTCTGGCGGCGGTGTCCGGCGGCCAGTTCGATAACGTCATCTGTTCCCGCTGCGACGCGGCGGTGGCGATCCCCGCCGGAAAGGAAGCGGCATTTGAAGCGTTCATCGCGGAATTTGACGCCATCCTGAAGAACGAATACGCCGGCTGCGACGACGGCATCACCCTGACGTGCGCCAAGACCGGCGTGACCGCCGCCATCAGCGAGGTCACCACCAACCTCATGCTGCATACGCTGCTGGCGCTGCCCCAGGGCGTGCAGGCCATGAGCGTGGACTTCCCCGGCCTGACCCAGACCTCCCTGAACATGGGCGTGCTGAAGCTGGAGGACGACGGTCTGCACATCACCTTCTCCATCCGCTCCAGCATCGCCTCCCAGAAGGAGATGCTGGCCCAGCGCGTCCACGCCATCGTGGAGTTCGCCGGCGGCACCGTCACCGAGCGGGGCAAGTACCCCGGCTGGCAGTACGAGCGCGACTCCCAATTCCGAGACATGGTGCTGGAGGCCTATCACGACCTGACCGGCAAGGAGGGCGTGGTGGAAGCCACCCACGGCGGTCTGGAGTGCGGTCTGCTGATCGAGAAGATCCCCGGTCTGGACGCCATTTCCATGGGCCCGGAGCTGCACGACGTTCACTCTGTCCGCGAGCGGCTCAGCGTCCCCTCTACCGAGCGGATGTATGAGCTGCTGTGCGAGGCGCTGAAGCGCAGCAAGTGACCAGACACCACAATATGTAGTATATTCGCCCTGCAAAACGGCTTGTTTTGCAGGGCGAATGTCTTTTTGATGCAATTTCTGCAAGATGCCCGCCAAAAGCGCTGGCTTTTGCAGTGGTAAAAATGTGAATGACGTTGCGCATATTGTGCATAAACGTGGGGGTTATTCCGAAGAAAATGAAAGAAAACACATGAAAAATGCGTTGTGTGAAAAAGCTGCAAAAAATAAAATGAATTTCTTGCCGATTTGACTTGCAAAAAACAAAATCTGGGAGTATAATACGCCTGTTGATACAATTTGGCCGCGGAACACGGCACATTAAAATGAGGAGAATTACTATGAAAAAGTTTTTTGCATTGATCCTGGCGCTGGCCATGGCTCTCAGCCTTGTGGCCTGCGGCGGCGGCACCGACAACGGTGACGGCGGCAGCAACGGCGGCGCGACCACCAAGATGCGCTTTGTTACCGGCGGCGAGTCTGGCACCTACTATGCTTTCGGCTCCGTTATCGCCCAGCACGCCACCAACAACGCCGGTATCGACGTGGTGGGTCTGGTGGGCAACGGCTCCCAGTCCAACGTGCAGGAGCTGCAGGACGGCAACGCCGAGCTGGCCTTCTGCCAGTCCGATGTTATGGCCTATGCCTACAACGGCACCAACATCTTTGCCGATCACGGCAAGGTGGACTGCTTCTCCACTGTGGCTGCTCTGTACATGGAGCAGGTGCAGATCGTCACCGTCGACCCCACCATCAAGACCGTGGAGGATCTGGCCGGTAAGAAGGTCTCCGTGGGCGCTGCCGGTTCCGGCGTGTACTTCAACGCCAAGGATATCCTGACCGCTTACGGCCTGGGCGATGTCAATGAGAATGACGAGTTCACCCAGATCAACGCCACCTATCAGTCCTTTGGCGACAGCGCCAACGACCTGAAGGACGGCAAGATCGACGCCGCCTTCATCGTGGCCGGCGCTCCCACCACTGCTGTCACCGATCTGGCCACCACCAAGGACGTGCATCTGGTCAGCCTGGACGACGAGCATATCGCCAAGCTGCTGGAGACCTCCGATTACTACACCAAGGCCGTGATCTCCAAGGATGTGTACGGTCTGGACGAGGATGTGACCACCGTGGCCGTGGCCGCTGTGATCCTGGCCCGCAACGATGTGTCCGAGGATGCCATCTATGCCCTGACCGCCGATATCTTTGACAACGCCGCTGATCTGGTCAGCAGCCATGCCAAGTATGGCGAGCTGAGCCTGGAGTTCGGTTCCTCCATCACCTCCGTGCCTTATCATCCCGGCGCTGCCAAGTACTTCGCCGAGAAGGGCTTCACCGTCCAGTAAATTCTGAACGGCGCGTTAACGCGAAAACGGTTTATCGAGACTACGGCAGGCACGTCCTGTCGTAGTTCTCGCTGTTCTCTGGCATAGCATCCCCCAAAACAACATCAAGGAGATCCACTATGAAGCTATTCAAAAAACGGGTCGATGAGGCCCCGGCAGTCGATACCGCCGCTGCTGGCGGCGAGGATATAGCCGCCGATCTGGACGCGGTGATGCGCAAATATGACCGCGAATCCAACACCCGTATCTGGGAAGGTCCGCTCCGCTGGATCACCGGTGGCCTGATGGCGGCGTTTTCCCTGTACTGCATCGCGATGACCCTGTGGTCTACCGCTCTGCCGGAGACCCGTCTGAGCCTGTTTCTGGCCTGCATCGTGTTCATCGGCTTCCTGACCTACCCCATTAAAAAGGGCCACGTGAAGGTCAACTTCATGCCCTGGTACGATATCGTGCTGATGCTGGTGGGCACCGGCTGCTTTCTGTATTTCGCCTTCAACGCCATGACGCTCATCAAGCTGGCCACCCGTATCGAGCCTATCCACGTGGTGATCGGTGCGGTGGGTATCCTGATCCTGCTGGAGCTGTGCCGCCGCTGCGTGGGCCTGCCCATTCTGTGCGTGGTGGGCGTGCTGCTGGTGTATACCTTCTACAATCAGCTCAGCTGGAACGCCGACTTCTATCAGGCGCTGAAGAACATCATCTATAAGCTGTTCTACACCACCAACGGCGTCATCGGCACCCCTGTCAACGTCTGCTATACCTACATCGTTCTGTTCATCATTTTCGGCGCGTTTCTGGAGCGCACCGGCATCGCCAACTTCTTCATCAGCTTTGCCAACCGCATTGCCGGTTGGTCCAGCGGCGGCCCCGCCAAGGTGGCGGTCATCTCCTCCGCCCTGTGCGGCATGGTGTCCGGCTCCTCCGTGGGCAACACCGTGACCACCGGCTCCGTCACCATCCCCATGATGAAAAAGACCGGCTATAAGCCGGAGTTCGCCGGCGCTGTCGAGGCGGCCGCCTCCACCGGCGGCCAGATCATGCCCCCCATCATGGGCGCTGCCGCCTTCCTGATGGCGGAGTACATGGGTCTGCCCTATGCCACCGTGGCCGTCAAGGCCATCCTGCCCGCCGTGCTGTACTTCACCGGCATCTTCATCGCCGTTCATCTGGAGGCCAAGAAGCTGGGCCTGAAGGGCCTGTCCCGTGACGAAATGCCCGCATGGAAGGATCTGGGCCGCAAGAGCTATCTGCTGCTGCCGCTGATCCTGCTGGTGTGGCTGGTGTCCAGCGGCGCAAAGACCATGCAGTTCTCCGCCGCCGTGTCCATTCTGGCGGCGGTTGTGGTGGGCTTCCTGAATAAGGGCGAGCGCCTGACCCCCAAGAAGATCTTCGAGGCGCTGGAAGCTGGTGCCCGCGGCGCCATCACTGTCGGTGTAGCCTGCGCCGTGGCCGGTATGATCGCCGGCTGCATCACCGTTACCGGTCTGGCCTCTATCCTCATCAACGGCATCGTGGGTCTGGCGGGCAACGCTCAGATCATCGGTCTGGCGCTGACCATGGTTTGCTGCATCATTCTGGGCATGGGTGTGCCCACCACCGCTAACTACTGCATCATGGCGTCCACCTGCGCTCCCATTCTCATTAAGATGGGCATTCCTGTGGTAGCGGCCCACTTCTTTGTGTTCTACTTCGGCATCGTGGCGGATATCACGCCGCCTGTGGCGCTGGCTGCCTACGCCGGTTCCGCCATTGCCAAGTCCGACCCCATGAAAACAGGCGTCAACGCCACAAAGCTGGCCATCGCCGCTTTCATCGTCCCCTATATCTTCGCGTACTCTCCCGCCCTGCTGTTTGAGAATGTCTCCGGCTGGTGGGAAGTGACCCAGATCTGCATCAGCGCCCTGTTGGGTATCTTCGGTATCGCGGCGGCCCTCAACGGCCACCTGTACAAGAAGGTGCCCTGGTACTTCCGCCTCCTGCTGGTGGCGGGCGGCTTGGGCATGATGATCCCCGGCACCCTTACCGACGTGGTGGGTCTGGCGCTGGTGGCTCTCGTCATTGTTGTGCAGTACTGGTCTGCCAAACGCGAAAAAGCGATTACCGCGTGATCTCCTTTCCAAACAACATTCCCGCTGCCTATAGACAGCGGGAATGTTGCTTTCTTATAAGCTAAAGCGGCAGATAGAGAGCTTTTGAAAGTGCATACCGCGTATTGTGCAAAACACCAAAGCATGGAAGAAATTAACTTGTAAGAGAAAGTTGTGTGAAAACCGCATAAACGGAGAGAAACAGAAAGAAAAATAATGTTTTTATTTCTGTTTCGACGTGAAACGTCACGAAAAAATATTCTTATGCAAGCAATAAGAAATACTTATGCCTCAAGAACAACATATTTCTGGCAATAAAATGAAAGCAAATTGCAGAATAGCTGCAAAAAGCGGATTTTGCAAGCCGTTAAACGAAAAAATGTTTTTGTGCAAAAAAACGGAAAAATCACATAAAAAATGTTTTGTGCAAAAAATTAGTTTGAAAATTTGACGGGAAAAGTACATTTTTTTATAATATTCAGCGGAACAAAAAGAAAAGTCTCCCCAACGCGGGGAAGAAAGAGGAAAACACATTATGGAAAAGTACCTGGTTCTTGCCACATTTGTTGGCTCGATCATCGCGCTGCTGTTCGCGTTTATCACGGGCAAGCACGTCCTGAGCTTTGACGAGGGCACCCCTCTGATGAGCAAGATCTCCCGCTCCATCCGCGAGGGCGCCAACGCCTACCTGAAGCGGCAGTACACCGTGGTAGGCGTGTTCTTCGTCTGCATGATCGTGGTGCTGTGCATTATGGCGGCCTGCAAGCTGTTGACGTGGTTCGTGCCCTTCGCGTTCCTGACCGGCGGCTTCTTCTCCGGCCTGTCCGGCTTTGTGGGCATGCGCATCGCCACCAAGGCCAACTGCCGCACCGCCAACGCCTGCCGCGACGGTCTGAATAAGGGCCTGCGCGTGGCGTTCTCCGCCGGCTCCGTCATGGGCTTCACCGTGGTGGGTCTGGGCCTGCTGGACATCAGCGTGTGGTTCATGCTGCTGCGCTTCGTGTTCAAGCTGGAGGCCGCCGATATCACCAGCGCCATGCTGACCTTCGGTATGGGCGCCAGCTCCATGGCGCTGTTCGCCCGTGTGGGCGGCGGCATCTTCACCAAAGCTGCCGACGTGGGCGCCGACCTTGTGGGTAAGGTGGAAGCCGGTATCCCCGAGGACGATCCCCGCAACCCCGCCGTTATCGCCGACAACGTGGGCGACAACGTGGGCGACGTGGCCGGTATGGGCGCTGACCTGTACGAGAGCTATGTGGGCTCCATCATCTCCGCCTCCGCGCTGGGCGTGGCCGCCTTCTCCGGCGAGGCCTTCAAGGCCATGGCCATCCCCATGGTTATGGCGGCTGTGGGTATCATCTGCTCCATCATCGGCTCCTTCTTCGTCAAGACCGAGGAGAACGCCGACCAGCGCACGCTGCTGAAGGCTCTTTCCCGCGGTACCAATCTGTCTGCCGTGCTGATCGCCATCATCTCCTTCTTCCTTGTGTGGAAGCTGCTGGGCATCGAGCACTGGGGCCTGTATGTGGCCATCCTGTCCGGTCTGGTGGCCGGTGTGCTGATCGGTAAGGCCACCGAGTACTATACCTCCGATACCTATAAGCCCACGCAGGAGCTGAGCAGCAAGAGCCAGACCGGCTCCGCCACCATCATCATCGGTGGTCTGGGTCTGGGCATGCTGTCCACCGCTATGCCTATCATCATCGTGGCCGTCTGCATTCTGCTGGCCTACTTCCTCTCCGGCGGCGCTGCCAACGCCGGCATGGGCCTGTATGGCATCGCGCTGGCCGCCGTTGGTATGCTGAGCACCCTCGGCATCACGCTGGCTACCGACGCTTACGGCCCTGTGGCCGATAACGCCGGCGGCATCGCCGAGATGGCCGGTCTGGAGCCTGAGGTCCGTCAGCGCACCGACGCGCTGGATTCTCTGGGCAACACCACCGCCGCCACCGGTAAGGGCTTCGCCATCGGCTCCGCCGCCCTGACCGCTCTGGCTCTGATGGCCTCCTATATCGAAAAGGTCAAGGAAGTGGGCGCGGCTGACGCCGACTTCAGCAGCTTCTCTCTGATGAACCCCGTGGTGCTGGTGGGCCTGTTCATCGGCGCCTGCCTGCCCTTCGTGTTCGCTGCTCTCACCATGAACTCCGTGGGCCGTGCCGCCCAGAGCGTGGTCATGGAGGTGCGCCGCCAGTTCAAGCAGATCTCGGGTCTGATGGACGGCAAGGCCGATCCCGACTATGCCCGCTGCGTCGACCTGTGCACCAAGGCCAGCCTGAAGGAAATGGTGCTGCCTACCGTTATCGCCGTTGTCACCCCCATCGTGGTGGGTATGATCCTGGGCTATAAGGGTGTTGTGGGCCTGCTGGCCGGCGCTACCGTTACCGGCTTCCTGATGGCCATCTACATGGCCAACGCCGGCGGCGCGTGGGACAACGCCAAGAAGTACATCGAGGCGGGCAACTTCGGCGGCAAGGGCAGCGAATGCCACAAGGCCGGCGTCGTGGGCGACACCGTGGGCGATCCCTTCAAGGACACCTCCGGCCCCGCCATCAACATCCTCATCAAGCTGCTGAGCATGGTCTCCATCGTGTTCGCCGGTCTGGTGGTCAACTTCTCCATCCTGTAAGGATCTGAACGCTGTAAAATATCCCCCGGCTTTGCCGGGGGATATTTTTTTCAAAAAGCTGTCTTTCGGGTCTTGACTCTGCCACTGTGTCAGGGAGTATCCTGTATCCGAGCTCAAGAAATCCCCCTTGGAGGTACGACAAATGTTAAAGATCGGAGAATTTTCCAAGCTGTCCCGCGTCAGCGTCCGGATGCTGCGCCATTATGACGACATCGGCCTGCTGACCCCCGCCTACATCGACCACTTCACCGACTACCGCTATTACAGCGAGTCCCAGCTGCCCACCGTCTGCCGCATCACCGCCCTGAAGGACATGGGCTTCCGTCTGGCGGATATCTGCCGGATGCTGTCCTTCTACGATGACCGGCAGCGGCTGGACGAATGCCTTGCCGCCCAGCAGGCGGCGCTGGAGGCCCAGGCGGAGGACGTGGCCCGGAAGCTGCGGCTGTTGGACAGCGCCCGGAAACGACTAAGAAAGGAAGATACCATGGCTTACAATGTTACCGTCAAGACCCTGCCCCAGCGTTACGCCGCCTGTGTGCGGATGACCATTCCCTGCTACGAGCAGGAGGGGACGGTGTGGGGTGTCCTCTGCGCCGAGACTGACCATATGAACCTGATCCCCGACGATCCCTGCTATTGCAGCGTGACCTTTTTGGACGCCGAGTATAAGGAAAAGGACGTGGAGGTAGAAGCTCAGAAAACCGTCAAGGGTCAGTATCCGGACACCGAGCATGTGAAGTTCCGCACTCTGCCCGCCGTCACCTACGCCGGCTGCACCTATCAGGGCGGCTACGAGCATATCGGTGAGGTCAACGCCGCCGTGGCCGCGTGGATCGAGGCCAACGGCTACCGCTATGCCGGCCCCATGTTCAACATCTACCACGTCAGCCCCCACGAGACCCGGAACCCCGACGAATTCGTCACCGAGGTATGCTACCCCATCACGAAATAAGAACAGGACGGCCATCTATGAGATGGCCGTCCTTAAACTTGTCAAAAAGAGCTTCGCCCTCTTTGTGAAGTTAAAGTACTCTTTCCCAGCGCAGCTCGCCCCAGCTGCTGGTGTCAAAATTCTCCCGGATGGCCCGGCACATGATCTGCAGCTTCTGCGCGATGGCGGGGGACTGCACCAGTGCGCCCGCCACGTCCTCGGTGGCCATGATGTACTCCATGATCCGCGCCCGATCCTCCTTGGCGTTGGTGCGGGAATAGGCGTCCACAAAGTACACATCCTGTGCGCTGAACTCATAGAAGAACGTCCAGCGCTCCGGATTGGAGTCGGGCGTCTCCGCGTCCTCGTTGTAGGAGAAGCCTGCCGGGTTGCAGGCGGCCCACTCCTCCTGATTGATGGCATCCCAGTTGCGGGTCAGCAGTACCCCCTCAATGGCGTGCCAGATCTCGTGGCAGATGGTGCCATCAAAGGCGTCGATGGTCACGTCGATGTAGATGTTCTGCCAGCCGTAGGTCTCATAGGTCAGGCCGATGGCGTTGACGGCGTTTTCAATGTGCCCCACCGGCATAAACCGCACGCCGCCCTCGCCCATGGTGTTTTTCATCTGACGGAAGAAGCCGTCCGGATACAGGGCCAGCGTCCGATCCAGCGCTTCCAGCATCCGGGCGATGGCATGGGGTTCGTCCTCCAGCGGCCACTGGTCGGTGGTGGTGATAGTGGCGTCCCACACGGCGTCACAGGCCTCCTGCGCCTGCGCCGACAGCAGAATGGTCACGCCGTAGCGCTCCTCCAGCCGGTCGGCGTACTCCCGGGCCTCCTGCAAGGTGGCGGGCAGGGGCTGGCCATTCAGGCTGTTCCAGTAAACCTCCGTCAGCGAGGTATCCACCGCCAGCGGGCTTTCCACCGCCGCGGCGTCGGTGATGTGGGTGAAGGTCAGCTGCGCCGGATCAATGGCGGCCAGCCGGAACTGGCCGTTTCCGTACACGCCGCCCACGATGATCTCCTCCGGCAGCCACACCGCACCCCGGAAGGTGCCGCCCAGCTGATCGCTGCTCAGCAGGCAGGCGGAGATGCCGCTTTCCAGCCGGTACAGGGTGGTATCATCCGCCGCGCCCAGCAGATAGGGGGAGCCGGACAGCGGGAACAGATCAGCCTCCGAGGCGTGCAGCAGCGCCGCGTCCGCCTGATAGTACTGGTCACCGGCGGGATACAGCACGTCGTACCCCATGTCCTGATTGTTGAACCGTAAAAATTCCGGGCCGGACTGGCCGTAGTAGGGGGCGTACCACTCCTTTTGCAGCATGGCGTATTCCCCGGTGGCCGTGTCCAGAATGACGGTGCCGCTCTCGGTGCTGTAGGGGGACAGCAGGCAGTGGAGGAACAGCGTCTCGGAATCCGGGAAGATCCCCGCCACGTCCATAAAGCGCAGCTCACTGCTCAGCGGCACCCGCTCCGTCTGGCCGCTGGCCACGTCGGCGCGGCACAGCACGTCGTCCTGCACGAAGTAGTAGGTGCCGCCGTCGTGGGAGAATACGCCGCCGTACTGCTCCGCGTGAAAGGTCTTGGTGACGGTCAGGCTGGCGTCGATAAACTGCCACGCGCCGCCGTCCCAGTTGAACAGCACGGCGGAGCCGTCGGTGAACTGCTCGGTCTGCAATTCCCAGCAACCCTCCAGCGTCTGGGCGGCCAGCTCCTTGTCGGCGGCCACGTCCACCACGCTGAGGTGTGTCATTTCATTTTCATAGTCCACCCAACCGGCCAGCACCCGGCCGTCGCCCAGCGGGACGAGGGTAGGCAGAGCCGTGGGCTCCACGCAGGTCAGCGTCTTAATGGGCTGATCCAGAAGCGGCTTTTCCCCACCGCAGCCGGACAGTGCCAGCAGCAGGCACAGCGCTGCCAGCAGCGCCGCGCCTGTGGATAACAGTCGTTTTTGTGTCATAGGAAGTCTCCTGAATCGAAAAAATATGCGCCGCACAGCCGTGCGGCGCATGCCTTATTATAGCCTGTTGTGCCTGCCTTGTCAAGCAACGGGGACGGTGCGGGCCGCCAGCGCGGCGGCCTCTGCCGGATCGTGGCAGGCCATCACCAGCGTTTTCTGCGGCCCCACCGCCCGGTCAATGGCGGCCAGACAACGGGCCTTTGCGGCATCGTCCAGGCCGGTCAGCGCCTCGTCCAGCACCAGCACATCGAAGGGATGGGCCAGCGCACGGGCCAGTGCCGCCCGCCGCTTCATGCCGCCGCTGAGCGTCTCCGGCAGCGCGTCAAGGCTGCCGCCCAGCCCCAGCTCTGTCAGCCAGCAGCGGGCGTCCTCGGCGCTGCCGGTCAGCGCGGCATTTTCCAGCGCCGTTTTCCACGGCAGCAGGCGATCCTCCTGAAAGACCACGGAGAACCGCGTTCCCTCCGGACGGATCACCCTGCCACTCTGGGGCTGCTCCAGCCCCAGCAGCAGCCGCAGCGCCGTGGTCTTGCCCTGCCCCGACGCACCGGTCAGGCACACCCGGCCGCCCTCCGGGATCTCCAGCGAAAGCTCCCGCAGCACCGGACGCTCCGCCTCGTAGCCGAAGGTCACATGGTCAAACCGGATCATGGCCGCCCTCCTTCCGTGTCAGGCCCAGCGCGGCGGATTGCAGCAGGGCGCTGCACAGCACGATCACCGCCGCCAGCGCGAAAACCTGATCGTAGCTGATGGTGGCCTTGCCGCCCCACAGCAGGTCGCCCAGCGAGCCCTGCGTGCGGCAGATGACCTCGGCAGCGATGCCGGACTTCCACGCGAAACCCAGCCCCGTGACGGCGGCGGTTCCGGCGTAGGGCCGCAGCTGCGGCAGCGTAATGTGCCGCAGCGTGTCCCACCGGGTCATGCCGAATACGCGGGCCATCTCGGCCAGCTGGGGGTCAAGCTGCCGCAGGCCCGTTTCCATGCCGCTCCATACGATGGGCAGCACCGTCAGAAACACGATGGTGCTGGGGATATAGCCCCGCCCCACCCACAGGAACACCACAATGGTGAACACCGCCACCGGCATGGCCCGGATCAGCCCCACCAGCGGCCCGGTCAGCCACCGGAACGCCCTCCACCGGACGGACGCGGCGGCGCACAGCGTGCCCGCCAGCGCCGCCAGCGCGAACCCGGCGCAGACCCGCAGCAGCGAAAGTCCCGCCGCTCGCCAGAAGCTCGCCGTGCCCGCCAGCGCCAGCAGCGCCCGGAGGGTATCCACCGGTATGGGCAGCGGCAGCAGCAGTGTCCGGTTGGCGGCCATAGCCGCCAGCTGCCACACGAGCAGCCAGAATAGTACCGCTATGCTGTTTTTCAGCGCCTTACGCACCGTAATAATAGAAGTCGTCGCCCGGCAGCGCACCGCCCACGCTCTTGGGGTCGGCGTCGTACATCACCTGCAAATAGGCGCTGAGATCCGTTTTCATCTCCGCGCCGGTGACGAAGGTCAGTCCGCAGGAGGGGATAGCCTTCTGGGCCAGCGCCGCCTTGGGGATCAGGCCGTACTGCTCGCACAGGGCGGCAGTGCCCTCCACGTCGGTCTGTGCCTTTTCGATGGAGGCGGCGTACTCCTTCAGGAACAGTTCTACCGCGCCGGGATTCTCCTGCAAAAAGGCGTTGCGCACGATGACGCAGCCCATCATCAGCTGATTGCCGCTGATCTTGCTCCACTCCTCCGTCATGTCAAAGAGCTTCGCGGCGTTCTCGTTCTGCATCAGGATGCTGGTAGCCACCGGCTGCGGAGCCAGAATGAGGGCGTCCGGGTCGCTCTGCCACACGGTCAGCAGCTCGCTGCCCTCGCCCACGAACTGGATGGTCACATCCTTGTCGGGGTCAAGTCCGTTGCCGGTCAGCACGTAGCGGAGGATATACTCCGGGTTCGCGCCCTGCCCGGGGGCATAGATGGTCTTGCCCGCCAGATCGGCGATGGAGGCGGCCTCCTGTCCGTTGCCCAGCAGGGACAGCACGCCCAGCGTGTTCACCGCCAGTACCGTCACGCCGCCCTCGGTCTTGTTGTACAGCGCCGCGGCCATGTTGGTGGCCACGGCGGCAATGTCCGCCTCACCCTTGGAGATGGCGGCCACCACCTCGTCGTTGGCGCCGCTCATGGTAATGTGATAGGTGTTCTCCGTCTCTCCGGCGTCAGCGGCGGCCCACAGGTTCATGGCGCCGATGCCGGTGGGGCCGGACAGCACGTACAGGTTCACCTCCGCCGTCGTGGGGGTATCGTCCGGCTGCTCCGGCTCTGTATTGGCCTGACTGCCGCAGGCGGTCAGACTCAGCGCCAGCGTCAACGCCAGCAGCAGACTGACAATGGATTTGATGTGCTTCATAGGATTACCTCGATTCTTTTTCCGTCACGGACGATCAGTCCCGCTTCCGCCAGCTCCTCCATGGCCCGGTACAGGCTGGTGCGGCCCATGGACAGCGTGCCCGCCAGCTTTGTCATGCTGAGCTTCTCCGGCAGCCGACCCCACTCGTCACAGTTGGCCCGCAGCCAGCGGTACAGCCGGTGCTGGGCACTGTCCTGGGTGAAGATGGCGATCTTGCCGTTGAGGAACCGCACCCGGCTTGAGAGAAAGCCGATGTAGTTCACCGCCATCTGCGGGCAGCGTTGGAACCACTGCCGCAGCAGTTCCTCCGGCAGCGGCACCACGGCGCAGGCCGTTACCGCCCGGATACGGGACACGTACCCGTCTCCGCCGAACAGTGCCGCCGCGCCGAAGGTGCCGCCGGGGCCAAAGACCGCCAGCACCGCCTTTTCCCGCGTGGGAGCCACGGCTTCCGTCCGGCCCTCCAGCACGATGCCCAGCGCCCGTCCCGCCGTAGCGGGGTCACAGATGGTGTCGCCCCGGCTGAAGCGGCTCACGCCCAGCGATTGTGCCTCGTGCAGCAGCTCCTCCGCGCCCTGAAACAGAAAGTGGTCATGCAGGAGCGTCATGTGATCGTCCATAGCGCACTCCTTAAAAATGTGTTCCAAATGGAACGGTTTTACATAGTATAACGGCAGCGGCGGCGGTTGTCAAGGGGCGGAAAATGTGGTATGATGGCAAAAAACGCAAAGGAGCGTCCTTTTATGCGATTGATCTCATGGAACGTCAATGGCCTGCGCTCGTGTCTGGGAAAGGGCTTTCTGGATTTCTGTGCTTTTGCCGACGCGGACGTGATCTGCCTGCAGGAGACGAAGATGCGCCCGGAGCAGGCGGCATTCGACCTGCCGGGCTATCACCGCTTCTGGAACAGCGCCGACAAGGCGGGCTATTCCGGCACCGCCATTTTCACCCGCCGCCAGCCGCTGTCCGTCACCTATGACTTCGGCCCGGATATCCACCGGCACGAGGGACGGGTCATCACCGCCGAGTACGAGGATTTTTATCTGGTGTGCTGCTATACCCCCAACTCCAAGGATCAGCTGTCCCGGCTGGACTACCGCATGGAGTGGGAGGACGATATCCGGGCGTACCTGCTGGAGCTGGACGGCAAGAAGCCGGTGGTCTACTGTGGCGACCTGAACGTGGCCCATCAGGAGATCGACCTGAAAAACCCCAAGACCAACCGCATGAACCCCGGCTTCTCCGACGAGGAGCGGGCCAAGATGACCCAACTGCTCTCCAGCGGCTTTGCCGATACCTTCCGCACATTGTATCCCGACCGCACCGGAGCCTATTCCTGGTGGAGCTATCGCTTCCATGCCCGGCAGAACAACGCAGGATGGCGCATCGACTACTTCATCGTGTCCCAGCGTCTGCTGCCCCGTGTGAAAAACGCCGATATCTGGCCGGAGATCACCGGCAGCGACCACTGTCCCGTGGTGCTGGAGCTGACGGAAGAATAAAAAAATGTCTGCCGCGAAAGCGGCAGACATTTTTTACAGATGCGCATAGATTTTCGCACCGGAGGTTTTCAGCCACCGCAGCAGCACCAGCGCCAGCACGATAAACAGCGCCGTGGCCGCCAGCAGGAACGCCGCCGCGCCCAAATGAGCCATCAGGGCGTAGTACAGGAAGCCCAGTCCCGCTGCCAGCACCCAACCGCCGAACATGGACAGGAATACCGCCAACCCCTGCTTGATGGGAGCCACCTCGCTGGTCCAGGTGAGGTTGGGCCGCTTCAGCCCCATGAACAGGCCGAAGGCGGCGGACAGCACCACGTATACCATGGGGACGACCACCACCAGCGCCGCGTGAAGGAAGTCCAGACCGGACACCGCCGCCACGCACACGGCGCACAGCATCAGCGGCAGCTCCGTGATCAGCAGGTGCAGCCCCAGCTTGGCCCGCAGCGCCTGCCACGGGTCGATGGGCAGCGACTGGGCGATCCACAGGCTCTTGCCCTCCAGCGACACCGACGGCGCGGTAATGTCGTTGCTGCCTGCCAGCAGGCACAGACACAGCGCCGCCAGCACCGGCACGAAGTCCTCGCTTCCAGCGAACAGGGCGTTCATCATCAGGAACACCTCACGTCCCTTGATAAGAGCCGCCACCGCCAGAATCAGCAGAAACACCGTGCCCAGACCGCAGTTCAGCATGTAGAGGGGACTGGCGGTGAACCGGCCCAACTCCTTACGCAGCAGCGCGGCGGCAGGGGAGGTCTGCATGGCGGCCTTCTCCCGATAGACCGCCTTGGCGGTGTTGCCGGAGGCGGTAGCGATGTTCAGGAAGCTGCGGGCGATGAGATACCACACCAGCGCCAGCAGGGCGATCACCACGGCGGAGACGATCAGCATCGCCACGCCGTCGCCGCAGCCCACCCGGCCAAAGAGGTACAGGGGATATACGCTGCCCTTGATCTTATCACCGACGCTGGCGGCATTCAGCAGCAGACTGCCGATCAGCGCCTGAGATCGGAAGCAGACGAAATAGTACAACCCGAAAAACACCAGCGATACCAGCACCGTGATAAAGCTCTTGTTCTTCAGCTTCAGGCTGATTTTCGCCACCACCCAGCCCAGCACGCAGGACAGCGCCAGCACGAACAGCGAGATGACGATCAGCAGCACCACGCCGCCCAGAATGATCCCCGCCGTAAGGGGCACGGTGCACCAGTACACGATGATGACCGGCAAAATCACGATGCCGGAGTACATCAGTCCCAGCAGATAGACATTCAGCAGCCGGGACGCCATGATGATCCGCACCGGAATGGGCATGGACAGCAGCAGGTCGTTGTCCTTGGCCAGATACAGCCCCGAATAGGTGTTGAACACGCTGCCGAAGGCACCCAGAAACACCGCCATCATGCCCATGATGACGAAGTACAGCCAGTCCAGACCCATCTCCGCCAGCTGGCCGCACATAACGTTGGCCAGCACCGCGAACATGCCGCCCAGCACGCCCACCATCAGCAGCACGAACATCACGATATAGGCGATGGTCGTCCCCTTGGAGCGGGCCTTGTTCTTTTTCGCGTCGTAGAAGTAGCTGCGGAACACTTCCATCAGCTGCTTTTTCAGCAAAAGCTTCAGCATTCCTCTCCCTCCAGTTCCAGAAAGACCTCCTCCAGACTGTCGTCGCCCTTGACCTCCTCCATGGTGCCGGAGCGGATCAGCTTGCCGCCCTTGATGATGGCCACCTTGTCGCACAGCTTTTCCGCCACCTCCAGCACGTGGGTGGAGAAGAAGATGGCGCCGCCCTCGTCGCACACCTCGCGCATCATGCCCTTCAGCAGATGGGACGCCTTGGGGTCAAGGCCCACAAAGGGTTCGTCCATGATGATGAGCTTCGGCTGATGCAGCCACGCGGCGATGATGGCCAGCTTCTGCTTCATGCCGTGGGAATAGGCGGCGATAGGCTGGGCCAGATCCTCCGTCAGCTCGAAGGCGTCGGCGTATTTTCGGATGCGCTCCTGCCGCTGCCGCGCTCCGACGCCGAAGATATCGGCCACGAAGTTCAGGTACTTGATGCCCGTCATAAAGTCGTACAGGTCGGGGTTGTCGGGGATGTAGGCCATCTCCCGCTTGCAGCCCAGGGGATTCGCCTTGATGGACTTGCCGTCAATGGTGATCTCCCCCTGATCGAATTGCAGAATGCCCACCACGGATTTCAGCGTGGTGGTCTTGCCTGCGCCGTTGTGGCCGATGAAGCCGTAGATCTCACCGGCGGCAATGTGCAGCGTCAAATCGTCCACGGCCTTCTTCTCGCCGTAGCGCTTGGTCAAATGTTGAATGTCCAGCATATGCTTTCCTCCCAAATTATATTTTCTATCCTGCATCCTATCACATGACGCAGCGTCATAAGCAATACCCGCCGCGCCGAAAAAGCAATATTTTTTCAAAGGCGGGCGTATTATAGCAGTCGGCCTTACGACTGTCAATGATAATGTGTTTCCATTCCGCAAACTCCGTAAGAATTGACACAAAAGGCGCAGCGGCATACCGCTGCGCCTTTTCTCAACTGTGTTACCGGTGTCCGCCGCCGAAGCCGCCTCCACCGAAGCCGCCGCGGCTTCCACCGCCGCGAGAGCCGCCGAAGCCGCCATTGCCGAACCCGCCGCCCCGGCTGCTGCCGCCAAAACCGCCGCTGGGCCGGGAATTGCCCCGTGGCGGACGATAGCTGCTCTGGGGCGGGCGATATCCGCCGCCGGCGGGAGGTCGCGGCCCGCCTGTCGGCGGACGGTAGCCGCCATGGGGCGGCCGGGGACTGCGGGGCGGACGGGGCCGCAGGTGCCGTCCCCAGAAAAAGGGATAGTACACGGGCCGCACCGCGTTCACCGGCGCGCCCAGAATATACCGCCGCCGGTAGCGGTTGTACCGTACCCGATCCAGCAGCGCCCACACCACAAGGATCGCCACGATCAGCAGCACCACGCTGCCGAGGGACACGCCGCCGGAGCCGGTTTTCGCCGGAGCGTTCCATTCGCCGCCGCTGTTATAGCTGTTGCTGTAACCGCCGGAGGGCTGCATCTGGGCCATCTGGCCGTAAAACACATCTGCCTGCCGGAAGAACGCCGCCGCCGCGCCGTCAAAGTCGCCGCTGTAGTAGAGACCTTCGATGGACTGCTTCAGCTTGGCCTGCATGGTGTCGTACTGGTTCAGCACAGCCAGCACGCTGTCGCCGCAGGCCACATAGTAATCGTCGTCCCGCACCATCAGCAGTAGCATGTCGTTTTTGCCCAGCTTCCAGTCGGCGCCCAGCTGCTTTGCCGCTTCCTCCGGCGTCCAGCCCTGAATGCTGTCTGCGGTGGCCACCGCCACCACGGCGTAGTATTTCGCGTCCCAATCTGCGTTGCGCTCCGTGATATACGCCACCGTGTCGTCGGACAGCATGTCTGACTCGTCGCAGATCCACTGCTGGTATTCGACCTCCGGCAACGCCACCGGCTCCTTTGCCAGAAAGCTGTCCTTCCGGCTCAGACCGATGCATACGCTGCCCACGACGGCCAGCACCAGCACCACCCACGCCACCGCGCGGTTTTTGAAAATTTTCATAGGAGATTCCTCCTTCCATAAGGAGATCGCTGTTTTACCGAGGCTCCCTTGTGTAAAGGGAGCAGTCAGCGCAAAGCGCTGACTGAGGGATTGTCCGTGTGCGATGTTGCTCGCAAGTGACAGACAACCCCTCCATCGCGGTTTACGCCGCGACACCTCCCCTTACACAGGGGAGGCTTTGAAAGGTTCAGCCTCTCAGCTCCATCAGCTTCTGCTTCAGCTCGCCCTCGATTTTGCCCAGTACCCCATTTTGCGCAAGCGCAAAACGGGGACCCCTTTTATTTTACATCCTCGGCGGAAATGAATTCCGCCTGCGGCAAGGTTTTGCTGCGCAAAACGCTTGTACGCGCTGATGCGCGGGGCGGCTTGCGCCGCCAGCCGAACTGGGCCGATGGCTTTTGGAAATTATGTTTATCCTCTCAGCTCCATCAGCTTCTGCTTCAGCTCGCCTTCAATTTTGCCCAGCTCGACTTCCGCTGCCTTGCGCTGGGCGGCGCCCTCCTTCTGGATACGGGCCACCTCGTCCAGCGTGGAGATCAGCTGCTCGTTGGTGTGCTTCAGCGTCTCGATATCCACCACGCTGCGCTCCGCCTCCTTGGCGGTGGCGATGGTGCCCATCTTCAGCGTGTCGGCGTTCTTCTTCAGCAGCTCGTTGGTCATTTCCGTAACGGCGTTCTGGGCGGCCGTGGCCTGACGGCTGTGCTCCATGCCCAGCGCCAGCACCATCTGGCTTTTCCACAGGGGGATGGTGTTCACCAGCGAGGACTGGATCTTCTCGATCATCAGCGTGTCGTTGTTCTGCAGCAGCCGGGTCTGGGGCCCCATCTGAATGGACACCATCCGGGTCAGCTCCAGATCGTGGAGCTTCTTCTCAAACCGGTCGCACATGCTGACCAGATCGTTATAGGCCTGCGCGTCCTCGGCAAGACCGCTCTGCTCCGCCTTCTTCCGCAGCTCCTCCAGCTCGCCGCCGCGCACCTCGGCCAGCCGCTTCTTCCCCGCCAGGATGTACATGGTCAGTTCCTTGTAGTATTTCAGGTTCAGCTCATACATCTGGTCGAACATGGCCACGTCCTTCAGCAGGGCGATCTGATGGCTCTCCAGATTCTGGGCGATTTTGTCCACGTTGGTCTCCACCTTGCTGTACTGGGCCTTCATGGATTCAAGCTTGTTGCCGGTCTTTTTGAACAGACCCGCCAGACCCTTTTTCTCCTCCTCCGCGCCGAAGCCCTTCAGCTCCACCACAAGGCGGCTCAGATCCTCGCCGATCTCGCCCATATCCTTGTTGCGGACGTTGGACAGCGCGTTTTCGGAAAAGCTGGCCACGCTTTTCTGGGCCGCCGCGCCGTATTGCAGCACCTGATTGGTGTCCCGCACGTCGATCTTCTTGGCAAATTCGTTGACAGCGGCTTTCTCCTGTTCCGTCAGCATACTGTCGTCCAGCACCACCGGCTCGACCTCCTTCTTCACCTCAGGGGCGGCAGGGGTGGCGGGCGCTTCAGGCGTCAGCGTCAGGGTGGGCATCTCCGCCGCAGCAGCGGTATCGGGGGTCAATGTCAGTTCAGGCATGTTGGTATCAGTCATGGTTTTTGATTCCTTTCTGTATATTTTCTTCTTTGAATTGCGATTTGTATTATAATTCCAGCGTAATGCCGCCGTCCTCCGGCGTATCCTCCGCCGAAGCTGCGGCGGTGCGGTGCAGCGGATCGTCCGTCAGTCCCTCACGGGCCATCATGTTCTCCAGCACCACCATATCGGTGGAGATATCCATAGCCTCTGCGCCGAACAGGTTGTCCAGCTGCTTTTCAAAGGCGGTGATGATGGTGGCCATCATGCTCTCCACCTTATGCATGGTGGAGGTGATGTTCTCACCGGCCACGCCCTGCTCGCCCATGCGGTCATAGGCGTTGAGGATCTTCAGCGTGGTGGGCAGGTAGTAGTTCATGAACCTCCGGATCTGGGGCAGTTTTTCCGGATTCTGCTCCACTTGAGCGAAGATCTTGCCGGAAAGCTCCTGCAAGCGGACGATCTGGGCGGAGATAGTGGGATCGGCGATATTGTCGTCCAGCCGCTTCATCTCGGCAATGGCCTTCCTGCCGTCGTCGATCATCTTGTCCAGCTCGGCGTTGCCGGTGGATTTTGGCTCCTCCGGCACCTCCTCCACCGTGTTGGGACACAGCAGCCGGGCCACAATGCCGATCACCGCGGCGGTGCCTGCCGCCAGCACATAGTGGAGCGGCCGGTACAGCGGGAACAGCAGCGCGTACAGCAGCCATGTGGCTGCCGCCGCGTACAGCGGTATAGTGGATTTACGAACAACTTGCTTCAACGCGATCGCCTCCGTTCAGCGGACAGATACTTTTACAGCCTACATTATATCCCAACTGCCGTGCATGGTCAAGAAAAAGAGACGGGCTGCCCCGTCTCTTTCCTCACATCCCTATGGCGGGCAGTCCCACCGTGCCGTTGGTGGGGTCGATAAAAATAGGCAGCACCGGCGGAGCATACGTCCACCAGACGAACAGCGCCGCGACGCCCAGCAGAAGCAGCAGCCCCACCGCGCCCCAGATGGGGCCGGTCAGCTTGTTTTTTGCCAGCACCCGCCAGGAGACCAGGGCGCCCAGCAGCACCGCCGCCTGAAACAGCACCACGTCCACGATCATACTGCTGACGCCCAGCGCCCCTGTGTAGGTATAGTACACCGTGGGGATCGTCACCAGCCCCACCAGCAATCCCAGCGCTCTTGCCATCAGTACGCTCTGGCGGCTGCTCCGCAGCGCCACGGCCTCCACCAGCGACCAGATCACCCACGGCATAGCCAGAAGCTTCATGTGCTCCCATGTGGACTCGTTGACGGCGGCAAAGGCGGCCACCACGCTGTTCTGCCCGCTCCAATCGTAAACAAAATGCAGCAAATTGCCGAAGATCAGCGTGAGAAACAGCCCCGCCAACTCCCACTTGCGCCATCTCCTGTCGGTCATAGCAGACCCTCCCATCCTTGTACGCATTTCAGGACTAGTGTACGCCGCCCACTGGGAATTTATACCGAAGTTGTCCTAACCGCTTGCGGAAAACGGAAAAATATGGTATAATATATAACAAGCATTATGTAATATAGCGCAGGGCTTGCGGAAGCTCTGCGCCCGTTTTTTCGGGAAAGGGGAGAGCTATGAGCTTTGATCTACGCATGGCGGTGCTTTCACAGGGCGGCGCCCTGTCCGCCGCCCAGCAGACGCAGGAGCTGCTGGCCTGCAACGATACCACCGCCGCCTACGGCCTGCAATTAACGCCCCAGCAGGCGCAGGCCCTGCTGGACACCCGTTCCGCCGCCCTGCGGAAAACAGGACGGGTGGAGCTGGGCGGCAGCATTCTGCAAAAGGTCGTCCTGACCTTCTGTGAGTCGCCCTATCTGATGCAGGAGAGCTACGAGGAGACGCTGTACCAGCTGGTGGACGCCTTCTACTACTTCAAAAACGAGACGGAGGACAGGGTGGGGGACGATGCGCTGCTGCGGTACATGAAGCAGGCCTTTGACGGCCCGTGCCGCGGCTCGCTGGAGCTGCTGACCGGCACGGCGCTGCCGGACATGGCCCGGAAGCTGCGGGCAAAAGCCGCCCGTCCGCTGACGGAGGAGGGCCGCCATGACTGATCTGACCCGCCGGACATTGCTCGACCCGCTGGCGCTGGACGGGCGGGACTACTTCGCTTCGCTGCTGGCGGAGGGCCAGCGCTGCGGCCTGCTGTCCGACCGCGACCTGAGCCGCCTGCAAGGGGAGAGCCTGACACTGCTGGCGGAGCGGGCGGACGCATGGAGCCACGGCCTGAGTACCTCGCTCCCAGCGGAGCGGGCCCAGCAGCTGCTGGGCTCGGTGCTCTACATCGTCTCACTGGAGTTGAAGGCCGGCCCCACCCCGGAGGAAGCGGTGGAGCGCCTGCGGCGTGAGCCGCTGGCGGCGCTGTACGCGGCGGGACAGAAGCGCATCACCCGTAAGCTGCAAGCCGCCCGCACCCTCCACCGCCAGCTGAAAAAGACGCTGTTTCCCACCCCCAACCAGTTCTACCGCGCCACGCTGGCGGACGGCGTCGGCGGCTTTTTCAAGCTGTACCGCCCAGCCCTTGCCGCCCAGGAGATCCATATCACCGCCGATTACCCCACCTTCTTCGGCCTGCCGCCGCTGGACGGCGTGGAGTTTATGGAGGAGTATCTCCGCTGCCTGTCCCACGAGAACCGTTTCCTTCGCTGCTTCGCCCCGGAGACCGTCCACGCCCTGCTGCTGGGACTGGATGAAAACTACCCCCTGCTGATCCTGAACCTCTACGGCCCGGTGCTGGCGGCGGCGCTGGGGTGCGTGCTGACCCGGCAGAGCGTGGCCCGGCTGCGGTACGACCCGGAGCGTCTGGCCGCCCTGCTGACCGGCAGAAGCCGTCAGGAGACGGAAGTCCTGCTGCGTCAGGCGGCGGAGGTGTTCATCCGCGGCGCGGGCTGCCCGGAGGGCCTGTCCGCCTACCTCCGCCGCAGCGTGCCGGTGCTGGCGGTGGATGTGACCCGCGCCGTATCGCTGGGCCATCCGGAGGCGGTGCTCCCACTTCCTGTGGAGCTGTGACCCCTTGCATTTTTCGTCCAAAGTGGGTACAATAGCGGCAAAGATATGAATCGATAAGGAGAGTTCAAGATGGCATTTCAAGGCTATACACAACAGACGGTGGACTTCATGTGGGGCATCCGCTTCAATAACGAGCGGGGTTGGTTTCTGGAGCACAAGGACGACTATATCAACACCTTTCTCACCCCCACCAGGGAGCTGGGCGAGCAGGTCTATGACGCGGTGCATGCCCTGCTGCCGGACGAGCCGCTGATGCTGAAGGTCTCCCGCATCTACCGGGATGCCCGGCGGCTTTTTGGCCGCGGCCCCTATAAGGATCACCTGTGGTGGTGCATCCGCACCGGCGACAAGGACTGGACGGGCCGCCCCACCTTCTGGTTTGAGTTGGGGCCGGATTACTACAGCTTCGGTCTGGGTTTCTGGTCGCCTGCCGCCGCGCTGATGGAAACGTACCGCAAGCAGATTGACGCCCACCCGGAGGAGCTTTCCAAGCTGGTGCGGCAGTTCAACAGGCAGTCGGTATTCACGCTGGACGGCCCGGAGTACGCCCGCAGCAAGGGCCAGACATCCGATCTGCTGCGCTCCTGGTATCAGAAGAAATCCCTCTCCCTCCGGTGGGAAGGCCCGCTGGACGAGCGGATCTTCACCCCCGCCCTAGCAGAGGACATCATCGCCGGGTTCAAGACCCTGATCCCGTTCTATCACTATTTCAATAAACTGGTAGCCCTGACGCCCCGGCAGGAGCGTAGGGGAGAGGACGCATGACAGAACACGGCGGCATTCCTTGCAATTGATCTATCGATAGAAATTGTAGGGGCGGACGACTCTGCCCGCCCCTACAACGGCATGAGATCGCAAGGCGGCATCCGCAGACTTTGCCCCTGCAACGCTTCAATGAAAAAACCACGCTGCCCCGTCGAGGCAGCGTGGTTGTGTTATTTCTCAAAAGTCTATCGTTCCGTTCAGCACCTTCAAATCATACGGCTCGTACACCACCTTGCGGTAGGCGTCCACATCCATCTTCACGCCTGTCCAGTCGCTGTGGATCTCGCCGTTCTGCTTGATGAGCACATCGTACAGAATGTCGTAGGTCACACCGTCCTCGCCCTTCTCCACAATGGTGGAATAGGGCAGCGTCTTGTGGTACGTCAGGTGCAGGCCCTTGTACTCGAAGTGGAAGCCGTTGCGCATGCGGCAGCCGTCCAGTCCCTTATAGGTGAATAGCCGCCGCAGATCGTGCAAAATCTGGTCATGCTCCTCGTCGTACAGGTTCTCCGGCGTGGTCTCGGTGTAGTCGTACCGGAACTGCACGGGGATGCCGTAGGGCAGGAAGCGCTCCACATAGGCGGGCAGCTTGTCGGCGGGATAGCGCTTGTACAGCACGCAGTTGATGCGGGTGCGGCAGGCAATGCGGCCCAGCACCTCGTCAGGACTCTCCTCCACGTACTTCTGCAAATGGCGGGAGATGTTCATGCAGGTGATCTTGTCCTTGTTCCGCTCCGTAAAGGCCACCATCTCGTCCAGCGTGGTGTGCTCCTGCACCGGGAAGGTGGTGTTGATATACACCTTGTGGGTGGTGGGGATGGCATCCAGCATTTGCTGCAGCGCGTCCAGATCCGCCAGCGGCTCGCCGCCGGTGAACACAAAATCACACCGGGGCGTGATGGCGTCCAGTGTGCGGATGGAGTCGATGATCTTTTCCAGCGAAAAGCCGGTGCAGTCGGCATATTCCTGCTTATTGATACAGAAGGGGCAGTGGTTCTGGCAGTCATAGGGGACGAACACGGTGACTGTGGCGCCGCCTTCACGGGTCTTGTAAGGGTGAGTCATGTATGAGCAAAACCTTTCCGTGTGAATATTCTTCAATATTTTATACCGATGCGACAAGAAATGCAAGAAAAAAAGCAAAAAATCGGTTGTTTAGTTATTCACAAACCCAACTGCGCCTTTTTCGTTGACAGAAGCGGTCTTTTGCGGTAAATTGTTGATAAAGGACAGGCGAAAGGAGCGGTCAGACATGAAGATCCGAAACGAATTGCTCTCTCAGGTGCGCAGCTACGCCGGCCATACGCCCCACGCGGCGGAGGACACGCTGGATTGCTCGCTGGGCGTGAATCCCTACGGCTTTCCGCCTGTGGTGAAGGAGGCCTTTGCCGCCTTTGACCCGGAGCGCTTCTATCACTATCCCCACTCCGACGCACCCCAAAAGGCCATCGTGGACTACTGGGCGGACTATGCTTTTATCGAGCCGGAGAACATCGTCCTCACCGACGGCAGCGTGTCGGCCCTGTATCTCCTGTGCAACATTCTGGCCAAAAAGGGCGCGGAGGTGGTGGGCTTCCTGCCCACCTTTACCGATATGGTGGAGTATTCCCGCATGATGGCCATGCGATACGTGGGCATTCCCGCCCGCCGTGAGGAAAACTGGCGCATGGAGGTATCCGACCTGGTGGACGCCATCAGCGGCGATACCAGTCTGGTCTACATCGACCGGCCCAACAACCCCACCGGACAGACGCTGTCGCTGGCGGATATCAGCCGTGTGCTGGACAGGTGCGAGGAACTGGGCGTTTACGCCATCGTGGACGAGGCCTACGGCGATTTCCTGCCCCGTGAGGAATCGGCGGTGACGCTGGGGCCCAAATATAAGAATATCATCATCGTCCGCACGTTTTCCAAGGGCTTCGGCCTTGCGGGACTGCGGGCGGGGTATATCATCACCGGGCAGGAGCTGATCCGCTATATCAACAAGGTCTCCAACCCCTACATGATGAGCGAGCTGTCCCGTGAGCTGGCGGCTGCCGCCCTCAGCGACCGCACCTATGCTGACAGTCACGGCCCGGATTTCGCCGCCATGAAGCGCTCGCTGCGCGGCGTCTGCGGCAAGGAGCTGACCATGGCCGAGACCGATGACCGGGTGCCCATCTGTCTTCTCCAGCACCGGAACCCCCGCGCCGATTTGCAGGAGCTGCTGATGGCGGAGGGCGTTCTCACCTGCTCCGGCGGCGAGTTCGAGCCGCTGGATCGCAGCAGCGTCCGGCTTCGCGTCCCCCGCGCCGAGGAGCTGGACAAGCTGCTCCGCGCCGTGGAAAAAGTCAATAACGGATGAAATGAGATCACCCCCGGCGGCCACAATGCCACCGGGGGTGGTGTTTGTTGGGTGGAGTTTCGTAGATGGATATCGGCGTTCTCAGCCCCCTCTGTGAGGGGGCTGGCGAGCGCAAGCGAGACTGGGGGAGGGTCGGAACGTTCTTCCGGCCCGCCGTGCGGGCCGGTCTTCCCCCGCCGCCCGCAGGCGGCGGAACCCCCTAGGGGCGGGGACGGGGAGGCCCCCGGCGGGCAGGCCCAGCGTAGGTCATCGCGGTCTGCCCGGTGGGGGACACCCCGGCCACGCCCCGAAGACGGCAGGCCACCCCACCCCCCAACAGGCAGCGACAACCACCGCACCACCCCAAGGGACGCCGCCGCCACCGACCCCCCAAAACCAAACCAGGGCGGCGGCGGCCCGCGCAGCGCCGCCCACCGGCGGCATTGCGGGGCGTGGAACAGGGCAGCGTCACCGTGGGCGCCAACTACCACTTCTATTCCCGGCAGCTGGCCCACCTGATGGCCCGGTTCCGCCAGCGGCACCCCGGCATCGCCTTCCAGACCATCGAGGGCACCAGCACCACGCTGGCCGGAGCGCTGCGGGAGCACCGGGCCGACCTGTGCATCATCAGCCGCCGCCCCGGCTCCCACCAGTGGTTTCCCCTGCGGCGGGATCAGCTGGTGGTAATGCTGTCGCCGGAGCACCCGCTGGCTCGGGAAAAGTCCGTGCCCATCCGGCGGCTAGAGACGGAGAGCTATATCGAGATCTTCCCCGGCCGGGAGACGGACAACTCCCGCGTTCTGGCGGAAAACGGCGTGCAGCCGGGCAACCGCTTTGCCGGGGTGGAGGACGATTTTTCCGCCATGGCTATGGTGGAGGCGGGCCTTGGCGTGGCGCTGGTCAACGACCTGATTGGCGGAATGCTGACGGGCAACGTGGTGTTTCGGCCATTGGAGCCGCCCCAGTATGTGGAGATCGGCATCGCCACGCCGCCGGAGGACAGCATGTCCCCCGCCGTCAAGCGGTTCCTGGCGTTTGTGAGGGAGAATATGGAGGGATGAAAAAGATTTTCGTCCCTGCGGGGACGAGGTACTTTTGGCCGCTGTCCCAAAAGTACCCAAAATGACAGCTTAAACCTGCGGTTTAAGAATCCGCGCACGCTATGCCCTTTTGCAAATTTGCGGCCTTATACCACGCGTTTACAGAACACGGTGGTTATCGTTGCGTATGACGAATCGACTTTCTTCTTGCGCCGCTGCCGCTCATGTTCTCAACGGTAGACACCGAAGCGTTGTTCGGCGGCGGGGTGAGGACACCCCGCCGCACGGTAGACGCAAAACACCTTCTCCGCACCAGTCAGCGGCAGCGGCGTAGGAGCAGAGACGATCCTTTTAACCGCTCGACAAGGAAAATTTTGCGCGAACGTGTGGTATAGGGTCACAAATCTAAAAAATGTTATAGCGCGCCGGGAGGTGAAGGAACCGGAGGTTCCTTCTGGCGTTTTTGCCTACTTTTGCCGCTATTGGCAAAAGTAGGTCGCCCCGGAGGGCGAAATACCCTTATCAAAAAAACAATATTTATAGGAATCTTATTTGACAGCACGGTGCAAGATTGCTATACTTCAATATCATAAAAATGCCATTCTGCCGCCAAAACAGGCGGAAAGGGGGAACAATATGACCCATAAAGCCATTTTTCGCCAGCACTGGAGCGAGGCGTTCCGGGACGCCGCGTTCCGTGCGCGGCTCCGCGACCCGAACATGGCGGAGCGCTGGGCGCAGGCCCGGTTCGCCGAGGAGTTTCTGCCCCTGCGGCAGCGGCTCTGCTGCGTAAAGCTCATCGAGGCCGCCGCTGAAGCCATGCCGGAGCTCCCTGCGCCGGAGGGTGGATGGAGCGGCTATGTGCTCAGCGACGCCATCGCCCGGCTGTATCCCCAGCACCGCCGGGAGGCCACGGAGCAGCAGGAGGATTTTGCCCTGTGCGCCCTGCTGGCCGTTCAGCTGCTGCTGGCGGAGGAGCGCCGGACACAGCGGTTCGATATGACCATGGACTTCGCCTTCTGCACCGACGAGGAGGCGGCGGGCAGCCCCTTCTACCAGCGGTTTTTGCAGGTGTGGCGGCAGGATTTCGTCTATGAGCTGCTGCGCCTGAGCCGCGAGCTGACGCCCTTCAGCACCCTGCAGCACATCGCCATGGTGCACCACGTGGCCATGACGGCAGGCCGGGCCTTGCGGCGGGGCGGCGCGGCGGTGGATCTGGCGCTGACCTCCGCGGCGGCGGCAGGCCACGATATCGGCAAATTCGGCTGCATGCCCGGCGAGCGGGTGCCCTATCTCCACTACTACTACACCGACGAGTGGCTGACCCGTTCCGGGCTTCCTCAGGTGGGACAGGTGGCGGGCAACCACTCCACGTGGGATCTGGAGCTGGCCAACCTGTCGGTGGAGTCCATGCTGCTGATCTACGCCGATTTCCGCTCCAAGCAGCGGCGGGAGGAGGACGGCCGGGAGACGGCGGCGCTGTACTCCCTGAAGGACGCCTTTGACGTGATCCTCAGCAAGCTGGACAACGTGGACGCCGCCAAAAAGCGGCGGTATGAGTACGTTTACCGGAAGCTGCGGGACTTTGAGGAATATCTGATCGCCCACGGCGTGGACGTGACGCTGCGGGGCCGGGACACCGACCCGGAGCAGGCCATGGATATCGCCCTGATGGGGCCCAAGGAGTACTACCGGGCCTTCTGCCTGATGGCGGTGGAGCACAACCTGAACATGATGCGCCGTCTCAGCCACGAGGGGTTGTTCTCCGACCTGCTGGAAATGGCCCGCAGCGAAAAGGACTGGACGCGGGTGCGCACCTATCTGTGCGTGCTGGAGGACTACTTCACGTATCTGTCCGCCAACCAGAAGATCCAGACGGTGTACTTCCTCTATGAGCTGCTGCTGCACCCGGAGGGTGACATTCGCCGTCAGGCGGCGGCGCTGATGGGCCGGGTGATGGCCAAGTTCAGCCTGCGCTACAAAAAGGAGCTGCCCGCGTCGGCAGGCCGGGCGGAGGTGGAGCATACTCAGTTCGCCCTGTGGGCCCAATACCTGAATCTGCTGTTTTATCCCGACCACAAGCTGACGCCCCAGCAGACCAGCCACATCCGGTTCACCGCCAAGCTGGTGGTATCCGCCACGCTGGAAAACTGCGCGCCCCAGGAGACGGCCCAGTTCCTGTCGGTGCTGCTGTCCCACTACCAGTCGCCCCACGTGGAGGACGACGGCGCGGCGCTGACCTTGACGGACACGCTGTGCTATCTGCCGCTGAAGCTGCTGACGGAGGAGCAGGCGGAGCGGGTGGCCGCCTTCGCGCTGGCCCAGTGCCACGGCAAAATGCCGTCTCTGCAGGCGGCGTCGCTGCAATTCTTCTTCCGGGCCAGCCAGACGCTGCCGGAGAGTCATCCGCTCCACGCCGCGCTGGAGCAGCTGCGGCAGGAGGAGCTCGTGCTGCCGCTGCCGTCGCTGCGCTACCGGTATGCCCGTGTGTGCGGCGTTCCGGCGGAGCAGGCGGTGCTGGCCCTCAGCGGCGAGGAGGTCTCGGATATCCTGCTGGACAACTTGAAAACCGCCACCCCGTGGATGATCAAGGTGGTGAATGTGGAGCTGCTGTCCCGGTACGCCGCCTGCGGTCTGGGCAGCGCCATGCAGATCGCCGCCCACTTCGCCAACCTGATCCGTGTCAGCGAGGCGGTGGTGGTGCGTCAGCGGGCGGGCCGCGCTCTGCTGGGCATTGCGCCCCGGCTCACCAGCGACCAGCGCAACGAGATCGCCGTGGAGCTGTCCAAGGCGCTGGAATCCGGCCACTACGAATTTTCCAAGTATATCCCACAGTATCTGGGCGCGTTCATGCTGTGGCTTCCTCCGGCAGAGCTGGACGAGGTCATCGACTATCTGGCGGAACTTTTGAGCCATTCCGCCGACAGCGTGGCGGCCTCGGCGCTGGACACAGTGGGCTTCGCGCTGGAGTCCTATCGCGCCTACCCCCAGCGTTTCCCGGAGGAGGAAGCGGTATGGGATCGCCGTCGCCGCCGTCTGGCAGGACTGCTGCTGAAGGGCATGGCCTCCTACCGCGAGGCGGTACAGCAGGAGGCGCTGTACGTGCTGGGCGACACGCTGTTCTCCTCGCCCCGGTTCCCCGATGAGCGGCGGGCGTGGCTGTTCACCCTGTGCGCCCACAAGCTGCTGTTTTTGCTGCACGAGAATCAGGGCGGCGGGCTGAACGACCTGTACTGCTCGGCGGCGCTGTACCGCATGTACCAGTTCATCGTCCGGTACGAGACGGACAACGGCCCCTTCCCCTTCCGCCAGCGGCAGAGGGTGGCCTTCTTCCCCGGCACCTTCGACCCCTTTACCCTGTCCCACAAGGCGCTGGCCTGCACCATCCGGGACATGGGGTACGAGGTGTTTCTGGCGGTGGACGAGTTCTCCTGGTCGAAAAAGACCCAGCCCAGCCTGATCCGCCGCAGGATCGCCTCCATGTCGGTGGCGGACGAATTCCATGTGCATCTGTTCCCCTACAATATCCCCGTCAACATCGCCAATCCCGGCGATCTGCGGCGGCTGAAGGACATGTTCGCCGGACGTGAGCTGTACCTCATCGTGGGCTCCGACGTGATCCACGGCGCGTCCTCCTACAAGGCGCCGCCCAGCCCCGATTCCGTCCACAGCATGAACCATATCGTGTTCCGCCGTGTCTCCGCCCTTCACGGGGAGGAGAAGGACATGGACGCCGATGTGGGCATGATCTCCGGCAAGGTAGTGCAGCTGCAACTGCCCTCCCAGCTGGAGGATATCAGCTCCACCCGCATCCGGGAGAATATCGACATGAACCGGGATATCTCCCACCTGATCGACCCAGTGGTGCAGGAGTATATCTATCAGCGGGGCCTCTATCTGCGGGAGCCCCAGTATAAGCCGCTGCTGTCCCCCGGCACGCTGCACTTTGCCGAGGCCGAGGGCGGCGACGCCCTGCTGATCCAGCTCCAGCAGACGCTGGACATGCCGTCCGCCGCCGCCGAGGGGGTGCGCCGCCGGAGCGAGCGGGTCATGACCCTCCACAGCGGCAGCCAGCTGCTGGCCGCCGCGTCCTACGACCAGCGCCGCACCCGTGAGCTGCTGGCGCTGCTGAGCGACCCTGTGCGGGTCAACGAGGTGCGCGACATGGCCTCCGGCAAGCTGCTGTGCGTCACCGGATTGTACGGTCGGGACGAGGAATCCATGCAATTGCTGCTGACCCAGCTGTTCGCCCAGGCCATGGAGCAGGACTGCCTGTGGGCGCTGTTCGCGGCGCTGGATGCACCGGCCAGTCCGGCGGCGGACGATCTGCTGCGGCAGCAGGGCATGCGTCCGGTGCGGCCCGGCGATCCCTCGCTGCTGCTGGCGGATATGAGCGCCCCGGTGGTGTTCCTGCAAAATGTGGAGACCGCCATCAAGCCGCCCTTCAGCAGCGATGAAACGGTGCTGTCCGCCATCCGGCAGGCACGGCGGCGGTTCAAACTGGGACTGGTGGCACTGTATCCGGGACGACTGATCTTTACCATCTCCTCCCAGTTGGTGCTGCACCGGCTGGTGGAGAAGATTACCGCCCTCAACGGCGTGCCCATGACGCCCACCCAGCCCCGTGTGCTGGGCCCCTATATGTGCGTGCCCTTCGGCAAGCTGCTGCGGCGGGCCGCCATCCCCAACACCGTGACCAAGACCGTTCACACCGACAAGGTGTTTGCCGCCGACCGGCGCACCCAGCATATCGCGGCCTTCCCCGGCTACGCGCCGCTGTCCGACCAGATGCGGGTGGTGCACTCCTTCCGCCGTCCGGTGATCCTGGTGGACGACCAGCTCCACACAGGGCGGCGTATCGGCGTGCTGGATCCGCTGGCAAGAGAGCAGCAGGTGGACATCAAGGAGGTGCTGGTGGGCATTCTGTCCGGTCAGGGACGGGATCTTGCCCAGCAGCTGGGCCGTGACGTGGACTATGTGTATTTTGTCCCCAATCTGCGGGCATGGTACGTGGAGTCCACCCTGTATCCCTTTATCGGCGGCGACACGGTGGAGCACGCGGACATGGAGCGCTCCGGCTTGCAGCCGTCGGTGAACCTGATACTGCCCTACGTGTATCCGGAGCATCTGCGCCAGTGCGGCGCGGACGCCGCCTATACCTTCTCCCGCACCTGCATCGAGAATACCCTGTATATCATCGAGGCGCTGGAAACCGCCTATCGCCGGGTCTACGCCCGCAATCTGACGCTGCGGCGGCTCAGCGAGGCGGTGGTGCTGCCGCTGTGCCCCGACAAGGGACGCATGACCTACAATCTGGACGGCGCGGTGTCCGATTACCTGCGGGATGATCGTGAGACGCTGCGGCGGCTGGAGAATCTGTTCCGCTGAAAAGGGGGAAATCACCATGTATTACTATGAAGAAAACGGCCAGTGCTTCGCCGCCTGCCAGCCTCTGCCGCTGACGGCGGCGGAGGGTGCGGCGGAACAGCCGGTGTTTCTGTTCCGCCGTGGGCCGGAGAGCGGACGGGCGGCCTTTTCCGCCGTGTCCCTGTCCCAGCTGACGGCGGCGGAGGAGGATGTGTCGTGGCTGGACAGCCGCCGCATCTCCGTGACGCAGGCTCCGCCCATCGAGGCGGCGGAGTGGATCGCCCGCGGCCTGCGGGCGGTGAACTTCGACCATCCCCGCTGGCGGGAGATGGCGGCGTGGCAGCCCACACAGGGCAAAAAGCGCGTCCACATCCTGGCCATCGGCGACGTGGGCAGCACCATCGCCATGGGGCTGAAGCTGCTGGGCGGCGACACGGTGTCGGCCATCGGCATCTGCGATATCAACGAAGCCGCCACAAAGCGCTGGGAGTTTGAGCTGAATCAGGTGACGCTGCCGTGGCGGTACGACGCCATGCCGCCTGTGGAGATCGTGCCTCAGGAGCGGCTTTTCGACTGCGACGCGTTCTTGTTCGTGGCGTCCAAGGGCATCCCCGCCGTGGGCAGCGGCGTGAAGGACGTGCGCATGGCCCAGTTTGAGGCCAACCGGGGACTGGTGGAGCTATACGCCCGCAAAGCGCGGGACGCCCGGTTTCGCGGGCTGTTCTGTGTGATCTCCGACCCAGTGGATCCCCTGTCCCGCGCGGCGCTGCTGGCCTCCAACCGGGACGAAAGCGGCGTGTACGACGGTCTGGGCCTTCTGCCCCAGCAGGTGCAGGGCTACGGCCTTGGCGTGATGAACGCCCGCGCCGCCTACTACGCCAAGCAGGATGAACGGTTTGCCGCCTTTCTGACGGAGGGACGGGCCTTCGGCCCCCACGGCAGCGGTCTCGTCATCGCCAACTCCATCGAGCACTACGACGACGCCCTGTCCCGTGAGCTGACGGAGCTGGCGCTGACCGCCAACCTGAAAATGCGGGAGCTGGGCTTCAAGCCCTATGTGGCGCCGGCACTGTCCTCGGCGGCCATCAGCGTACTGCTGACGCTGCGGGGCGAGTGGCACTACGGCAGCGTGTGTCTGGGCGATATCTTTATGGGCGTGAAGAACCGCTATACCCCCACGGGACTGGAAACGGAGGATATCCCGCTGCCGGACGGGCTGTTTGCCCGCCTGACGGAGACACAGGATATTCTGCGGAAGATCATTTGAGAAGGAGGCGGAGGGAATGGAACCTCTGGTGGTCATCTGTCCTCAGGTTGAGGAAAATTCCCGGCTGTCGGCGGTGCTGGCTCACGCGCTGGAGGGCCGCCCCCACGTGAAGCTTCAGCGGCCGGATCAGATGCATCCCATGGAGGGGCGGCGGGTGCTGTTCGCCATTTCGCTGCTGCACGGCGGCGTGAATCTGGGCTGGTACGCCATGCTGTCCGCCATCCGGCAGGACAAGCGGTTTTTCGAGGGCTGCTGCGGCGCGGTGCTGGTGGACGGCGACGGCGAGCTGTACACCAAGTCCGCCGCGCGGGAGATCGTGTTTGCCGCCAATCAGGCAGGCTGCGCCTTTATGGGCGCGCCGCTGATCGAGGCCACCGGCTCGCTGGAGAATTTCCACATCCGGGCCATGCTGCGGCACACGGATTATCTTACCGCCTACACCTCCTGCGCTGGTGAACTGGTGGAACGCCTGCTGGCGGACACGCCGCCGGTGCGACAGCATCCCAACCTGATGGTGCTCCACGCCTCCAACCGCAAGACCTCCAACACCATCGCATTGTGGGAGCGGATGGCGCCCCGGCTTCAGGGCCGGGTGGACGCCCAAGTAGTGAGCCTGCGGAACGGCACCGTGGCCGACTGCAACGGCTGCGAGTTCCGCACCTGCCTGCACTTCGGTGAGGAGGGACGGTGCTTCTACGGCGGCGTCATCGTGGACGAGGTATATCCCGCCATCGGCCACGCCGACGGCGTGCTGTGGCTGTGCCCCAACTATAATGACGCGCTGGCCGCCAACCTGACGGCCTGCATCAACCGGCTGACGGCGCTGTTCCGCACCACGCCCTTTTACGACAAGGATCTGTACGCCATCATTGTGTCCGGCTACTCCGGCGGCGATATCGTGGCCCAGCAGCTGATCTCGGCCCTGTGCATGAACAAGGCCTTCCGCCTGCCGCCCCGGTTCTGCATGCTGGAGACCGCCAACGACGCCGGCGCGGCGGTGAAGCTGCCGGGCATTGACGAGAGATTGGCGGCGTTTGCGGATAAAATGTTCTCAACATGAAATAAGAAACGACCCGTTACCTGCGGTAACGGGTCGTTTCTTATTTCTCAAGTGCCGCCGCCACGAAGCCCTTGAACAGGGGGTGCGGGCGGTCGGGGCGGCTCTTGAACTCCGGATGGAACTGCACACCCACGAACCACGGGTGGGCGGGGTTCTCCACGATCTCCACCAGCCGTCCGTCGGGGGAGGTTCCTGTGGGTACCAGTCCGGCGGCGGTGATGCGCTCCCGGAAGTCGTTGTTGAACTCGTAGCGGTGGCGGTGGCGCTCGCTGATCTCGCTCTGGCCGTACAGAGCGCGGGCACGGCTGTCCGCCGCCAGCACGCAGGGATACTGGCCCAGCCGCATGGTGCCGCCCTTGGTGGCCACGCCCACCTGATCCGGCATCAGGTCGATGACGGGATGGGCGGTCTGGGGCGCCATCTCTGTGGAGTGGGCGTCGGCCCAACCCAGCACGTGGCGGGCAAACTCAATGACGGCGATCTGCATGCCGAGGCAGATGCCCAGATAGGGAACGTTGTTTTCACGGGCGTACCGGGCGGCGGCGATCATGCCCTCGATGCCCCGGTCACCGAAGCCGCCGGGCACCAGAATGCCGCTGCACCCGGACAGCACCTGCGCCGCGTTTTCCTCCGTCACGGTCTCCGAGTCCACCCAGCGGATATGCACCACCGCGCCGCAGGCTGTTCCCGCGTGGAACAGGGATTCCTCCACGCTGAGATAGGCGTCGTGAAGCTGCACGTACTTGCCCACCAGCGCAATGGTGACCTCCCGGCTGGCGTTTTTGATATCGCTGACCATGGCGGCCCAGTGGGTCATGTCCGCCGCCGGGCGGGAAAGACCCAGCTTGCGGCACACGATCTCGTCCAGACCCTCCTTCTGCAGCAGCAGCGGCACCTCGTACAGCGTGTCCGCCGTGGTGTTCTGGATCACGCAATCCTCGGAGATGTTGCAGAATAGGGCGATCTTCTTCCGCATGTCCTCCGGAATGGGGACGTCGCTGCGGCACACCAGAATGTCCGGCTGGATGCCCAGGCTCAGCAGCTCCTTGACGGAGTGTTGGGTGGGCTTGCTTTTCAGCTCGCCGCTGCCGGGGATCTGGACGATCAGGGGCACGTGGATGTACACCACGTTCTCCCGGCCCTTTTCCACCGCCACCTGTCGGATGGCCTCCAGAAAGGGCTGACTCTCGATATCGCCCACCGTGCCGCCGATCTCACAGATCAGCACGTCCACATCCTCCTGCTCCATGGCGTAGACATGGCTTTTGATCTCGTCGGTGACGTGGGGGATGATCTGCACCGTGCCGCCCAGGAAAGCGCCCTGACGCTCCCGGTTGAGAAGATCCCAGTACACCCGGCCGGAGGACACAGAGCAGCGGCCCGTCAGGCTCTCGTCCACGAACCGCTCGTAGTGGCCCAGGTCAAGGTCGGTTTCCGCGCCGTCGTCGGTGACGAAGACTTCGCCGTGCTGATAGGGGCTCATGGTGCCGGGGTCGACGTTCAGATAGGGGTCGAATTTCTGGTTCCGCACCCGCAGACCCCGCTGCTTCAAAAGACGGCCCAGCGACGCCGCACAGATGCCCTTTCCCAGTCCGGACACCACGCCGCCGGTGACAAATACATACTTCATACGCTGTTCCCTGTTCCCTTCCGCGCCGCTTTCCCCCAGCGGAAAGTCCGGCGCTCACAAAAATATGCTACATTGTAGTCGTATGATTTTCCGTCGTCAAGACGTAAATATCCCAAAATACGGCGGGGAAAAGTACCGGTTTTCCCGCCATCCGCCGAAATTGAAAAAGTAGGGGAAAAGGCCTTGCATTCCGCGCGGCACGGTGCTAAACTATACAATACGCCACTCTGTTTTTCGGGGTGGCCATAAAACAGTTCATGGAGCGTATCGGTGCCGGTACGCTCCATTTTTCATGCTATGTAACGGGAGACAGATTCTTGGCTCTCCCTTTGGGAGAGCTGTCACCGCAGGTGACTGAGAGGGGCTTGCAGCGTCTTTTGAACGATAAGAGCAAATCGAGAACATCCATTGTTTTCCCTCTCCGTCCTCGCTATGCTCGGCCACCTCTCCCAGAGGGAGAGGCAAGGGCGGACAGAGTCGTCCGCCCCTACAAATATTTACCGCCTCCGCCCCACAGATAAACCCCCGGCTGCGTACCACGGGACGCAGCCGGGGTTGGTATGTATCGAGAAACGTTTATCGCGTTACTTGCGATTGTTGTAGGCCTCGATGCCCAGACGCAGCAGATCCATGGCCCGCTCCAGCGCCTCCTGCTTCAGCACGTAGGCAATGCGGATCTCGTTCTTGCCCTTGCCGGGAGTGGCGTAGAAAGGCTCGCCGGGAGCGAACATGACAGTGTCGCCGTGGTCGTCGAACTCCTCCAGCAGGAACATCTGGAACTTGTCGGCGTCGTCCACCGGCAGGGCAGCCATCACGTAGAAGGCGCCGCGGGGACACTCGCACACCACGCCGGGGATCTCTTTCAGCTTGCGCATGACGGTATCGCGGCGCAGCTTGTACTCGTCGCGGACGGCGGCGAAGTACTCGGGGCCGACGGTGTACAGCGCGGCGGACGCGATCTGATCCAGCGTGGGGACGGACAGACGGCACTGGGCGTACTTCATGGCCTGCGCCATCAGCTCCTTATTGCGGGAGATCATGCAGCCGATACGTGCGCCGCAGGCGGAGAACCGCTTGGACACGGTGTCGATGACGATGACGTTGTCGGCAGCGTCGTCAAACTGGCCCATGGACTGCAGCGGCTCGCCGGCATAGACGAACTCACGGTAGGCCTCGTCGCCGATGATGAACAGGTCGTGCTCCTTGGCGATATCCACCA
>ENA-UONT01000335-UONT01000335.1-human-gut-metagenome-genome-assembly--contig:-CS20-NODE-335-length-61851-cov-23.578678_pt1 | contig 61851 bp, 43 predicted proteins | sample MGYA00242459_ERZ724006 | MGnify/ENA metagenome assembly ERZ724006 | reverse complement strand
AAAGCCTTGATTTTACTTGTTTTTCTCAACCATCCTTATCAAAGCCTTGCATTATAGAGCTTTTTCTGAAGATTCTGAGTTTCAAGAACGGCATGGATCCCGAAAAACTCCTTCTCGACCTCATCATCGGTAAATATACCCTTATCAACATAATACTGAATATTGCCGTTGTCCGTTCGCGCACTTGCATAGGTGATTTCTCCGGTAATGACCTTACCGACATTAAGACCCCAGCTGCAGCCCTCTCCGTAGGTTTTTGACAGCATCTTATGCTGCTGAATTTCGCCTTTTCCCTGCATAAGCTGCATAGGGAGAGGACCGCAGTGAAAGGCGATGCACTTGTCGGGCTCGCTGCCGTAATTGTTGTTGAGATCAAGGCAGCCTGAGGAATTGCCCGAAGCAAGAGCAAGTGCCAGCATGGTTACGGTATTTGTAACATCCATTTCACATGTGGCGGGGATGCCGCAGCCGTTAAAGATTCCCATTACGGCACACGGAGTAATGCCGAGCTGCTCCTGAAGCTCGCTCCAGCAACGAATGGCGAGAGCATCGAGCTTATTGTCATTAACGAGACCCTCAAGAACTGCTCCGAGCTTTGCCATTAGTATATCTCTGCCCACCGGCGCCTTTGAAAAATCGGCAACGGCATAGAGCTTTTCGAGCCAGTCTTTAACTGCCGACGCACTGTCGTCGAGCTTTTTGATCTTGTCAAGGATCATACTCAAATCGTAGTCCTCGGTATCGATCTTGTGTCTTTCCAATGCAATTTCGTCAAAACGAACACTCTTAAAGGCAGTGGTTCTTGCGCCGACGGTACCTATACGCACATTGGTCATTCCCTTTACTACACGGCAAACTCCCACAAACTTTTTGAGCTGGATATCAAACTCATCGGATAAAGGATGAACGACAAAGGGCATAAATTCCGTATATTTAACACCCATTTGTGTTAATACGCTTGTAAGAGCGAGCTTGCCGCAGAATGCATCTCTTCTGTGGGAGAAATCCATCTTGCCGAACTCGTCGGGATATGCTTGAATAAGTACGGGAACATCAATATTTCTGATGGCAGCCTTAATACCGTTTTCATCGCCGAAGTTGGGAAGGCAGATTACTATACCGTCGTACTCTCCGCGATGTGCCTCGAGAAAATCCGCAAAAATCATGCCCTCCGCAGTGCTTTCAACAGCACCGTATTTTACGGAGTCGGCATCGATCGTAAGACATTCAACGCCGGCTTTTTTAAAGGCCTCGAGCATATCGGCTCTTGCGCTTTCAATGACCGAGCTCGGAAAAAAGCCTCTGTTTGCAACCAACAATGCTAATTTCATAAAAATAGCCTCCTGAAAATCATTGTAATTATAAGTGTAAGGAAACATCAATTAAGGTCGAAGGTGTTCGTGAATCATCATGCGGGTTTCTTTGAAATTTTGCCAAATGATCATTATACCCTTAAACTGCTTTTGGCCTCGTACTACTGTTAAACATTATACATAAAATGCTGTATTTGTCAATAAGACAGAAAAAGCCCGCCGTGATTTGGCAAAAATTACGGCGGGCTTTTGATACGGAATGAGAGCTTTGAACCGTATGCGTATGTCTTAATTGCAAAGCAAACAGGAGCACTCTCCTGCTCAGGGTTCGGCTCCGGCTGCTTTTAAGGGCTTGATTTACGGCTCCCGGGCTGTTTTGTACCCATAAATCGTGCCGTGTCGTATGGGATCAGACATTCATTATAACGGGCAGGATCATCGGTCTGCGTTTTGTTCTCTGGAAGAGGAACTTGGACACGCTGTCCTTGACGCTCGTTTTCATCTGATTCCATTCGGTCTCGCCGTTCCAAAGGCAATCGTCGAGTGCGGTGCGCGATATCTCGCGGACCTCCTCCATCATCTCCTCCGCCTCACGAACGTAGACAAATCCGCGGGACACGATATCGGGACCCGAAACTATCACGCGCTGATCGATATCGACGGTCGCTACGACAACGATAAGTCCGTCCTGCGAGAGGTGGCGGCGGTCGCGGAGAACGATGTTTCCGACGTCGCCGACTCCGGAGCCGTCGACCATTATCTTACCCGACGGAATGATGCCGTTCCATCTTGCGCCCTTCTCGTCTATCTCGAGCACCTTGCCTATCTCGGAGACAAAGATATCGCTCGCAGGCATTCCCATGTACTCGGCAAGCTCCTTATGGGCTATCATGTGCTTGTATTCGCCGTGAATGGGCATGAAATATTTTGGCTTTGTCAGCGCATGCATGAGCTTCAGCTCCTCCTGACATGCGTGACCGGAGACGTGTATCTCGAGCATTGCATTGCGCCATACGGTAACGCCGTGGCTGAGCAGCTCGTTGATGATGCGGTCGACCATCTTTTCGTTGCCGGGGATGGCGCTTGCGCTGATAACGACGAGGTCGCGCTCGCCGAGCGAGATCTTGCTGTGATCGCCGAATGCCATGCGGTAGAGTGCGCTCATGGGCTCGCCCTGGCTGCCGGTGGTGATAACGGTCACCTGCTCCGGCGGATATTTCTTGACATCGGCAATGTCGATGAGTACTCCGTCCGAGACGTTCATATAGCCGAGCTCGGTAGCAACACCGACAATGTTTACCATGCTGCGCCCGGTGATGGCGACCTTTCTGCCGAACTTTTCGCTGTGTGAGATTATCTGCTGCACGCGGTGAACATTTGATGAGAAGGTCGCGATAACGATGCGCGAATCCTTATTTTTGAGGAAAATCTCGTCAAGTGTTCCGCCGACCTTGCGCTCCGACGGTGTAAAGCCGGGACGCTCCGCGTTCGTCGACTCGCACATGAGCAGCATAACGCCCTCGTTTCCGAGCTCGCCGAGCCTTGTTATATCCATCATCTGGCTTTCGACAGGGGTGAGATCGAGCTTGAAGTCGCCCGAGTGGATGATAACTCCCGCGGGCGTATGGATAGCGAGCGCGCACGCATCGGCTATCGAGTGGTTTACGCGGATGAATTCGATAGAGAAAACGCCCGCCTTTACGGTGTCGCCCGCCTCAACGCAGTTGAGCACCGGCGGAATATCATAGTGGAACTCGCTGAGCTTGCGCTCGAGCACGCCGAGTGTAAGACGCGTTGCGTATACAGGGACATGCAGATTACGCAGCACGTAGGGCAGTGCGCCGATGTGGTCCTCGTGTCCGTGTGTGATGAATATTCCGCGTACCTTTTCCTCGTTCTTTTCGAGGTAGCTGACATCCGGGATAACGAGGTCTACACCGAGCATGTCGTCGTCGGGAAAGCCGAGACCGCAGTCTACTACGATAATGTCGTTGCCCGACTCGATAACGGCGATATTCTTGCCTATCTCGCCGAGACCGCCGAGCATCGCGACTCTTACCTTACCCTTTTTCGTGTTCTTCTGCGCGGGGCGCTTCTGCTTGCCGCGCGTGCGGGCTGCCTCGTGGGTCAGCTCCTCGCCGCTCTCGACCCTGCTCTGCGCGTCCGAGCCTTTTCCTCTTGCATTTCCTCTCGGTGCTCTCACTGTGTTGTTTCCGTTATTTGTTCTTGCCATGTTGTGTCGCGGTACAGCCTCGGGGCTGCCGCGCTCCTTTCTTTTTTATGTAGTTATTAACTTATTCGGACGGCGGACGGCGCGATTCTGCTGCGACCGGGCTGCCGATGAGATCGAAATCGTCGTATACGCCGCCGATTTAGGCGACGAAAAAATGACGCGGTATTCTTCCGAAAAAATGCAAAACACGAAAAACCCCTCGGCTCTGCGCAGCCGTGGGCATTCGGCGGCATAAAAATGCTGCCCTCCGTATTTTAGGCGCTTGTCTGCGGTACGGGCAAAACGGCTTCAAACGGCGATCAAGAGCCTGTCCGACGCTTGCAGTGCTGCGCTTTTCTTTCGGATATAGTCATCCTGTGCGGCAATGCCGCTGTAACGATCAAAATACGATGCGCTTAGTGTAGCATTCAAATATGAATTCGCCGATGTGCTTTTGTGAACCGAGTGTTAATTGAGCAGAGGCAATAATAATCTCCCACCTTTCTGCGCAAACTGTATATATAAGGCGATGTGTCGGCGTGTGCCGACATACTTCGACGGTGCCGCCGTGCTACGCAGTGCGCAGCGACGCTGCCCGTATATATTTTATTAGAGGAGCAAGTGAAAGTTGTATGGATAGGAAAAAAAGAAAAAGAAACCGTCTCTCGGACGGAGTGGCGCGGCTCTATCGGCAGGAGAGCGCCGACGAGCTGTTTCCCGAGCCGCCTACCGCCCGACCGTCAGCGCCGGCAAGACCGAGCGAGGATCCGACGGCGCAGTTTACCGGATATTTCAGTCCCGAGCAGGAGGAGCGCCGGCGGCTCGGCAGCGGCGATGACCGGAGCGACGGCTGAGCGTATCGGCGCGGTATGAGGGGCGGCGGTGCCGACCGATAATGTGCGGCGGGCGGTGCATATGCAGAGAACCGAGCTATGCGCTCTTCCCGGACTGCGATATCGGAGAGCGAAGCTGTAGAACTGCCTATGCTCGGCATAAGGAATAGACCGATGCGCACATCAAGCGGCACGCCTCCGGTAATTCTGCCCGATATCGCTGCCATACGCATGCAGCCTTGCTCAAGCCTATATATTTATTGCGGCTGCTTCCCGTTCATTACGGCTTGCCGACGGATCGTCTGAGCGCCGGCGGCTCGGCTGAAAGAGCGTCGCTCCGATAACGGAGCGTTTAAAATGCCCGTATCAGAAATCCGACGGCGAGCAGGAACAGCGCGACCGAGAAGAGCAGAGCCGCTATGCGGAGCAGCTGCGGCTTGCGCGGGGTGCTATCGCCGCCCTCTCTGATTATCCGGTTTGCCTCGCTTATCATGTCACGTTCGGAGGCGTGAGCGCGCAGCGCATTTTCGCTGAGGACAAAGTATGCCTCGTCGAACATCGGACTACCCGTATTTTTCATAACAATTATCTTTCTCTGACAGCCTTTGAGCATGAATATTTCCCCTCTCCGCCGCAGTCCGGCAACGATATTGTTCGACCGATTCGGGCGGATGTATTCAGACATGGCGAATTTTTATGCGGAAAAACAAATAATACAGAGGCATAGAGCATGAACAAATCGAAAGGATCACCGTATGAAAGCTGTAATTATGGCGGGCGGAGAGGGAACAAGGCTTCGCCCGATAACCGAAACGATGCCGAAGCCGCTCGTGGAGACGGACGGTATCCCGACCCTCGAGCATATATTCCGTCTGCTGCTGCGTCACGGCATTACCGAGGCGGCGCTGACTACGCGCTATCTCGGGGATATGATAAGAGCAAGAGAGGGCGACGAATATATCTCCCCGGCAGGAGAGCGGCTCGAGCTGTGCTATTTTGAGGAGCGCGATCCGCTCGGCACTGCGGGAGGAGTGCGGCAGGCAGAGCCGTTTTGGCGCGGCGGCGAGCCGTTTCTCGTTATCAGCGGCGATGCGATGACCGATGCGGATCTGACGGCGGCGGAGGAGTTTCATCGGCAGAAGGGCAGTGCCGTCACCGTTTTGCTCTCGTATGCCCCCGACCCGCGCGAATACGGCACTGTCATACTTGCGCGCGGCGGCAGGATAACCGGCTTCTCCGAAAAGCCCGCATGGCAGCGAGCGCTGTCCGGCACCGTAAATACAGGAATATATATTATCTCGCCGGAGGTTATGGAGCAGGTCTGCGAGGAAGAAAAATGCGACTTTGCAGCCGATCTGTTCCCGTCGCTGCTCGAGCAGGGCGTTCCGATGTACGGGCTGATGTGCACGGGGCATTGGTGTGATATCGGAACGGCGGAGGCATATTATGCGGAGAATATGCGCGGCGGCAGACGCAATATCTTCTCTCGGCTCGGGGAGTCGCATATCGACGGCAGCGCAGAGCTTGACGGCGTTGTTGTCTATTCGGGCGTTACCGTCGGTGCGCTTGCGCAGATAAGCGGCTCGGTGCTCTGTCCGCGCTGTCGGATAGGCGGCGGTGCGCGGATATGCGACGGATGCATTGTGGGCGAGGGCGCTGTTATCGGCGAGGGTGCTATCCTGCTGCCGGGAACGCTTGTCGGCAGCGGTGAAAATGTCGGAGACGGGGAGATATGCGGCGAGCTCGACCGAGGAGGCAAGCCGACTCCTGTTCCGGGCGGGCTGAGAATACCGCCGGAGCCTGCCGCATGCTTTCGGCTCGGTGCGGCTGTCGGCGCTGCGCTCGGTCACGGCAGTATAGGTGCGGTCGGCTGCAGCTCTGATCTAAGCGAGCTGCTTCGGTCCGCACTGCTGCTCGGTATCGCCTCTGTCGGCTGCACGGCATACGACTGCGGCGCGGGCAGCGCCGCTATGGCGGCATATGCCGCTTCTGTGCTTGAATACGATCTTATGCTCCATATCGCCGAGCGTGACGGACTTGCTCCGGAGGGCGGGCATGCCGAGCTGCTCATCTACGACGGCTGCGGGCTTTATCCCTGTCGCGAGCTTGAGCGCCGACTTGAGCGCGAGCTTACCCGCACACATCCGTCTGCGGGCGGCGGCAGAGTTTCCGCCGGCATATCCGCGGAGCAGCTCTACCGCAGCGCACTTGTGCGTGCGCACCGCGATATGTATGACCGTCGCGGAGCGGCTGGCGGCATCGGAGATTTCAGCATTTGTTTGTTCGGAGAGGGTGAGGAGGTGTTCCTGCTCGAGGATGTGCTCGCCGAGCTCGGCTATCGCATTCGGGCAAAACGGGATGCGGATGTTGCGGTATACCTCGGTGCAGGCGGCATCAGCGCAGAGCTGCTCGACCGTCGCGGAGGCGCGACTCGCGCCGATTTGTGGCATGTTCTGACCCTCCTTACTGCGGACAGCATTCTTCAGGGCGGTGTGACTTCGGTGGCGCTTCCGTATGCATCTCCCGCCTGCCTCGCGCGGCTTGCACATCGGCTCGGTGCGCGTGTCCTGCGTTACGGCAGCTGTCCGAGCGGCGGCAGTGAGAGCGAGGCACGCAGACTGTCCGCACGTATGCCGGAGCTGCGCGACGGCTCGTTTGCCGCCGTTCATATGCTTGCCCTGCTCGGTGAAAACACGCTCGGCGAGCTGTGTGCGGCACTGCCGGATTTCTGCTTTGCCGAGGGCAGCTTTGATGCCGAACGAATGTGTATTCCGCCGGACTGCGGTGCGATCGGACAGCCGGACGGAGAGGGCTATCGGATAGAGTTCGGCAGACGCGGAAGAGTGCGGGTCGTTCCCGACGGCAGTATGTACCGTCTGTATGCCGACGCGGCAAACGAGGAATACGCCGCAGAGCTGCTCGAGCTGTCGCGCGAGCGCCTGCGGGAGCTGACGCGGAATATCGGTACGGAGGATGGTTCGGGCGACGGTGTACAAGTTAAAAACTCGGACGGCAGGGCAGAATAAAAGAAAAGCGAATGCCTAAAAGGTCCGGTGCGAAAAGGCGAATAAGATAAGCGGGCATTCCGTTGAGGTATGGCGGGGAGCGGAGATAGCTCGTAAAAGACAGGATCCGCTTTTCCGCAGGCGGAATGCCGAACATTTTTACCTATCCCCGGATGATCAAAAAGGCTGTGAAAAAACTCGTTTTTTCACAGCCTTTTTGATTTATCTTGATTTATCCGTGCGGCGTTCGGTCGTGGGGGTGCGTGTGTATTACCGAGCGCTCCAATCTATCCGTGCGCGCTTTGCCTGCGAGAGCTGATGCGCGCGTGGGATATTATAGATTCTCCCGTTTTTAATCAGCCGTGCGCCTGTTTGATGATATGAAAAAGCTGTGCCGTGTTCTATGCACTGCCGTCTCAGGTCAAGCACCCACGCATAGTCGCAGCATCTCGCGCCGTCTCCGGATTCACCGCCGACTATGACCTCGTCGACGCCGCCGAGATACCGGGAGATATCGAGTGACTCGAGCAGCGGCTCGGCAACTATTATGCGATGCCGCAGCGGCTGCGAGAGAAATATCGGCAGTCTGTACTCTGCCATCTGCCTGTTTTCGACGGTGCAGCCGATGGTCACATTTTCGTACCCGTCTTCCCAGTCGGACGGCAGGCATCGGTCGAGGCGGTCGATGCGCTTTGTAAAAAAAACAAAGCGGCAGTCACGGCGCTCACGCATCATATCCCAACACTCGCCGCGCCATTCGTCGGCATCCGGCAGCAGAAAGTCGGAGGTGAAGCAGGTCATGACGGTGCTGCCCGGTGCGACTCTGAGGCTGCCGTCGCGGCGGCGCTTGCGGGGAAGCGAAAAGGCGGAGGTCTTTCGGCAGGTGCCGCTTCTGTCGCTTATGCCGAAGGTCTCGTCTCTGCGGTAAACATAGCAGTTGAGGCAGCCGGGGCTTATCTTGGTGCAGCCGTGCCACGGATTCCAGCCTATGCTGCACTGCGCGGCGCGCGTCTCGGCGGTGCTGTTGTATGTCGGAGCCTCCGTACCGTCGTCTTCGGTAATATCTGCTGACGTATTCTCCGACAGAAGGTCCTCCAGCGTCATGCTCATGCCGTCGTTCATAATGTGTCGGGCAGTCGTCTGCCGTCCTCCTTTCGCTTTGATTGCGGCTCAAAATGCGTTTTTCATGTCATGCTCCGAGCCTATATGTGCATATGCACGGTTCTGTGCTGATGCGGCGGTATGCCGCCGATTATTTTTGCCGCTGCGATGAAATCATGCTGTGCCGCTGCATGCCTCGTAAAAGTCCGATGATGCCGGCTGTGCGGCGGATATGCTTATCTGCGCTTGAAAACGACTATCTCGGGGTCGCTGCCGTCGCGGCTGTAGCTGCATATGAGTATAAAGCCGGTGTCGGCGATCACGCCGTAGCAGATACCGAGATCGGCGAATTCTATCTGTGTTCCGAGATAGATATCATTGTCGCTCAGCAGACGCACCCGCTCGCCGCCGGGAGTGGGATACTCGAGATTGACATACTGTCCGGGCAGCTCGTACAGCGCGAGCGCGTGCGGCAGCCCCTCGGCTTCAAGCAGCGAATTTATCTCATCGAGCAGCTGTCGGCGAAACTCGTCATATGCCGCTCTGCCGCCCGCCTTTATATATTCGGCTGCGATGCAGCGACCTCCGAACGGGCTGCCGCAGGTCTCGGCACAACCCCTGCATTCGTCTCTTCCTCTGCATTCGTCGCAGTTTGCTCCGCATATAGTACCCATTGATATACCTCCGATATTCGATTGTCCGCCGCATGCTCGGTCTGTACGGCAGGGTCGTTATTTACATATATTGTAGCACACTCTTTCGGTATTTTCAATATTCTGTTTTTCGGCAAATGCAATATGACCGACGCTGAAAAAGTTAAGCTGCCGCTGCGCCGGCGTCGTGTCGATCTACGGATATGCACGTCTGCTCTCGGATAAAACTCGGATAGATAATTAGATAATAAAGACGGAATGCCGATGTCGGATCGGGATGAACGGCTGTCGGATTTCGGAGATAATCATCCTTTTGATCGGTGTGTGATGCAAAATCTTGCTCAGGGCTGTAAAATATTCTTCAGTAATATTGTGTTTATTACATAAAAGTGATATAATGTCAATGAAAGTCGGCGTATGGCGTTATATGTGTTATCGCCCGATATTCGCCGCGGCGTTGCGCAAGCCGCATACGTTTATTCTGACGAACTTTCGGAGACAAAAATGGAAGAGAAGAGTATGATCGCGGTGATATCCAAGTACCGCAAGGCGATAATGGGCTTTGCGGCTCTGTGGATACTTGCAATGCACGAGTGGCGGCTGCTTATCCCGTACGGCGAGAGCTTTTGGGAGCGGGAGGTATTCCTTAAGGACATCGGCTTCTGCGGCGTTGATATATTCCTGCTGCTGTCGGGCATGGGACTGACCTATGCTATTAAAAAGAGCAGTGTCGGTCGCTTTTATTTCGGGCGGATAAAGAGGATCCTCTTTCCGTACCTCGCGGTCGCGGTAATTGTCGGAGTGAGCTACGGCTGGAGTGCACGAGAGTTTTTGGCGAATGTTTCGGGATACAATTTCTATTTTAAGAGCATCTATTCCTTTATGTGGTTCGTTCCCGCGATACTGACGCTGTATCTTGTTTTCCCGCTCTACTGGGCGATATTTTCGCGCGCAAAGAATAAGACGGTCTTTACCCTGACGGTGCTCGTGATATGGCTGCTCGTGTCGATGGTCCTGCGCGACAGGCTCAGGGGGGATATGTACGGCTTTACAAACCGTATACCCGTCTTTTTGGTCGGTGTGCTGTACGGTTGGCTGTGTCAGAATAACAGAATGCGGGAGAGCCGCGGACTGTGGGCGCTGACGGCGCTTACTCTGCTGCTCGGTTTCTACCTTGCCGATCGGACGAATGTGGACGGAATGTATCTGCTCGTACCCGTGTCGAACTGCTGTGTGCCGAATCTGCTTATAGCAATGTCGCTGCCGCTTATCATGGCAAAGCTGCTCGACCTGCTCGCTTCTTTCCGCGCCACGCGGTGGCTGTCTGCTGCGGCGAATGCCGTGCTCGGCTTTTTCGGGATGATGAGTCTTGAATTTTACTGTATTCAGCAATGGGTGTTGGAGATGATATCCGGGTATCTTGACACACATTTCGGACATAAGGCGATAAATCTGCTGATGCTTGCCGCCGTAACGCTCGCCGCGCTCGTACTGTAATTCGGCAACAAGGGCTTTGTGGCTGTGCTGAATGCGCTTGACAGACGATTGTTCCCGCGCACCGCTGCGGCAAAGTCGGCTGTATCGGCTGTCGGAACGGATAATGCCGACGCCTCGGATGCTTGCGTTTCCGCTCCGCCCGGTGATGCCGCGCAGGCTTCGGCTGTCGTCTCGGATGCACAGAAATCTTCGGGCGACGGCTGTGATGCTTCTGAAAATGCCGGTGTCGCCGATATGCCGGGATCGGAGAGCAGCGGGGCGGTTTAATAGCCCTTATCGAGGAAATATTAAGTTAAATAATGAGAATATTGAGAATGCGTCGGTTTTCCGCCGCATTCTTTTTTCTGTAAAAAAGCTTCGGGCGAAAAAGAGCGCGGCGGTGCCTATCGTCATGAGAATACAGGCTGAGAAATAGTTTAAAATTTCTGCTTTGCCTATTGACATATACCCCCTATGGGTATATAATACAGATACCCCGATGGGGTATAAAGGAGAGGTGCTATGACACATGAAAAGGCGTGTCCCTGCTGCGGCGGGGGTGAGTATGCAGAAGAAAATAAAAAGACGGTAATACCTGAGGAGAGCGGAGCTGCGGAGACTTGCTGCGGCGAGGACAAAAAAGCCGCCGACGGAGGCGCGGCGGACGGTGAGCCGACCGCCTGCTGCAATACAATGGGCAGCGGCAACGGCTGCTGCGGGAAAACGACCGAGCGTCCGGAGCGTGAGCGGCAGAAGCTGATACACCGTCTGAACCGGATCGAGGGTCAGATACGCGGTATCCGCGGAATGGTCGAGAACAATGCGTACTGTGCCGATATTCTTGTTCAGTCGGCAGCCGTGAATGCGGCGGTCAGCGCCTTTAACCGCGAGCTGCTCACGAGCCACATACACGGCTGTGTTGCACGCGATATACGCGCGGGTAAGGACGAGGTAATAGACGAGCTGATACAGACGCTCGGCAGACTGATGAAATAGTTTACCGCTTATGTATACGGATGATATATAAGCGTGAACCGATCAAATCGGGCGGCGGTATGCCGGGAAAATGAATCGGCGGTGTTTTCATGAGTATGCAAGTCAGCCCGCCCGGCACTGAATGAAAAGACCGAGCCGACGGTGCAATGCTGCTGCGGCGGTATTGACGGCATCAATATCAGGTATAATAGATAATAACGCGAATAACCGCGAGCTGCTGCGGGTATGCGGTCATGAGAGAGGGGATAGATCTTGGAGCAATACACGGTAACGGGCATGAGCTGTGCGGCGTGCAGCTCTCGTGTAGAAAAAGCGGTTTCCGCCGTACCGGGCGTAACCTCCTGCTCGGTCAGTCTGCTGACCGGCTCGATGGGCGTTGAGGGTACCGCGAGTGCGGACGCGATAGTTGCGGCTGTGCGTGACGCGGGATACGGCGCGGAGCCGAAGCGCCGCGGTGCGGAATCGGCAGCCTCCGGCGCGTCTGCCGCAGCGGCGGACAGCGATGTGCTGAAGGACAGAGAAACTCTGGTGCTGAAAAAGCGGCTTATCGCATCACTCGGCTTTCTTGCAGTGCTGATGTACGTATCAATGGGACACATGATGTGGGGCTGGCCGCTTCCGTCATTCTTTGAGGGCAATCATGCGGCTATGGGACTCCTGCAGCTGCTGCTCACGGCGGCGGTCATGGTCATCAATCAGAAATTCTTTATCAGCGGCTTTCGCGCGCTGCGGCACCGTGCGCCGAATATGGATACGCTTGTTGCGCTCGGCTCGACGGCGGCTTTCGGTTACAGTACATTTGCGCTGTTCGCAATGACGGGCGCGCAGGTGCGCGGTGATGCCGAAGCGGTCATGTCGTACATGCATGAGTTTTACTTTGAATCGGCGGCAATGATACTCGCGTTGATAACGGTAGGAAAGATGCTCGAGGCTCGTTCAAAGGGCAGGACTACCGATGCGCTGCGCGGGCTGATGCAGCTTGCGCCTCAGACCGCGACGGTCGAGCGGAAAGGCGAGGAGATCACCGTCCCGATAGCCGAGGTGGCGAGGGGAGATGTATTTGTCGTTCGTCCCGGTGAGAGCATCCCGGTGGACGGCGTTGTGCTCAGCGGCAGCAGCGCGGTGGATGAATCGTCGCTTACCGGCGAGAGCATTCCGGTGGACAAATCGGAGGGCAGCACCGTTTCGGCGGGAACGCTGAACAGCTCCGGCTTTATCCGCTGCGAGGCTCGCAGGGTCGGCGAGGACACTACGCTTTCGCAGATAATCGCGATGGTCAGCGACGCGGCGTCGACCAAGGCGCCTATCGCAAAGGTGGCGGACAAGGTGTCCGGCGTGTTCGTTCCCGCCGTTATAACGATAGCGGCGGTGACTGTCGCCGCATGGCTCATTGCGGGACAGTCGCTCGGATATGCGCTTGCACGCGGAATCTCGGTGCTTGTCATCAGCTGTCCGTGCGCGCTCGGACTTGCGACTCCGGTCGCGATAATGGTCGGAAACGGTGTCGGCGCAAAGCACGGAATTTTGTTTAAGACAGCAGTTTCGCTCGAAAATACCGGCAAGACCCGGATAGTCGCGCTCGACAAGACCGGCACGATAACGCGCGGCGAGCCGACCGTGACCGATATTATTCCCGCAGATGGGGTCGGCGCGGATGAGCTGCTCTCGCTTGCTTATGCGCTCGAGCGGCGCAGTGAGCATCCCCTTGCCCGTGCGGTGAACAGCCGTGCGGAGCAGGATGGTATCGTGGCGGCGGAGCTTGACAGCTTCAGTGCGCTGCCGGGTAACGGACTGACGGGACAGCTCGGCGGGCAGACGCTTGTCGGCGGCAGCGGAAGATTTATTTCGGATAGCGTCGATGTTCCGGATGCGCTTCGGGCACGTGCGGAGCAGCTCTCGGGCGAGGGCAAAACACCCCTGTTCTTTGCGCGTGACGGCAGACTGTGCGGCATTATCGCGGTTGCCGACACGGTCAAGGAGGACAGCGCTCAGGCAATAGCCGAGCTGCGCGGAATGGGCATTCGCGTTGTCATGCTGACGGGCGATAACGAGCGCACCGCAAAGGCTGTGGGCGCTATGGCGGGCGTGGATGAGGTCATTGCGGGCGTGCTGCCCGGCGGAAAGGCGGATGCCGTCCGCGAGCTGCAAAAGACGGGCAGGGTCGCCATGGTCGGCGACGGCATAAACGACGCTCCCGCACTGACTGCGGCGGATATCGGCATAGCCATAGGCGCGGGTGCGGATGTTGCAATAGATGCGGCGGATGTGGTGCTTATGAAGAGTAGGCTCTCAGATGTTCCCGCAGCAATAAGACTGAGTCGCGCGACGCTGAGAAATATTCACGAGAATCTGTTCTGGGCGTTTATATATAATATTATCGGTATACCGCTCGCTGCGGGCGTGTTTATCCCCCTGCTCGGATGGCAGCTTAATCCTATGTTCGGTGCTGCCGCAATGAGTTTGTCGAGCTTCAGTGTTGTTTCAAATGCGCTGCGCCTGAATCTGTTCAAGCTCTATGATGCACGCCATGACCGTAAGGCGCACGGCAGAGGCAATTCCGATGCCGATAAAAATATAAAAAATATAATTGATACAAAGGAGAACAAAACTATGAAAAAGACTGTTACAATTGAAGGTATGATGTGCGGACACTGCGAGATGCATGTTAAAAAGGCGCTCGAGGCGCTTGACGGCGTGATAGCCGCAGAGGTCAGCCACGAGGCGGGAACCGCTGTCGTTACACTTTCGGGCAATGTGTCCGACGATATGATGAAAAAGGCGGTCGAGGATCAGGGCTATAAGGTCACCGCTATAAACTGAGCACGGACGTGGGAGACGCGGGGGGTACGCGGCCTTTTGAAAAAGGCCTGGCGAAAACTTTGCGACTGAGGACTTTTTTCTCGGACAGATCAGCGGGACGATTGCGGGGTGGAGGTTTCACCCGTTACGCACTGGCTGAGGTGGCAAGCAGATTAAAAGTTTCGTCAACCTTTTCAAAGGTTGCGGGGGTCAAGGGCGCGTAGCCCTTGAGGCGGCGTTTCTTTTTGTTAACTTTTTCTTTGCGCCTGTATGGTCAAAGAAAAAGTGGCTAAGGCTCTTATTAGACCGGACTCGTAGTGACGGCGTTTCTTTTCGCCGCAACGTCGTTTCTTTCGTACAAAAAATATCCCCGCGCTTTACCGCTCAAACGGCGGTGAAGCACGGGGATATCTTTATATTCTATTGCGTACGGTTTTACGCTCCCTGTGCCTCGGGCAGTGCCGACCGTTATTGCGGAGCGTTCACTCGTGCAGCAGGGGGATATTGACGATATCTTGCTCCTGCTTTAGCGGTTGAAACGCGAGCCGCTTTATGATATAATGATTGCGGCGGTCTGCGGCAGATGCTTTTCCGCGTGACCGCATCACTGACAAGGCGAAAGGAATTCAGCACATGAACATAACAGTATATCTCGGCGCAAATGAGGGCAACGATCCGGCTCTCGGCAGGGCGGTCGTCGAGCTCGGCGGATGGATAGGCGAGAGCGGAAATACTCTTGTTTACGGCGGCTCGCGCACCGGACTTATGGGCGAGTTGGCGGACAGCGTGCTCTCTGCGGGCGGCAAGGCTATCGGAGTTGAAACGCAGTTTTTTGTCGAGAGCGACGTTCAGCACAACGGACTGACCGAGCTGATAGTAACACCCGGTATGTCCGAGCGCAAGGCGGAGATGATACGGCTCGGCGATGCGTTTATTGCTTTTCCGGGCGGAACGGGTACGCTTGAAGAGATATCTGAGATAATGGCGCGGGTCTGCATGGGGCAGCTCGACAAGCCCTGCATACTCTACAATCTTGACGGTTATTACGAGAGCCTGAGAGCGCTGCTGCGGCATATGACCGAAAAGGGCTTGTCCTCCGATGAGCGGCAGTCCGGCATAAGCTATGCCGCATCTCTTGATGAGATAAAGGTTATCCTGCTCGGCGGATAAACGGTGATCGTGTCGGCGCGCCTTGCGTCGGGACAAAATATTTAACAGAATAGGTCGGTGCGGATCGCGCCGATATGAAAAAGCATCCTCTCGGAGCTTTTACCCGCTGTATGGGTATCTGCTTCGGGGGGATGCATTTTTGTTTATGCGCTTTTGAGCGGTTGATCTCGGAATGCCGCCGCTTAATGTGATGCTGCCGTATAAAACAATTATTATAACGGCGGAGCAACTGTATTTGGAGCTGTATATGCTTGTCGGGCGCTCACGGTTATGCCGATATACGTGCGGCATGAGGAAGGTGCGGGGGCAAAAAAGTCGCATACAGAGCCGTAAAATATAAATAGACCGCAGCTGAGCATGCGGTTGTAAGCCGCTAATGCCGACTGTGGAAAAACAACATAAATTAACACGAAAATCATTCGTTTTTTTCGCAGAGTTTCATACTCTGCGATAATAAGTATAACACAATTGGAAATGAAATGCAAGGGAATTTATGAAAAACATTTCGACTTTTAGTTGATAATGGCTTTTTTGCCTTTTCCGGGAGGGAGGATGGGGTGAAAAAACGTATATTAGCTTATGAGGTACGGCTATTTGCCGTCATATCCGCCGTCGGCAAACTCATTGTTGACGCTGCATAGGTGCATTAGCAGCCGATATACCGTTGTCGCATTCTTTTTAGTTTTTCGCAGCGGTTTCGGTCGTAACAGCGTCATTTATGTATTGGCCGGTGAGCTCTGCCGGATTCGGCGCAGACGCGGCGGCTGTCTGCCGTATTGACAAAAAGGAGGTGCTCTTATGAGCAGAAAAGGAGAAAATATCTATAAGCGAAAGGACGGACGGTGGGAGGCGCGGTATATAAAAAGCCGCTCTCCGGACGGTGCGGCGCGCTACGGCTATTGTTACGGCAGGACCTATCGCAGCACAAAGGAAAAGCTGAGCCGCGCGATAGCTGCGCTGCCGGAGCGCGGCAGCGGCGCACCGATCGAAAAACGCCTGATGTCCGATTACTGCGACGAGTGGCTGAGACTGAAGCGCAGCAGGGTCAAGGAATCTACCTATGTCAAATATACCGGGGTATCGGAGAAGTACATCAAACCGCGGCTCGGCGGGTATCGGGGGACGGAGCTGACCTCGGCGCTGACGGAGCAGTTTGCATACGACCTGCTGCATAGCGACGGGCTTTCGGCAAAAACGGTGCGTGATATCCTCGGTCAGCTGCGCTCGATACTGCGCTATATCGAGGTACGGGTACCGAGCTTCCGTGCCGTAGATATTGTCTATCCGAAGGAGCAGCGGCACGAGATGCGCGTGCTGTCGCGCGAGGAGCAGCGCAGACTGACCGACTATCTCGCATCCGAGGCAAAAGATGATCTGTGCTGCTTCGGAACGCTGCTTGCGCTGCTGACCGGACTGCGCATAGGCGAAATATGTGCGCTGAAATGGGGCAATATATCGCTCGGTGACGGCATACTTCATGTAGGCGGAACGATGCAGCGGCTGCGAGACCTCGGCGGCGACGGGAAGAAAACGCATATAGTCGTCAGCGACCCGAAGAGCTTTGCCTCCGAGAGAGATATTCCGCTCGGAGGCTTTGCGGCGGAGCTGTGCAGACGCTTTTATGCCGACAAGCCGCTGGCGTATGTTCTCACCGGGAGCGAGAGCAGATATGTCGAGCCGCGCGCCTTGCAATACAAAATGCGTCGGTATTGCGAGACGTGCGAGCTGTCCGGGGTACATTTTCATTCACTGCGTCACAGCTTTGCCACACTTGCGTGGAGGTCGGCTTTGATATAAAGAGTCTGTCTGAGGTGCTCGGGCATTCGAGTCCGCAGATAACGCTCGAGCGATATGTGCATTCCTCTATCGAGCTGAAGCGCGAGAATATGGATAAATTAGCGGCTATCGGGTATTGACATCGAGGTCGAGCGGCTATCGGGATAATACTGATAAAAAATGACAATAAAATTGACGGAGGTCAAAAGAAAGCCGTCGGATTCTCCGTCTATTTTCTTCGGATTTCGCGCTGCGGATGGGACGAACGGTGTTTTTCGGCAGAGTATGAAACTCTGCGAAGAGCGGCAGCATCCTTTTTTGCGCTGCAAAGTCCGGCGGTCGGCAGAGCTCGTCATACGGCGGTATTTTTCCGCATATAACGAATCGTGACGTATTCAGTCTCTGACGGAAACAGTTACATAAGGAGGTGCGGACATAATGTCGATGGGTAGCGGAACTAAAATATTACTTGCCGAGTTGATCATGATACTTGTTGCCTTGATCGTTTTTTGGATAGTGATATTTTTTATCAGATCAAATGCCGAGCTGCGCTATCTTCGAGATGCGCTGCGCGATGCCGACTCTGCGGGCGAGCGCCGATACTGGCGCAGACAGCTGCGGTGCAGATATCTGCGGCTGCTGCCGTTTGTCGGCCCGCGGAATGTCGAGCGGATATACGGCTTTCTTTTTCACGGCGCAGGAGACGGCAGAGCGCTTCATATTCGTATGCGGCTGTACGCAAACGGTGAGGAGCAGCGGGTATATACCTCGGAAGGCGGGTATACCGCACATCTTGCAGCCGACACCGATTATACCGTCCTGCTGCGACGGTCGGGAGGTACGACAGCGAGCGGATTCTGCACGCTGGCCCTGACCGACAGTGTGGGCGGGGTCGTATCATATCGCACGGATATGATAGAGGGAGATTACACGCTTCGCATTATGTCCGACCGCTCTTTACTTTTGACGGCGGAGGCGGTCGGCTGCAAAAAGCCTGAGCACATGCCGGACATCCCGGTCGCGGCGAACGGCACGGTCGTTGTGATCCCGCCGGCGGAGCGCAGCAGCGCTGACGTATCATACTTCTGACACGGCGCATAAATGATATTTTATCGCCTTATTCTGCCTGCATACCGAGCTGTCGGTTGGTAATACACCCGTACCGAGCGACGATACTTTCCTCAGCCTCGCGAGCCGCTGTGCAGGGTGCCGTGAGAGGGGGCTGCGCAGCGAGACGATTACACCACAGGACGCGCAGCCCAGACGGCATTTTCCGTATCGTCCGCTGCGCACCGTGCTTTCGGTGCGGGGAGCTTTGCTGCGGAGTACGGCGCGGAGGCGCGGATGTAGCTTCGCTCTCCGGTCGTGCGTCACGGGCAATGCAGTTTTCCTCTATGAGGTGCTTTAACGGTAATGATCCGCGTATTTCGGATATATGTATATCCGCGATGCGCGGGTCTTTTTATTTTACAGCGGTTTTTATGCAAGCATGGTCTGCTTTATAGTATCTTCACATCGCCGTGATTTTATGTGTCGGCTTTGCCTCGATTTTACAATAGCAGGATAACGCCCTTTACGTCGGCGGACTATAATAGAGCCGTACCAAGGAAGAAAGGAAGAAAAATAAAAATGAAAAGCAATAACATGAAGAAGATCATAGCAATAGCACTTACGGCTCTTATGAGCGTCACGGCACTCGCAAGCTGCGGCAGCACCGCAGGCGGCGGAGCGAGCGAGACCACGACCGGCTCCGGCGCAGCACAGACGACCGCAGCTTCGGACACACAGCTCAAGGGCACCGTTTCGACAAACGGCTCGACCTCGATGCAGAAGGTCATCAGCACGCTCAGCGAGCAGTTTATGAATGAAAACGGCGGCATCACCGTAACATACGACCCCACCGGTTCGGGTACGGGCATCGAGGCTGTCAAGAACGGCAGCACCGATATCGGACTCTCGTCCAGAAAGCTCAAGGACAGCGAGTCGGGTCTTACCGCGACCACCGTTGCGCTTGACGGGATCGCCATCATAGTTAATAAGGACAGCAAGGTCGAGGATCTGACCGTCGAGCAGATAGCAGGCATCTTTACCGGTGAGATCACCAACTGGAATGAGGTCGGCGGCGACGACCTCGCGATCTCCTGCATCGGCCGCGAGTCCGGATCGGGCACAAGAGACGGCTTTGAGTCGGTAACAAAGACGAGCGACAAATGCAAGCTCGCTCAGGAGCTCACCTCCACCGGCGCGGTCATCTCCGCAGTACAGAACAACAAGAACGCGATAGGCTACGCTTCTCTCTCCGCAGTAGACGGTCAGAGCGGTGTAAAGGCTGTCAAGGTGGCAGGTGTCGAGTGCTCCGAGGCGACCGTGCTTGACGGCAGCTACGCTATCCAGCGTCCGTTCGTGCTTGTCACCAAGGACGGCGTAAAGCTCTCCGACGCAGCTCAGAAGTTCTTTGACTACGCAACCTCCTCCGCTGCCTCCGACCTTATCAGAAAAGCAGGCGCAGTCCCCGTAAAGTAAAATAACCGAGGCGGTCATGCGCCTTGAGAAAAGAGCCGCTGTGCCGCCGAGATGCGGTCGGGGCTTGTATCCCGGGCAGCATGCGGACAGACGCATAAAGTATGCGCTCGTCCCCGCCCGAGCAAAAAAGCACCCCCGCCGAACGTCTGCGCAGCTGCTGCGGCGCGCGGCGGGGTAAATGCTGTCGGAGTGATGATATGAAAAAGAAGAAGCTAACTGAAAAGCTGTTTCACACGGTATTTTTGCTGTGCGGGCTCGTTGCAGTCGCATTCGTGCTCGGTATCAGCATATATCTTATCGTGTCCGGTATACCCGCGATACGTCAGGTGGGTATCATAGATTTCCTTTTCGGCGACACATGGAGCTCGGGCACGGAGCAGTTCGGCATCCTGTCGTTTATCCTGACGAGCGTCTACGGCACGGCGGGCGCGATAGTGCTCGGCGTACCGCTCGGACTGCTGACGGCGATATTTATAGCAAAGATAGCGCCGCCGCGCATTGCCTCGGTGATAAGCTCCGCCGTCGCTCTGCTTGCCGGCATTCCGTCGGTGGTGTACGGACTGGTCGGAATGACCGTTCTCGTGCCGGGTATCCAGAGCGCCTTCGGACTGTCGAGCGGTGCGTGCCTGCTTGCCGCGATACTTGTGCTTGCGGTGATGATACTGCCGTACATCGTCAGCGTATCTGAGACGGCGCTGCGCGCGGTGCCGTCCGAATATGAGGAAGCATCGCTCGCGCTCGGCGCAACGCGGATAGAAACATATTTCAAGGTGTCGCTTCGCGCGGCGCGCAGCGGCGTTATCACCTCGGTGGTGCAGGGTGTCGGAAGAGCGATAGGTGAAGCGATGGCTATCATAATGGTATCGGGCAACGTGCCCAATATGCCGCAGCTTTTCGGATCGGTACGTTTTCTCACCACCGCCATCGTTTCGGAGATGTCGTACGCACCGTACGGCTCGCTTCAGCGGCAGGCGCTGTTCTCGATAGGACTTGTGCTGTTCCTGTTTATAATGCTGATAAACGCATTGCTGCATACGGTCGTTTCAAAGGAGGAGTCCTGAGCCGTGCTCGGGCAACATATATGAAAAGAAAGCTGAAAAACGGCGCGTCAGCCGCCCTCGTCGGCATTGCCGGCGCGGTGACGGTGCTATTGCTGCTCTTTCTAATCGGCTATATACTGCTGCGCGGTCTGCCTGAGCTGTCGCTCGAGATGCTCACCTCGGAGCGCTCGTACATCACCGATACGGTCGGCATACTGCCTAACATACTCAGCACGCTGTACATCATCATCGTTTCAATGGTGATAGTGCTGCCGCTCGGTGTGGGCGCGGCGATATACCTGAGCGAATACGCCCGCGCGGGCAGGCTTGTGAAGCTGATAACCTTCGCCGTCGATACGCTGACCGGCATACCGTCCATCATCTTCGGACTTGTCGGAATGCTGTTCTTCGGACAGATACTCGGGCTGAAGCAGGGTATACTCGCAGGCGGTCTGACGCTCGTTATAATGGTGCTGCCTACCGTCATCGGCAATACCCTCGAGAGTCTGCATTCTGTCCCGAACTCGCTTCGCGAAGGCGCGCTTGCGCTCGGCAGCGGAAAATGGCATATGATACGTACGGTCGTGCTGCCCAACGCGCTCGACGGAATCCTGACCGGCTGCATACTGTCGGTGGGCAGAATAACGGGAGAGTCGGCTGCGCTGCTTTTTACCGCGGGCTTCGGACTGAAGCTAACCGACTTTTTCACATCGCTGACATCCTCCTCCGCAACCCTGAGCGTCGCGCTGTATGTGTATGCGGGCGAGGAGGGCAGATTCGATATAGCATTTGCCATCGCTGCGGTGCTTATCGTGATCGTGCTGCTGCTTAATCTTGCCGCCGCGCTCACGGCGAAATCACTGAAAGGAAAAAGAAAATGAACAAGGCGCTGATAACGGTAAAGGATCTTGATCTCCGGTACGGCGATCATCAGGCGCTGTACGGTATAACCGCCGACATTCCGGAGCACGAGATAACCGCGCTCATCGGTCCGTCCGGCTGCGGAAAATCGACCTTTCTCAAGACGATAAACAGAATGAACGACCTTGTACCCGGCTGCCGCATAAGCGGCGAGGTGTGCTTTGACGGTGAAAATATCTACGGCGACGGTGTTGACGTTACCGCGCTGCGCACGAGGATAGGAATGGTGTTTCAGAAGCCGAATCCGTTCCCCATGAGCATCTACGACAATATCGCCTACGGTCCGCGCCTGATGGGCATCCGCTCGCGCAAGCAGCTCGACGAGATAGTAGAGAGCTCGCTTCGCAGCGCGGCAATATGGGACGAGACAAAGGACAGGCTGAAAAAGTCCGCGCTCGGAATGTCGGGCGGTCAGCAGCAGAGGCTCTGCATCGCGCGTGCGCTCGCGGTAAAGCCGCAGGTGCTGCTCATGGATGAGCCGACGAGCGCGCTCGACCCGATATCGACGGGAAGAATAGAAGAGCTTGCACTCGAGCTGAAAAAGGAGTATACTATTATAATAGTGACCCACAATATGCAGCAGGCGACGCGCATCTCCGACCGAACGGCATTCTTCCTGCTCGGAAAGCTCGTAGAATTCGACGAGACCGAGCGGATGTTTTCCACCCCCTCCGACAAGAGAACGGAGGACTATATAACAGGGAGGTTCGGATAATGAGAACGGCGTTTGACGAGCAGCTTAAGCAGCTGCGGCAGGAGCTGATAGGCATGAGCGGCGAATGCGAGGAGGCGCTTGCGAGAGCGACCGGAGCATTCATGACGGGCGACTGCGAGCTTGCCGCCACGGTGATAAGGACGGCGGAGGGGATAGACCGCCGCGAGCGGGATATTGAGGCTATGTGTCTGAAGATGCTGCTCATGCAGCATCCGGTAGCGACCGATCTGCGCACCGTTTCCTCCGCGCTCAAGATGGTTACCGACCTCGAACGCATAGGCAATCAGTCGGCGGATATCGCCGATATCGTGCGCACGGCGAGCTTCTCTGATACCGTCGAACGGCAGACGATACACGATATGGCTCAGGCTGTTAGCGGAATGGTCAGCGGCAGCGTCGACGCTTTTGCCTCAGGCGACTGCGGGCGTGCAGCCGAGATAATCGCTGAGGACGATATCGTTGATGCGTATTTCGACCGCGTTAAGGAGCAGCTCGTTGCCGATATGAAGCGCAGCGGTGATTTCAGCCGCTGCGGCATCGACCTGCTCATGATAGCCAAGTATCTCGAGCGAAGCGGCGATCATGCCGTGAATATCGCTCGCTGGGTCATCTATTCTTCTACAGGAGAGATCCCCGAGGAGGCTTAACGCAAAAGCGCTCCTGCCGGGGGCGTGGAATACGATGAGTGAATACAAAAGAATTCTGACGGTGCAGGATATTTCGTGTGTCGGGCAGTGCTCGCTTACCGTAGCGCTGCCTATTCTGTCTGCCTGCGGGGTAGAGACTGCGGTGCTGCCGTCGGCGGTGCTGTCGACGCACACCGGCTGCTTTGAGGGCTATACCTTTCGCGATCTCGGCGACGATATGCCTGGTATCGCGGAGCACTGGGAGCGCGAGGGGATACGGTTCGATGCCGTCTACTCGGGCTATCTCGGTTCTGCGGCGCAGGCATCGCTCGTCCGCGATATCTCGGACAGACTGCTGCGCGAGGGCGGAGTAAGAATAGTTGATCCTGCGGTTGCGGATAACGGCAGGCTGTATTCGGGTATAACGCCCGAGCTTGCGGAGTCTATGCGCGGGCTCGTCGCCGATGCCGACTATGTGCTGCCTAACATCACTGAGGCGGCCATTCTCTGCGGCATCGAGTACCGCGAGCGGTACGGCGAGGATTATGTTCGCGCGCTTACCGGCGCTCTGCTTGATCTCGGCGCGAGAAATGTCGTGCTGACCGGCGTGGGCTATGATCCCGAGCATATCGGCGTAGTTACGGCAAACCGCAGCGGTATGAGCTATTACGAGCATCGCCGCATCGGTATGCTCTGTCACGGCACGGGCGATATTTTCGCATCGGTCTTTTCGGGGCTGCTGCTGCGCGGGCTTTCGCCCGATGAATGCGCGGCGGCTGCGGATGAATTCGTACTGCACTGCATCGAGAATACCGTCGGAGACGAGGAACATTTTTACGGAGTGAAATTCGAGCCGCTGCTCGGCGAGCTGACCGACCGCGTTCGCGGGCTTGACTGAATTACAACAGAATAACGAAACATAAAAACGTCCGGGCGGTCGAGCTTCGGACGTTTTTTGAGCAAGCCGCACTTTACTTAGATTTTACATATATCAGATAACCGATTTGATATAGATTTGATAAAATAACATCGAAAATCAGGATAAACAGCAAGATAAAAAATATGATTGAGAGATGTGAACGAATGGATATTTTTAACGTACTGACCATGATAGGCGGCTTATGTCTGTTTCTTTTCGGTATGAACCTGATGGGGCAGGCTCTTGAGCGCCGCGCCGGCAACGGACTGAAATCCGTACTCGGCAAGCTGACCGGCAGCAAGCTCGGCGGTCTGCTGACCGGTCTCGGTGTGACTGCGATCATACAGAGCTCTTCTGCGACCACCGTTATGGTCGTCGGCTTTGTAAACTCCGGACTTATGACGCTCGGTCAGTCGATAAACGTCATAATGGGTGCGAATATCGGCACCACCGTGACCGCGTGGATACTCAGCCTTGCGGGCGTCAGCGGCGATAATGTATGGGTGCGTCTGCTCAAGCCGGCATCGTTTACACCCGTGCTCGCGCTCATCGGAATAGTGCTGTATATGTTCTGCAAGCAGGATAAAAAGCGCGACACAGGACTCATCATGCTCGGCTTTGCCACCCTTATGTACGGCATGGAGACCATGACCGGCGCAGTGTCGGGACTTGGGGATGTTCCCGGCTTTCAGCAGCTGTTCCTCATGTTCTCGAATCCCGTTCTCGGTGTGCTCGTCGGTGCGCTGCTGACCGGAATAATTCAGTCCAGCTCTGCCTCCGTCGGCATTCTTCAGGCGCTTGCCTCCACCGGTGCGGTGTCCTACGGTGCGGCTGTTCCGATCATAATGGGTCAGAATATCGGTACCTGCGTTACGGCGCTGATATCCTCGGTCGGTACGAATAAAAACGCACGCCGCGCCGCACTTGTGCATCTCTCGTTTAATGTTATAGGAACGGCGGTATGGCTCACGGTTTACTGCATCGTTCGCGCGCTGCTTGCGCCGCTGATCCTGAGTGAATCCGCAACGCTGCTCGGAATTGCGATCATTCACTCTATCTTTAATGTTCTCTGCACCGCTCTAATGTTCCCGCTCGGCGGTCTGCTCGAAAAACTCGTCTGCATTATTGTGCCCGACGGCAAGGAGCATGACGGTGAAAAAGAAAAGGAGAGCCTGCTCGACGAGCGTCTGCTCCTTACCCCCGCGCTTGCGCTTGACCAGAGCAGAAAGGTAGCGCTCGAGATGGCGGCTACCGCTGCGCGTGCGCTCAAAAACTCGGTCAGCTGCTTCACCGGCTATACTCCGGCTCTTGCCGAGAGCATCCGCCGCGATGAAAACGAATGCGATAAGTACGAGGATATCCTCGGCAGCTACCTTGTCAAGGTCAGCTCTACCAAGATGGGAAGCGCCGAGAGCGAGGAGGCGACCGCTATCCTCAAATCCATCGGTGATTTTGAGCGCATCTCCGACCATGCGGTAAACATTCTCGGCTCTGCGGAGGAGCTGCGCGAGAAGAACCTCACCCTGACCGAGCCGGCACTGCGTGAATACGATGTTATTTCCTCTGCGGTCTGTGAGACACTCGATCTCGCGGTACGCGCATTCTCGGAGAACGATACCGCCGTTGCTGTCAAGGTCGAGCCGCTCGAGCAGGTGATCGACAGCCTCAAGGAGCAGCTGCGCACCCGTCATATCATCCGTATGCAGGAGGGACTGTGCAGCATCGAGGTAGGCTTTGTTTGGTCGGATATGCTGACCAACCTCGAGCGCGTCAGCGACCATTGCTCGAATATCGCGGGCTGCGTTATCGACACTGCTCAGCATAATCTCAATACGCACGAGCTGCTTCGCGCGACCAAAAAGGGCAACTCCGATTACGACCGACGCTATGCCGAGTATGCCGAAAAGTATGCTATCGCGGAGTGAATTGTCAATCGGGAAAACATAAATATAACATTCGGGGAACGGACGGCAGTCCGTTCTCTTTTTGCTTTATCGCTGTTTTTTTATTTATTTATTTGTTGATTGACATTTGCCGGATCGCCGGATATAATGGTATCGGAGCGATATGATATACGCGGCTTGATTTGCCGAATTTTTTATTTGATGGGAACATAACGATGAAAAAAACAGCTGCATTTTTATTGTCGGCATTTGCCTGCCTATTTTTGCTCTCCGGCTGCAATGATGCGCTTGACGGCGGTGCGCAGAGCGGCTGCTCGGAAACGACCGAAAGCGCCGACATCTCTACGACCGTAGACGATGCATTACTGCAAGAACCTCCGACCGATATCGGTACTGCACTTACGTACACAAGCGACTTTGACTCTGACGGAGAAAATGAAGATTTTATCCTTGCCGGAAGCGGCGATATTTTAAAATGACAGGTGACTTTGCAGCCGAGCTGTATTATCGGGACGGTGGAAAATATACTCGTATTACCGGGAGCGAATACGGCGAATCCTATGTCTGCGACGGTATGCTGCAATATTTCGGAGATACCAAGGTGCTGATTCTAACGCGGTATTTTACAACTAATAATGTAAATCGCTTTTTTGCCGTTTTTGACGGCGTGCCTGTCGAACTTGCTCCGACTGTGCGTGGCGGCAGTTTTGAAACGATGCCGTGTCATACTGTAAATTCCTCCTCTGCGGGATATGACGGATATACTCCGGATGCTGCCTTTTCGCTGCTTTACAGCGAGACGGATTTCGCCGTTGAAGGCGGCGGACGGACATGGAAGCGGTACTTCTTTTTCTGGGATGACAGCCGTCATGAAATGCACGAGTACGGCGGGATCGCGATAACCGAGGCGCAGCTGCTGCGCTGCGACGGCGCAGCCGAGATCTTTGAGCGGATAGCGAGCGAGGGCGGCAAGATCGCTGATATATATTACCGCGACTGCGGTATTGTGAATGTTGATTATACCGTGAGCGATCCCGAGGACACCGACGAATATAATCGGTATATTACGCTGCTCGTAAAAGAAAACGGGAGTGTTGCCGTGACCGAGCGCGGAGAGGGATGCTATCTCGCTGCCGCCGCAAGTGATATTGCCGTTTACCCGGACAGTGTGCCGAATTTTATGCTTGACCGATGAGGCGCGATGCTGTTATAAAATAAATAGTTAAAAGGAGCTTTGCCATGAACGGAAAAACGAAAAAACCGACGAAATCTAATATGCGCTCGGTTGCGCAAGCTCGCTCGGAGGCGAATATCCGCAGGTCGGCAGCTCGCTTCTCGGCTTCCGCATTCCGCCGTCTGTCCGTGATGCTGCTTGCGCTTGTGTGCGTTATTCTGCCGTCGTGCGGAGAGCTGAAGTACAGCGACAAAACATATACCGAGGAGAATATGGATATAACCTATCCGTATTTCGAAGGCGACGACTGCGCGGCGCTGAACGAGACGGTCAGAGCGGCACTGTTCGATTCGAACGAGGTGCGTAATTTTCTCGAGAATGAGGAGCATACCGCGGAGCGAACGTTTGTCTTTGATGGGGAAAGCTGCGTAGCGCGATCGTCCCTTAAGCTGTCATACGAGACTCCGTATATCAATGACGGATATGTAAGTATTGTATTTGAGGGGGATTTTAATATTCTGTCCGCTGCTCACCCGAGCAATATCGTTATTACCGTCAACGCGGATATAAAGACGGGCGAGACGATCGACCCGCTCAGAGAGCTCGACGGAACAGACATAGATACGCTGAAGCTCGCTGCAAGCGAGCAGCTCGGTGAGGATTATTATATAAATGCGGCGCTTGCGGCGATGGAAAAAGGAATTCCGTCGGGCAGCTGCGGTGTTTACGTGCCCGACGGTATCAGGGTATATGTGCCCGTCTGTCACGCGCTCGGGGATTATGTTTCGTTTGTCGTAAAGAGATGAGTTTACGGCAGATAAAATACCGCATGGCGGGGAGCTATGCTCCCCGCCATGCGGGCTTGATATGGTATTATGCAGTCGACCGGTGACCGAAATATCTCGGTCGCCCGGGCACTTTTAATTCGCTTTTTATTTCGCTTATCAGAGCGGCATGCGGCGGGCGATGACCTTATTCAGGCGCAGCGCGATGAGAAATGCGAGCGTTACCGACGCAAAGTCCTTGATAAGGAACGGTACCGAAACGGCGAGAAACGACTGAGCAAAGGTGATCTCGGAGAGTATCGCATACTGTGCCGCGCCTGCGCAGTGGCAGAGCATAAGTCCGACAAAGCCGAGCACAGGTGCGAGCGGACGGCGCGAGAGACGCATTCCGAGCGCGCAGAGCAGGGTCATTGCGATAAATCCGAATATAAAGCCTCCGGTCTTTCCGATAAGCACGCCGATGCCCCCGCCGAAGGACGAGAATACGGGTGCGCCGACAGCACCGAGTGCGATATATACGCCGATAGAGGCGAGCGCGCAGGGCAGCGGCAGGGTAAAGCCGCAGAGCGCGACCGCAAAGGTCTGGAGCGTTATCGGGATACCGACCGGCAGCGGGATTGATATCTGCGAGCAGACCGCTATCACTGCGGTAAATACTGCGGAGAGGGTCAGCGCTGCGGTGCGGCGGCTTATTCTTGTCTTGGTGCCGGTAGGCTCGGCGGTGTGAGCTTCGTTTGTCTGTAAGAGCATTTTCTTTTCCTTTGCTGTTATTTTATTTGCGGCGGATGCCGCGGCTGCACAGGCTCGGCGGCGCGGAGCGGCCTTACACTGCGCTTTTTATCGCGATCGCCTCGCTCTGTGCGGCGCGTTTACTTAATGAATTTAAGCGTCCGGCAGAGATTGCGAACGGTGAAATCGGACGGTGCATTTGCCATCTCTCCGTCGAGCGTCCATGCGCTGCCCTCGTCAAGGCAGAAGTGTATCTCGCTCGACTGCGCGCGCACTATCTCCGCCTTAGGACTGTTCGGAGAGAGCAGCGCCTCGGCTATCTCGCGGGTATCGCGCAGATTTTTCGGGCGCTTTATGAGTATCAGCTCAAACAGACCGTCGGTCATATCGACGCCGATATTGTCGAGCTTTATCATCTTTGCAACGGTCGTGGAGTTCGATACCGAGGCATAGATATATTCGTCGTCAAAGACCTTACCGTCCGCCTCGACATGCATGTGTATCGGGCGGATGCTGCCGAGCCGTGTGATGCCGTCGAGGATATATGCGAGGTATCCGATGGCATTCTTGACCTTCTGCGGCGTACGGTAGGAGGAGTCCGCAAAGGCTCCGGTCGACGCTACATAGGTGAAATAATTATGCTCGGACGGCTCGCCGAACACGCCCACATCTATGCTTATTATCGAGGGATTTACTATCCGCTCGGCTGCGAGAGCGGGCTTTGTCGGCAGACCGAAATTGGTCGCAAAGTCGTTTGTCGTTCCCGCCGGGATATATCCGAGCGGAGGGCGGCTGTCCTCGGGCAGCTGCATCAGTCCGCAGACTACCTCGTGCAGGGTGCCGTCGCCGCCGCAGCATACTATTCTGTCATATCCCGCAGCCTCGTCGAGCGCTATCTGAGTGGCATGCCCCGGCGCGCGGGTCATTCGTATGGAAAGGTCGAGATCTGCATCGCAGAATGTGCTGCAGACGGCGTAAAAATTGTCCTTTCCGCGCATTGTACCTGCTTTAGGATTAAGTATAAATAACAGCTTTTCCTTCATGGTGCTCTCCTTTCAGGCAGATGTCCTTGCCGCGGCGGGCGTATGTGCCGTCCCGCCGTGTACGGTGTTGAATATCGGGTCGAATGTGATAGTGATAATATATCGGTTATCGGTAATCAGCGCCGCAAAGTATCGGCTTTACCGAGTACCGGAGCACATCGGTTATCATGACCGTATGCGGTCGCATGATACCGGCGATCGTGTCCGAGCACCTCGGAAGCCGGCGAGCCGGTTGGCAGCCTTTTATCCAGCCTTTTATCAATTGCCGGCTGCCGATGTTTCCGGAACGACCGGGTTCTTGCCGTCAACGACCTGCGAGATGAGATCCTTTGCGGTGCTGACGGTGCTCTCGTCGGGAACCATGACATATGCATACAGACCGCCGAGCGAATAGGGCGGCTGATTGTCTCCCGCGCCGTCGACGTTGTATGTGGTGAACTTCCAGTCGGTGCCGGAATCGAGCTGATCGCGGACGAGCTCGGAAACGGTATCGTAGGGTATGCTCATTTCAAAGTTACCCTTTATCTGATCGAGCAGATTGCTGTAATTCTTGAGTATTGCAGGGGACATCATCTTGTCGGCAACCGCCTCTATGACTTTCATCTGATTAAGTCCTCTGCCGCGGTCTCCGCCGGACACTGCATGGCGCTCGCGCGCAAAATAGAGCGCAGCCTCGCCGGTGAGATTTATATCTCCTGCCGGGTACGAGTAGTACCTTCCCGCCTCGTCCTCAAAGAAGCTGACGGTGGACTCGAAATAGTAGTCGTTATAGACGGTAATGCCGCCGAGAGCGTCTATTATCTGCTCAAAGCCGCCGAAGTTGACGCGGAAATAGTAGTTTACATCTATATCGAACAGCTTTGCTACCGTGTCCATGCTGCACTGAACTCCGTAGATACCGGCATGAGTGAGCTTATCCTTGGCACCGTTTGCCTCCGGCAGCGCAAGCTCGACGTAGTAGTCGCGGGGGATGGAGATGAGCAGCACGTTCTTGGTCTTGGAGTTTATGACGGCGAGAATGTTCGAGTCGCAGCGGCTCTTTTCGACAAGGTATCCGCTGCGCGTGTCGATACCGCTCATATATACGGTGAAAACGCCGTCGGGATAGCCGGTGTCGGAGGGCTGATTCATGTCAATTACTGTGTTAGGCTTTTCCGAAATAATACGTATCGAATAAATCTCACGAATTTTGCTATTAATGTCTTCAAAGCCTTCTGCACCCGAGAGAACTTCAAGAAGTGACGTGTTCATGAACATTGCATCTATATTTCCTGAGAGCAAATCTACTGTCATGACACTTTTATCAGTGTATTCTTTATAATTTATCTTTTTACCATTGAGCTTTTCTTCAAGGTCTGCTATTGCTTTATCTGTATTCTCTCGGTCATCCTTACCGAGTATGCCGAATGCATAGCTCTCGAGGTCCTGCAGGTCCTTTGCGGGGTCGTCGGTGCGGACGTATATACCTACATGATTGCTCGATTCACGCTTGCCGATTATATCGCGCAGGGTGTCAACGCCCTTGGTCACCATATACGAGCCGAGCACGCAGGCGAGGGCGAGCAGCAGATTGAATATCATGCCGAGCGTCGGGCGCAGGAGGTGTCTGCCTCCCAGCGAGAGGATGGTCAGTACTCCGCAGAGCAGCAGTAGGATAACGCACAGCGGAATGAAGAATTTCAGCGGCAGCAGTCCGGACGACCACAGCAGCACACCGAAAACTATCACCGCGAGCGCTGCGATTATGTCTATGATGACGGCTGCGACAAGTCTGCGTCCTCCGCCGCGTATTCTGAGGGCGGTGGCGTCAAGTTCACTCCCAATATTCTTGTTTTCTCTCATTAAATATCTCCTATGTTCGTCTGTGTTGCCGGGCAATGTGCGGTGTGCTCGTTGCCTCGTACAAGGCATTAGACCGTCGGTCTGCTCGGTGCGGACGGCGCGTCTTACATAAGCCCACGGCTTGTAGGGTGATATGTCGGCATTTCCGATCCCGCGCGCCTATGCGGAGTGTAAAAACTGTGCTCATTATATCACCGTGCGGCGGCTTTGTCAATCATTTGCCTTTTTTACGGCTGTTTCGACAGCTGCTTTTTGCGGAAGTGCCGCCCGCGCTGCTCGACGGTTCCGAGGTACGGGCATTTCCGTTATATGCGGTGTCGTGGGAAACACACATTTTTCGGATTGTGCGGCGCGTCTGAAAAAAGCAAAAGGCAGAGCGCCGCCCTGCCTTTTGCCTTTGAAATAAAGGAGAATATAAAAGATGGAGGAATACAAGAAAGCAATTTAGAAAAAAATCGGAGAAAACAGGATAAATCTATGCAGAAAACCATGCGGAAAAGTATTGAGCGTACAGCTCTGACCGAAAAGGATCACGAATACTTGTTGGACAAGCGCAGATTGTCGGCTATCATAGCTATAAATTCGCTGTTGGTCGGCTTTCCTCTGTTATTCTGAATGGTAAAGCCGAAATACGAATTGAGTATATCGACATCGCCTCTGTCCCATGCGACCTCTATCGCGTGACGTATTGCACGCTCGACGCGGGAGGAGGTGGTGGAGTACTGCTTTGCGACCGAGGGATAGAGTATCTTGGTCACCGAATTGATAACGTCGCTGTCCTCTATCGTCATGAGGATGGCGGTGCGCAGATACTGATAACCCTTGATGTGCGCGGGCACTCCTATCTGATGTATGACCTTTGTTACCTGCGTTTCCATATCGCCTCCCTCAAGCACACCGCGCGAGGGGGCGTGACGCTGAGAGGCGAGGTATGCGACCTTTTCGGTCAGATTAGCCGCGTCGACGGGTTTCATCATTATGTAGTCCGCGCCTGCCCTTGTCAGGTCGGAGAGCATCGTAGGTGTCATTGCCTCGGATATAACGAGGAATGCGGGCGGGGTATCGCCGCCGTAGCTAAGCATCTTGCAGCCCCGTATCAGCTTTGCACCGTCAAGTCCGGGCAGCCATGCATCGACGATGGCAATGTCGGGGTGGATAGTTCCGATCTTGCTGAGAGCGTCCTCTCCGTCACGCGCTTCTGCGATAACGGAATATCCGAATGCGCAGAGGCGTTCGCGGCAGCTGCGGCGGAACTCCTCGTTCGGATCGGCTATAAGTATGCTTGTTTTTTGTTCCATTATGTTTCCATTCCTTTCTTCGGAGCGCTCACGCATCGGCTCCGTCAGAGCTGTATATTCGGACGCTGCTCGACGGAGAGCCGCAAATTACAGAGTCCGTACTTCTGTTATTACGGCAATATTTTACCATAAAATGGAATATTATTCAATGCACGAATTGGAAAAATATTACACAATGTTTCTGTTAATTTTTGTAAATTATATACAATAGAACTCAGCCGTCTCCTCTTATAAAGCCGGAGCAGATGACGGTATGCGGGGCGGTCGGTATATGTTCGCGCCGTGTAGACACGTGCGGCGTTTTTCGCGCCTGCGGCATGTGCCGACTCGTCCCGACACATTTTGCCGATCTATCGGTGCGGCGGAGTCGCCGGCACAGCCGCACCGCACAGACGAAGAGCGGTACGGCAGCCGCAGTCCGATACGCACGGAGTGCGGTATGTCAGCCGCCCGGCACGTAAAACGCGGCGGCATCGACCGGTTGCATAGTGCGGAGCTGTACGGCAGTGTCGACCGGAGTGTGCAGCTGCGCGGCAGCGAGACCTCAGATACGGCGTGCAGCGTCGCGATGCCGATATCGCGGGTGCGGCATATACCGATACGCCGGAATCACTTCATTCTCTTCTTATATTTCAGGTGAAACAGCATTCTGCCGAGAACACTTCCCGCAACAACGGTCGCGGCGAAGCAAACGACGGCGGCAAGAATGCGCACGACCGGAACGGAGAAGTCTCCGTGCATGCTCAGTCCCGCGATCTCGCCCGAGCCGCGGCGTATGCCCCAGTGCCAGCTTCCCTTGGCGGACAGCTCGTACGGGCAGCGCTTTTCACAGCTTTTGTATACGGAGCCGACGGTCTCGGCACCGTTTGTTACAAATTTAATAATATTCACGTTGAACTCCTTTCGGTAAAACGGCGGCGGTCACGGTATATTTTCTCCGCTTTGCCCGCAGTTATTCCCGTGGAAAATAACTGCTCTTGCGGAATGATGTCAATTCTCGAAGGAGAATAGTGCGCGCTTCGGCAGGATGTGCGATTTTTGACGCATTATGACCCTCAATATACCCGAGACCTGGGTGAAAAATCTACTCAAAACGACGAAAATCTTCTTTCATCGGGCAATATCTGCCTTTTACTGTATATAATATAACACAAAAAATGGATTTCGTCAAGAAAAATATGCCATATTTTTAAAAGAGTCTTGACATTTTGCCGTCTCAATGATATAATCGTCGATGTAATATAATATTATGTATTATGTTATCTGAATAACAATATTCCTTTCACGTCGGTCTGCAATTGCAGATAGCAGGTCGGCAGGAATATCGAATCGAGCCGTTATCGGCTCGTGCGGAGAGAAAAATACGTGCAGTATCTGCCGCCTGCGGGAGCCTTCCTTAACTAAATAATTCCCGCTGACGGTACTCGTCTCCGATGGGTCGGGGGAGGTCGGACAATACCGATCTCCCCCGACCCTTTTTCGTTTTCGGCGGAGGAAAAAAATTAATATTTGAGTAGTCTTATCCTGTTGATTCGCAGGATCAAATCTGTTATAATTATTATAGGTACTATTGAATAGCGGTATTATACGTCACGAAACGCGTGCGGCATGCCGATACGGCACACGGTATGCGTTATCGTGTCATAAGCTCTGTACCGTGCTGACGATGCGCGGCGGCACGCAGACAATAGAATAAATAAAAAAACGAAAACGGGGGGGCGTAGCATGGGCTGCAAAAAGCGCAGCGGCGATTTTCTTTCCTCTGACGGACACAGCAGAACGAGTTGGTTTATCTGGACGCCCGAGGAGGCTGTGCCGTCTGCGATATTACAGATCTCGCACGGTATGTGCGAATATATCGAGCGTTACGAGAGTGAGGGCTTTATCGATGCTATGACCTCTGCGGGCTTTGTCGTCTGCGGAAACGACCATATCGGTCACGGCAGACGTGCGCAGGAGAACGGTGATCTCGGTTACTTTACCGATTTTAGTAATCTTGTCGACGATCTGCATACGCTGAACGGCATAGTGAGGCAGACCTATCGGTCGCTGCCGTACATCCTGCTCGGTCACAGCATGGGCTCGTTTGTGGCGCGTGAGTACATTGTTAAATACGACGATATCGACGGCGCGATAATATGCGGTACGAGCGCGGGAAATCAGCCGCTGCGTGCGGCGGTCATGCTCGCATCTACGCTTGCGCGGCTGCGCGGCGAAAGGCATATCAGCCGCAGACTTGCGGCAATGTCCTTCGGCGGCTACAACGATGCCTTTGCCGAGGAGCATGACGGTGATTCATGGCTGTGCTCCGATCCCGAGGTTCGCAGGCGATACCGTGCGGATCCGCTCTGCAATTTTACATTTTCGGTCAGCGCGTACCGCGAGCTGTTCCGGATGCTGTCGGATATCTCCGATAAGCGCGGCGAGCCGTGGAGCGCACGTGTGCCGCAGTCGCTGCCGGTGCTGCTCATAGCCGGAGATGCCGACCCGCTCGGCGAGAACGGTAAGGGCATACGCGAGGTATACGATCGGCTGTCGGATGCCGAGCTGTGCGAGCTGAGCATGAAGCTGTATCACGGCGGCAGGCATGAAATACTGAACGATGTTATGAAGCACGAGGTGTGCTCGGATATTGCCGAATGGATCAGGTCGGTCGCGACCGGGGTTGCGGCGTGCCGCGGCGCATCGGTGAAATGAAATATAAAGGTAATGATTTAAAGAAGCGCGGCACTGCGGAAAGGCGTTGTACAGAATGAAGAAAAATTTTAAAGGATATCTGCTGGCAGCAGGACTCATTACTGCGGCGATTGCTGCGGCTATCACCGTGAGCTGCCTCGGCAAGCACGGAGTCTACGGCGATGTCAACAGCGACAACAGCGTAGACTCCGGAGACCTTGTTCGCTTAATGAAATATATAGCGGCAAACGGTGATGGCATAGAAGCCCACGGAGCCGATTTGAATGGAGATGGAATTGTGGACACAAGAGACCTCATCAGACTGATGAAATATATATCGGATCCCGAAAATAACAAGCCGGGCCCGATCGTTGAGGACGATGCGCTGCCCGAGGATCCCGACCGCTATACCGGCGAGTATTCCGAGGTAAACGGCGCACTTGCCGGCACAGATTCGCTCGGCAGGACCGTTCCGCTCACCGACTCCGGCATTAACGAAAAGAAGGTCGGTATATTCTACTTTCTTTGGCAGGGAGAGCACGGTACGGACGGTCCGTACGACAATAACAAGATAGTCGCCTCCGATCCGAGCGCCATCCGCTCCGAGGCGAATTGGCTTGCAGCGGGCGGCGGAGCTCAGGGTGCGCACCATTTCTGGGGTGAGCCGCTCTTCGGCTACTACCGCTCTGCGGATACGTGGGTAATGCGCAAGCATTTTCAGATGCTGAAGGATGCCGGTGTTGACTTCATCGTATTTGACGCGACGAACGGCTTTACATATACCGAGCGCGTCTATGAGATGATCGAGATATGGAACGAGTATTACGAAAAGGGCATTGATGTGCCTCAGCTCGCATTCTATACCAACTCGAACTCCGGCGCGACCATGCGTAATATCTACGATCAGATATACAACAATGCAGACCTGCGCAAGGCTTATCCGAATCTCGATAAGCTCTGGTTCAACTGGAACGGAAAGCCTATGATCGTCGGTGTCTCCGCAGAGGCGGACGACGAGCTCAAGAGCTACTTTACCATCAAGGAGTCGCAGTGGCCGAACGCGGAGCGTACCGACAACGGCAACGGCTTCCCGTGGATGGAGTTCGGCCGCTTGCTTACCGAGGATGCGGTGTACGGCGTTGACGGCAGACGCGAGGTCATCAGCGTCTCGGTCGCACAGCACTCGACAACGAGCCGCTTCAGCGCAACGGCATGGTACGGCGGAAACGACCGTACGCGCAGCTGGCACAACGGTGCAAACGATACCTCCGAGGGCGCGGAGCAGTACGGCTACAACTTTGACGAGCAGTTTGATTTCGCTATCGCTCAGGATACCGAGATGATATTCATTACCGGCTGGAACGAGTGGGTCGCACAGCGTCAGTCCACGACGATGGTACCCGGCGAGCCGATACTCTTCATCGACTGCGCAACACCGAACTGCAGCCGTGATATCGAGCCTATGAGCGGCGGCTTCGGCGATAACTACTACATGCAGATGGCTGAGCGCATTGCCGAGTACAAGGGCAGCGCAAAGCGCGTAAACACGGGGCGCAATGTTAAGATAGATGTGGGCGGCAGCTTTGCACAGTGGGAGAGCGACGAGATAACCGCCGTATATACCGACTACTCGAATGATATCGGTCCGAGAAGCACGACCGGCTTCGGCGGCATCCGCTACGACGATTACAGCGGAAGAAACGACCTTACCCTGATGAAGACCGCAAGAGGCAGGGATAATATCTATTTCTATGCCGAGACCGCGAACGACATCCGTTCGAGCGGTAAGGAGGGACGCATGACCCTCTTTATCGGAACGGGTGAGGAGAACAGCTTCAGCGGCTTCGGCTATGCAGTCAATCTCGGCAGCTCCGACGGTAAGAAGGCACCCCTTGTTCGCCTCGCGTCCGACGGCAGCAGCACCGTTATCGGTGAGGTGGATATGAAGGTCGAGGAGGATCAGATCATGTTTGCCGTACCGCGCTCGCTCATCGGCTGTGCGGACGGACTGGTCGATATCACCTTCAAATGGGCAGACGGCTTTGCGATAAAAGACGGCAAGATCGACATCATGACCTTCTACTCGCAGGGCGATGCGGCTCCTATCGGAAGATTTGCATACGTTTTCTCCGAGAAGAAGTAGTGGGAATGCCCTAAAAAGTCCGGACCGAAAAATGAATAAGATATTATTTCGTTTTAGTACGGCAGAGAAGCCATGAGAAATTCGAAGGAATGAAATTCGCTTTTTCTGCGAGCGTCACTCCGAATATTATATCTATCCCTATCGTAAGACCACGGGTGCAGAGACGATTGCTGTACACGTGGTCTTTTTACTTGACAAAGCGTGGGCGCGGTTGTATAATAAGATGTAATATGCTTATTACGCCGATGCAGAACAGAGGAAGCAGAGAAGATGAATAGTGAAGTAACCGTTAGAACATTGAGCGTTAGGCGCGACGAGCCTAAGGAGATAAAGAGCCTGCGCGACCTTGTGGAAACAAGCGCCGAGCTGTACGGCGATAAGATACTGTATATATATAAGAGAGGAGAGGCGCGTTACAGTTTTTCCTATAACGACTATCGCAGAGACCTTTATCGTCTCGGCGAGGGTATGAGCCGCATAGGGCTTATGGGCAGGACAGTCGCCGTTATCGGCGAGAGCTGCCCGGAGTATATGACGGCATATATCGCGGCGGTCAGCGGAGGCGGCGTTATCGTTCCTCTCGACCGTGATCTCGGACACGCAGAGATCGCGCGCTTTGCCGATCTGAGCGGCGCAGAGGCTGTATTCTATACAGAGCAGTTTAACGACGTGCTGCCCTCGCTCTCAGAGCAGATGCCGCAGGTACGTTACTTCATCCCGATAGCTCCCGCAGAGGGCTCGGATACTACCGACGGCAGCTCTTCCGCGGGAGATGCGGTCATTCTCCCGTATTCCGAGCTTCTTGCGCTCGGAGACAAGGCGATGGAGGAGGGAGACCGCAGCTTTCTTGATTATGACTGCACCGCTGATATGTCTCAAATGTCCGCGCTGCTCTTCACATCGGGAACGACCGGAACGAGCAAGGGCGTTATGCTCTCGCATGCAAACCTTGTTGCATCGGTCAACGCAGCCAGCCGCGGTACCATATTCGGACCGGACAATACATTTGTCGACCTGCTGCCCATGCATCACAGTTACGAGATAACCTGCGGACACCTCGGTGCCGCAAATCTCGGCGGAACGGTATATATCAACGACAGTCTTAAAAATACTCTGCGTTCGATAACGACCTTCAAGCCCGACTCGCTTATCGTAGTGCCGCTGTATGTGGAGACGATGCATAAGCGCATATGGGCTGAGATAGCACGCAAGGGCATGACGCGCCGCGTCCGCGCTCTTATGAAGGCGTCCTCCGCAATGCACCGCGCGGGCATTGATATAAGAAGAAAGCTGTTCAAGCAGATACTCGACGGTCTCGGAGGAAATCTTCGCTACATCATCTGCGGGGGAGCGCCGCTCTCGCCCGAGCTTGTTCGCGATTTTGATGCTTTCGGCATTGAAATATGCGAGGGCTACGGAATTACCGAATGCTCGCCGCTTATCGCGGTCAACCGCCACGGCAAAGTGCGCCTGCGCTCGGTCGGCCAGCCGGTCGATAACTGCGAGGTGCGCATCGCCGATCCGTCTGCGGACGGCACCGGAGAGATCGAGGCGCGCGGCAGAAATGTTATGCTCGGTTACTTCGGAAACGAGGAGGCTACCGCCGAGGTATTTACCGAGGACGGATGGTTCCGCACCGGAGATGTCGGCTGTATGGATGCCGACGGCTATATCTATATAACCGGACGAAAGAAAAATATCATAATCCTCTCCAACGGAAAGAATATATTCCCCGAGGAGATAGAGGAGCATCTGTATACCTCTCCGCTTATCGGCGAGTGCGTTGTCATAGGCAGAAAAAATTCTGCGGGCGATACGCGCATTACCGCCGTTATCTACCCGAGCGACGAGGCTGTCGAGCTCGAAGGAAAGAGCGAGGAGGAAAAGCTCGCGCTCATCCGCGACGCGGTGAACACCAACAATCGCAGTCTGCCGGTCTATAAGCAGGTTCGCGATGTCGAGCTGCGCAGCGAGGAGTTTGAAAAGACCACCACGCGTAAGATAAAGAGATTCCTTGTCAAGTGATGCGGCATCTGCTGTGTGCTTGTTATTTCACCATCATGCGGCTAACCGCTTGAAATACAACAAAAAAATCACTCTTAACGGAGGAGAATATTATGTTTGAAAAGATCAAAAAGCTGCTCGTTGACGAGCTTCAGGTAAGCGGCGATATCACCGAGGATTCCGCACTTGCAGAGCTTGGAGTCAACTCTCTCGAGCTGGCAGACCTTGTTATGCACTGCGAGGAGGAGTTCGGCGTTGAAATAAGCGACGACGATATACGCACCTTTATCACCGTGGGCGACCTTGTTCGCTTCCTCGAGAGCAAGCAGAAGTAAGCCCTTCCGCTCTGTGCGGACCCACGGAAAACTGAATATTAAAAAAATCGGAGCGATACGGCATCCCGGCGACTGCGCTTTGCCGCAGCATATCGGGTATACGATCCCGCTCCGACCGAAAGGAGGCGATGTATCATGTCCGCGGGGAGTAAAATAATTCTTGTGCTGCTGATACTCGTCCTTCTTTTTTTTATGGTTCTGTTCGGCAGACGGATGCTGTGCGCTCTGCGCGAGCGTCGGCTGCTGCTCAGCGGCAGGGGCGGCTGCGGCTATCTGCGCGAGCTGTACCTCACCGCATTCGGCAAACAGTGCCGTGTGCTGCGTGATATCTATCTCCACCGTGACGGAGGGGCGGGCGGATCGCTCTGCCTTGTACCTATGGTGGTCGTATGCCGGGACGGGATATTTACCGTCGAGGAAAAGCATATGGACGGCTTTATCGAGAATCCCATGCGCGGCGATTGGCGGCAGTTCCACGGCGACCGTATAGTCCAGTTTCAGAACCCCTGCGAGCGAAACGCGGTACATATCGCCGCTATACGCCGTCTGCTTGATGCGCGCGGCATTAAGTACGGCAGCGCAAAGGGAATAGTTGTCTTTACCGGTCATGACTATCGGTTTAAGAATAATTTCGCTCAGGTGCTGTCTGCGGAGGGCTCGCTCGACTATCTCGGAGGCGAGATGCGCGGTCGCATTATCACACCGGAGCAGGTCGATACGATCTGCCGGGTGCTTAAGCAGCAGAATCACAGAATAAGAACGCACGGCTGATATGCATCGCCGGCTGTGCGTTTTTCTCTGCTTTTTGCGGTATTCTTCGGGTGATATATGACTTTCCGTTTTTTATACCGTTGATTGAGCTTGTCGAATTGCGCTGTAAGATGTTGACAAATCTGCTCGCGGATGGTATACTTTTAGTTGTCGACGGCGCATAACATTTGATGAGTTTGCCGTCGGCGTGACATTCGGAAATCATATATGCAGTAAACAGAAAGGGAAAAAGGAATGAAGAACAAGATCATGCAGTGTATCACCGCTGCCTCGCTCTCGCTTGCAATGCTTGTATCGCCCGCGCTTACGAACGGGATAGCAGCCGAGGAGGAAGCTCCGCGCTATTATATAAACTATTACCGCGATGCGCAAAAAAAGCAGAAGGTCAATCTCTCGGAGATAGCCGATAATGCACCTGTCTATTATACCCTGATCCCGGCTGACGGCTGCTTTATCTATACCTTGAAAACAAACGGCACCTATACAGATGATGAGAAAATGATATTCGCATCCTCTGACCGCACAGTAGATATAAGCTCATATCTTGCCGGTGATATTACCGGCGACGGCAAGCTCAATACCCGCGATATCGTCAGAGGAATGAAGTATATAGCGGGGAGCTTCGGCACAGGAGAGATACACAACGAGCAGCTCACGGCTTTTGATTCAAATTTCGATACTGTTATTGACGTTAAGGATCTTGTCCGTGCAATGAAGCTGATCGCAGGCGCCGATGTTGATCTGAGCTTGGAATGGTACGGCGGCAGGCAGCTGTCGTATAAGCATAATTATTATTATTCGGCATTGACCCGTGAAATGGGCAATGTTTCTCAGTTTTATATTAGTACCATAAACACACTTGAAGAGTTCAATGAATATATCAGCGCAGCTCAGCGGGTGTTTGATTACGAGGCTGACCTGACCTTTGTCGATGAGCGCGACAGAGGCCGCTATGAGAGCAGAACGGTCGATGCGGAAGCGCTGAAAGCTCGGTACAATGAGGCATTTTTCAGCAACCATACGCTTATCGCAGCGTCTATCTATTCTATCGACGAGTCGACCGAGCCTATTCTGCTCGATGTTATGGAGGACGGATATAATATCCCGTGCGTTGAGTTTAGTTACAGGCTGTTCAATTTTGACGAGGATTATGGATTGGTCGGTGCGGTCGATTGCTTCGTGCATAATTTTAACGAGCTTGATAAGATAAATTATGTTCCGGAATACGAGGACGGAGAAATCATTGTCGGACGATATGTTATTCGCGGATTGCAGGAATATAACCGTGTGACGGGCTGACAGACGGCGCGGCGAGCTGTTCGGCAACGGCTTCGGCACTTTTGCGGCTCTGACCCGACTGTGTTGCTTCGGCTATGAAGCTTGTTTCGGCTTTAATGTGATATAATGATAGCCTAACTCGACTTTTGGTTGAATTATAATGTTTTATCATACAAAAATAATGACATCTTTTTACGATAGTATTATACTTGTCATGACAAAATTTTCTCGATTTACATGTGTTACAGAAAGGAAAGGTAATATGAAAAAGGATTTTGCAAAACGTATCGCGGCGGCTTCGCTCTCGCTTGCAATGCTCGCCGCACCGGTGCTGTCGGTCGGCGTAGGCGCGGAGGAAGAGGCTCCGCTTTATACCGTCAGCTTCTATCGCGATGCGGAAAAGACACAGGCAGTCGAGCTTTCAGAGGTCGCTGAAGGAGAGACGGTGTATTATACCGTTGATATGCGTGACGGCTGCTTCTATACCTTTCTTAGCACGAACGGCTCTTATACCGATAATGAAAAGATGATATTCAATACCGCGGACCGCGAGGTTGAGGTTGATGCATATCTTGCCGGAGATATCACCTGTGACGGCGAGCTCGATACGCATGATATCGTCAGAGGTATGAAATACATATCGGGCACATTTGAGGTCGGAGAGCTATCAAACGATGCGCTTATCGCATTTGACTCCAATTTTGACGGCATGATCAATGTCAAGGATCTTGTTCGCGCCATGAAGCTGATCGCCGGAGTTGATGTCGATCTGGGCATATACGCTTATTGCGGTGCGAAAAGGGCCTTCACTGATACAGTAAGGTACTCTGCAATAAATGCAGATGCAAACACCGATGCGTTTTATGTTGATATCATAACCTCGCTTGATGAGTTCAATGCCTATATTAAAAATGCCGCTGTGATTTACGATTACGACGGCGAGCTTATTTTTGCTAACGAGTCCGATGCGGAGCGATACAAGGACCGTATGGTCGACGTTGACGCTCTCAAGGCAAGATATAATGCCGACTATTTCAATACGAATATGCTGATAGTTGCAACGCTTCTGTCCATCGACGAGGCGACCGACCCGGTAATTAACTCTGTTACAAAGCTCGGCCTTGGAACACCCTGTATTAATGCAGAGTATCGTTGGGAGAATGCCGGCAGCGATCCGGTAGGCGCTATCGGCTGCTATGCGCATCATTTTATTGAAACGGAAAAGATGACCATGAATCCCTCGTATAACGGCGACGATATGTTTTATGCTGCTGGGCTTAACATCAAGGGAATTCAGGAGCTTCTTACGGCAGTCGGCGGCTGATATACTGCGATATCACGGTGCGGCGCATGTGATTCGGCGCTTGTATATTACATTATAATTAAAAGTGCATGTTAAGGTTTGAATTTTAACATGCACTTTTGTTTTTTATATATTATTTTTACTGCCTTTTGCTGTGCTTCATCAGCTCGTCGAGCCGGTAGTTGTCCGCGCCCATATATTCCGCCTCCTCGGGCGAATGTGTTATCAGCAGAACGGTGTCGGAGTGCCGGAGCACCACCTGAATTACACGGCGCTTCAGCGCAGGGTCAAGGCCGCGAAACGGCTCGTCGAGCAGCAGCAGGGGACGATGTGATATCAGTGCCCTGGCTATGGCGACACGCTGATTCATGCCGCCGGAGAGCTGACTCGGAGTTTTTTGCTGTGCCTGCTCGTCAAGACCGAGTGACGATAGCAGCTCCGATGCCTCACGCAGTGCTTCGGCATAGCGCTTTTTGCCGAGCGGTGAGAATAGCGCGCAGTTGTCGAGAGCGCTGTGCCACGGCAGCAGCCGCTGCTCCTGAAATACCGGTGCGCACATGCCTGGCTCAAGTCCGAGCAGCTTGCCGCTGTCCGGCTTGACCTCGCCGCACAGCACGCCCATGACCGTACTCTTACCTATTCCGGATGCTCCTGTCAGCGCGGTAACACGGTGTGCCTGCAGCGTAAGGTCAAGCTCATACAGCACCGCCTTGTCACCGTAGCTCTTGCATATCCCGCGCAGTGCGATATCATGAGTGAGCGCCGCCGCACCGACGTGTTTTTTCGGTGCGCCGATCGGTTTCGCATCGGAGGCATCACTCTCATATTCGCTTATGTCGGCGTTTTTCTCCGTATCGGCAGCATAATTCTCCGTATCGGCAGCATCATTTCCCGGCAGGCTTATGTCGTCACCGTTCTCAGACTCACCCGCATTGCTCGTCGTGCCGTCGATATCGGACCTTGCCCGCATCCCCCGGCGCTTTATCAGTACGCAGAGCAGCTTTGATATCAGCATGCTCAGCAGAATGACGGTCACGGTCCATGCGAAGAGATCGGTGGTCTCGAGATAGAGCTTTGACCGATATACGTTTGCGCCTATCGAGTGCAGCGGAACGGCGAGCACCTCGGCGGCGACACCGGATTTCCACGCGAGACCGAGAGCCGTCGACAGTCCTGCCGATAAGTCGGGAAGCATGGACGGCAGATACAGCTTGCGCAGTACGACCGTTCGCGGCAGTCCGTAGATGCGGCAGAGCGATACGAGACTGCGGTCGATGCCCGCAAGCCCGGCGCGGGTGTGCGATGCCACGACCGGTATCACTATCAGCATGACTATAAGCGAGGGAACGAGCTGCTTGCCTATCCAAACGAGGGTCAGAATAATGACGGATGCGACGGGGGTCGCGGTTATGATGCTGAGCAGCGGCGACAGCAGCAGCTCGGCGGTGCGGCTGCGCTCGCACAGATATCCGATAAGAGTACCGAGCAGTACCGCGAGCAGATAGCCCGCCATTATACGGCAGAGCGAGCCTCCGACCGATGCGAGAAAATCCTCCTCGCGAATGAGGTAGAACAGCCGCCGCAGTACCGCAAGCGGAGAGGGCAAAAGCACCTCGGTGCCTACGGCATCGGCACCGAACTGCCATACGGCGAGCCAAAATACGACCGCCGTAGCGCGCAGCAGGGGAGAAAAGCGCGGAGAACTGCCTTTGCCGTTTTTTCTATCGGTATGTGCGCCGCCTATGTGCTTGCTGCCGTTGTATATGCCGTCAGTATTATTGCTGCTGCTCGGTTTATTTACCTTGCCGCCGTTGTCACCGACGTTATACGACGAGCATCTGTCGCTGTTTTGCATTATGCTGTCCTTTCTCTCTGCCGAGCGAGTATTTCGTATATCAAGGCTTTTCGTAATGATGCGGAATAATAGTTATATTGTGATTTGGGAAAAACGGAATTATCGTAAAAAACGATAATTCAAAAAATGGGGATGTCGTAAAAGTCAGTGCCTTTTTGACATCCCCGAATAGTTGCATTATTTTCTGTCACCGACCGATTGATGACTGTAATAGTACTGGACCGTTCTCAGTCGATGCAGCACATCCTCCTCCTGCTCGTCCAAAACATAGGTCAAGCCGTTCTGCGTAAAGCATGCGCCGCTCGAGTGAACCACGGGCAGGGTCTGCATGCAGTCATCCATAAATTGCATATATGCGTTTCCGGTCCATCCGCAGAGGCTGAATACCTTGTTCATCAGGTAGTACGGACCGATGCGGTCGCCGCTGCCGCCGAAGCTGTCGCCGAGCACCGCCTTAGCCGCATCGTTTGCCCAGATGTAGTAGGGGGTGCAGTAATAGTTGCAGAAGCCGTCCTCGTCCGACAGCTCGAGGCTGATGCCGAGCTCCTTATAGCCGCTGTTTCCGTCGCCCATCCACGGCATATGGTCGCCGAACATGACGAGCAGTACGGGACGGTCGGAGGCGCGGAGAGTTTCGAGCGCCTTTGCAAACTCCTCGCCCGACCGACGTACGGTGTCGAGGTAGTTATTCAGCATGGTGTAGGTCTCGTTCGAGAAGCCGGTATTTGCCACGTATTCGCGGTCAAAGAGGCTGTACTCGGTATCGTACGGACCGTGACCCTGAAATGTTACGTTAAAGGAGAAGTACGGGTCTCCCGCGCCCTCCGCATTCTGCTGCCAGAGCGAGATGATGTTTGGTACGAGAATATCGTTATCGGCGCAGTACGAGCCGCCGGAGAGATCAAAGTAGGTGTCCTCGGCAAAGTAGTAATTGTCAAAGCCGAGGTATTTGTTTACGTTCTTGCGGTTGTAGAACCAGTCGTTTCCGGTGTGGCTGCCCTCAACGCGATAGCCCTCGGATGCGAAATAACGAACGTAGGAATTTGTATTCTTGGTATACGACGGCTGAAATTCGTAGCCGGTGAGATAGCTGCGCTCGGTAGATATCGTTCCGCCGGCGAAAACATCGTCAACGAGGTAGCCGGAGTAGCATTCCTTTTGCAGCTCATGCCAAAAGGCATACGGATCCTCGGTGAAGGTCAGCCCGTCAAAGCGGGTGAAATCGCTGTATGCTTCGAGCATTACGGAGATGATATCGACCTTTTTAGCGACGGGGATGTGTTCGTCCTCGTATTCGGCGAGGATATCCGCACCGCTCTGCTCAACGTAGTTTTCCGGCGGCTTGTCGAATGCGGTCGAAAAGCTGTGCAGAAACGGATAGAAGCAGCCGCGGGACAGATACTGGTCGATGCTCGACCATACGTCGATATGCTCGGTATTGTCGTAGGTCTCATACACATTGTCGCTCATATAGAAATTCATGCCGAGAACGGCGATAACGACCGCGAGCAGCAGCGATACGAGCCGCACATAGCGGATCCTTATCCTTGCCTCGAACAGCAGTCGGATAACGACGCAGTACAGCAGCAGAAATACCGCGAGCAGTATCATTATCGGGGTGAATTCTATGGTATATCTGTCGGAGATGTTTGCAGCCTCCGAGAGGTTCACGATATCCGCCGCGATGAGCGGATCGCTGCGCAGCATGATCTTAAAGTAGTTGCCGAGCGCGAAGCCGTAGGTTACAGCTCCCGAGAGGAAGCATGCGACCGATACGCGGTTTGACAGCAGATAGAATACCGCGCAGAGAAACAGCGCCGGCAGTGCATTCAGCACGAATATCATCGGGTGTGAGAAATATGAGCTGAAGAGTGTCAGATTTGCCGCAAACGGACGCGAGGCATAGTAGAGGTGTATCGCGGTCCAGAACAGCGAGCTTGCGAGCATAATGCAGATCGACACCGCATATTTCAGTATCCAGTGGCGCACATAGTCGGCGCGGGAGAGATACAGTCTTGCTCCGTCGGTCATTATGCGGCGGGATGCGCGGCGCATTATCGGCGAGCGCATGGTGCCGTATGCGGTGTACTCGCCCTCGGGCAGCTCACGCAGATCGCGGTAGACGCTGAAGGTCTCGCTGATGGGGGAATACTCACCCGCGACCGTTTTCATTCCGGTCAGCTGCTCTATCACCTTGCGCGGGTGGGTGCTCAGCACCGTTACGTTATCGGGTGGGAGATGCAGCCGCTTTTTGTTTTTCCGCGCAAAGGCGGTCACCGACAGCTCGGGTACGTCAAGCTCGCGCAGGAACGACCAATGCTTTGCGAGATATTTCTGCCGGCTGATGATGTGAAAATAGTAGAGAAAATCATATAATAAATATATGAAAGCAAACTTCCACAGCGAGAGCTTTCTCCTGCGGCAGAAGGCATACAGCTTTCGCTCGAGTGCACAGTTATATATTCCGTGTTCAAATACAATATAGTTCATTACAGTGTCTGCCTCGGCGCACGGCGCGGGCATTCCTTTTTATATTTTTGCATTTTTCTGCCGTACCGGCTGCCTGAGGCGCGGTAAGAGGCAGTGCGCTTTTTTCGCGGATCCCGTGATACATTTTTCGAGTTCTATCGACCTAAAATTATATCACGTATACGGTATATGTGTCAAGTGCGAAATGCCTATGTCGGACGGGAGCATGGCACGTTCGGCGCGCGGAGGACATTTTCTTATGCGGCTCGCCGTGCCGGAGCGCTGTCGAATATGGGAAGGAGTCGAAGAGAGCGTGCGCTTGAGACGGAATATACAAAAATTCCGCCGCCTGTGGAGAACACGGGCGACGGAACCTCGGGTCAATTACTTGGTGCTGCCGTAATAAAAGTCGTCTGCCGGCAGCTTTCCGCCGACCGATGTCGGATCGGCATCGAACAGCACGGAGAGGAAACCGCTGAGCTGTGCCTTCATCTCATCGCCTGCAAGGTAGAGAATGTTGCAGTTCGGCAGCGCTTTCTTTGCGATAGCGGCAGAGGGAACAATGCCGCAGTCGGCAATGATATCCGCAGCGTCGTCGGCGGTATTTATATAGTCGACCGATGCATGATATTCCTCGAGAAACTTTTCCACAGCCTCGGGATACTCCTCCGCAAACTCTGCGCGGACGACAACGCAGCCCTGGAGCAGGCTCGACTCGTCGCCGGCAACGCTTGCCCACTCGGTCGTGAGGTTGAGCGCGGTGCGCAGACTCTCGGGACCCTTGGTGAGGGTGGTGGTTACGTTCGGCTCGGGGAGAACACCGAGTGAGACCTCGCCGGAGATCATCTTTGCCGCAAGCTCGCTGTGCTCGCTCAGATATTCTACGGTTACGTCTGTCCCCGGCTCGAGCCCGTTCTTTCTGAGAATATAGTTAAGGATATATTCGGGGGTGGATGCCTGACCGGTGGAGTAGACGGTCTTGCCGCGCAGATCCTCAACCGAGTGGATGGTGTCGCCGTTTTCGAGAACATAGAGAACTCCGCCGGTGTTGACAGCCGCGCAGAGGACCTTGCCGCCGGTCTTGTTATACAGCGATGCCGCAAGGTTGGTGGGCAGCGCCGCAATGTCATACTCACCGCTGATGACAGATGCCGCAACTGCGGGAGGATTGGTGTCGACGGTGAAGTTGTAGCTCAGCTCGGTCTTTTCGCTTTTTGAGTCGGCGATGAGCTTTGCCGCGCCCATTCCGGTAGGACCGGCAAGGACTGCAACGTTAATGTCGCGGTCGGGAGTCTTGATCGGCTCCGCCTCGGTCGTTTCGGGTGCTGCGGTCGTTGTCTCGGCAGTAGTCTCAGCTGGCTTTGCCTCGCCGCAGGAGCCGAGACCGATGACCGATGTCAGGCTGAGTGCGAGCGCAAGCAGCGAATAAAGAATTCTGTTCTTTTTCATAGCTTTTCCTCTTTCTTTTTAATTATCATTGATGGCTGCAAACAGTTTTTTCCGGGAATGTAAGAAGCCCGATGGGGATAAGTGAGTTTTTTTGCTTTGTGCTTTTCGCATTTCAGAGAATCTTATAGGTTTGTGCTGTCTTGGTCTTTCGGGAGTTCGGGGATAGATAAAAAAGATGCAGAAGCGTCGAAAATTGTCACGTCGCCGTACAATTGTACGGCAGAGGCGATTTTCGGCGGTAGAAAAAGCGGATAATTATTTCTTCGGAGAAATCCGATAGGATTTCATCTGCTTTTATGCAATTTGTGCCGTATAAAAGACCGAATCATACCCTTATCCGCTTTTTCGATCTGCGCTTTTTTAGCCTCCCCGCAAAGGGGAGAGATAAAATCGTTTGGAGTGTTCGATTTCGTCGCGCAAGGCGTACAATTGTACGTCGTGCGGCGAAATCGGGCGCAGAAAAAGCGAAAACGTAAAATCTTATGCGGGAATCCGTCAGGATTCCGACACATCAATTGCAAATATGAACATACTAAAAGCCGATTAATGCAACTTGTTTTCGCTTTTTCGTTCCGGACGATTTTAGCCTCACCGAAAGCTTTTTCGGTCGGACGCTTTCTTAGCCTCCCTCGAGCATAGAGCGATTCTTTATGCGGTAACTCCCGTCCGTTCCGCGCTCGATGCCGCCCGATTCCTCGAGCGAACGCAGCGCGCGATAGAGAGACGCGCGTCCCACGCCTATCATACGGGCAAGCTCGGTAATTTTCGGCATAGTGAGTACACCGTCCGCATCGCAGGGCAGCTCACGCAGCGCGCATGCGAGTCGGCGCTCGGTGCTTCCTGCCGTAAATGCTGCGATCTTCTCGCCGAGAAAGCGAACCCGTCCGGATAGAAACCGGATATAGTTTGAGGCGATAACGGTATTTCCGATGATAAGCCGCTCTACGTCCTCGCGCCCGACTGTGAGCACTCTGGTCGCACATTTTGCGCGTATGACCGAGATGTAGCTCTCGCCCTCGGGACGGAACAGCTCGGCTGCGCCGAATATGCCGCCCGGCTCTATCGTTCTGAGCACGGCATCGCTCCCGCCTACTCCGGTCACAACGGCTCTCCCGCTGAGCACGGTCTTGAGTCCGCCGACCCCCTCGGCTGGGGAGCATATTATATCGCCGCTGCGATAGTCACGTACGGACAGCTCGCAGTTTCTCAGACATCGCTCAGCCGCCGTGGGTGGAATGCCTTCAAAAAGGAAGCAGGAAGCGAGGTATTTAATAGCATTATCGGTTTGGTTCATCGGTATACCGCCATTTGTAATAATTACTGTTTGCACGAATAGTGTATCATATGAGACGATATTTGTCAATATGCTTTTTGTATTTTTTTTGATCTGATTCAGGCGAAACAACTCGGGGGGCGGCGAGGTTTTCGCAAAACCTCTGAAAAGCCTATTTTGTATGTTCGTGTGATGTGGTATGTTCCGCGCTGACGCGGACGGGTGGTTTGCAGATGAATGTTGTTTTTAGAGGAAAAGGTCAAATCTCGCTGCCGCGGTCGATAGTGTTTAGAAAAGTGATATAGTTGTTTGTTATGTCTGCGTTAAGGGGACTAATTACGCTGCCGCGGTCAAAGTATATGGACAGATATTTCGGTTGTTCGATTTTTACCACTTTCTTTTTACGCGAAAAAGAAAGTGGCGGAAAGAAAAGCGCGTATAAGGGGGATTGCGCCGCGATACGCTACGCTCCTATTCGGCGCAGTCTCCCCCTTATATATCCCCCTGATGACTGCTCAGCCGATAGCGACTTGACAAACTATTGTCCGAAACGCTCGGCAAGTATTATGCCTCGCGTTTCTTATTTGGAGAATGCACGCATAAACCTAAGCTTCTTCACACATGATTAACTCGTACACTCGCTGCTGAAGTTAGAATCAACGACACAATAATTCTTGTTAGAAAAGCCGAACCGCATATAATTGAGTTATTGCAAAAAATAAGGAGTACAGAACAGTAGAAACGAGAATTTTGTTATTGTTATTGCGGTAGCTAAACCTTATGACAGAATAAATTGTATTTCAATATAACCGCGACAGCAGCTGTACAGATTATCATGACGAATAAATTATGCTTTTTGATGTGACTATAAATGCAGTGTATGAATAGCCAAGTCAAATGAATTATGTTTTTGATATGTCTATAACAGAGATGTACGAACAATCAATATGAATGAATCGTGCTTTTCAACGTAACTGCAGCATCGGGTGTACACACTTTGTAAGTGTAAAAAACTAAAGCATAAGACGTGATACCTTTCTTTTAGAAACGGGAGGCTTAACGCTTGCCGACCGTTTCGGGTATAAACTGATACTGTCGCTATCGGCTGAGCAGTCATAGGGGGAGATACATAAGAGGGGGAACCGGCGCGGCCATATGCTCGCGTATGCGAGCATCCTTAGCGCCGCCCCCTCTTATGCGCGCTTTTCTTTCCGCCACTTTCTTTTTCGCGTAAAAAGAAAGTGGTAAAAAACGAACAACCGAAATATCTATCCATGTACCTCGACCGCGGAAGCGTAATCAGTTCTCCTCTGACACAGACAAAACAAATAACCACATCACCTTTCCATATACTTTGACCGCGGCAGCGAGATTTGACCTTTTCCTTTAAAAACAACATTCATCTGCAAACCACCCGCCCGCGTCAGCGCGGAACATACCACATCACACGAACATACCAAATCAGCTTTTTCAGAGGTCTTTCACGAAAAACCTCGCCGCGCATCAGAGCTTGCGGAAAAATCTTAAAAAACTCTTGCGCGAGCGCAAAAAGTGTGTTATAATCCCATCAGAAGAATATCTAAATGCAAAGATGCGGTCGGCGGTACGGCAGAGCGCGTTCAGGAGAGAGGGTCATCATCGGCTGGGAGTGACCCGAACGCAGTCGTGCATGCATTTCCCCGCGGAGCAGACCCGGTCAAAGACTGCGAGTAGCCGGGTACGGTCGGCAACCGTCATACAGCCGAGAGTGCGTGCTCCGCTCGGTCGGGTGCGAATTAAGGTGGTAACGCGAAGGATATTGCTCCTCCGTCCTTTTTCGGGATGGGGGAGCTTTTTTGTTCCGTTCTTCACCTCCCGCCGCGTCGGCAGGGCCGCACAGCGGAAAACCGTTCGGGCGTGTGCGCCCGATGAATTAGCCAAACGAAATTCAGCTCTGTTTTCGGAGCAGGAAAGGATTGTGGAAATGAAAGAAAAACTCAAACAGATTCGTGAGTCCGCCATGGCTCAGCTCAGCGCGGCTGACAGCTCGGAGTCGCTTGAGCAGCTCCGTGTAAAGCTGCTCGGAAAGAAAGGTGAGCTCACCGCCGTTCTTCGCGGAATGGGTTCGCTCTCCGCAGAGGAGAGACCCGCCGTCGGCGCAGTGGCAAACGAGGTGCGTGCCGCTATCGAGGAGATGATAGAGGAGAAGAAAAGGAAGCTCGAAAGCGAGCGTCTCCAGCACCGTCTCGAGAGCGAAAAGATCGACGTTACCATGCCGTCTAAGCGGCGTGAGCTCGGTCATCGTCACCCCCTTGCACAGGTCGAGGAGGAGATGTGCGAGATATTCCGTTCGATGGGTTTTGATATCGAGGAGGGCCCCGAGGTCGAGACCGATTACTACAACTTCCAGGCGCTAAATACGCCCGAGAACCACCCTGCGCGCGATACGCAGGACACCTTCTATATCACCGACAACATCCTGCTCCGTTCGCAGACCTCGTCTGTTCAGGTGCATGCAATGGAGCGCGCGGGAAAGCCGCCTATCCGCGTAGTTTCCCCCGGACGAGTTTATCGTTCCGATGCGGTCGATGCGACCCATTCGCCGATGTTCCATCAGCTCGAGGGACTTGTCGTTGACAAGAACATCACCATGGGCGACCTCAAGGGAACGCTCGAGACCTTCGCCCGCAGAATGTTCGGCGAGGATACGCGCATCCGCTTCCGTCCGCACCATTTCCCGTTTACCGAGCCGTCCGCCGAGATAGACATCTCCTGCTTTATGTGCGGCGGCGAGGGCTGCAAGGTGTGCAAGGGCGAGGGCTGGATCGAGATACTCGGCGCGGGCATGGTTCATCCGAATGTCCTTCGCTGCTCGGGCATCGACCCGGATGTATACTCCGGCTTTGCCTTCGGAATGGGCATCGAGCGTATCGCGATGAAGAAGTATTCCATCGACGATATGCGCCTGCTTTACGAAAATGATCTGCGCTTTTTGCGCCAGTTTTAAGGGAAAGGGGATACCTAAAAATGAATCTTCCTATTTCATGGCTTAACGAATTTGTAGATGTGTCGGATATTCCCGTTTCCGATTACTGCGCGCGCATGACCGATACCGGCTCAAAGGTCGAGGACTGGGAGGCGCTCGGCAGCGAGCTCGAAAATGTCCGCGTCGGTAAGATACTCTCTGTCGAGCGTCATCCCGATGCCGACAGACTCGTTATCTGCTCGGTCGATGTCGGCGAGGAGGCTCCCCGCCAGATAGTTACCGCTGCGACCAATGTTTATGCAGGCGCGTTCGTGCCCGTTGCATGCGCCCCCGCAAAGGTGGTCGGCGGTGACATCAAGCGCGGCAAGCTCCGCGGCGCCGAGTCGAACGGAATGTTCTGCTCCATTGCCGAGCTCGGACTTACCCGGCACGATATGCCGTATGCTGTCGAGGACGGCATTCTCATTCTCAATGATGATCCTACGCTCGGCGAATACAAGCCCGGCGACGACATCTGCGACGTGCTCGGGCTGCGTGACAGTGTTGTCGAGTTCGAGATCACGCCGAACCGTCCCGATTGCCTCTCTATGATAGGCATGGCTCGCGAGACCGCAGCCTCCTACGGCAGAACGGCTACATATCACAAGCCTGTCCTCCGCGCAGCGGACAAGAGCGACAGCATATCGAATTATCTCTCGGTCGAGGTGAAGAACAGCGAGCTTTGCCCGCGTTACTCCGCCCGCGTTGTAAAGAATGTTCACATCGCGCCCTCGCCGCTCTGGATGCGTATGCGTCTCCGCGCAGCCGGCGTGCGTCCCATAAATAATATTGTAGATATCACGAACTATGTAATGCTTGAGTACGGACAGCCGATGCACGCATTTGATTATGCATGCCTCGACGGCAGTGCCATTGTCGTAAGAAACGCAGGTGAGGGCGAGGATTTCCGCTCGCTCGACGATATTGACCACACGCTGCGCTCGGACATGCTCGTCATTGCCGACAAGAACAAGGCAGTCGCGCTCGCGGGCGTTATGGGCGGCGCGAACAGCGAGATAAAGGACGGAACGCAGACGGTCGTATTCGAGTCCGCGAACTTCATGGGCAGCTCGGTCCGCATCACCTCCCGCGCGCTCGGAATGCGTACCGAGAGCTCGGGAAGATTCGAGAAGGGGCTCGATTCCGAGATGACGCTTGCAGCGCTCGACCGCGCATGTGAGCTCGTTGAACTGCTCGGTGCGGGCGAGGTCGTCGACGGACTTATCGACGTTCGCCGCGAGGAGAAGCCCACCGCGACGGTAGCGCTCGAGTGTGAGCGCATCAATCGTTTCCTCGGCATGGATATCCCGGAGCAGAGGATGAGAGAGATCCTCGAGAGTCTGCTCTTCCGCATTGAGGGCAATACGATATATGTCCCGTCGTGGAGAGACGATGTTCGCTGCATGAACGATATTGCCGAGGAGGTTATTCGTATCTGGGGCTATAACGACATCCGCTCCACCGCATTCCTTGCGGGCGTAAAGACGGGCGAGTATACTCCGAGAAAGGCATATTCCAACCGCCTTGCACGTCTGCTCTGCGCGCTCGGCTGCTGGGAGACCTGCACATTCTCGTTCATCAGCCCGAAGTACTACGATAAGGTCGGCATGGCAGAGGATGATCCCCGCCGCCGTTCGGTCGTTATCCGCAATCCGCTCGGCGAGGATACGAGCGTAATGAGAACGGTTCTGCTGCCGTCGGTGCTCGAGGCTCTTGCAAGAAACAACAACAATCATGCGGACGATACCGCGCTGTTCGAGACGGCCCCCGTTTATATTCCGAACGCCGACCCGACGCTTCAGCCCGCGGAGCCGCTGCATACCGCTGTCGCGTTCTACGGCGGAGATTTCTACGTGCTCAAGGGCATGCTCGAGGAGATACTCGAGGATGCGGGTATCAAGGGCTGCCGCATATGCAGCTGCGCCGATGCTCCGACCTACCATCCGGGACGCTGCGCGCGTATGCTGACCGCAGACGGCACACAGCTTGCGATACTCGGCGAGCTGCATCCGACCGTTGCCGCTGCTTACGGCTTCGACCGTGAGGTCTATGCTGCCGAGATCGACACCGAGCTTATCGCGTCGCTTGCCTGCTATGACCGCAGCTATACGCCTATCCCGCGCTATCCCGCAGTCAGCCGCGACTTTGCATTCCTCTGCAACGCAGATACAGAGGCGGGCAGCATCGAGGATGTTATCGCACGCGCGGGCGGAGAGCTTGTCGAACGCATCGACCTGTTCGACGTTTACCGCGGAGAAAAGCTCGGCGTAGGCAAGAAGAGCCTTGCGTTCAGCGTTTCGCTGCGCGCCGCCGACCATACCCTCAGCGATGAGGAGGCAGATAAGACGGTCGAGAAGATTCTCGGCGCCGTCGAATGCGAGCTCGGCTTCCGCATCAGAGAGATTTGACGGCGCTTTGACGGTTTGTCTGTTGTATAAGTGAAAAAAGGTGATGCTGAAAACTTTTTTCAGCATCACATTTTTGCTTTGAACTTTTCGTATCTCAGAGAACCTTACAGATTTGTGCTGCTTTGAGCTTACGGGGAGCTCGGGGAGAGATAAAAAAGATGCAGAAGCGTCGAAAATCGTCACGTCGCCGTACAAATGTACGGCAGAGGCGATTTTCGGCGGTAGAAAAAGCGGATAATCTTTTCTTCGGAGAAATCCGATAGGATTTCATCAGCTTTCTTAGCTCTCGTGCCGAACAAAAGCCCGAATCATTCCTTTATCCGCTTTTTCGGTCTGCGCTTTTCAGCCGACCCGAATCGGGGAGATATAAAAAAGATGCAGAAGCGTCGAAAATTGTCACGTCGCCGTACAAATGTACGGCAGAGGCGATTTTCGGCGGTAGAAAAAGTGGATAATCATTCCCTTGAAGAAATCCGATAGAATTTCATCAGCTTTCTTAGCTCTCGTGCCGAACAAAAGCCCGAATCATTCATTTATCCGCTTTTTCGGTCTGCGCTTTTCAGCCGACCCGAATCGGGGATAGATAAAAAAGATGCAGAAGCGTCGAAAATTGTCACGTCGCCGTACAATTGTACGGCAGAGGCGATTTTCGGCGGTAGAAAAAGCGGATAATCATTCCCTTGGAGAAATCCGATAGGATTTCATCCGCTTTCTTAGCTCTCGTGCCGAACAAACGCCCGAATCATTCTTTTATCCGCTTTTTCGGTCTGCGCTTTTTTAGCCTCCCCGGCTATTGAAATGTTGGGGGATTTGTGGTATTATAGAGGTATCAAATTAAGGGGGTACAGATATGGAATATCTGCCTATTATTATTGCCGTGCTCGTGGTTCTTTTCATCCTTGCGAACATGAAGATAGTTCCGCAGGCACATGAGTATGTTATCGAATTTCTCGGTAAGTACAAGACGACATGGAGCGCGGGATTTCACGTGCTTATCCCGTTCTTTGAGCGCATCGCCAAGAAGATAACGCTCAAGGAGCAGGTGCTTGATTCTCCTCCGCAGCCCGTTATCACAAAGGATAACGTAACCATGCAGATAGACACCGTTGTTTACTTCAAGGTCTTTGACTCCAAGCTGTACACCTACGGTGCGGTCAATCCTATCAGTGCGCTTGAAAACCTTGCGGCGACGACGCTCCGAAACATCGTCGGCGAGCTCGAGCTTGACGGAACGCTGACCAGCCGCGACACCATCAACGGCAAGATGACCGAGATACTTGACGAGGCGACCGATCAATGGGGTATCAAGGTCAGCCGCGTTGAGCTCAAGAACATTATCCCGCCTAAGGAAATTCAGATGGCGATGGAGAAGCAGATGAAGGCTGAGCGCGACCGCCGCGAAACGCTGCTTCAGGCAGAGGGACACAAGGACGCTGCCATTACGAGAGCAGAGGGCGACAAGCAGGCTATGATACTCGCCGCAGAGGGTGAGCGCGACGCGCGCATTGCCCGCGCAGAGGGCGAGGCTAAGGCTATCTATCTCGCAAAGAAGGCAGAGGCGGACGGTATCCGCGAGCTGCGCGAGGCAGGTGCCGATGCCGCTATTCTCGAGCTGAAAAAGTATGAGGCGCTTGTCCGCATGGCGGACGGCAAGGCATCTAAGATAATCATTCCCACCGATGCGGTAGAGGCTGTCAAGAGCAACGTGCTGTTCTCCGAGACTGCCGGCATAGGCGATGTTACCAAGCCTGCCAAGCCTACTCGTCCCGCACCGCGTATCGACGCGTGCTGCGATGACGATCCTAAGAATTGAACGACGCCGCATGGTGAAATGATGCAGCTTTAATATGAATATGGGGATGCCGAAACTTTTTATTCGGCATCCCTGTTTCCTATGATTTTGCAAATATGTCCGTTTCGTGCTTGATGCGTGGTTTAAGTGCCGGTTGCCCGATTATTCTTTGATATTAAGATATTTATCTGTTCGACGGTGTGCGATGTATGGCTTCTTCTGTACGGTCGGTATCTGCTTATGCATATATCGGCGGTCGAGCTTTGTAAGCTGCCGCAGTATCGACTGTGGCTCGACGGATTTGACCTGTGCTTGAATGTTATTATTCGGCTTGCTCACTTAATTTGGCTATTGTATATATTTTACATGCCCGAAACAGCATTTTTTCAAAGAAAACCGCATAATCTATTGACAAATATGAGAAAATGTGTTTTATTATATTCATATAACAGCCATGAACGACGGCTTGAGCAGGTGATATCGGTTCTGATTTTCGGGACGGGTGATGACACGGATACTGCACATTAATCTCGGCACGCTGCTCCGCGGGTATGCCTGCGCGGAGATATCCTGCCCGCGTCGGTCATGGCTGTGTTTTTTGTTTTTCGGCGCGGCGTGCTTTTAAGAGCTCCTCCCGTATGCGGTCTCTGCCGCATGCGGGAGGAGCTCTAAGATTATATGATACTGAATTCGGCGGTTCAGTTGAACCTTGTCATTGCCTCCTGCAGCTTTCCGTCGGTGAGCAGCTCTATTGCAGGCAGGCATTTCATGAGACATTCAAATGTCGCCTCGCGATCCGCCTTTGCGATATCCGCGAGCACCCAATCTATTATCGTAACTCCGGGTGGCGGTGCGCCTGCTCCTATTCGTATGCGGGTAAAGTTCTCGGTGCCGAGGTGGTTTATTATGCTGCGCACCCCCTTTTGACCGCCGTCGCTGCCCTTTGCGCGGATGCGCAGCTTGCCGACCGGGAGGGCGATATCGTCGTGAATGACGATGACGTTTTCGGACGGTATCTTATAGAACTTAGTCGCCTCCGAGACCGCCTCGCCCGAGTTGTTCATAAAGGTCTGCGGACGCAGAAAAAGCACCCGGTGCTCGCCTATACGGGCATCGGTGCACAGCGATTTAAATTTTGCACGGTCGAGCTTGATGCTTTTTTGCTGTTCGATGCAGTCGAGAGCAAGAAATCCGAGATTGTGATGATTCCAGTGATATTTGTCGCCCGGGTTGCCGAGACCGGCGACGATATGCGTTACCGGGAGTGAGCTTTCCGCTCCGCGCTCCTGCTCGAGCTTCTTGAATATATCGAAAATATTACCCACAACGGCGCATCCTTTTCTGCCAAAAATTAAATTTATTGTATCGCATTTTCGATTATAAATCAAGGCATGGACGGGAAAATTTACATTGAATTTAATAATTTGTCGGAGACGTTGTTTCGGACGTGCGAAAGTTATTAATAAATTGTAAACTATTTGACGATAGGATAGTATTTTGACGGTCTATGTGGTAAAATAACTCTCGGTCTGAAAATAACTATTACTTAAAAACAACTATTATTATGGAGGCTAAAAGAATGAGCAAAAAGTATGTGTACTTGTTCTCCGAAGGCGACGCTAATATGCGTGAGCTGCTCGGAGGTAAGGGCGCTAACCTTGCGGAGATGACCAAGATCGGTCTTCCCGTACCGCAGGGCTTCACAATTTCCACCGAGGCATGCACTCAGTACTACGAGGACGGCAGACAGATCAACCCCGAGATCCAGGCTGAGATCATGGAATATATCGACAAGATGGAGGCTATCACCGGCAAGAAGTTCGGCGATAAGAAGAACCCTCTTCTCGTTTCCGTTCGTTCCGGCGCACGCGCATCCATGCCCGGCATGATGGATACCATTCTTAACCTCGGTCTTAACGAAGAGGTCGTTGGGGTCATCGCGGAGCAGTCCGGCAATCCCCGTTGGGCTTGGGACTGCTACAGAAGATTTATCCAGATGTACTCCGACGTCGTTATGGAGGTCGGTAAGAAGTATTTCGAGCAGCTTATCGACAAGATGAAGGCTGAAAAGGGCGTTCAGTTCGACGTTGAGCTTGATGCTGGCGACCTTAAGAACCTTGCTAACCAGTTCAAGGCTGAATATAAGTCCAAGATCGGCGAGGACTTCCCCTCCGATCCTAAGGAGCAGCTCATGGGTGCTATCAAGGCAGTATTCCGCAGCTGGGACAACCCCCGCGCGAACGTATACCGCCGCGACAACGATATCCCCTACAGCTGGGGTACCGCCGTTAACGTACAGATGATGGCATTCGGTAACATGGGCGACGATTGCGGAACCGGCGTTGCGTTCACTCGTGACCCTGCTACCGGCGAGAAGAAGCTCATGGGTGAGTTCCTCACCAACGCACAGGGCGAGGACGTCGTTGCGGGCGTTCGTACTCCTATGCCCATCGCTCAGATGGCAGAGAAGTTCCCCGAGGCTTTCGCTCAGTTCAAGGAGGTTTGCGGCATCCTCGAGAACCACTATCACGATATGCAGGACATGGAGTTCACCGTTGAGCACGGCAAGCTCTTCATGCTCCAGACCCGTAACGGTAAGAGAACCGCTCCCGCAGCTCTCAAGATCGCATGCGACCTCGTTGACGAGGGCATGAAGACCGAGGCTGAGGCAGTTCTCATGATAGATCCCCGTAACCTCGACACACTCCTTCACCCGCAGTTCGACTCCAAGGCACTCAAGGCTGCTACTCCTATCGGTAAGGGTCTCGGCGCTTCCCCCGGAGCTGCTTGCGGTAAGGTCGTATTCACTGCTGAGGATGCAGAGGCTTGGAAGGCAAGAGGCGAGAAGGTCGTTCTCGTCCGTCTCGAGACCTCTCCCGAGGACATTACCGGTATGAAGGCTTCTCAGGGTATTCTTACCGTTCGCGGCGGTATGACCTCTCACGCTGCCGTTGTTGCACGCGGAATGGGCACCTGCTGCGTTTCCGGCTGCGGCGACATCGCAATGGACGAGGAGAACAAGAAGTTCACCCTCGGCGGCAAGACCTTCCATGAGGGCGACTGCATCTCCATCGACGGCTCTACCGGTAACATCTATGACGGCATCATCCCGACCGTTGACGCTACTATCGGCGGCGAGTTCGGCAGAATCATGTCTTGGGCTGATAAGTACAGAAAGCTCAAGGTTCGCACCAACGCAGATACTCCGAGAGACGCTAAGAAGGCTCGCGAGCTCGGCGCTGAGGGTATCGGTCTCTGCCGTACCGAGCACATGTTCTTCGAGCCCGACCGTATCGCTGCATTCCGTGAGATGATCTGCTCCGATACCGTTGAGGAGAGAGAAGCTGCGCTTGCTAAGATTCAGCCCATGCAGCAGAGCGACTTCGAGGCACTCTACGATGCTCTCGAGGGTTACCCGGTCGTTATCCGCTTCCTCGATCCCCCGCTTCACGAGTTCGTTCCTACCACCGAGGAGGAGATCAAGCAGCTCGCTGACACTAAGGGCAAGACCGTCGAGGATATCAAGAATATCATCAACTCGCTCCACGAGTTCAACCCGATGATGGGTCACCGCGGATGCCGTCTTGCGGTCACCTATCCCGAGATCGCAGCAATGCAGACCAGAGCGGTAATTCGTGCTGCCATCAACACTAAGAAGAAGCATCCTGATTGGAATGTTTTTCCCGAGATTATGATCCCGCTTATCGGCGATATCAAGGAGCTCAAGTTCGTAAAGAACGTTGTTGTTAAGGTTGCCGACGAGGAGATCGCAGCAGCAGGCAGCGACCTCAAGTATGAGGTGGGTACCATGATCGAGATCCCGCGTGCGGCTCTTACCGCTGACGAGATTGCCAAGGAGGCTGAGTTCTTCTGCTTCGGTACCAACGACCTTACTCAGATGACCTTCGGCTTCAGCCGCGACGACGCAGGTAAGTTCCTCGACGCTTACTATGACGGTAAGATCTACGAGAACGATCCCTTTGCAAAGCTCGATCAAGTCGGCGTAGGTAAGCTCATGAAGATGGCGGTTAAGCTCGGCCGCGAGACCCGTCCGAACCTCGTTTGCGGTATCTGTGGCGAGCACGGCGGCGACCCGTCCTCCGTTGAGTTCTGCCACGAGATCGGTCTTGACTATGTATCCTGCTCGCCCTTCCGCGTGCCGATCGCTCGCCTCGCGGCAGCACAGGCTGCTATTGCAAATAGGTAGGAGTTCTCTTTCCTTTGAATTGCCGCTTAGT
>ENA-UONT01000331-UONT01000331.1-human-gut-metagenome-genome-assembly--contig:-CS20-NODE-331-length-62514-cov-156.137034_pt1 | contig 62514 bp, 91 predicted proteins | sample MGYA00242459_ERZ724006 | MGnify/ENA metagenome assembly ERZ724006 | reverse complement strand
AGCAGGCAATCGAGCGGTCGGAGTTGGTTCTATGCACGGCGCACACTTTAAACTATCAAAACAATGCACACTGAAACGGTAACTATTTACAGCTATTCCGAACTATCGGAGGAGGCGAAGGCCACGGCTTACAAGGCGAGGGAAACAGACTATGCGTTCGAGGCCGACAACCGCCGCACGTTAGAGGCGTTCTGTACTGCCATTCGTTTCGGTGGCGTGTGTACTAAACGATAACCAGTATATTTTTATCTATGAAATGGAATAGCCGCCGGGCCGCTGAAATTTTCTTTTGGGCTTGTTTTCTCGTGGCCTTAATTATGTCATTAATCGTAACCAGTGAATTATGAAAAATTTCAAATTTGACCTTAACGCAAAGGTCGCGATTTATGTTCCAAGCACCACGGACGTTGATGTCCCGACCGACAACAAAAAGTTCGTAAACAAAGTGATGACTAAATTTTCTGAGTGGTTCGGGGGCTGTACCTCAACTCCGGCGGTCGGGGGTTGGGTGTCGAACTCGGGAGCCCTTGTGGTCGAAAACGTGACTATAGTGTACGCTTTTTGCACCCCGGAATCCTTCGGGGAGCACTTCGAGGAGGTGTACACGCTGGCAACCGAAATCCGCGACGAGATGAAGCAAGAAGCGGTAACATTAGAGTACAACGGGCAAGTCAAATTCGTGTAGTCATGGACAACGGTTATCTTTATGACATTCGAAGAGGCTAAACAGCAGGCAATCGAGCGGTCGGAGTTGGTTCTATGCACGGCGCACACTTTAAACTATCAAAACAATGCACACTGAAACGGTAACTATTTACAGCTATTCCGAACTATCGGAGGAGGCGAAGGCCACGGCTTACAAGGCGAGGGAAACAGACTATGCGTTCGAGGCCAAACAACCGACCGAAGGCAGGGTCTTCGGTGACGTCATCGAGGAGTGTCTGACCGCCTTTTTCTCGGCGTGCTGTCAGGACGTCGAATATACGCAAAGTCAAGAGTACTTCGCGGAGTTCGCGGAGAATAACGAATTTGAATTTTACGAAAATGGTATTTGTGTACGACATCGGTAAAAGCCGCTGGCAGGCGGACTTCGGCCGCGAAGCGCTGGAGTTCGGGCGCGATCACTTCACCATCGACACCGGGAACTATGTCATCACGGTGGACCCGAAGAAGTACCGGATTTTCGACCGGGCGGCGGGGAAACCGCTCGTGAACGGGGTGGTCCGGATCGACGAACAAGACATGAAAGACATTTTGGCCGCCGCGCCTAAGAGCCAGCGCGGATGGATTCAAACCCGGCTCGGATATATGGTAGTACTATGAAGACATACACAAGCATCCGCGAGGCCGTAAGCGATTTGAAGGCCCGCACCGGGCACGGCTATGTCTCCTATTTTGTGAACGGTACGCAAGTGGGAGCCGCCGACTACCGAATGGCAGAAGGCGAGGAAACGATTTACCGGAGCGGTTTCGAAATAAGAGCAGAAAAACATGACACGAGAAGAATATCGCCGAACCGTTAAGAGCGGCGGCATGTACACGACGCGCGACGTTTACGGGAACCCGCGCTTTATTATCCACTTCCTCGATCTGGTCCACGAGGATCACCCCGGCGACCATTGCGATAAAATGGAATCGGCCCGCCGGATGGCGAACAAGCACGGCGGGCGTAAGTATCGCGGCCGAGTATTCGGCGGGGGCTTCGTTTTTCAAGTGTACGGACTCGATTTGTTAATCGACGAACTATACAACGACATCTATGAAAAGGATCGCTAAATACGAGACCAACGACGGCCACCTCTTCGATACTCGGGAGGAGGCCGTGAAACACATCGACGCGAGCATCGGAACGCTAACGAGCCGCATTTCTCACGCGCTTCTTAACAAGAGGTGGAGCGAGATCGGGGACTGGGTCCTCGACAACCTCAAGACATTCAAAGAATTAATAGACCTTAACAACGAACTGAACGATGAAACAGACGACTGAGAAGATCATTGCCGCCGCCGAGGAGCGGGGCTGGATCAACGAAAACGAAATTTTGCTCCTGAAACGGAGGCGCAACCGGGGTGAGCGAATCCAGATCGAGAACCCGATCCCGGTCAGCTATGACCAAGCGCAAAAGGGGTTCGCGTGGTTGTGGGACAAGTACCGGACCCCGCGGGGTGCCGAGCGCAAGAATAACCCCTTCTCGAATCCGGAGGAGAAGGCGTTGGAGTGGGCAAAGATGCACGGGGCCCGGTTCACCTTCAACGGCTTCTACGGAACCGGAAACAACTGGCATGAACCTATTTACGAACTTATCACGCCGATCTGCGACATACAATATATTGTCACCCTCGGCCAAATTCAAAGGGTATGAAAGTAGAATCTTTTTCTAAAAAAGAGCAGGAATTCATAATCGAACAAATGCGGCGCGTCGGTATCGAGGTATATGCGGCGACAGATCGGTTCGTGACCTGCAAGGGGAATTCGTGGGTCCCTTATTCGGTCGCGGTGGCGAAACGAGCGAATGCAAAGGTCGAAGTTTTCAAAGAGCCTACCGGAGGGTTCTGCTACAAGTTCCAGCCCGATCTCGGGTCGTGGACGTGTGTAGACTCCCACCGTATCACCTTCATGCGGCACAACAAGATCGAGAAGCGTTTCGAGCGTCTCCGGGTCAAGGATGTAGACGACAAATACACCCGGTATACCAACCGGGAGCAGACCAAACAAGGTGAGTATATTCCACTGAGACTTAAAGTATACCGCTCCGAATCGTGGGAGCACTCCGAGATCGAAGAGGCGGCCGTCGAAGCGTTTTTGAAGGACAACGGCGACAACTACATCCCGGAGGAAATGATCCTCGCGGCAGACTTTCTTATGCCATGAAAAGGTTCATTATATTGCCGGACGAGTGCACCGACATTCGAGCAAGTAACTACAACTGGCGTTTCAAGTTCCTGCACTTCTACCGCGACGGCGACCGATTCGGTTACGTCGAGGTAGGTGACGAGCACCACATTGAGGAGTACATCCCGGCATTTCGAAACACGCAAGACTTACAGATGAAGTGCTTCAAGTGTTTCGGGAACCGGGTGAGCCTCAACAAGACGAAGGAAATTTACAAGGGCATCGACAAGGTGGCGGAGACCGTGCAGGACTTCGCCGACCGGAAATGGCCCGAATACCGCGCCGCTGTACGGGCGGCGGAGGAGAAAGAAGCAAACGAAATTTTAAATCAGATACTATGCAACATGTAGAGATCGGGCAGAAAGTTGTCCGGAGCAAAGGGGATTATGTTGTCGGCCGGATCGGTGAGGTCGTGGAGATCGACAACGAGAAGAAGCGGGCACGGGTCTACTGGCTCGGCAAAAACCTGCGGACTTGGGTGAAGTTCGACGTCATCGAAGACGCCAACATCCCCTACATCATCACGCACACCGGGCGGTTCCCGAAATACGAACGGCGATGAAACGAATCATCGAGCGGCGGACGAACGTAGACTTCTGCAAGCGTGTAGAAGTCTGGCAAGGGTACAGAATCATCGACCGATACCTAACCATTCCGGGCTGGAAACTGGAAGGCTTCACGGCGGTGAACCAGAGAACGGACACTCCTATCTTCGGCAAGACGTGGGGTAACAATTACGAGGGTTTTCTTTCGAACCTTGCCATCCAAAGTCCGGACAAGTTCCCGCCCGAGATCGCGTGGCGACGGTATCTGGACTACTTCTGCCGCCAACGAATACTTCCCGGTCCCGTGATAGCAAAAGACTACGAGGAGGCCATGCAATATGGCGAAGTGTCGCATCATTACGAACTGAGCATTGAAGGCCACACCGCGACCGTGACCTTCGACAAGTACTACACATTTAAACTGACAAAACTATGACACTGAATCAAGCGATCAAGACGCTGAACATCGAGGGCCGCCGACTGACGGTCCCCAGCGTCCGCAAACTTACCGGAATCAAGAGCGACACGGTGATCCGGGCCGCGATAGACAAATTTAAGGCCGATTTGAGCCGCAAAGAGAAAGAAAAGGAGGAGAAGTCCCAGATGAACGTGAAGTGCGCTGAAATCGTCGTAAGATGGCGAAAAAACCGCACATGGGGATCGACCTGCACCGCCGAGGCGCGGGTAGAGACCGAGAACGAAGAGTGGCATCACTACACCTCCCCAGTTGTGATCGGTCGCGGGTACGACAAACATTCGCAGGCCCTCTCCTACGTCTTCAATGCCTTTTTCAAGGGCATGATCTGGCGGCTGACTCCGGCCAAGGTCCGGCGTCGGGCGGAGAAAATGGGGCCGTACTACACCTCGCGTGGTAAAGGCAGGTGGGTAGGAGTCCCGTATGCCATTTGCATCAGCGACTATGGCCGCTACTGGCAGGGAGCCATCGGGACGGGTCCCTATATGGAGGCCGTGGAATTTTTGGGTGGCAAGATGCGGCATACCTACTGCTCGGACGACCTCGACATCTGGACAATAAAATTCTAAATATATGCTGACAATCTTAATCTATGCCGTCGCGTTCCTGACCTTCGGGTCGGAACTCTTCGGCAACTACGACGGAAAAAAATGAAAATCGGAGATGTTTATATTCACACGATAACCAACACCCGGCTCCGGGTCGATGAGATCGTGGATGAACGAAAGGGGGATTTTACGGCGTACTTGAGACCCGAAGACCCGACGTGCAGGAGCATGTACGGGTATATGGCGGATCACGGACGCTATCCCTTTCCGGTGAAATTTGTCGAGGAGGAACTCGAAAAAGAAAACGGATCGTTTAAACGATGATAGCCATGAAGGTAGGAGATACTTATATGTACTTGCCCGAGGAGGTCATCCTGCGGGTGAACAAGATCGAAGGAGATACGGTTTTTATGGGCCCGAAATACCGCCCGTTCTGCATCGACCATGTAGAAAACGAATAAGGACCATTTAAAAAGGTGAGACAATGAAATTCAACAGAAAAATCATGCACTTCCATCCCAGCAGGCCCGACCGCTTGCTGGGGTTCAACCAGTCCGGAGAACTTTGGGCCGTGGTTGGAAAGATCGAGTTCGCCAAAACCAGACCGCTTGACGGCTGGGTTCGGCTATCCGGCGACAATCCCGCCACGATAACCGACGTAAGCGGCAACGAACTCGGAGTGATATGGCCGGAGACAACAATCCCGATACTGCCCCGGAAATCCATTTCTACAACGACCCGAAGGAACGGGCCAATGTGAGGTACGAGTTCAAGCTATCGAATCCGTGCGAAGACCCGATGATGCGCAAGTACATCGAGACCCACATCGACGAACTAATCTACATGTTGCCCGGAGGCGGCATTACCTTCATGTATAACCCCGATGATAACCGGACGGTCGGTTACATCACAAGAATCGAGTAAATTATGGCAACGTTTTTAAGCTACATCAACAACAACGAACTGCTCAGCCGCCGCTTCGTGGCGAAGTGGTGGGACGCAGACTCGATGTCCTTCTCAGAGCACAAATTCACTTTGGGCGACGAAGTTAGCGACAGCGATTACGAGTTCAAATATGCGCTGGCCGACGAGGTGGACGCAATCATCGGGCTGGAGATCAACGATGCGCACTTCATGTCTTTCAACCGGGACGATGACCGACACAAGGGCGTCGTTGTAAGGGTGTCATAGCCATGTTCATCAAGCAATTCACACCCGCATATTACCACCACAGCGAACGAGACACGATCCGTCTCTTCGCTGACGGGTACATGGTGGTTTTGAACCTCGACTGTCTGCTGGAAATAAGTGACGGATTATATACGATTGAGTTTTCCGGTGTCAAAGACGGCATAAGCGTCGGAGTCGATTTTGCTCCTTTTGAGTATCACCAGTTTAAGGAGAAAATCGGAATCAGGTTAGATGGATCACAAGGGGCGCAAATCGAAGGGTTTATCGCCTTCCCGCTCCGGCCCGAGGCTCCGGTAAAGGGAGAGGTGCTGTGCGCGAAACTGAAAGTTCGAAGGTACCGGGCGCTATGGTATCAGCCCGGTATCGGCATGACATCGTGCGAGTTCACGCCGATGGACTACCTCGAAACGGGCACCAAGCACGAGAAACTACTCGAATCGTACCTGCGCGAAAACATGAACGAGTTGGTTAAAATGGAAGTCAGTGATACCGTGTCGTTTACGGTCGATCCGGAGGACAAACGCACGAAAGGTATTATAATAAGGGAGTTTTAACTTGCAAATTAAAAATTAAACATTTATCTTTGCATCATGGAAGGAGATTTAAAATTCACGATAGGTAAGGGCTTCGGCCGGATGCTCACGAATATCGCGTGGGAGAAGTTGACGGAAAAACTCAGCCCGAGGGATGCCGTCGAACTTATCACCAAATCATTGCCGGGATGCACCGAGGGTATGGCCGTCGATATTTTGGACGGCAAGATCACTCTCAGCGAGGACGAGGCGACGCAGGAGGTTCTGGGGTCGCCCGGTGCTGGAGGAAAATTCAACGATTGGATCAGAGAACAGCGCATCCATCTGGAGGAGGAAGCGAAGGAGTGGGTGAAAAGCCTTGAGGGTATTCGGCAGGAGATCGCGGACGCTGGCGGCAAGTTTGAGTTCTCGGTGCGCTATCCCGAACTTATTAGCTACCTATCCGGCGACAAAGATGCGGGCCTTCTCGACTACCCTCACTCCAATGTGGTCGAACAGATCAAGGGAGCGGTGGAAGGAGCTAACGGCTTCTTTGTAAGGGTTGGCGAAGTGTACGAGGTTATCGTATGGATGTGCGATGCGCTGAACACGTCCCGAGTGTTCTTTTCCGATTCCGTTCTTCGTGTACGAGCGATCCTCGATTCCCTCGCGTGCTCCGATCCCGAAGTAGAGGCTTCCATCCGGAAGCAGGATTTCCAGAAGCAACGGCTGTCGGAGTTTATGGAGAACGAAATGAGAATAGAAGAGTACCACAAAACCGAGTTGGAGCCCGTGGAGATCACGGAGGGGTACGACGCCGGGTGGCTGTCGCCCGATGGCGACTTCTACGGCCTCAACGGGAGCACGGGAAACCTGCTCCACCTCAACATCGCCGAACGGTTGCTCGCGTCCAAAAAGATTCCAGTCAAAGAGATGCGGAATCCGGATCGCTGGCTGGAAGAGAACGGTTGGGTGAAGGTACACCACGACTGGATTCTGTTCTCGGGATCGTTCTACGGAAAAACTCTCACCGAAGCCTAGATCGAAAAGCTATATCGCTATGGACAAGTATGTCATCGGGGCGTATTACGTCTCGGAACAGCACAAACACAAATAACCGCGGTACGGCTCCGCGCAACTGAGCCGATAATGCTTAATAAATTACTGAATTAAAACTATGAAATTCGAGAGAAGACTTCACAATGGTAAATGGGCCGCCTACGTCCGGGTGCTGGGTATCTGGTGGTTCATCAGAGATTTCGACAACGCGAAAAAGGCTGGCTATTTCGTCGGCATTGCAATGGGCAAGAACATTCTTTGGCCACGCAAAGAGAAAAAAGTACCACCCCCCCCCGCCGCACCCTCGGTTATGGGCTCGCACGAGTTTGAGGGAGACTCCGGCGACGGGCCGTACCGCGTCGGCTCCGAGATTCTCGTCACGGCCATCCAGAACCCCTTCGACGATACGAAGAAGTGGCCTATGGCGGAACTCCCGAACGGGACGATAGCCCGTATTACATGTATGCCCGAGGGTTGTGTCTACATCCCCTACGGCTCCAAATGTCGGGCCCGGATCACGGGTATCGCCAGTCAATCCGCCTCGGTGGCATTAATCAAAATCATCGAATAACATGAACAAGAATTTCGACTGGCTTGCTCCGGCTCGCTGGGATCACAAGAACATGAATTTCGTTGAGGCCATGCTCGGCGACTACTTCGACGAGGATAAGTGGGCGGAGATGTGGAACGAAATAGAGGAGGCGAAAAAAGCCTTCGAGAAGAAAAACAACCGCATCGCGCTTATGACCGAAGCCTCCGAGATCATTCTGGGCGTTTTGGAGAAGAACATCAGAGTGAAGCCGAACCGCCGAGATCAACTACTCATTATCATCGGAATCGAACTCGGAATGCAACACCAAAAGATCAACGGCATGAAGATCGCGGCGATGCAAGCCGTAACCAGAGAGAAGGAAGGATCACGTCTGTAATTTCTGCTCCGGCGAGATCAAAAAGGGGGAGAAATACAATATCCAAACCATCAAGGATAACGGCGAGATATACACATGGAAGGCGCACCTATCATGCCTGATGGTCGTTCGGGATGCTGACTATGACGATGGCCTCACGCAAGATGATTTTCGGCGCGTTGTGATGGAGGATTACGCCCGGCAAGGGAAATGCCTCGGTTGCCCCCACAAAGACGACAAATGCGCCGAAATGCAGTCTTTCGAGGAGTGCCTTCCCTATGTTGTAAACCATATTTATAGCACATGAAAAAGTATTGCATCTACACTCGCGTGAGCACCGAAGAGCAGGGGCGTTCGGGCCTCGGTCTGGAAGCCCAACTCGATCAGTGCCGCGAATATATTGCCCGCACACACGGGCAGAATATCGGCGAGTTCCGTGACATTCGCAGTGGAAAGGATCGGAACCGACCGGGCCTTCGTCGCGCGATGGAATTGGCCGCGCGTGAAGGTGCAACGTTGATCGTCGCCAAACTAGATCGACTCTCCCGTGATGCGGAGTACGCGCTGTATTTGCGCAACACGGGGGTCGATCTGCTGGCGATAGACTACCCTGAGGCGACAACGATCACCTTTTGCCTCGCTATCGGCTTGGCTCAAACAGAGCGCGAACTTATCTCGGGCCGAACAAAGTCGGCACTCGGCGTCCGGAAGAAGCAACTCAAGGAGCAGGGCTTCTTTATTTCCAAGGCCGGGCGCCGGGTAACGAGGCTCGGGAATCCACGACCCCAGCGCGGGCCGATGTCTCCCGACCAACTGGCCCGCCGGATGGAACGGATCGCTGAGAACAGAGTTGTGGACCCGCGCATGGTTGAGGCAAAGAAGTACGCCCTCGCGTTACAGCGCAAGGGCTGGTCGCTGGCCGAGATCGCCGACCACTTCAACGAGGTGGAAATCGAACGGCCGCGCGGCGGAAAGTGGCATAAAATTGCAGTCAAACGAGTATTAGAATACAACGATGCAGAGTAAATTCAAGATCGGCCAGACGGTGTTCTGGACCAAGAACAAGCACTGGTATGTAGTCGAGGCAAACCTGAGCCCGGCTTTCGTGGCACTGGAAGGCTACCCGAACCCGGTCCCGGTCGCCCAGATCAAGACCGAAGAGGAACTAAACGAGACCAAGGAGTGGGCGAACGACGGGTACGACTTCCGAATCGGAACCGCCATCCTCTTGGCGGGGATGATCGCACACTACGGGCTCAGGATAGCGAAAGAAAACCTCGGCGGTATCGTAGGTATCGCTAAAAGCATAGGAGAGCTATGAAAAATCGAATCGAAGTAAGAAATCATTAAAAAAGCAAAGGTCATGAACGTGTACTACAAAGTGAAACCCGGCTCTCCGACGTGGAAGCGGGTACTTGAGTTCGAAGAGAAGCGAGATCGCGTCTTCGAAATTCAGAAGAAGGTGCTGACCAAACTCGGCATCGCCACCTACAAACATTTCGGCGGGGTGTTTTACAGCCCGAACGTGCTCCCGGTAATGTTTACCTCGGAGGAGGCGAAGATCGGCTGGAAAAAGGTTCGAGGCGAGAACCACTACCAACTCAACACCAAGAGCCCTGAGTATAAACGCATCAAGACCGAACTCGAAACGATTCCGACGGTGTACAAACACGAGCTATCCTCGGCTGTGGGTATCGAAACGAAGATATTCACCCCCGGTTTTGCTCACGATCATGGGGATATGGTCGTGTGCGTTGACTTCGACTGGATCGGCGACCTGACCGACTTCGAAGAGATTCTTGCGTCTGAGTTCAAAAGAGTCAGCGACAATGTGCAGTAAGAAATTCGGCATACGGCCGGAGGAGGTAGTGCCCGGCGCGGACGTTTACTACTACCACTACATCTCCGACGTTGATCATAGCGAGCCAGTCAAGACCAAGTTCCGCGGCATGCCGTGGCAACTTGGGTCTGGCGACTGGGTTGTTCGCGTGGAAAACGTCGTCGGTGGAGTTTCTCTCGATCACTTATCATTCAATCGCTATGTATAATCTCGAATACGACCGGGTGAACGACTTGTTCGCCGAATGCGCCTACCCTATCGGCGAGAAGCCGAAGGGTCCGGACATCATCGTGGATTCCATCAGCGGGGTCCAGTTCATCTACCGCAAGAAGTTCCAGAAACATCTTCCCGAGATCGGGAAGATGATCGACGATCTCCCCGACGAGTTCTTCGATCTCTCCGGGCCGTTCTCGCTCCTCGCAACGCGCCGCGATGGCACGATGTGGACCGGAGAGCCGATGGTCATGGAGAAGTTCCTGATCTTGGCTATGGCCGCTGGTCTGGCGAAGTTCACACTTCCGCGCTCGGCATGGAAATTCCTACCGAATCAACTCCCCTACATCCACTTCGACCGCTATGAGGCTGGAGGAAAATGAGAAGGTGATCTGCCTTGACCGGGCCGTCCAGATCGAATGCGACCTCCGGATGTCGGATGTGCGCGACAAGCGCCGAACGACCGAGCGGTTCTTCGCGCGATACGCTATCATCCAGATACTCCAAGAGATCGTTCCGGGCATCAAGGACGAGCAGATAGGGGCATACATCAACCGAACGAGGTGCGCGGTCATCAACGCAAGGAAGACCCGTAGCGCGATGATCGAGACCGATCCGGCGTACCGGGAACTGGAGGATCGGATAAGAGAGCGTTTAAATGAACTTCTTGGGGGCATGATGATCCAGAAGGTTCGCATGTACGGAATTATGCGTCCGGACGGCCATATAGACCCAAGTACTCTCAAGTATGAAGATTATGTGGGCTCTACGCCCGTACAAGTCATTATCAAGCATGCAATTAGATGAACTATGGCTATCCATTATAATCGTAATGGGAGCCCTGATATACTACTGCATGGGTAAAATAGAGGCCCTTGAAGAAAAACTCTATCAACTTAAAAATCAAAACGAAAATGCAGAAAAGCGAATTGATGGCGAAGATCGCCGAAGAGACGGGCATCACCAAGACCGTCGTGAACAAGGTGTGCGAGACGTTCATGGACAAGATCGTCGAGACCCTCAAGAACGGGGATAAAGTCTCCCTCAAGGGCTTCGGAACGTTCAGCGTGAAGGCGTGCCCCGCGCGGCCGGGCTACGACATGAACCGAGGGAAGTCGGTCACGATCCCGGCCCAGAACCGCATCTCGTTCAAGTTCTCGCCTGCGGTGAAGGACGCCGTGAAGTAGAACAACGGGAGGGGCCTTCGGGTCCCTCCTTCATTTAAAACCAGGTAATGATATACAAAATTACAGCCAAGTAATTTGTTGATAATCGTTATCGAACAACAGCTTAAAAATCAACTTTTTATAGCTATGTTCCGATTAAAAATCTACGACTATGATCCGTATAGATTACCGATCTGTTTTGGAGATCATTCGGGATTTTCCTGACGAACAAAGTTGCATCGAATTCCTTGAGAAAACCCGCTGGGAAGGCAATCCCGTCTCACCATTCGACCCGACATCGAAGGTCTAAAAGTGTAAGGGGAACCGATATTACTGCAAGAATACGGGTAAGTATTTCAATGTCCGAACCGGAACACTCTTTGACGGAACAAAGATACCCTTACAAAAGTGGTTCATCGCTATTTGGTTGCTGGCCTCCCACAAGAAGGGAGTACCGTCGAGACAACTCGCTCGGGACATCGGAGTGACCCAGAAAACGACATGGTTCATGTTGCATAGAATTAGAGGCTGTTACGCTGATCTTGACACAACGCTTTCCGGAGAGGTTGAGATGGACGAAACCTTCGTGGGCGGCAAGAACAAAAACCGTCACCGCGACAAAAAGGTCCCCGTATGCCGAGGTCGCGCACATATCGACAAAACCCCGGTGCTGGGTATGGTCGAACGAGGCGGAAGGATCGTCGCCCAAGTTATTCCGGACACGAGCCAACGAAGCATTACCCCAGTAGTCTGCCAAAGGGTTGACCGAAGCGCTACCGTTTACACGGATGAATGGCAAGGTTACGACACAATAGCCAAGCTATACAGTCGATTCTTCGTCGATCATAGCCGCGGGCAGTACGCTTCCGGAGACGTAACAACAAACCGGATCGAGGGCTTTTGGGGTATCTTAAAGCGAGGAATTATCGGCGTGTATCAGATGACCAGTCGGAAGCACTTGCAAAGGTATGTGGACGAGTTTGTTTGGCGATATAATCTTCGAAAGCATCCAAGTATCGGATTTTATTCGTTTCTTTGTAACATAGAACACCGAACCAGATACCGCGAACTCGTATATGGCAACTAAGAAGACCCCAAAACAGCCCAAACCCAAAAAGTTTGAGGCGTTGATTAAGAAGGCGTTGGAGTACAACCCCAACAAAACGGGGAGTGTTAAGGTTTACTCCAATAACAAGTCGAAATAACATAAGGCGGGAAATCAAGGAGGGGAGAATCCCTCTCCCCTCCAAGCACATTAAACGTACTTTCCGGTCCGTATTTCTTTACCCGGAACTCGGACTACGGTTGTAATGTGGTTACCTTTTATGGTAACTTTCACTTTAATTTTGGACATAAAACTAATTTTACGACTCTCAACGTTGAGAGTCCGCCGTAACCTCTCTTCGTTGAGCAATTAAAGTGAGTAATACAAAGTTAAACATTTAACTTTGAATTTCCCGCCTTTTTTTCTAACTTTGCATCACATATTTTAGCGAAAGCTATTGTTTTTGGGTAGATAGAACGACCAATTTTAACGAAGCCAAGAAAACAGTAGTAGGTCCCGCGTTACGCGTGGGCCCTATCTGTTTGGCTTCAGGTGCTTGGTCGTACCTATCTACCGACAGAGTGGGGTCCACGTTTTTCATGCGTGCAGAAGCAATAGCAATGTGGTGCAAACCCTATTGTTTAACTTAATAATTACGCGTATGAAAAAACTGTTTGTATTGGTAGTAATCTTGATGGGATGCTACAACGCTTTTGGACAAAAAGTCTACTGCGAACTGGTAGGCACACAAGCCACACCTCTTTCCAAGGCCGCAATTTCTGTGGATTTTGGGCAAAGGATGAGAGGGGATGTGTTAGTTGATGATGAGGGAAAGCCGCTAAAGTTCAATTCTATGATTGATGCCATGAATTATATGGCTCAACGAGGATGGGAGTTCGAAGCTACGTATCCGGTAGGTAAAGGCGACCTTACCTACCATTGGTTGCTTTCTAAGACTATCACAAACGGAAAGAGCATCACTGATGGTTTCACTACAAAGCGTCAGTTCAAGGAAGCGCGAAAAGATGCCGAGCCGAAACCACAACAAAGTACATGGTAAACATAGAGGGCGGAGTAATTTCCGCCCTTTTACTGTAACTTTGTATATCAATACCAAAGGAAATAGAAAATGAATACAAATGTAATGTTTTCAAGTGCAACAGATTTGTGGGCTACTCCACAGGACTTCTTCGACAAACTCAATGCGGAGTTTCATTTTACTCTTGACCCCTGCGCGTGTCCGGATAATGCGAAGTGCGCGAAGTTTTACACAAAACACGATGATGGGTTATTGCAGAATTGGGCCGGTGAAATTGTTTTTTGTAACCCGCCTTATGGAAGGAGTATTTGTGACTGGGTAAAAAAGTGCTATGAAGAATCGCGCAAGCCAGGAACAATCGTAGTCGCCCTTATTCCGGCCCGAACGGATACATATTATTTTCACGAGTTTATTTATCGTAAAGCGAAAGAGATTCGATTTATTCGAGGACGGTTAAAGTTTGGCGGAGCGAAGAATAGCGCACCGTTCCCAAGCATGGTTGTAGTATTCTGATTGGTAATGATATACAAAATTACAGCCAAGTAATTTGTTGATAATCGTTATCGAACAACAGCTTAAAAATCAACTTTTTATAGCTATGTTCCGATTAAAAATCTACAACTATGATCCGTATAGATTACCTAAACAAGAGGGTAAAGTCCTTTTGCCCCACAAGTATTTTTTGGGAGTTGTACAACGTCATGCCGTAGTAGTCTCCATTGTCGCTCCAGTTATCCAAGAAGTCGAGGCAGACATCGAAGGTAGCGGTTTGGTCGATCATATAAGGGTGATTTGGTTTACGCTTTTTTTTTGCGTATATTTGAAGCGGTTATGGACATCATCAAAGCACTGACGCGGGAGGCTCATGCGGCCGGGATATGTGAGGATCATTTCAAGCAGATGCTCACGGAAGATACCCCTGCGCTCTTCGATCACTTCAAAACTATGATTCAGGAGTGCACTTTTTCCGGGTTTCCTTCGGTTGAGTTGATTCGCGCGTGCTGGGATAAGAAAGACTTGAATGCGGCTGGTATCTTCGTCCAGCAGACGGTAGATACCGAAGCCGTTCAAGGAGTCGATGTTTTTTGGCTTTGCGAAGGGACGGTTCGGGTTAAGGAGTGGGCCGTGGTGCATGCCTATGTTGCATACGGGAGCAACCTTAAATTCGAGGTAGCACCGAACGCAATACTGATCCTCGACATCTTCGACGACTCCCCGGTGAGGATCAACAACAAGTCCGTAAAGCCCGTAACCGTTTACCAGTGGGGACACCGCGTCCCGGTATTCAAAGGCAACATACGAATCAAGCGCAAGAAATGGAAGCCACAAGGGATTGCCGCCTCCGCTACCAAGTAGCTAACGGAGAGGTTCGAGATATGCAGACGATGGGATTTCACCTGATGGAATCCCCTGATATTCTTGCGCCCGAGAAACGCTCCTACGAAGAGGAGGACTATCCGGAGCGAGACGGTGTGAAGATTTACCCATACACGGTAGACAAGGCTTTCGAGTACACCGTAAAACTGCTCTACTTCGGCGAACTCGAAACGATGAACAGCGCTATCCGCTCGCTATGGAACTCCTTTTTCGAGCCCACCAATAACGGCGACGCAAAGAAGGCTCTTCCGGTCACAATCTATAACCTTTACAAAGGCACGAAGATCGTGGGCTACCCGACCAAGATGCCGGGCTCCGAGACCATCGTGCAGGTCATGCAGGGCGCGTTCATCTTCGAATTGACGCTCTATGTAGCCGAACCCAACAAGTGCAATTTTAACTACCAAGACAATGGCTAAATACGGCAAAAATAACTATTTCGATGGAGTTGTCCTTCCTGAGCCGAAGGAGGAGGCATTGCGTCGCATGGCGAAGGGAGTGGACGCATCGAAAGGGTATCTTGAATCGACGGATGCCGGGCTATCGTTCGACGGTCCGCGGAGTATGGAGTGCTTCTTTAATCTCCGCCAATCTGATGGCACTCAACGACCGGCACAATTCTCAACCTCGATGATAGCTATCGCCGTCACGCCAATGGATGCGATAATGTTCCACTGCGGAAATAAGTCGCTACAAGTGAGTCGGGTGACAATAGGTGACGATATACATACTGTCATATCCTATGATGGAGCAACCGCGATGTGTTATATCAATGGCGTCAAGGTAGGTGCTATGCAACCAACAGCATACATGTTGAGCGCGTTATTCCGCATTGGAGATCCGTCACATATTACTAAAAGCCCAATCCATTTCTGCCGTCATTTCAACTACGCCCTTTCCGCGGAAGAAGTAGCGGCCCTCTACAACAACGGCGATCCTGCAAGGTATGTGGTACCGTTAGCCGATAAATATCGTTGGGAAGCCTCTGAATCTAACATTGGAAATATCAGGTTCTATCCTAATTATGAAGGGTCCGGTGTTACCTCTTATTTAGAGGATAATGCTAATGGTTTCACGGGTCGATACGCACATATAATTTCGGGATCGTCAGGTTTATTGTCGGTATACAGCTATCGATTCATGGGGCATCCGGTCGGATGTGTTGTTGAAGCTAAATTCAAGTATCGTAGTAATGCTCCCGTACGCGTTCTGGAAGGCAATCGTATTCTTCCTATCAATATGGAGGATGCGGCTGACGCCACGATTGTATATCGCACAACAGGAACTAATATCTCTGGTTTTAGTGTAACTGTACCAAATGCCGATGCAAATTCATGGGTCGAAATTCAACCTGTGTCGTTACGAACGCTCGGCTGCATCGCCGAGTACCTGCCGCAGAACCTAATACCTACCGCAGAAGGTTCCGTTGTCCAGTGGCTCGACTCGGCGCCCCAGCTTCCCGAAGCGAATGGCATCCTCCCGCCGCTGGATGCTTCGGTCGGCGGGTATGATCTGGCGGCGATAGGAAACCCTAAAATAATCATATAGCATGGTAATCAAGTCGCTGGTACCCGCCCTACTCGTCTACGATAACAAGGTGATGCTCTACAACAACAAGGCCATCACCTTTAATCTTTTGGCGAATGAGATCGAGATAACCAACTTCACTGTCAACGAAGTTGACATGGGGGAGTCGGTCATCACGATGGATGTCTACTTCGGTCCCGAGGAAGAGCCGGGATTCAACTTGAACTGGACCGTACAATACAACGGCGAGACATATCACCTCAAAAGCTATGCGCCTCCGGGTATCAAGGACCTCAAGTCGCTTCGGTACAAGTACACGCTCACCTTCGTTTCGGAGCGGGAGGACCTCAAGTTCTACCCGTTCTCAAACATAATCAAGCTCACCGACGGCACACTCCAGACCATCGGTATGAAATTCGCATTTTTAGCCGATTTGACGGAGTTTGTTGGTCGGCTGAGGGATAACCTCGCCTACTACTACGGAGCGCGTTGGAAGGTGATTCTGAACCCCGATATGGAGATAAATCCGTTCCGGGCTACCGTGAGCGTTGACAAGACGACGATCTGGGATGTGCTGACCCAGCTATACGAGCTATACAGCGTCCGATGGAGCATCGAAGAAGACAACGGCCAGATCAGCATTAAGATCGGCTTCCCGGCGCCCGAGATCGAGCACATCTTCGACTATGGCGACGTACCTATGGACGAAGCGAACGCGGACGGCACCGGACTGGTTTCGATCCAGCGCGTGAATGACCAGACGGACATCTACACCCGGCTGATTGGCCGCGGTTCGACCCGGAACCTCCCCTACCGCTACTTCAAGGGTGCGGCCGGAGCCTTCGTCGGAGACCCCGACGCGAACGCGATCACCGAGCTATCATACTACTCCAACCTTATGCCGAAGTCGTACCGAGACTACGTTCGGGGTTGGAACGATGCGACGGCCGGAAAAGACCCGGCCGAAGGCAATAACCCGTACTACATGCTCGGCTACTCCGACATGAAGGCCGGGCGACAGATGTACCCGTCCGACTATGCCGACTCTCCGATGCAGGAGAAGTGGGGCGTCCGGGTCGGTGTGCTCGAAGATAACGAGGAGATTTACCCTTCGATCCAGAACGTATGGCTCGGCGAGCTCGGCCGGGCTGACGAGGTGATTGCGGTCGAGGAGGTGACGAATGATAACTACGCGGAAGCAGAAGAAGAAGAAGGCGAATTTGCCTATAAATCTACGGAAATAAAAGTTGATTTTCCGGGAATGGACACGCGGCGGGGCCCAGTAGTGTATGACAAGCTATTCACCCAGTCCGTAACCAGTGAAGAGATGGAAGTGAAGGCAACGCTTCCTACCCTTACATTCAGCATATACGGAAAAGAGACGAGCACTATACCCCGAGGTGTCGAACGATATACCAAATGGTTCGACAGCGATCACTTGGACTATGCCGAACTCAATGTGTACGTCCTCTCTGAATCCGGTCAGGTTGTATTCACAAAAGCACTGAATGCGCTGACTGACATGGAGTATACTGACGCAAGAGGAAAAGTGCAGAATGAAGGCAAAAGCAAGTTCGAAGTACAGTTGCCTATGGGTAAATACCACGTTCGAACTGCCGTATCGTTTAAATGCACCAAGAATCCCGGAAGCAATCAGCACTATTACATGGCTGTTACCACCGGGAGGTTCAGTGTAGCTCCGGCTGAGGGAATTGGCCCATACCGTCAAGTATTCGACATCTGGATTAAGGATATTTGGGGCGAGACTGGCTCCATTGTAGACGTGTGGTGGCCGAAGATCGGTCAGCGCGAGGCAACAGTCATGTTCTCCGACGGGTTGCTGGCCGGAGAGGACTACGAATTTGTTATCGCCAAAGACCCGACGCTCGGCAACCCAGAGGCCAAAGACCCTGAAACTGGCGACTACTGGTGTATCTGGGAGGACGACTCCAAGCAGATCGAAACGGTGGACGAGGAAGGGAACACGATCACAGTGAAATCCAAGTATCGGCTATCGCTTATCAAATCGGACGCCGAGCTTCGCGCCTCCGGCCTCATGCTCCCCAACACAAAGCAGAACGCTAAGCCGGGAGACCACTTCTTCCTTATCAACATCGAAATGCCCCATCAGTATGTGTTGTGGGCCGAGGATAAGTTGCAGGACTACCTCGAAGTGGAACTGGATCGCGTCGATGACGAGAATCCAACCTTCTCCGCCAAGCCGAGCGCGATATTCTGCGAAAGTTTTGAAGAGCGCGAGAAACTCCGGCCGGGAACGAAGATACGATTACACAACAACCAACTTATCGGCGAGACCGATCTGGTGCTGTATATCAATAACCTGACCATTGCCTATAAGGAGGGCAAACTCCTCCCCGAATGGACTATCACGGTGTCGGAGGAGATGGTAGCGAGTAAGACCTCTACGTCGGCCATACAAGGCGAAATTCGACGCCTTAGCTCCAACATCATGTCATCCTCCCAAATCGTTGCTGAGGCCGCCAAAACGTTCGAAACGCTGTTTCTGCGCAAGGATGGAATTGCGGCCCGCTCGTACTCTCCGACGCACTTTACGGCCGAGGTTACATTCGCCGACACAACCATGAGCGACAACTTCCGGCAAGGAGGCTTCGGGGGCTCTGGGTGGGGGATGTACAAGAACCCGGACGGTAGCTCTGTATTCGAGGTAGATCACCTCTTCGTTCGTCGCAAGATGAACGTGAACGAAATCGTTATCAATCAGATAACAGCGATAGGCGGCAAGCAGGTGTTGACCAGTGCCTCCGGAACTATTTCGGAAGTTGAGGACGTCGGAGAGGCATGGCGATGCTATCTGGAACAGACCGACGGTAAACAGACGAACGAGTTTGCGGTCGGCGACCAAGCCTACTCTCAGATGATCGGTGACATCGACGAATCGACGCTGGAGAACGTCTTCTACTGGCGCAAGGTTGTCGGTATAGGTATCAACTATATCGACCTTTCCAAGACCGATGCGGCCACCAATAGCAACGAACCGCATGTCGGAGACAACGTGGTTCAACTCGGTAATCCGACCGACACCTCGCGGCAGTCGGCCATAGTCATAGATGTTTCCCGAGAAGGCGGTGCTCTGATGACATGGCTCGATGACATCACTGGCTACAACCTTACAGCCAAGGACAGCATCAACCTCGGCCGGATCGAAGGCAAGACGTGGGCCGAGGTCTTCGGCAACCTCTACGTCGGCAACCGAGAGCGCACCAAGTACCTCAAGTACGAGTCTCTCGCCGACGGCAAGAACGAGCTCTCCTTCGTTGGAGACGTAATCCGGGCCGCGGCAGAGGAGGCATACTTTCAGGGTAGCTTCATCGCTCAGGGGTACATCGGGGTAGGGTCCGAGACCAAGGTCGAGAGCGTACTGGTCGGCATGACGGCAGAAGATGCCGACGTGCCCTCCGGTGTGGCGGCCAGCGAAGGCCAGATTCGGTTCTGGGCCGGAAAGCCGTTCTCCGAGCGGTACGATGCGCCGACGAAGATTCTGGAGGGCGGGAAGCTAATATCCAGTGAAGCTGAGATCAAAGGCGAAATAGTAGCCGAAAGCGGCTCGATAGGCGGATTCCAAATCGGAGATGGGCGTATAGGAAGCATATCCGGTCCCAATGACCCTGATCCCAATAATGGGATGTCGTTGTATGATTCGTTTATTAAGTTTTCCGAAAAGTCATCTAATCCTATTGTAGATGTAAACGTTTTCATGGGAACCAACGTGTTCCCCGCAACGACGGGTGCAACCTGCATGGCTCGCTTTGAGAGTTGGAGGGATGATAACTTATTTGGATATAACATCGGGCTTCTTATAGATGTACGAGGAGGTCGGCAAAACGAGGCAATACGCATCGAAAATGGGTACGTCTCAGGTTTAGCCTATAAAACGCTAAGGGTTAGCGCCTCTACGACGATAGACCATAGCGTGATGTATGTATCTTGTTATAATACATCAGAAATAACGATAACATTACCAGCAGTCGTTCCGGGTGGAGCCGAGGGTAGTTTTGTTATCGTGCGTCGCAATAATTCAGCCAATGTTAAGGTGAACGGAAATGGGGCACAAATATTAAGAAGTTCTACCTCATTGGAAACAAGTGTTGGAGAAGGTTTGGGTGACGCCGCAATGTTCCTTTGGGATGGACAGTATTGGCTATACAATCACATGTATCGATAGCGAAAGGGACTCCAACGGGTCCCTTTTTACTATCATTCGTTATCGGTATTCCGATAACGATATTATAGCCGAAATGAATCTCCGTTTCGGGAGAGGGTTAGGCAGTTATGTTGCGTTATGATGGAGTCGCGAATCGCGAGGTCATCACTAAGCATCATATATCAAATCACGGGTAGCTCGGGTGAAATCTTTCCCGGCTGGAAACAGATTGTAAGTTCGTGGAGTAGCGCTGTAGGACCATCCGGAACGAGTGGGGTTATTTATTTCAATCAAGAAATACCCATCACCTCGAAAATACTTATCGAAGCAACTATCCAGTCCTCTCCCGCTACAACGGCTACAATTAAGTTCCCGGTGCCTCTTACTATCGCGGGCATCAATGGAACCGGACAAGGAATATTGTTTGAGATTTGCTCGAAGTATCTGGGCATTAACAGCACTCCGGGCAGTATCAAACTTATCTGTTCGTCGGTTATCACCGGAGCCAACGGGGTGCGAGGCATGAACGTTGTTGTACAATCGAACAACTTATCAGACGCTTCGGATATTATCCAAATAAAAGGGATATATTTCAAAGCATAATAATAGTAAAGCCCCTCTAATGAGGGGCTTTCATTTACAGCGCCTTGGATAGCCTATATATGCCTACGACATGGAATGCTTCTATGATAGTATCCACTTCTCCGGTAGCCTCCATCGAAAGTATCGTTCCCGACGCCGACAGCATTAAGTTGAAGCCGGATATGCGGGATACACCTCCGGTGGCATTCGAGTAATCGAATGCCTCCACTGTAACATCGTATGTGCCAGATGTGGCGGTCCAAATGATACTGCGACCTGCTTTGGGGCCTACCATAGTGTGATCGCTGGATATAAAATCGTATACAATCATCAGCAAGTCGCCGTCGTGCACTTCACCACCCAAGTTGAATGTTTCCGGCGCGGCGTTAGCCAAGGCTATGTCGCCTACGAATAGTTGTTCTGTTCCACCCGAGCCGCCGCCTAATTCTGTCCATGTAGTAGTAGTTCCGTTCGTCGAGCCAGAGAAAGTACGGCTACCATCAGCCGTTTGGAGTAGATAGGTGTACGAATTTGTCAAAGTGTTCTTGATACAATGCCCGTGAAAGGCCGTACGAGTAACGCCCGAAGGTAGTCCAGTGGCGTTGGCTAAAGCATATATGATCAAGCCTTGACCTGCGCTCAAGTTTCGTATGACTGCATTCGTTGGGGCTACGAAGTTAGTCACCATCACTTTTTGCGCCGCTTGACCTACCATGGCGATGCTTACTCCCATCATATCCACGGCCCCGGTTGTTGCGTCAACAGCGATGCGTTGCAGTGTACCGCCTAACGTTGCGCCAGTATCTACCGAAGGACAGACGAAGACATATTGATTAGTTTTATCGTTGTCTTGAGATCGGATAAAGTCTAACTGACTGTAGTCTGCCTGATCGGGGGTACTGAATACCATGCGGAAGATATCGGCAACCTTGACTAATTTCAAATCGTTGGTCGGTACGTTGTTAGCCCCCTCTCCGTACGTGAATTCGTACACCGAGGCTTCGATTCCCGTGGGAGTGCCAAGAATACTCCAGTTAGTAGCGTAAAGGCTCGTAGACTGGTAAGTATACAGATACGAACGTTTATAAGCATTGATTGAAATAGAGGTACCAACGTATTTAATCGACAAAACAGAAATTTTTACAGCATAGCCTACCAAAGCCGAGCCAGGTCCGTTAGCGGCGTCAACGGCGCTCGTAAATGTGAACATCTCGCCAACGGCAATATCACCCATCGCGCCATTGCTGAAAGTGTTACTCTTAAAATCAGTAACCGTCAGATATTTCATGGCGCTGCCGCCGCTTCCGGCCCACTCCATCGTTACACCCAGACCACCCCAGTCGCCAGAAGCGGTCGAGTGCAATTTCGTGATGATTGCTTCGTCTGTCAGAGTTTGGAGTGTAGGCCACGCCATAGCGACACTGGACGAAGGAATGACGCGGATGTAGTCGTTGGTCAGGTGGAAAATCTGAAGACCGTTCGTACCCTGCGTTTCGGCATTCGCTCCCTGAACGATATTAACGATGAAGGCCAACTCCGGTTTCCCGGATGCTCCCGTGGCGGGATTGCCGGACACGATACGCAGGCGGCCCACGTTTGCGGCGGCAGTCAGCATCTTGAGCATACCGAGGATTGTGGTCTTGTTATCGACGAATTTGAGGCTGGAGTTCGTGGGAAGATCGCCCATATTCGGGTTCTGCGCGGCGGCGGCGAAGGGAGTCTTTGTTCCGCCAGTTTTGACCGCGGCGATCCAGTTCGCATCCGTCACGGAATCCGGGTTGGGCTGCGTCCACTGCGAACGGGTGTAGATGGCCGCTTCGTTCACGTTGATGACGAATCCGCTGGCCGATGTCCCGTTCCAGCAGACCATTCCGGTCTGGTCGGCACCATCGCTGACGATCTTGACCTTGCCGGAGCCCACCATCGCGTACAACGACTGAATGGCCGCCAACAACGTAGAGTTAGCGGTGATCGCAGGTTTTCCTTCGGTAAGTGCGGTGAATCCCTTGAGGATTACATCCTTGGGATCAAGGTTGGAAACCGCGTCTTTCGCGGCCTGCGTTGCCTCGGCAATAAAGAGGCTGGCGGCGACACGATACGGCTCACCCGTATCTCCGGTGTCGCAAAGGACGTGCATCCCTTCGAGAGTCTCGGAGATGGGAACGTTCAAAATGTTTTCTTCTCTTGCGGCCATATTGTTTAAACGTTTGTTTGCTCTGCGGGCATGAGCGGTTTGTACTCCGGGAGGATGTCTTGGATCAGCATAGCTTTGCGCTCCATTTCTCCCTTGATATTGGCGAAAATAGCAGGATCGGTCACGGGATCGAAGAACTCCGCGTACAGCGTTCCAATCCAGTCTCCGTCGACATCAGTGAGGCGACGGAAGAAAATACTCCGAACTCCCCGGCGGTGTGCTTCCGCGTAGACCTTCTTGTCCTTGATATTCTCGATGTCTGTATATATCATCCAGTCTTCGGCGCCGAGCCGGGAAACGAAGTTGCTCCACTCGGCCATGCGCTTGAACTGAAACTCACGCTTGCATGATTGTATGCCGCTGTCCGGCTCTACAATCTCGAACGAACATGAGAAGTATTGCTTATGACTCAACGGGTGCGGCTGTAAAATTCCGACCCGTTGTGCGCTCATTCGGAACATGCTCTTCCACAGATAACCGTAGATGCTGGAATACACGGTGCTCAGACGAGCCTTCATGTAACCCTGCCTCTCGTCGGTTTCACGCCGAAGGCGTTCCAGTTCGATGTCATAGCGCTTCTCGGCGCGTTTCACTTTGGAGTTCACGATAGGAAGGATGATCCCCGAGAACCCAGCCAGCGCTGTAAGGAAGACAGCGATCCCCTCCCAATTAATCTCCATTGAATACTATTTTTGCCCCGTCGTAAATGGGGATTTTTCCGTTGTAAACGAGAACAATGCCGTTGTAACGATCCTGCGTCACCGTGAGCGATTCGTAGAAGCCATCCTCGTTGTAGAAGCGTACCTCTCCCGTCCTTTCTTGCTTGGTGAGGTTTTCAGACACGGAAATTCCAACGGACTGAGTACCGCCACCCCCACTGCTGGGGGTGACAGTAACCCAATCCGGCTTGGAATTTACGCTCCACGCTACACGACTTGTAAGCTGGATCGTTGCCATACGCTACGCGGCCTTCACGGTTCCGTCGGCGTTGAATGCCAGCGTGCTCGGGCTGAGCGACAGCGACGATTCAGCCGAATCCTGCGAAATAGCGATGGTCTTGGAAACGCCACCTTTCGTAGTGACCGTTACCGTTGCGGTACGAGCGTCAGCGCGGGGGTTGACATCGACGGTGATGTTGATTTCGCCGTCGCCATCACCCGACATCTTGTCGGAGTGAACCCACGTTACCTCACTGGGAATGGAGACGGTCCACGAGTCGTTGGCGGTTACTGTTACTCTTGCCATTGTTCAGACTGTTTTTGATTTGACCTTCTGCGGTAAAATGCAGGGCACTCGGACTTAGAGTTATCTCCTCCGGCTCAGGAGGAGTGGGCTCGACCTTCTTGACGGGCCAACTCCACATTCGCTGGAAGTAGAATGATCTATGTATTTGTGCCATAACAACTTACCTTATCGCTACAAATTTAATAAAAATACCCCCCCCCTCCAATGCTTCGGTATGGTAAAATTTATAAATAGTTGTAGCTCAATACTTTTATTTGCAAATATACGAAAAATACCCCCCCCCCCTACCAATTTTTTTTTGCTATTAATAACAAAACCAGCAGTAATGCCCATCCTCCAACATCCATCCGGAATTTTTGCCACCGAGTAAGCGGAGTCAGTACGGCATAGGGTTCTCGCTTCGTTATCGTGACGATCCGGGTCTCCTTCTCGCTGGTATCTATCACTGGGATGTCAGCCTTGGGAAGCGAATCCTGCCGATTCTGGAGTTTATGCCAGAGCATGCCATTCCGGATTCCGGCCCAGCTATCGGCTACGGATGTTCGAAGATGCGACGCAGTGTCGGGCGTGATGATCTCTCGTACTTCGCCGGGAACTGGGACTTCGACCCGAACATACCGGATCGTCTCCTTATACTCGGTGTGAGTACTGTCGGCCCGGTCTTCGCTGGGCTCGGGAAGAGACGCCGAAGGCATGCGGCAACACGACGCGAGTAGGAAGAGTAGCAGGACCCCGAAATACTTCGCCTTCCATGCTATCAGATCGGCCAGCGTCGTAGCAATCAAGCCCGGCTCGTCATGTCGGCCGCCGCCAGTATAGTTAGGGACCCCTCCGCGGCGATTTGCGTCGCGTTCGGTATAAAAGTGGTAGTAGGACCCATGATTATGGAACAAGCAGTGTAACCCGCTTGGAATGGCGAATACGAGCAACCATAACCAGCCCCACGCCCGAGATTGCAACACATGGCCGAACTCGTGGTCGTAGGTAGGCTCGTTGGTGATGTATTTCGGGCTCAGGAAAACGAACGAACCCATCGTGAATGCGCCTTTGACTTTGGGCGAGGCGAAGAACACAGCTCTGTTCTGTCGAAGGATCGCGCGGTGGTTCGTAAACAGGAGGCACCAGAGCGCCCCGATGATCTCTTGCGGCAACTGCCAGATCGTTAAAATGATTCGCATGAACATGGCTATACGATTTTAATGGTGATGGGTTCCTTCCGGTCCTGAGCCTCTTTAAGAATCCGGACCAGTTCCTTCTCGTAGGGCGTGGAGTTGATGACCTTACCCTTAACTTTGTTCTCGCCGACCAATATACACCCGGCCGAGTCTTCGGCCGTGTTTCCCCGGTGGATCAGGATGCCTTCGAAGTGCTTCACGTTCTGCAAGCGCGGAAGCTCTCGCTTAAATTTCGGAGAGTAGTCCACCACAACGTCGTAGGTACCGTAAGGGATCGCGGTCTCCCCATACACCTTTTTCTCGTCGCCGTCGAAGACTCCGTTCTTGTTCAGGTCGCGCACCTTGTCCTCCAAGGTGTCGCAGAATTTCTTGCCGTCGATTGAGAGAGAGCCAATCGTATAGCTCTCTCCCAAAAAACGCCTTTTAAGTTCTAACTTCATAATTATCAGCTATTTACGTTAATTGCCTTGGCTCCCACCTTCGATCCGAGCGGTGCGACTACCGATCCGATGTCGTCGGCCATCTGTTCCGTCGCCGTAGCGATCCGGCCCGTGTCGCTCTTGATCCCACGAAGGAGCTCCATTGATTCTGTCTGGGAAGCCATCAGCGTCGGGATCAGTCCGGCCGTCTCTTCGGTTCCCATGATAAGTTCGTTCCATCCGGTCAGGATTGCGTTGATCGACACAACCTGATCGTATTGGGCCACCTGATAGTAGATCATCGAGTTCGCGGCCGCGGCCAGTACCAGTGCCGTGTCCTCGGTCAACGAGCCGACTGCCTTCGAAATACCAGTCAGATTGGATTCTCCGCCGCTCGGTAGATACTGCTCGAAATCGCCCCAAAATTCACCAAGATAAGCCTTTAGCGCTTCTCGTAAGTCTTCGAACGGGAACTGCTCCAGCGTCGGCAACTCGTCTTCGGATAAACCGTTTAAACGACGAGTTTCTTCCATGAAGCTGTCTAATATTCTCTCGACGCCCGGCATGATAAACTTCGCCGTAGCCAGTTCGAGGATCATCTTGTCCACCATCTCGTCCACAGTCTCGTTCCACGCTTCCTTGGCGGAGAGGCTACCGTCTTTCACTCCGTCGTAGATCGCCTGAGCGAGATCGGAGGAGAAGGTCTTGAAGTCGGTCCCGTAGAACGATTCCACTAACTCGCGGCGGTTCTCGGCGATTTGCTGGTTAAGCTCCTCGATCTGTCGCCGCATATCATCTACCCGGCCCTGATCGAAGTCTTTGTCTTTCTTTTTGTACTCAAGGTCGATCTGGCGGTTGAGCTCTTTCTGCTGATTGAGAAGGTTCTGCGTCTGCTGTTTTGCCGTCTTATTGATGTCGGCCGTAGAGTACGCGCGATCCATCGCCGTCTCCAAATCCTTGTAGGCGTTCTCCAGCTTTCGCACGGCACGTTCCGATGCTTCCTGCTCCTCCTTGATTCGACGCTGACGCGCACCGAATATAGCGAGCACCGCTCCAAGGGCTACCGATGCGGCAAGAAGCGGGAGCATGGTGGTCATCAGTCCTTTGGCTATCGCGCCAGCGATGCTCATTACGGTATTCACCAGCGCGATTCCCGCCTGAACAGCCTGAAACCCCTTCTGGATGTCCTGAATCATCGCGGACGCCTCTTCTCCGAACGCACTGCCGAAAATGTCGCTGAACGTGTTCATGGCATCTCCGATCTTGCCTATGTCGCTACTCAGGTCGCCGAGGTAAGCGTCCATATTGTTCAGTGCAGCCTTCGTCTTAGTGAACCCTGTCTGCACCTTATACTCGGCCGCGGCCAAGTCCTCAACCGCCTGCTGGGTGTTTTTGACAGCATCACGATTTTGGCGCTCAAGGTCGTTGATTCGCTGGAGTATCGTAGCCCTCTCCTCGTCGGTTCCGGCCTGAGACATCTGGAGCCGGAGAATAGCAATCTCAGAAGCGTTTCGCTTCTCGATCTCCGCCTGCGCCGCCCGCGCCGCCGCGAGATTCGCTTCGGCCGCCTGAACCTCTCGGGTTCCGGTCAGAATGTCATTTATTCCCTCCTTGATTGCCGCGAAGGGACTGCGCTCCCACGACTGCTCCTCAAGGTTCTGAATGATCCTCACGACCTCTCGGAGTTGTGTCGGGTCTAAATCGTTTTTGGACGCCTCATAGAAGTTCTTCATCATGGAGGTGAGGTTCCCCAGCGTCTTGGTGCCAACGCGATCCAAGTCGCCGAATGCCTGAGCAAACATTTCGAGGTTCTTAATCTCGTCGAGATTCACTCCCGCGATCTGCCTGCGTTCAGATTTATTCACGGCCTCAACTCCCAGAGTCTTCTGGTCGGGAGTGAGTATCGTACTGGACTCTATCCGCGCCCGCTCTTCGGCCGCTTTCGCGGCGATAATGTTTCGCCGCTTCTCATAGTCCCCGAACTTCTGGACGCTTTCGGCCATCTTCTTGACCGTTTCCTGCTCGTAGTTGAAGTAGGCATTCATAGCCGACTTTGCCGAAGTCTGGACGGTCTCCGGGAGCTCCTTGATAGCGGCCTGCACCTTCTTTATGTCGAGTACTGTCTTGTTGCCCGCTTCGTCCGTGGCGAAGAGGGTGTCCCAGTCGATTAGGCCACCGCTTTTGGTCTGGTATGCCGTCAGCGTCTTCTTGAGTTGCTCGCGCAACTTACTGAACACATCCAGTGTGTCGAGGCCCGTAGTCGAAGTGGTGATCTGGGCCGCGAAGTTCATATCCCCAGTAGCCGCCAAAATAGACTCGTACATCTTTTTGGCCTCGTTCTGGAGCGTGATGTCGTTCGCCAGACGCTTGAGGTCCTTCTCTATTCCCTCCTTGAGCGCGTCGTAGGAGGTGTCGGAGACATCCATATTGAACTTGAGGGCCGCGTTCTTGTTGTTGAGTTGCTTCTGGGCGTAATCGGCCGCCTTCTTGAGTTGCACAACGAGCTCCTCCGGAGTCAGCGCGAGCGACGGAGTGAGGAAGTTGAAGTTCTTCGCAAGATCGCCGTACAGCTTTTCTACATCGCTGGCGGCCAGAGCATCGCCCCGGACCTTCTTGAGCGACTGGTAGCGGTTGTATGCCTCCTTGAGAACCTTCACTTCGCCTTCGAGGGCTTGTGTCCGATCCTTGATCGTTTTGGTTGCCTGCTTCTTATCGAGTTCTATGCCATACTCTTTGGCAATATCCCTGAGCAGTTTCAAGACCTTCTCGGATTCGGTTAAGTCCTTGGTGAACTCTTTTTGACCCGCATTTACAGCGTTGGATAGATTGTCATACGTCTCCTTTGCCGTCTTGTACTGCTTGATAAGACCATCGACGCCTTCGTCGTACTGAGTGTTGGGCTTGATCGCCGATCCAAGGGCATCAGCAAATCGCTTCCGCCAGCCCTTCAACTCTTCTTCTCCCTCGCTTAGAACCCGTGATATGTCTGTAAGACCAAACACATTCAGCAAAATCTCGTTCATCTCCGGGCCAGCGCCTTTGAACTCTTCACGCATAGCCTCGACGCCTTTTTTAGCGAAACTGCGAAGGAGTTCCTGAAAATCTTTTGCATCCTCCGGCTTTAAGCCGAAGGTTTTTAAGTCGCTCCAGTCGATAACCTGCCCCCTAAACTCCTTGTACTGGGACTGAATACGATACCAGAACCTATCAGCCGCATCGGATGCGTTCTGAAAGACCCTAACAGTGTTTCCGATGTTTTGATTAAGGGTTTTGAAATCAAAGATACCCGACGATTGGTATTTTTGAAGGTCCTTAAAATAGGAGAGTAGTACCTGAATACGTTCAGCGTAGGATGCTCCGGAACGCTCCATTGCATCCATATCTTTTCGTAAATTGTTTAGGAGTACATTTTCGTTGTGAACCCCATCAGCAAGCAACCTTCCAAGCTCTGAACTAATGGAGCTCATGTTGGACTTATATTTGGAGGCCAACTTGTCGATGTTCTGCATCCATCCGGGACCGGAGGCTTGTAGGGCCCCACTAAACAGCGTTGGGTTTGATGCGGTGATGCTGAGAGTTTCTTGGTACAGATCAGCTAACCGAACCAGTTCGCGCATGCGATCAGCTTCATCAGATATTCCTACGACTCGCTGTTTTATCAGTTTAGCAATCTCTTCATTACGGGATAACATCTCCGTGAGGCGCTCGTTGATCTCCCTATGCTTATCAGAGTTGCTCTCCAATCCTGATAACTGGTCCTTGTATATCCGCTGGATGGCAGAATACTCCTCTTTGAATGCAGAAAGAGACTCCTTCGCCGACTGAGCCATCTTCTCGTTCGCCTCCTTGTACATATCAGTATGCTTATTGAGGGCGCGAAACGCAGATATTACGGCGGCAAGTCCCGCAAAAGCGATAGTAAGAGGGTTGTTAATAAACGAGGCCCATAGGGCTTTCAGATTAACAACTAACTTCCCGATAGTGCTCGAAAACAATAGAACTACTCGTTGGGTTTTGGTGGTAGCGGCGGCATATAATACCTCCGCCTTAGTCATCATTCCAAGTTGTGCGAGTCGAAGGCCCTCAGCTTTGTTTAATTTACCGAGAGCGAGGAGTCGAAGGGCCAACTCCCTTGCCGCTGGGTTGTTAACTCCCATTTGAGCGATCTCCGCGGCGGTAAGCCGATTGGTAGTAGCAATCAGCCTAAGTTCTTCGGTAGTAAGCAGACGATAGTTGCTGGCCTGAATCAACTGCGCCGCGGCTTTCTTCTTATCGGTCAGGATAGACTTGGCAGTTGCCGCTTCTGCTCCGTATACGGCGCTTCCATAGGCCACGGCCGCTACTTTACCTGCGGCCCATATTCCAACGAGGTTCGTGCCTACGGATAGAATTGTCTCCAGATTTTTCGACATCGAAACAAGCAGGCTTCCGGCCGCTTTAAGAGCTCCCAGTTGCGAGTCTCCGACACGATAGAACGCCTGCTGAATATTGTCGGTGAGCTTTTGATAGATACCGTACAGAGTATTCGCCTGCTTCTGTTGCATATCATAGAATATGCCCCCCTTGTTGGTCATGTCTTCGAAAATATCAGCAATCATTTCGAAGGGAACCTGACGCTTGGAGATAAGGTCGAATACTTCCGAAGTGTCAACTACTCTATTTTTCAGTAATGTAAACTTATCTGCGAGAAGCTGGATTAACGGAATACCAGCCTCGGTAAACTGACGGACCTCCTGACCACGAAGCACCGAGGCGGCCCGTACCTGACCATAGGCGAGAATAAGACGAGACATGTCCACGCCGAGACCAGCCGACACGTCGGCCAGACGCTTCGTAGTATCGAAGAGCTTGTCGGTCTCGATTCTATACGCTGACAACTGTTTGGTGTAGCTGAGGAGCTCCTGCGCAGTAAACGGAGACTCGATAGCCAGTTCAAGAGTCTGGCCGAAGAGTTTATCGGCCTTCTCCTTGTCCTGAATCATCGCCTGCAACGAGATACGCTGGAGCTCGAAATCGGCCGTCGTCTTACGGATGTTATCTACCAGTCGCCATGCCCCCAGAATCGAGAGATACTGATTGAGGAACTGAGGCATGCCGTTAAGTATTCCCTTCTGAGTGGACAGCGCCGAGTTTTGCGATTTAATGGCCCCAAGGCTTCGGTTCCGAGCATTCGTAAGCGACTCCTCGGCCTTCTGAACCCGGAGTTTTACCAGCGCCGCCTGATCCTCCAACGTCTTCTGCTGGAGGAGAGCCTTATTTTCCCGAGTTACCGCAAGTGCGTTGTTGCTACGCTGTTGAGCGAGATTTTTCGCGGCAATCGCTCGCTGTGTGGTGATCTTCTCTTCGGCCAGCGCCGTGGCCGCTACGTCCTTGGCTGACTTGATATTGAGTGCTTGGATGCGTTCGAGTATCTTCTGGAGCGTCGTGAGTTCACGGGTCAGCGAAGAGATCGCATCCTTGGTCTCCGGCGTGATAGGCTCGATTTTGAGGTCTTTCAGGCGGTTTACGACGCTTTCCAAGTTGTCGAGACTCTTGGTACTCGGCATCTTGAAAGTCAGGCTTATTTCGGCCTTGAGAGCCTTTTCTATCTCTGCCTTCTTGGCCTGCCACTCCTTGTCGATCTCCTCGATGTTGAAGTTGAAGCCTACTGGGATTATAAGTTTATCGTCAGCCATGTGTTACTTTTTTTGCGTTTTTCGACGGATATAATCGGCCATCTGCTCTTCGGTTATCTTGCCCTGCTGGAAGAGCTTCTGCATGTATCGCTCTCCGGCCTTCCGGTTCATCTCTATCAGGTCCTTGTCGGTGTACTTGCTCGGCTTTCCGTTGCCGGGCGTCACCTTCCCGCCCTTCGGTTTCTTCCGGAGACCGGACTTGTCGGCCAGCATGATCGTCTGTTTCACCATGCTATCCACGAACCAGTAGCGATACCAAGTAAATAGGTTCATGTTGCCGTATAGCGTCACGATCAGGTCCGTTCGGGCTCCGATGCGTGTTTTTGAGCTATACTCTTCGTACTTGCTTTTGTCATCTCTACTGTCAGCATGTTGTTGGCTTGCAGGGATGCCATATTGCGAAAAAAAAAGCCGACCTCCTCACTGTTCAGGGCATTCTCCAGAATCCCGGCGTAGTCTGCCTGATTACCGAAGAAATGCAGGTATCGCCAGTAAATCCAGTGGAACAGCCATACCTTCACCGGATGGGCGAGGATCAGAAGGCTCAAGCACTTAGGAACCATCTTGCGGTTCATGGCGATAGCCTTCAAGGTCTCTCCGGGCGTATCCTCGCGCGTGACGGCGGTGTACTCGCACTTCGAGACAAGTTTTGACAATTTTTCAGCCACATAGTTCGTCAGTCTACGGGTTTTGTATTTCTTGCCGTTAACGTAGAACTCGAAGGGAGCGTTGTCGTCGAGTTGCCCCTGCAACATCGCGGCCCGAGCCTCTGCCCGTTCGTTGGCATTTTGGAATATATTCATTCTGATTAGCTTTCTTTAAAAAAGGGGCGAGCGTCAAAACACCCGCCCCCTTTCGGTGATACTTTGTTCGCTACTTCGACTCGGTGGCCGAAGCTTTGGCAGCACGACCTGCGACCGACGATCCGTTCTTCCCGATGAAGAGGTAGATGTAGCCCTCAGTGTCCTTGTCCTGACTCTTCGTCGCCGAAGCGTTGACGTGGATGTTGAAGAGCTCCGTCGAAGCACCTTCGCCTTGGAAACGCGAGGAAATCTTGCAGTTCGGGTACACCAGCGAGTCCCAGAAGCCCTCCTCGAAACGGAGGCGGACCATGCAGTTCTCGATGACGGCCAGCTTCTTGCCAGCGCCCAGAACCTTGCGATCCTTAACGAAGGCGCCAGTGTCAGCGGTCAGCGTGAGCACGTCCATCTGGAGAAGGTTGGTGCAAATCTCTTCGGCCACGTTTGCGAGGTCGCCCTCGAAGCCGTAGGTGCCGTCGGTGGTCGTGGAGATGATCTCCTGACCGTTCTCGTACTTGTGCGAGGTGATCTCCATCTCGTCGCCAGTGAACGAGAACGTGCCCTCGCGGAAGCCACCTACCTCAGACCACTGATCGGCCGTGATGGTCGAAAGCGTAGCGGCATCGCTTGCCGGACGCTGGTAGATGTCGAACCATGTAATTCCGGATACATACTGGAACTGTTCTGCTAATTTAGCCATAGTTGTGAATTATTTTGTGTTTGTTTTTCGATTTATCCCGCCATCCGGACGAGAAGATTTACGAGCTTGGTTGAGTAATTGGCAACGAGTGTCTTACCTTCGTATAGTACGCTTTGGTTCAGGACGGTTCCCGGAATTTTGAGAGCCTCGTCCAACTGCGACATGACGGCGGCCTGCCTTGCGGCATTAGCGGCGCCCGTAGACAACAGCCGGATGTAGACCCCTACGATCACGTTCGCTTCGAAAAGATCGGAGCTCGTGGTCATCCGGTTTACGGTTCCGTTGAGCGTCACCGTGATGTAAGCGTCGGGCCAGTCGGACGTAGGGACATCCTGCGCCGTAAATGCAGGGATGGAGACCAAGCCGCTGTTATTAATAGCGTCCCTGATCTTTTCCGCGGCTGTCAACTCTGATAATTTCATCACGACATTAATTTCGCATTCAACAAAAATTGCTGAGTGAGATATGGTACGATGTCTTCACTCCACCATCCTATTCCGCGCTTCGGCATGCCGTCGGCGCGTTGAGTACCAAGTCCGGCTTCAACGGAGTAGGCGTAGGGCGCGGAGCTTACCAACACCATCACATACTTACCCGCCGTCCGAGCGTCGGTTGCGGCAAGAGTAGCATTCAAGAGTTTTTGCCCGTTGACTACCGTTTTCTGACCCTTGTAGGTCACGGTTCGCTGGGAGGCCGGGTAGTTCGGGTTATCAACCCACTGCACCATTCGGCCGTTCTTGAATATTCCAATTCCCGTACTTGCGGTCAGTGTCCCGGTCTGATTCTGGAAGAGCACGTCTTCCCTCATAAGTTTGTCGAAAATGCTCAAAGCGACCTTCTGAAAGACGTTCTGTATGCGAGTGTCGAGATACTCTTCTGCATACTTTGTAAACACCTTCTTGAAATTGTCCTTTTTAGCCATTTTGATCGTCTCCCTTATTGAGCCATACCGTAACCCCACCTACATCGGGATCGGCCACCGCTTCGGCCTCCAAAGCCAAAAAACGGATAATCCGAGAGTTCTCCACCGTGACTACCACCTCATCGTTCGTCCGAACGTCTACTAACGAATCGGGAATGATGATAAGCGGAGAGGATAGGTAGTGACCTTCACGGATGCTGGTGTTGCCACCGGAGTTGCCCCGTTGCAGGCCGCACTCACCCTCGTATACCACGCTGAAAACCTCCTCGAAAGTTTCGGGATCAGTCTTGCCAGTACCGCGCCGAATAACGCAGGTGTGCGGATAGAAGTTAAAAGCACCATCCATTGCCGTTCACCGTTGATCCGGCCCACAGCCCGGAAGCATCGTAAATCTCAGCCTCTTCGGGCGTAGCTTCGCCGTACTTTTTGTAGATAATATTTGCCAAAGAACGCCAGTATTCCCGGTCTCCCTCCGCAACCTGAATCTGGCCCTCCGTGTAGCGGCGGTTGCCCATTTGTTTCGAGCTACCGCCGCCATTCACGAGAGTTCCAGCCGCGAAGTAGACATCAGCCGTAGCCAGATCGCGTTTGCGAATCCAAGTCAACGGCTCTGCTCCTTCGGCGTTGCGTTGAAAGGCCGGAGCACCAGACTCTATGTCGCGCCGTGCCAAGATACCGTTGATGACAGCATCCGGTAGCGGGTAGTTGACGATTAACCCCCGAAGATACTCCTCAATAGTTATGCTTGGTACAGCGCCCATAGTGTCTTGATATTACTGGTTTGCCTCTTCCTTGTTTGCCGGAGCGTTGCCGTTCAGCACGTTCTCCAGCGCCTTGATCTTCTCCTCGCCGAGCAGATTGACGGCCTCCTGAGTCTTGGCGACCCCGGTGTTGGCGTTGATCTTCACGCCGATGGTCTCCATAGCGGAGATGACGGCGGCGCGATCATACTCGCCATCGCCGACGGCGATGGTCGTAACGACGGGTTTTGCCGCGGCCTTGACAGCCTTCGTCGTCTTCGTCGTCTTGCCACCACCCCACGGCTGATCCGTGCTGGTCTTGAGGATGCAGATGTTGTTCGGGTTCCGGGGTACCGGAAGAACGTAAGCCTCCATCGAGGTAACGTCCTTGACGGGGTTCGAGAAGTACTCCACGATGACGGAGATGCGACCCTCCTCCACCGAAGAGTGGAGCACGTTCGGGTTGTTGTCCATCTCGTAGATGTTCTCGCAGTTCTGGAGCTCGAAGAATCGGTCGGGCACGCAAAGTACGGCCACATCCTCAGCGAAGCTCTTGATGACGTTCCCCTTGCCGTCGCGCTCTACGTTCGACTTCTCGTCGATCTCGATGATCGGAACGATGCCGTAGTAGTTCACGAGACCTTCCATCACCTCCTTGCGGGTCAGAGGAATCTGGCCGGGATTCGGGGTGTTCGGGTACATCTTCATGGCGATCTTGATGCGAACATTCTTGTTCACAGACATCTCGCGGATCAGCTTCTTCGAAATCAGCCAGTTGGTGTACGGCAACGAGTTGTCGTCCATCCAGTCCTGAATGTCGAGGAGGTCCTGAATCGGGTCGTCGGTACCGCTACCCCAGGTGCCGTAGCTCGGAACCTTGAAGCGGTCCGAAGGGTAGTTGAGGTCCACTGCGATCTGGATGCCTTCGCCGTTGTTCTGAGCGTCGGCCGTGATGAAGCCCGTAGAAAGACCCTCGAACACCATCATGTTAATACGCGAGTGCATACCGCCGACAGCGGCCGCGAAGCGCTCCAGATAGTCGTAGCGAGCGTGGAAGTTCGGGTCATCGGCGATAGGCTCGAAAGCCTTGAGTGCCATGAAGTCCGAAGCGTCCATCTGGAAGCCGTGACCGATCAGAGGTATCGTACCACCGTAGGTCTGCCATGCGCCAGCACCGCGGAGCGGCTTCTGGCCGTTGGCCGACAGAACGGCGGCGGCGACGTTGATCTCCGTGTCGCGCACGTTGATCTTCCACTCCGGAGTCCGCATGCGGCGGCCCCAGAATGCAAACCGACGCCAGAAGGCATCGTTGTACTTCGCGTTTACGTCGTTGATGACGGTCGTAAACGCCTCAACGCCCTCCCAGAAAAGAGCGACGTTGTAATAGAGAGTTTTGCTGTAAAGTCCCATAGTTATGCGTTTTTATTAAAGACCGTCGTAGAAACGAACGAAGTAGCCGTGCGTGTTCATGTAGTTCCGAATCATCGGATGCACGGGCGCACAGCGCCGCGCGTAGATGACGTTGCAGATGTGAACGAGGTCCACAAGCTGAGTCTGCTCGTCTCCGTAGCACGGAATATCCGCGAACGAAGTGGCGGTGGGGATGACCTTGATCGTTGCACCAGAGCCAACGGCCGAAGCCTCGACGAGGATGTCGTCAACGGCCAGTGCGCCTACGGCGGCCGAAAGGGTCAGCACATCGTAGTCGGCGTTCGAGTCGTCGATAGCCGTAACGGTTACACCCGTTCCGGTGTAGTCGAGGTCCGTAACGTCGTTCGGAAGGTGCATCAGCACCATGCCGACGCGGGCACGGGTGCCCTCGAAGTCTTTCTTCACCTGCACCTGCGTAGCCGTAGTCTCGACGACCGCGTTTACTGCAAATGCGTAGTGGGGCTGGGCCGTCTTTGCGAAATCGTCGCAACCGAACGGGGTACCAGCGGGGAGAACGTTCCCGACGGGAGGCATGTCTTCCAGCGCCATATTATAGCCAGTAGGCAGAGTCACCTCAGCCTTGCCACCATAGACGTTGCGCAGACCACCAACAGTCATGGAGTACTCCCGCATTTTGTTGTAGTTATAACCTGCTCTCATGGTTTTAAACAGTTGTTAATTAATGGTGTCGTTACTCGTCCCCGTCACCCTTGCCTTCGGTTTTGATACCAAGGTTGCGCAAAAGCGCTTCGGCGGCCGGGTCCTTCTCTCCGTTTTTCGGAGCCGGAGTCGGGGTAGGGTCGCCGGGAACGTAGCCAGCCGTGGCCGGAAGGCCCTGAGCCGTCAGCGTCCGCTCGTAGCGCGAGTAAGCCCGCGAAACGATGGCTTCTACCGTGTCATCCTCTTTGATCGTCTCGAACGCGTCCTCCAGCGCTATTTCGGCTACACCTTTATAGGTGTCGATAGGAGTCTTCTTCTTGTCGGCGGGCTTGAAGAAAGCCTCACGCGCCTGCTGAATCAGTTCCTCCTTGCGGCGCTGTCCGGCCAAGCCTTTCAGCTTGGCTTCCTGCTCCTCTTCCCACGCCTTGCGACGCTCAAGCTCGGCCTTGTACCAAGCGGGCATCTCTTCGGTGTCGTTAGGCTTCGGAGCCGGATTCGGTTTCGGTTCGGGATGTTCCTCCTTCCATTTCGAAATGAAAGCTCCCTGATCGTTGTTGAAGTTCGTGTTGACCGAAGTGATGGTCGGCATAAACTTCTCCATAAAGGCGTCGATCTCCATGTCGGAGTCGTCGGGCAGGAAGGCCATCGCGTTTGTCGCGGCATCCAAAATGGTGCGGTCGGAAATCTTTTGGGTTTTTCCCAGTCGTTCCTTGGTTTTTCCAAGTACTTGCTCTTTCGTAAACTTCATTGTTTTTCAATGATTAGTGAATGTTTCCGCAAGCATGAGTATCATTCACATGATTCTCAAATACTTGCATACTCAACGACAAATGTAAAACATTTTTTTGCCAAGAACAAATTTTATCGTAAATTTGCGAATAAAAGTTTGCTATGTTCACTCGCGTAAATCCCGATACACAACCCGTACAGCTCTATCCGAAGGTAGAGCGGGAGCTCAGTACGGTTAAGAAAAAGGGATGGGTGAAAGTGAACGGAGCCAAACTGCGCGACAACAAAGATTTGATACCGCAGACTGGCTTTCAAGAATCAATTCAAACTTGTGAAGCGGACGTCATTTGGACCGGAGGAAGCGCCTCAGCCGGCAAGAGTTTCTGCATTCTGTTAGAGGCACTTAGAGGCATTGGAAAGTACGGATATTCGGGCCTTATCATAAAAAAGGAGCTCGTCGAAGTAGGCACTGCGGGTGGTATTCTTTCGGATGCGAAACGAATATATTCCGAAATGAAAGGATGCGAATACTCGGCCTCCGACTACTCCTTTGCATGGCCTGAGTACCAGAGCTCCATCATGCTCACTCACATCAACCTGCAATCCGACTCTCAGGAGAAGGAGGCGCAGGAGAAGATGAAAAATAAGCAGGCCTCCTACATCGCCATCGACGAGTTGACCAACTTCACCTTCAAAATCTGGAAATACTGGTTCTCTCGAAACCGTGACGCTTCCGGTATGAAACCGAAGATGGTCTGCACCCTCAACGCGAACGGCTGGCACTGGAGTTCCAAAATGCTCCGGACGGCCGGGTATATCGGCGACGACAATTATGTCCGCCCAGATCGCGTCGGCAAGATCATGTACATGGTAGTCAACGGCGACAAGCCGGAGGACATCATCTGGGGCGAGACTCCGGATGAAGTCAAAAGCCGCATAGACCTCGAATCCATGTTGACGGCCGAGATGCGTGCCGCAGGTCTGACCACCGACAGCTTCATCAAGACCTTCACGTTTATCCCCGGTAACATTATGGATAACCGAATCCTTACCTTCCAGACGCAGGGCGGAAATGTAGCCAACTTGTTCAACGTCGGAGAGGCGGAACGAATGAAGCTACTATTCGGTTACTGGGGCGAGATGGGCGAAGGAGAGGCAATGGTAAACCAAAGCCACATCGAGGCCATGTTCCCCGGCCCGAATCAGAATCCATTCGAACCCTCTACGGAGCGATACATGACCGTGGACATCGGCGACGGAACCGACCCCACCAAGGCTTATATATGGACTGGGCTCACTTGCAATCGCGTTGAGACCACCTACACGGATGACGCGCGAGAGAAGGTAGAATGGGTCCGCGCCTTGAAGACTGAGTATAACATTCCGGTAGAGCACATTGCGGTGGATGCCGGAGGTCTCGGTAATTACTTCGAAGACTACATGCGCGGTGTCGTGGCAATCGTATCGAACCGCACACCTATAAAAGAATACGACTCGGCCGGAAACGCGATCGAGATGGAGCAATATGTGTGTCTCCGTGACCAACTTCTCGGCAAACTTAGCGCCTACCTTCGAATGGGGCGCCTTCGCTTCGACATACCGGGCTCCACGTTGGTACAATACGGCCGCAAGAACGACAAAATGCCCATCCTTGATCTGCTCGTGCTCGAAGCCACCGAGTGCCTCAAGCGCGATCAGAAAGAGAACGGCAAATACTTCTTTATATCGAAATTAGCGTTTAAACGCAGGCATAATTATTCACCCGATGACCTTGACCCGATTGCTTACCGAATGATATTTGAGCTCATGGCGACGCTCAAAAAAGCGGCCGAGCCCGAATACTCGATGGATGACTACTATCGAGCTTTTAATTCGATGGGGGGTTGGTAAAATTTTTTAATAATGAAGATCAACATTGGAGAGTTAGCGCAAAAGCGCAGGTGGGAGCGCAGGCTTCCGAACCCGGCGACGAACTGCACCATGAATCAGTCGTTCGCGTCGAACCCGCCACAGCCGATGCAATTCGACCGCTACCCAAGGCGGTTGCTTACGCAATCGGATTTCCTCAACGAGAAGCAACCGTCGGCCCACATGGTATATGATGTGTATATGCGTTCGAATCGGCCCAAATACCGATACGACGAGGCATTGCGCAAGAATGTTCCCGATGGCTACGAGCCCGTTGAGCGCGTATCAGTGTCGCTCCAGAAGTCGATACTTCGGCACAAGACCATCCATACCTTCGGCAACCCTATGGAGTTCAGCAACGAAGGTGACATGGAGGACGCAGACATGATTTCGCAGATCAAGTCATACTGGAACCAGACGGGCATGAACAACGCCCTCATTAAGTTCGGCAACTCGTGCTTCGGCACCGGAGACGGTGCGATCTGCGTCTACATGGACCCCGAAACGGAAATGCTGGGCTACCGAGTGTTCTCCTACGAGTTTGGAGACCTCATTACCGAGTTTCGTAATCCGCGTGACGGCGGTAAACGAAACGTCCTCCGCATGTTCGATGACAATGGAACCACGGTCGTCGAAATATACGGAAGCCGGACCGTCGAGCGCTGGGAATCCATCACCATAGCCTCTACCGAAAGTGCGGTCAAGACGTTCATTCGCAACCTGACCGAAACATACTCCGAGGACGGCTACAAACTGGTGAGCACGGCTCGGCACGGCCTTTCCATCTGCCCCGTCATCTACCACCGAGAGAGCGATGTGTGCTGGGGCGACGTTCAGGGAAACATCGAAGACATCGAGAAACTTCTATCGGACCTGATGGAAAATGGCAAGTACTACAACTTCCAGATGCTTTTCGTCTCCGGAATCGTAGGCGGCCTGCCGAACGTGAACTTCCAAGGCAAGGTGATCGCGGCCCGAAACAAAGACGGCGACGCGAAGATTCTCCAGCCCGCCGACGCATCCAACACGTTCACGCTCTCGCTTGACAACTCGCTCAAGTTCCTATGCGATAGCGTAGGAGCCGTGTTTATCCGACCGGACGAGATCAAGTCGGGCGATTACAGCGGTGCTTACCTCCGGAACCTATATTTTCCGGAGACGCAATGGTGTATTGATGCCTATTCGCGGTTCGATCCGGCCCTGCGCACACTCATGTTCATCTTCAAGGAGTTCGTCGGAATCAAGGAGAAGAGGCAGACCGAGTACCACAATCTCCGCATGTCCTACTCCATCGAGCCGTTCATTCCTAAGAACGACAGCGAAGACATCCAGAACCGCGTTCAGGCTGTGGCTGGAGGAATCCTCTCCGTTCGCACCGCGGCCGAAGGAAGCCCGCTGGCCTCATTCGACGAGTTGAAGCGCATCGAACTGGAAACGGCCGAAAAGGAGCGCAAGGCTCAGGAGCAGGCCGCCGCGGAACTGGAAGCGCAACAGCAAGCCAAGGCCGCGGCCGAAGGAAATGGCGGAGCCGACAACGACGAACGGAACCAAATGGAAAAGGACGGTAAAATGCCGAACCGGGTCGAGTAAAATCAACACTATGTATAGAAATGTCGAGGTTTTTGAAAAATCTCGACATTTTTATTTGCAAATTAAATAATAAATGTTTAACTTTGCATCGAATCAAAACTACTCTTATGTTCAAGAAAAAGAAAAACAAAATTTACTCGCTCCAGTACGACCTCGACGCATTCGTGGTAAGGATTACCAACGAGCGCGTTGATGTGGAGACCAGATCGAAGACGTGGAAGCAGGTGTTCCTAAAAGGCACACCCGAGTATCTGACGTTCGTGTACATCTTGGCACCGCACATGATGGTCGATCCTGCTATCAGGGCCGAAAAGCGCGATGCAGAACGCGACAGGGAAAACGCAACCACCATTGCAAAAACGCTCTTCCTCGCGTCACAGACCATCATGCGAGACCCGTCGGCTGTAAGCGGAATCCTCGACGTGTGCCAGAAGAGTCTCGACAAATACGCTGAGGCTCGGGCCGAACCGAGAGAGTCGGAGGAGATCGAGGAGCTCAAGGATGCCGTTGCACTGGCAGAAGTTGAAGTGCAAACGGAGCAGACCGCAGAGGCTATCGAAGAACTGGAGCAGGCTAAGGCCGCTCTGGAGAAGGCAAGAAACACCAAAACAACTAAAAGGCAGAAGAAAAATGGAACAAAAACTAATGTCGCAGGTTCCGGCGGGGAGTAGCTTTCAGTACACCCCCCCCCACCGTTCACGCCCTTTGAGATTTCTCGTTCTGAAACAGTATGTGGGTTTTAGCTGGGTCAAAAAGGCAGGGGAACGTACCGGAGAAAAGATCAAGGTACAGCGCACCAAGGTTCGCTATATCGGGAGCTACACGGAGACGAAGGACGACAACGGGTTCGCAAACGGTTACGACGCGAACTACAACGAACGCACCTTTGACTCGGCAGGAATCTATGTGATGCAAATTTAGGATTAACTATGACTGGAACAGAACTCGCTCAGAAGATTCAGAAAGGAATCGAAGAAGGGATTATCACTACCTACAAGACGTTGGAAGAGGATCACAAGATTTCTCGATCCACGATCAACGCTTGGGTAAACGATGGCAAGTACGCAAAAATCAAACTCAAGAATCAGTGGATTCTCGTTAAAATCTCGGAGTAACATGGCAGAAGAAAAAACTCACTGGAAACGCATGCTCAACCCGAATTTCATGGGCGACTGGTCCCTTCCCGGAGGAAAGGATGTAGTCCTCACGATCAAGGGCGTGACGCAGAAGGAAGGCTGGAGCCAAGACAAAGGCAAGAAGGTGATGCTCCCGTGCATCGTCTTCGAAGAAGAGGCTGAGTTCGAGTGGGCCAAGCCTCTCGTCCCCAACAGCACGAACATCAACATGATCGTGAGTGTCACCGGGAGCAAGTACGTCGAAGACACCGTTGGAAAGATGATCCGGATAGGTACTGTCCACGGCAAGTGGTTCGGAAAGGAGCAAGACGCGCTTCGGGTCCGAAAGGACAAAAGCGCTGATCTGGCGGCCCAGTACGACCAGTTCGTGAAAGGTATCGAAGAGTCAAAAACTCGGGCCGAGATGGGAGAGCTTATCAAGCAGTTCGAATTGTTCAAGCCGTACCGGAAGACGCTGGAGGCAAAAATCCGCGAGAAATGGGCCAGCTTGACTTAGACGAGATTATCAACCATGTCGAGGAACAGCCACAAGAGATCGACAAGGAGCTCCAGTGGATGCAGGAGAAGACCGGATTTTTTTCGGCGTCCGAACTGGAGAGACTCATGTCGAAAACGGACACATGGACGGAAGCGAACATCAAGTACCTCTACGAAATTCAGTATCAAAGACGAACTGGGACGTTTATCTCGGCTCCTGCGAATCGAAACTTTAAAATGGGCCGAGAAAACGAACCGAGAGCGGTTGAGTGGCTTCGAGAGAACTATTGCCCGAATGTCCGGCACTACGACCAGGACTTTGACGATAAGCTGTTCTACAAGACTGACTTCGGCTACGGATTCTCTCCAGACGCAGACGTTTTCGTGGGAAATAAAATCCAAGCCGTCATAGAAATAAAGTCGGCTGTCGGAAACGAAGAGAAGAGCCTTATTTTCTCTCCCACATTCCCCTACGACAAGAAGCGCATGCGAGTGTGGGAAGAGCACAAGTGGCAGATTATTGGACAATTCGTCGGCTGGCCGTGGCTTGAGACGGTCCATCTCCTCAAGTATGACGGAGTAGACGACGACAACCCCACCGACCTTCGCCCGGTTACGGACCCCACGCGAGGTGTGTTATTTACGTTTAAACGCAACGAGGCGGGGGCGGCTATCGACCGGGCTACGACTCGATTGAAATTCGCAAACAACTTCCTCAACGAAGGTAACGATCCAAGCCAAATCAATGAATACTACAAGAAGCGAAAAAGACTCTTTGTTTAAGCGACTCAAGGTTGCCTACAAAGAAGCGGAGCGGCTGGCCGACAACACCGAAGAACTTGAAACGATCATCTACGGAAAGCCCACCAAGGCATACTTAGTGCGATTTTACCAGATGTTCAGAAACCAGATCAAGTTCGTCAACGGTCCCTGCTACAAGTGTCCGAAAATGGCGGACGATTGCTACGGCGGATGTTGCAACGAGGGAACAATAGGTTGCAGAAAGTAAAAATTTTTAATAAATCAAAACAACATGGAACAGAAGCAAGTAAAACTGATCGGGCTCAAGGTGCTTGACAATAACGTCATCAAGGCGGTCGAGCTCACGCCCGATATTATGAGCAAGCGGCTCATTCAGATCGTAGGAGAGTCCGGAAACGGCAAGACTACGCTGGTTGAATCGCTCAAGACGGCCATCGGCGGCATGAATGCCGTAGCCAAGAAGGATGCCCTCGCGCCGGGATTCCTTACCGAAGCCCAGCTTACCGACGGCGAGATCAAGATTTTTGTCGGCGTCCGGAAGCGGGAACTGACGAAGGGAGAGCGGCAGGGCGACAGCGTAGTGGAGACCTTCCTCTACGCAAAGAACGATGAAGGAGAGATGTACACCCCCATCATCGACGGAGAGTCGGCCACGGCCGCCAAGTACGTCAAACTCCTGACCACGGACCTCACCTTCTCCATGCCCGCGCTGTTCACGGAGAACCAGACGGTTCACCGGAAGCTGATTGAGAGCCTCTTCAAAGAAGAACTGGACGGGCTCGGCGCCGACGAGGTGGTGGCCCGGATCATGGACTGCAAGCAGGAGCGCGACGCGGCCCGCGTGATGTGCTCCAAGGCTGGAGCCTTTATGGAAAACTTCGAGCGCGAAGGACTTTCGGAGGCGCATCTGCAAGAGCTATCCCGAGTAGACGTAGACAAGATCGAGGCAGACATCCGCGAAGCTGAGATCGAGCGCGACCGCATTCTTCGTCCGGCGGATGCGGCATACGAACTCGAATGCAACAAAATTCGTGAGGATTATCAGACCCGCCTCCGGGCCGCAGAAAAGGCATACGACGCCGCTGTCACCGCTGAGAAGGACGAGAAACAGCGACTCAAGGACGAGTATGCCGAAGCGGAGAAGAAATACAACGAGCAGGAGGAGCGCAAGACTAAATGGGCCGCCTACTACGAGAATATCAAGGCTAATGCCGAGACGTTCTTCTACAACACCGAAGAGCTCGCCAAGGTCAAAGAGATGATCGAGGCCCGATACAAAGTCATCACGTCGAAATTCACGCTCGCTAAGCCTGAACTGGCGGCCCCGGCTCCCAAGTTTGAGGGCGATGTCATCAACACCAAAGCCGAGCTCGATGCTACCAAGGCAGAGGAGGCTCTGCTCAAATTCCCCAAGAAGGCCGTGCCCGACACCAAGGCCGTAGACGCTAAGATCGCCGACCTCAAAGCCTCCAAAGAGAAGGCCGAGCGCGAGAACGAACTTTTCGACCGCTATGCCAAGTGGTGCGCATGGATCGAGGCAAAGGGCAAGTACGAGAAGGAACTCAACACCCTTCGCAAGATGTACGAGCGCATCGACACGGGTGTCGAGGGCCTCAAGATCGTTCCCAACGCAACTGATACCGACAAGATCGAGGTGTGGATCATGTACGACGGCCGCTACGACAAGGATTTCTTCCTCAACCCGAACGGTGAATCGCGTTACATCTTCCAGTATTCGTCATTCCAGCGTAGCGCTATCGGTGTCATGTTGCAGGCCGCTCGCTTGAATCTCAAGCCGAAGGCCCTCCGGTTGGCTATCGTGGACGACGTGGCCTTCACTCAGAAAGGATTGGCCGTACTCTCGAAGCTCTGCACGGACCTCGACGTCCAACTTATTACTTGCCGCACCGACGATATTGACCGCTCGCAGGTCAAAGACGGCGAAGTGCTGATGGAAAACGGCGAGGCGTTCTTCAAAAAGTAGGGTATGCAGTTTTCGTATCAGACCGTTAAGGAATTAGCGTCGATGTGCGAATACCATTACCGAAAGGGTGTTTACGAAGCGACGATGGAGCCTGACAGCGTTGAGGCGCAGAAATACGCCGCCGACGATGACGGGTACATGACCATCCGTCGCTTCGGAAAGCCCACTTTGCAGGTTAAGATAGGCCGTGACTGGCGTATTCATGTAGATGCACAGATTTCTACCATGCACATCGTCTATTGCGAGAATCTGGCCCTATACTTTCGGTCATCACCGACGTCAGAAAAGGGCATAATTCGCGCGATGTTGTGCATTATGGAGTACTACTACCGCAAGGGGATAAAACACGGCTTAGAACGCCGGGATTCACGCGCGGCGCACAAGTTTTTCGCAGAGGTAGGGCGTGGTAAGAACCACCCCCACTGGCTCGACAATAAGAAGGATTTTCACGAAAACTACATCGACAAAATGAAGCAACACATCAACACGATGGGGTTGTACCGCAAGGAGTGGGGAAACACGGCCCGCTTCGACTACCTGAGCCGAATGATCGGAGAAGCAGTCACCGCGGAGAAGATGAAGGTCCTCCAGAAAAAAGGAAGATTATGGTAACAGTAGATCACCTGCTGGTGGCATCGCCGAAGCGGAAGTTGGCTATGCTCCTCCCGCTCGGAGAGTGGAAAAACCAAAAATTGCTCGAAGAATCAGAGACCGAGGTAGCCGACAAGGAGGGCAACGTCGCCACGATCATCAGTAAGGCGGTACTCACAACCAATAACCCCGTTACGGATGCAATATCTTGGATGCTGTACGGCTACTCTATCGCAGACATCCGGAGACGGATGGAGCTAAAGTGGCCGCTCAAGAACGACAAGGTGTTGTTTCTTGTAGTAGAACCCAAATAAAATGGCTTACAGATTCAAGGTAATGCACCGATCTCAGGAAGAGATTCTGGTCCCCGTATCGGCCATAGACGACAATATCGTGTTCATTGCTTCCGGTAAAGATAAGGAGCTCGAATTTACCGATGGAGTCATCATGTCCGTGGTCAGAAAGCAGGAGATACACGTTCTGTCACCTGAGTTCAACATCGAAGTGCAACGCATTTACGGAAAGAAAGGCCCCGTAGATATTCTCGTGTACCTAAAACGCTGGTACAAGAACCTCGGCGGCCGGATCGACAGTATGAGATTTCTACATATATGGCTACGCTCACTCCCCGAAACTACCAAATAGATTTCGTTGACGGCGTGAAGGATGCGATGCGGGAGAACGATACTCCCGCATTCACCAGAATATGCGGTTACATGCCGCAGGGATCAGGAAAAAGCGTCATCATATCCATGATCGCCGTGGGAGCCGCGGCGAAGGGAAACGATGTGCTGATCCTAAGCCACCGAGACGAAATCCTCAAGCAGAACTTCGACAAGATGCAACGCTTGGGGCTCACGTCGGCCATAGTCAACGCCGAGACGCGCAACATACCCGAGGCTCAGGTCGCCATAGGGATGTCGCAAACGATCTCCGTGCGTATTAAAAACCACAAAGAGTGGATGGAGTGGCTCCAACACTTCAACATGATTATCGTGGATGAAGCGCACCGAGGAGAGCATGATAAGGTGATGGATTACATCAACGAAGATGCCCATGTGCTTGGCCTTTCAGCAAGTATCTGCCGGAACGGGAACAAGGTGAAGCAACTCGGAGAATACTACGATTGTATCGTCAAAGGCATCTCTACGCCGGAGTTAATCGAGATGAATTTCTTGGTCGGTTCCCGAAACTTCGTGTATCAGGCCCCGGTCCTTGAAGACCTTCCAGTCGTAGCGGCGAACGGAGACTACGATCCTCGCGCACTCCAGATGCGGTTCACACGCAAAGAGCGATACGCGGGCATCATCACCAACTGGAAGAGGATCGCATTTGGAACCAAAACCATCGTCTTCACCACGGGTTCCGATCACTGTGTAGACCTTACACGAGCATTCTGCGAGCATGGAATCAAGGCCAAGTATCTCCTATCGAGCCGAAAGCCGGAGACCGACGCGCAGTTTTCCGGGAAGCGAGAAGACATTCTGCGCGACTTCCACAACGGCCTTTTCTCCGTCTTAGTCAACGTCGGCATACTCGACACTGGGTATGACGAGCCTTCGATACAGACCGTGGTGCTGGACCTCGCAACGAAGTCTTACACGCACTACTCGCAGATGGTAGGTCGCGGCTCCCGGCCATATCCGGGTAAGTCGTACTTCAACGTGCTCGACTTCGGCGACAACGTGAAGACGCACGGCAAGTACGAGCGGGAGGACCCTCCGATGGGACTATGGCACGATAAAACAAAGGGAGGCGTCATGCCGACCAAGCTATGCCCTCTCGGAAAAGACGGCAAGAAGCTCGGATGCGGCCGACTGGTACCCCAAACGGCCCAAAAGTGCCCCTACTGTGGCTACGTCTTCCCGAAGCTCGATAAGATATACGAGATCGAACTGACAGAACTCATAGACACGGCCGAGGATCAGGAGAGCCTCGAAGTGTGGTGCGCCAAGAAGGTACTCGAAGACGGGTGGTCCATCCCACGAGTTTTAGCCACCGTATGTATTAAGAACGCGCCGCACGAGAAAGCCACGTTCATGCGGGTCATAAAGGTCCTAAGAACGAAGGAGGGAAAGAAGGTGAGTCCATATTACTGGGACTACTTCTCCAAGAATATCTTGAAAAACAAGGCAAGAAAAAGAAAACTGGTATCAGAACAAAACGAACTCGGATTATAATGGCAAAGACGCAGATTATCGTACAGCCGCGACCGAAGGAGCGCGGTATCGCACACGAGGAGTCTAAACTCCAAGCACGGATGGTGATGAAATTCGCCGAAATTTGGCCCCACCGCCGCGGCCACCTATTCGCTACCTTCCAAGAAGTGAGTAGTGGGGTGGAGGGCTCAATGAAGCTCTCTATGGGTCTCGTAAGAGGCGTGTCAGACCTGATCTACTGCGACGAAGGGAGCCTGATCGGTATAGAGGTGAAATGCCCCGGTACCCGGCATAAAGTAGCACACCTAATTGAGCAGGCCGAGTGGCTTATACGGGTTCCCAAATGGGGCTACTTTTGCGATGATTTAGACGATTTTCTCAACATCATAGACGGAGGAGTGGGAGGAATCGACCCGGTAAAAGTTCTGGAGTACTGCAAGAAAGCAAAAACACAGCAAATTTTGTGGGATAAAAGTTTGTTTATTTAAAAACAAATGTTTAACTTTGTACTTGTAATAACGTATAAACATTCTTTGATATGGTGGCACTCGGCATGCGCTCCTTCCTCATTCTTGAACCGCTTCTGGTGTTTCGTTTAACTAAGCATGCCACAAGGAGTCTTCCGGGTCGATGCCCCGGAGCCGCCGCAAAACCATGTGTGGCAATTAGAAGGATTTTTGTTTGAAACGATTACGCGTCATCGGTACGTTGGCCGCCTGACCCCACGATACGGGGTCACATGCGGGGTGGAGAAGGAGTATCTCGCTTGGCCCATAACCAAGAGATCGCTGGTGCGAGTCCAGCCTCCGCAACAAGTACGTCGTGAGACGGGTATTATTCATTGTTAAAGGTTCTTAACTTTTTAGGTTTCCCTCGAAAGAGGGTGTTGGAGAAGTAGCATGCGGCGCACGGGTGAGTCGATTTGGCTCTGGTACCCCCGGAAGAGGTTCGAAACCTCTCTTCTCCTCTACTTATCACCACCACAAAACGTTTTTTGACATGAAGAAAATTTTAGCACCGATGGCGCTGTTGTGCGCCGTCCTCGTTGCAGGCGTGTCCTGCAACGACAAGAAGCCGGACATCAAGTATCAACTCGACGTCGAAGGACTGGTCGCAAACCAGTCTACTCCGATCTCCGCCGAGTTCAAGGCTTTCGTCTGTAACACCGACTCAATCAAGATTGTCGCCTCGCGCAACGTCTCTCCGGTCGATCAGGCGCTTATCGAAGCCAGTCTCGAACACCAGCTTCTTCAAACCTTCGGCATCAAGGTCCAGCAGGGAGCTGCTTACGACATCCTCGTCAAAGGTTACGTCCGGGAGGCCAACACGGGAATCGCTATTTGCGTTGACAAAAGATTCACGAACGCCGCCAATCCCATATACAAGGCCAAACCCGAGCCTGTCGGGGAATTTCCCGCCGATTCACTCGGCAACTAATACAAAGGGTGTAAGGGTTTCCCGTTTCCCTCGGCCGGACTATAAATCCGGGGCTTGGTTCGACTCCAAGCTACACCCCAAACAACTTACAACTATGGCAGAAGAGTTTAAATTCGCCACCCGAGAAGAGTGGCTTGAAGCGGCTGTCGATCATTTTCGACCGACGTTTCAGCAGGCATGCAAGACCAGCGGCCGCACCATACCGGAGAATCTCAAGGTTTCCATCGGTTTCCCAGGCAAGGGTGGCATGGCGAAGCGTAGGGTTCTCGGCCAGTGCTGGACGGAATCCGACTCGGAGAAGCCAGTTCAAATCTTCATCAACCCCACCATCGCCAACGTAAACGGTGCTGACGGCATCCTTTCGGTACTCGTACACGAGCTGGTGCATGCCGTAGGTATTCACGGCCACGGTAAGGATTTCAAACGAGTCGCTTTTGCCGTAGGGCTGGAAGGCAAGATGAAGTCTACTACTGCCAGCGACGCTTTGGTCGAAGAGTTCACGTTCCTCGTTGACGAGAAGCTCGGGCCCTTTCCGCATACGGCGCTGTCTGGCATGAAGCTGTTTACTCCGTCTAAAAAGGACGGAACCCGCATGTTGAAAGCAGTATGTCCTGAGTGCGGGTACACGATCCGGCTGACGAAGAAGTGGGCTCAGGTAGGCATGCCTCTTTGTCCCTGCGGCCAAGCGAATTTTACTCTCGATACGCCCATTGAAGAAGAAGGATAATGGCAACACCTCGTATATACGACATGCTCCCTAAGCCGAAGAAGCGGCCGGAGTCAAGCCTCGCGGAACCCGAGCTACGGGCGCTTGAGTTGTACTTGTTCACAAATATGACGTTCACCGACATCTATAAGATGGTGTTCGACATGCGTGACAAGTCATACGCAACGGTCAGGACCGCCGCTAAGTCGCTCTTGGAATCGGCCGATGCGGAGGTTTATCTTACCGAGAGGTACCGAGACATCAACGCTTTCATAAACACCGGAGAGAGCGAAGATGACGACGTTGGAGTGTCGGTGATAAACGAAGACGGAACCTACTCCGAGGAGTTCATCCTTGCCGCCAAGAAAAAGATCGCAAGGCTGGCGCTGAAAGAGACCGACGGCAACCGTTTCCTCGAAAAGTTCCAAGACCTGATCGGCAAGCAGGAGTCCATGCGCACTGCATCTCTTCTCCCGCAACGCTATCTGGCTGAGCAGTGCCAGACATGCCGATACAAGGCGATATTCGAGGAGGATTTCCAAGACGACTGCAACCGATGTCGCTGGAAGATGGATGCGCCTGAAAAATACGACCACAAAACCCAATTCATAACAAAACCAGAAGAATAGTATGCAAATCAAAGGAGTCATCACGAAGATGTGCGAACCCGTTACCGGAGAGTCGGCACGCGGGACATGGAAGAAAATCGGAATCGTACTCCAGACGGAAGGAGAATACCCCAAGGATGTCTACATCGAGTTCTGGGGCGACAAGGCGGATGTCGTAGAGGTGAAGTTGTGCGAAGGCATGATCGTCGCCGTAGACTTTACGCTCGAATCCCGTGAGTACAACGACCGCTACTACACGCAGGTACGCGGCTACAAGTACACCATCGAAGGAGGAGGTACCTCGCCCGCCAAAGACGATCCCTACGTTCCGGCAAGGAAGGAAGAGCCCGCTCCGGCGCCCGCCAAAGACCAAGTGGACGACCTGCCGTTCTAAAACGAAAGCGAACTTCCAGTTTTGGAGGTTCGCTCTTTTTATCGTATCTTTGCGTAAGTTGTTTTGATTAGCAATGTTCCGCAAGGAAGAGAGGAGTGCCGATTCTGCCCGGTCACTCCTCTTCTTTTTCGTCTGAACTGATCCGAAGGAACAAGAAGACCAAGATAGGCCAGCCAGTCCCGGACGCGAAGCATGCCGCGGCGACAGCCAGTGATACCGCCAGACATGCTACTGCAAATGCCGCATTTCTGTTCATAATGATCTGTAAATTACGTCTCCGAAGTCATCGCCCTCTTTCAAATCGGGCATGCCTTCCCACCATTTAACGGCCTGATCCGGGAACCATCGAACCCAGTCCATGCCCGCTTTGTCGTAGTCAGGAAGCAGTCGATAGTTACGCTTTATGCGGCGCACGTTCGCGCTTCCACCCGTCGCCAGAGCCCGGCGCCCGGTATTGAGATATATCAGCAGAGCCGTCTTCTCCGATTCCACCACATACGGGTTTCCGTCGGTTCCGAGGTGCTCGCCGAAGTAGCATCGCTGAGTGTAACCTTGAGCGGTGCGGAAGATACGGCCGCCTCCGTAGTTGTGATCGCGATGACCGTCCGACTTGTAAATGATGATTTTGTCGTGGAGAATCCGTTGCTCCTCGTCTATGTACCAGAACTGGGTCCCAGTTCCCTGCGGAACCCGGCACGGAGTGATCGCCAGCTTTCGGTAAGCCTCTTCGACCCTATCTTCCGGGAACTTGGTGCAGAGCCAGCGAAACAACGGGTCCTTGAGCCTACCGATGCGCTCCATAGCCTCGTCGAGAATGGATTGCTCCACATATCTGGTCGGAATCTCGGGTTCAGGCTTGCTGATGACAATACCATCGCTCATGGACTTGAGACGCTCGTAGGTCTCTTTGCTGGAGGAGCATCCTCCATACAACTGCATCCATTTGTACAACTGCATGCTGTCTCCGCCCTGCTCCATAATCGTGATCCCTCCGGAGGCGTCACGGGTGCACACCATTTTGTCATACCGATAGGCATGGGGAGTGCCATCGATATAGCACTTCCCATGCCAGAATCGGCCATGACGCTTGAGGTTTAAGCCCATGATTCGTGGCAAATCCTCGAAGATCGCATCGTAGTTCAAATCGAGCTTGCCCATAGAGCTACTTTTCAGCCTTTTCCTTCGAGTATTTTTCCCAGCACGAGGGACAGAGGTGAAATGAAGGTTGGACGCTCCATCCGGCCTCTTTTGCCGCTTTTTCGGCGTCGTCCACCGAAGAGAAGCCGTCGGCATTAATTCCGTCCTGCTCCCGAAGGAACTCCTGACAGCGCTCGCACTGCATCAGATAATAGGTGATTCGCTTAATCATAGTTGTTTTGATTAAAAAGGTAAATCCAAGTCATCCTCGACTGATTTCGGCGCTCCCTCCTCCTTGATCGTAGTGTCATAGAAAAGATTGTCGTCGAAAACACCCTCGTAGACGTAAAATGTAATTTCTGCCCCGCGTTGGTACACCTCGTAGTTCTCCTCGCGCAGTCGCTTGACGAACTCGTTATACCCGAACGCATTGTAATTGTTGTCGCGGCAATACTTGCAGTAGTCCTGATACAAGTCCTGCCCACTCTTTGCCGCCCGGCTCCCGATGCCTCCGTGCGACGTGGCCGCATAGCCAGAGTCGCGGAGCCATTGGAGTCGTGAGTCTTGATCCACCCGAAGTTTCTCCACAGCCAACTGACTGCTCTTGGACGGGGTGAATTTTCCACCGTTGCGAATGAATCGCCTCCGGCCCTCCATAATCCAGTTGAAAATGCCGCTCTTCTCCGATTCCAGCTTCTTCCCGAGCTCCGGGTCTTTCTTGTCGTCGCTGATCTTCACGTCGAAGTTGACGATCAGGTGGCGGCGATAGTTACCGTCGGAGCGGTCCGAGATACTCTTCGGAAACTGGTTCAGAGACGCGATGAAGAGCGGAATCTGCGTCGCCATGAAGGGCTTCCCATACGGGTCACGCGCCTTCATAGGCTCTCCGGCCACGAATTTCTTCCAGTCGCCGCCGGAGAAGTCCTCGTTACTCATATCCTCGCAGATGTTGAGTAACTTTCCGTTGACGGCCGCCATGTTGTACTCGGTTTGACCGCGTTTAAACAAATCAACCGCGGAGAATCCCATCGCCAGCCCGTCTCCGGTTCCCCGGTCGAAGCCGAACATCTTACGGATCGTTCCCGTGAACACGCCCTTACCGTTCTGGCCGGAGCCGATCAGGAAGAGCATCTCCTGAATAGAGAACTCGTTACGATCCACAAATGCCGCGCCGAGAAACTCCTGCAATGATGTGATCCGGTCATCTCCCGGCACGACTTCCGAGAGAAACTGCATCCACTTCGGGCATGTCGCCGTCTTGTCGTAAACGAAGTCGAGGTACGTCGTACACTCAAGTTCCGGAGAGTGCGGCATCGTGATCCCCGCGTCGATGTCGAGGACGCAGTTCTGGAAGGCCACGATCCCACGCCGAGGCGTCAGTGTCGCCGACAGCATGAGTTTGCGGAAGCAGTGGCTCACGATTTTCTTCGGCGACTCGACCTGAAACAGCGGCGGCAGGTCCTTTATCTCCATAACGTCCGTCACGATGGACTCGATCACGTCGATCCCGGTGCGGCGGTATATCTTGCCATCGAAGACATAGATGCTACCCTCAAGAAACTTGAAATACGATCTGCGCATCGCCCGGTCATAGGCAATGGCGATCTCGGCTTGAATTTTGTGGTTCAGATTCTTGGCCTCTTTCACCTCTTGAGTGAAAAGAGTCATCGGGAACTCTACATTTTCAACGAGATAGGTCTTGCAGATGTCATAATCAGGCTTCGACATTTTCTTTGCGCCGGAAAAATTTCACGCCTTCGATCTTCTTCTCCTCAAGCCACCCGATACGTTGCCAGTTGTAGGTGGTCTGCATCGAAACCTTGTAGAACCGCGCCAACTGAGCCCGCGTGAACCAGCGGACCCCATTGATGGTGATTTCGTCCATAGGTACGTTGTTATCCTCTTTCCTCATATTGAAAATTTTTATAAGATTGGACTACAAATCTACAACATCATTTTGGATATTCCAAAATAAAATTGGATTATTTTTATAAATAAAAAGGGGGAGACATTCCTGCCCCCCCCCGCTTCGTTTATGTCAAATCACTGATTTTCAGCGAAATAGCCAAGATACGAGAGCTGGCTCAAATATACACTTCCGTTGTGGTATTTGCTATCGAGGCGAGACCAGCCTCTCCACTTGTGGACCGGAGCAAATCTCTTCTTCAAGGTCCTCATATTTGCTGTACGGCCATTTCGATCCAGAGCGATAGCGCAGCCCGACTTCAATACCGCAATCCCATTCCGGCTGAAATATGTCATCTCCACGAAATACCAGTGCTTCTTATTCGGCCGGGGCCGGGACCAGAGTATGGCGACCGTGAATATCAAGATGCCAGCCAGCCATTGGCTCCATCCGGGGCAGTCGTGCATAAGAGCCCCAGTTATGGAGCATGCAACAAAAGCTCCGCATCCGGCAATCAGTTGTCTTCCCATCGCTTCACGGTCATTTCATTCAGCCGCGTCTTCCGCAGGATGCTCTTGCCGCCTGCTTCGGTCTTGATCTCCTCGCTGGCCGTAGCCTCGATGGAGACGAGAATTCCGCCGCCCCACTGTTGCACGAAGTCAATGACGGCCGACGCGACGATATTCTCCATCCGAGCCTTGGCCTCGGCGTAGCTGGGAGCCTTGATCTCTTCCAGCGGTGGCTTATTCTCCTCCATTCTCCTGCATTTTTGCGAGGTCCGCTTCCTTGACGAACACTCCGTCGATCATCTTGCCCTTGCGGTCTTTGATCTCGTCGTAGGCGGCCAGACAGCACTCCTCGATGTTGAGGCCGAGTTGTTCGGCGACGCATACCAGAGTGACGATGACATCGCCGAGCCCGTCGATCTGCTGATCCCGGTCCTTTTTGTTGATGGCCTTGGCGAGCTCTCCGAGCTCTTCCATGACTTTGCACATCTGGATGTGCGGGTCCCCCGTCTGGAGGTTGCGATCAAGCACCCATTGCTTGATTTTTTCGATAATTTCCGTCATTGTAGTTGTAGATTTAACTCATTTATTAGCGACTCCAGATTCGGGTTTTTCTCCTTCATGATCTGGAGCGTCTCCTCGTAAGTAGTCGTTTCCATCGTAATTTTTGTTGAGTCCGACCTCTTTTCCAGCCGCATCGAGACCTTCGTAGTAGCCCTCTTTGCCTCGGAACTGAGTAGGGAAGAAAAGGTATCGCCAATGGATGTTTCCGACCTCGTGAATCGTGAAAAATCCGTTGTAGTAGTAGAGTCTGTTGCGGGATCGGAACCCCACGAAGAGCCGCGGCTTGTTGTTGACCTGAATCTTGAATACGATCTCCATATTCATGGGAATGTCGTCACCCAAGAACTCCTTTTTCTTGCCGTAGCGCACTTTTCGCCAGTGCTCCATGTCCCGGCATGCCTCCATATAGCCCTCTTGCCATACTCGGGCCGCCGCTTTGTTGCTGTAAGGGTTGTCTTTCATTCCCAAGGCCAGTTGCTTCGTTCCGTACACAAGAAAACGTCGTCAGGAAGAGCCTCAGAAAGCCAAAGCCTCACCGCTTCTCTCGCCGAAGTAGCTATTTTCACCGCCCGATGATATGAAATCTGATCCTCAGCGCCGATGTTTCGAATCCAGAAGGCGTAGGCATAACAGAAATCGAAGGGATCGGTCTCCGGGTCCTCTAAAAACGCCAGTTTCGCGTCGTAGAGGAAGGGCGCGGAGGCGTTTCGGTCGCGCTCAGCCCTCAAAATGGCCTTGATTCGGCTTGTCTCCTCACTTGTTCTCATGGTTTTTAAGTTTAAACGCATCACATCCGAGGCCCCGTTCCCGTTTTACCGGGTCAGGGCACTCGATTGTGAATCTTTTTCCACACCAGAAGCATGTCGGCCGGAAATTCCCGTCGTAATGCTCGAACTCTTCGCAGGGTCTTGCACTCCCTTGTATTTGAGCCGACAGCTTCCAGCAGAAACCCAGTCGGCGGCCGCCGCGATTCCGTACTTCCCAGTACTGACAATCGCGGCAAAGCGCCTCCCTGCTATAACAGATCGTTGACATTGATAACAAGTCCGTTTCCGATGACCTCTCCCTGCTCACAGACCACGAACTCGTGCGCATCGAAGTTCTCGGCACCGAAGGTCCAGCCTCCCTCCTTGTTGTACTGGGCCGTGACGTAGGGCGTTCCTTCCGGTACCTCTTCCGTCTGAATCCACTTCCCGTCGATGTACGCGATCTTGCCCTCCGAGAACTCGTCGCTCACGGCGCCGTCGAACTCCACGCAGTCGTCGGAGTAGCCCGTGACCACGATGATGTTCGCCTTCTTGCACGAATCCAGAAGCGCCTCGTCGATCTCGTCAATCTCGTCCATGTACTCCATCGCATTGAGCGACATAGCCACGAGCGAAGGCTTCGGGTTCCTGATGGCGAGCTCCGAAATCACAGCCCGCGATATAGCATAGGGCGGCTCTCCGTATTCGTGCGCCGGGACCAGACCCAGCTTCACGGGGGTTCCGGGGATGTAGGGCACGACTCCCGGCTCGGCAAGATGCCAGTAGGCCAGAATCATAACGTTCTCGAACGAAGAGGCGCCGACGTAATCCCCGATCTCGGGAATCTCGATCTCAGGCACGAGGGCATGCCGCTCCTCGTTGCTCAGAGTTGTGTAGCGCATAACTTCCTCCGGTGTCCCCAGTTTACGCGCCAGCGTCACCGCCATCTCGCAAACATGGAGCTCGTGGGCCTCGTACAGAATCGAGAAGTCCTCGCCGCCGTTATTGCGCCGGATGTCGATACGCTTCTTGTAGATGTTCGGAAGCTGGTCATAGACCTCCTGATAGGCGGCTTTCGCCCCCTCGTAAGCCTCCTTCATCTTGGCGAACTTCTCCGTCTTCTCCTTCTCGATCTGGGCCGCCATCTCCTCGTCGGTGTAGTTCCAGAGGGTCTTCTCGCCGACCTTGACCATCTGGACCCGGTTCGAAGGCTCGTGCAGGCCCACTTCGATGTGGCGGCCGATGTCGATGCTGTCCATGTGTACGGCCGGGAGCGACAGCTTCGTGTCGTTGTCGCCGATGACGGTCATATACTCTCCCTTTTCGGTCGCCTCGATTCGCACGACCATGAATGTGATGTGTTTCATTATTTCAGTTTTTCGATAAAGTTTACAACCTCTTCAAATTAATCATAGCCGTGTCGTACACAGTAAGACTGCTGACTTGGCTCGGATCATCTCAACCCGGATCATCTGGTCGAAGGGAGAGGCGCCTTGAAGAAACATGTAGTCATACACGCCCCCTTTAACCCGAACCAGAGTGCCCGGAGCCAGTTGTCTCAGTTCCTCGTAAGTCATACCCCCATAATGTCAAAGAGTGGAACCGAATGGAAGAAGATGTGGTCGCCCGATTTGAGCCTCAGAGTAAGAGTGCCGTCTCCTTGAGGAATGATGTCTTCGAGCACGGGCGTCGAAAACTTATCGTCCGGAAAGTTGGCTTTGAACGTTTGTTTGATCTCGTCCAGATGCTCCGCGATGTAGGACGCAACAGAACGGGGCTCTTTCGCCTCCTTGTTCTGATTCGGGGTGTCGAACATGCCGCAGTCCTCGAAGTGGTCGTAGTAGTCATCCTGAACGCGCTCCACGTCGCTTTCAGCGGCTACCACGGGCCAAGTCTTCTCGAAAGCGTCGTGGGTGATATCCGCCTTCTCATAGTAGTGAACCGAAGAGGCAGGCCGCGTCCGCAACTGAGTGTGTTCGCTCGGGTCCTCGCCGTCGATGCAGGCAATCAGGAGCATGAAGTCTCCTTTGTCCTCCGAATACTGGGCCGAAACGATGCGGCCCAAACTCCCGTCTTCGGGAAAAATAACGTGTTGTGTTTTCATAGCAATGTGTAAAAGTAAATAAAATTCCTGACAATAGGAAACCCCAGCTTGGAAATTTCCTCTAAAAATTCTCGCTTAGTAACCGGGGCCGGACACCAGTCCCGGTAGAGAGGGTAAAGGACCGAAACGGGCTGGCTCGAACACCTTGTAGCGTAGCCGGGACGAGCGTATAACCCCTTTTCGACCATGAAGTTCAGAACGTAGAAGGTAGGAGTGTCGGTCTCCTCCGGCCAGCATATCAAAGCCCGCCTCCCCACGACCGGGATGCCGAGCTCGATCAGAGCCTCCCGGTTCTCGTCCTCCTCTCCGGGAAAAGCCTTGCGGATTCTAACCCAGCTCGCTCTTCCCCGCAAAGTGCTTATCAACTGCCTCATAAGCCTTGTCTACTACTTCACAAATCTCCTCGAACTCCATCTCGTCGCTCCACTCCTGACCGACAAACGCGCAGAACATCTGCATCCAGATAGCATCAGGTTTTTTCATTGTAATCGTGTCTTAGTCGCGCCGACATCACTCTCCCGATGTCGATGCCGTATTTTCCGCAAAAAGCCAAGAGCCGGAGCAGTGCGCCCGCAACCCGGTCCTCGACCGTGAATTGAATCTTGTTCTCGTAGATGGTCTTGTAGTTCCCACTCCCCATCCCTTCCAAGGCCCCCTCCTGCATCCAGCCCTCCGACTCCGCCGCCAGCAGAACCCGGCCCAGCTCCAGTTGGATCAGGGCGAGCTCCCTTGCGAAGAACGCCGGGTCCGCCGCAACGGGGCACTTCTTCTGCAAGTCGTATTCCCCGTGTCTGTCCAGAAGCTCGCAGGCCATGCCCGCAATCGAGGTTAGTTGCTGGTAAGATTCGAAAGCCATGCCTTCTTCGCTTTTAACAGCCGCTTCTCCCAAGAGTCGAAGAAGCTCCCGAACTCGTACACTTTCTTCCGGAACTCCTGACGGTCACTGGCCCCGGATTTAGAGCACGAGATGTGGAGTTTTACCCTAAAAATACCATCCTTCTTCCGGCACTCCTCGTAGTACAAGTCCCCGGCCCCGATTTCGCGCTCGCAAAGCTCGCAGACGTGTGCCCTCCGCGCCCGGACGTAACGCCGCCCGATTACCTTAAAATCTTTCATATCGTTTAGGTTTAATTTGGTTCAGAATCCACTCCCGTCTCCTCGCCGCCAACTCTGTTCGCGCTTTCGAGGTGTTGGTGAAAACGGCAACAAACGTCTCCCCAACCCGGAGCACACAGCCTCCCTCCCTGACCGGAATCAGGCGGATATATTCCTTTGCCTCCAAGCGAAGGCGTCTGAGTTTACTTGTGTTCATTCAAATATTCGTATAATTCCCGAAGGTCTTCTTGTTCCGAAACGAAGTCGATGTAGGGAGTGAAAACCGCATACGAGTATCGGTCGTGAGCGTTGTGAGAGCGGTAGTAGCCGAAGTGGTTAAGGAGAGCTCCGAAAGCCTTTTTGCTCATGGGAGGCAGGAACGTCTCGTCCTTGTTATCGGCCAAGAAGCGTCCGTATAGCGTATCGAAGCTCAGGCAGTGACGACGATCCGTCTCCCTGCGGTACGGGCTCATATTCCGCTTCATCTCAAAGCGGTGGAAGAGCTCCTCGTTATGGCTGTACGGAACCATATACTCTTACAGATTGCGTCTTAGGATTCCTCCCGTCCAGAAGCCCGACTTCAAATCCAAGGCCGCTCAGGACCTCGAAGAACTTCGGCCGATACGGTTTCGGCTCGATCTCCGCGATGATCGCGTCCACCGCAACGTGACCTCTATATATATGGTGCGGGTCCACCCTCGGAACCCAATCCTTCGCCGCGAAGTACGCCTGCATCTTCGGGCCCCAGAAATCATTGTTGTACCTTGACATACTCTCCGTCGTTATTGTACAGCCGAAGGGAGTCCTCCGCGCTGAAAAGTGAAACATTCAGTGGCTTGTGGCGGCCGCGGTACCGGAATACCTCGAAACCGCATGCCCGCACGATGCGGCTGAACTCCACTAACGTCAGCCGTCCGTAGATCGGCTTCTTCTTCGCATCGCACCAAGACTTGAAGGACTCCATCAAGCCCAAGAGCGTGACCGTACCCGGCGCCATGCAGACACGAGGGGTCGGAGAGATGAGGCAGGACTCCATGTACTCCTCGAAAACTTCTTTATTTAAAGGTATAGACATGATGTTTAATGTTTAACTTCTGCAAATGTAAGAAACGTTTTTTACATGTGCAAGCAAATTGGAGATTTTTTTTCACCTAAGTCGGATTTTCGGGAAAGTGTAACAAAACGAAAGCATAGTTTTTAAAAAAATTTAAGAAAGAAAAAAAAAACTCCCGAGACCTTGCAAAAAAAAATCCAGTTCAACAAGCGCTTCGAACTCGCTGTATTGGTGTGCGTTCAAAAAAAAAGTTGTCATTTTAGGGGTATCTCCGTAAAAATGGGGTGCAAAACTTTTTTTTTTTTTTTGGAGAATAATTCCAAAAATGTAAAGTACTGATAATAGGCACTTTAGCTTTTTGTCCGAGGCCATTTATTAAAATATTCCAATTTATAAATTTGTAAAACGCTGATACAGAGCGAGTTATAAGTAACTATACAGGTAACTATACAGAAAAATATTTTGAAAGTTTTTTTTTACTAAAAATACGGAGTTAAAAGGATAATGAGGTATATTCGATAGTAGTGCATTGTGTATCAGCAAGTTTGATGCGATTGTTGAATTGGATTTTTCTTTTCAGTGTCTCGGGAGTTTTTTTTTACGTTTTTAAAATATTTTAAATAATGTTTAAACAGAAAAAAAACGTAAATTGCTGATAATCAATGAGTTATAATTATTAAAAATTTTTACTAAATTTTTAAAAAAAAAAATTAATACATCAGAGTCCACTTTTTGGACCGGGGACCGCGATGGACCCCCCCCCGCCCCTCTGCGGGCCCCCGCCCCCGGCACGGTTCGCGCTGTAAGTCAGCACACAAGCGGCCACAAAACCGCGTCCACAATGCACACGTAGCCGATTTTGTCGTTTTTTGTTTACACGGCCCGCAACCGCATTTTGAGGCCGTTACAATTTACATAACGTTGGTTAGGTTGAATTTATGGCGTATTTTGCAAACCCTTGAAAACAAATGCAAAACGGTGAAAACGGCCATTTTGACCCCCTCTAAAGCCTTGATAATCAAGGAGTTACGAATAACTCCTTGATTCTCAGAGGTTTGTCTAAATTTGCTATATTTTATACACTTTTTGCAATATATTATTGCTTTCGATTTGTTACATTTTTGTATATAAAAAGTTACAAAACGTAACTTATCCGCCGTAAATAGAAAGCACCACGCGCCGCAAATAGCCTAAAATCACCAGCTTTCGCTATGTTTCCATTTTTGCGGCATCATCCCGAAAAATGCGACATATAGAACACTTTTAAACAACCCTTTCCGCTTTTGATCGTTTTTCTTTACTCCTTATTTCCCCCGCTTCGCCGCCCTCGCGACGCATGCCATTTTCGCCCCGTTCAAAAGTTCAACGCGATAAAATCAGCATCTTTTTGCCGCATCCGGGACCGTTGCTGTAACTTGCTGTAATTCACGCATTTCGCCGATCTCCTCCGGGGTGGTATAGTTCCCGTCTTTGGGAGATCGTCGAAATTTGAGGCGTTTCCGTGCGAAATAGGGCATGTTCAAGTGTCGAACCCTGCCTAAAATCAGTACTTTGCCACCCCTAAACACACAAGGCCACAGATATTGTTCATTTTGTCGCCAAAATCCGGGCCGCGATCAGATTTTTTGCCTAATGTTGTTCCATTTGGATTATTTTTGCTAAGTGCTATTGCATATTTGAAAATCGCGTTTTATCTTTGCACCAGCGGTCAACCAAAAGGCGTTGCACGTTCTTTCAAAGACTTTCCGCCCGCGTCCGGAGAGCGAAAGAGGTTGTAATATTTAGTTCGGATTAATTCAGAATTGAGCAGGCAATCGAGCGGTCGGAGTTGGTTCTATGCACGGCGCACACTTTAAACTA
>ENA-UONT01000327-UONT01000327.1-human-gut-metagenome-genome-assembly--contig:-CS20-NODE-327-length-63350-cov-25.076278_pt1 | contig 63350 bp, 47 predicted proteins | sample MGYA00242459_ERZ724006 | MGnify/ENA metagenome assembly ERZ724006 | reverse complement strand
ACCGAGTCTTAGTTTGCCTTATTATTGCCGTGCGTGTCGTCGGCGTGCATTATCATCTTGACTTTGAGTCAATCTTTAACCGCCGAAGGCGCGATTTAACACCTCGTAGCACAGAGAAACTTTATCCGCGAACTCTGCCCGCGTCAGCGCGGTACGCACTAAAGCCCCGCAGTGTACCAAAAAGCTTTTTCAGAGGTCTTTCACGAAAAACCTCACCGCCCCGCGAAGCCCTATTATATATTATTATAATATTATTATATATAAATATCGCATTTTCTCTTGAAATGAGCGGATTTGTGTGCTATAATATAGGATGTATTTGTGTATACATACGAAATTATCTGAAAGGAAAAGCATATGCAGTTTCTGTCTGAGGTCTGGAATTCGGTCCTCGCCGAAATGCGGGAAGATTATTCCGAGACACTAATGGAGCTATGGTTCAACGAGCTGCACCTATCGTACCTGAGTGACGATGTTGCCGTTATCTCGACCAAGCAGAAATTCAAGCGTGACTTTCTCGAATCTAAATATACATCTGTCATACACGACTATCTGACTCGCGTCGGCTTTGACGTTCGGATAATCTTCATCGCCACCGACGAAAAGAGCGAGGCGGAGCATCTCCGCGAGCTCGGACTTGCCGGAGACAGTGCGGAAGGAGAGGAAGGCACGGGCGGCACAGAAGCTGCCGAGCCGGAGCTTGACACACCGTCAGATCCTGCAGAATCTGACAGACGAAACAAGGCATTTCTCGAAAAGGGCTTTGACAGCGGAATAAATTATCTGTCCGGCGAGAGCAAGAAGGAGAGCGTCGGCTCGACCGTCGGCTCGGATTATACCTTTGATAATTTCATTGTCGGAAGCTCGAATAAATTCGCTCATGCGGCGTGCCTCGCGGTCGCGAATCGCTATGCCTCCGGCGCGGATTCGGATGAAGAATATTTTCAAAAGCAATACAATCCTCTGTTTATATACGGTCCGAGCGGACTCGGAAAAACGCATCTGCTCTACGCGATAATGAATCGCATCTCCGAGCTGTGCCCGGAGGCGAAGATCGTATATGTCAAGGGCGACGACTTTACAAACCAGCTGATCGACTCGATAAGCCACGGAACATGCGAACAGTTCCGCAGCAAGTACCGCACGGCGGATGTGCTGCTGATAGACGATACGCAGTTTATATCCGGTAAGGTCTCGACGCAGGAGGAATTTTTCCACACCTTTAACACGCTCTACGAAAATCACAAGCAGATCGTGCTGACCTGCGACTGTCCGCCGCGTAGCATCAAGACGCTCGAAAACCGTCTGCAGACCCGCTTTGAATGGGGTCTCACCGCCGACATTCAGCCTCCGGCGTACGAGCTGCGTATCGCGATAATGAAGAGCAAAGCCGAGGCTCTCGGCATCTCGCTGCCCGCAGACGTTCTCGAATTTCTCGCGAACAATCTCCGCAGCAATGTCCGTCAGCTCGAGGGCGCGGTCAAAAAGCTCGGTGCGCAATCGTTCCTGACCGGCGCACAGATAACCGTCGACCTTGCCATTTCGTGTGTTGCCGACCTGATGACCGGAAGCGAACCCGCCTCCGTTACCGTCGACCGCATTCTCGAGAAGGTCTCTCAGAAATACGGCATTTCGGTCGAGGATATTAAGGGCAGAAAACGGACAAAAGAGATAGCTCTCGTCCGCCACCGCTCGATCTACATAATCCGAAAGCTGACCGATCTGTCTTTTCCCGCGATCGGTAAGCTGTTCGGCAGAGATCATACCACCATAATGGCGTCGCTTGATACCGTCGAGCGCGAAATGGCTAAGGATTCGCTGCTCGAGATCGAAATGAGCGATCTCATCCGCGAGCTGCGCGGATAAAATGAAGCCGATATTACGTCGAAAATGCTGTGTAAGACGAATAATCCACAGGCGTTCTACACAAGCTGTGTAAAAATCATATCCGCATAAAATAAGGTATTTTAATAGCTTATCCACACGATGCATAAGGCATTTTCCACCGAGCCAAAGCATAAAGCTATGTGTACGGAGCTGTGTAAAAATCGGCTGCGCCGAAGCGGGCGCGGGGCGGAAGATTTGTCCACACCGTGCAGATGCTTCTTTCCACACCGAAATGCGGCACGCGAGGAAGAATAATACAAGCTGCATCAATGCTTTCCGAGCTTTCAACAGTTTCAACATACCCTACTGTTACTACTGTATCCGATTATCTTTTATCTATTTCTCTTTTTATCTTTTTTAGGGGGATGAGCGGAGAGCGGTAGTAAACGGGAATGCATTTAAAATTGCTTTGTCTCGGTTTTGAAACTAAGTTGATAATGCATACTGAAAAGTCGGTATATGAAAGCATCCCTCTACACGGGAGAAGCAAACAAGTCCGCTGCTTTGGAAGCATTATCAGTTTGATTTGCATTTAACAAAAGAAACGCCGTCACTACGAGTTTAAGAGAATCAAACCTTTAGCCACTTTTTCTTTGTGCGAGAAAGCTGCGCAGCGAACAATGCAAGCATTGTTCAAAAAGTTAACAAAAAGAAACGCCGCACATGGGGCTCCGCCCCACACCCCGCAACCTTTGAAAAGGTTGACGAAACTTTTAAACTGTCTAATCCTCAGTCCGTGCGCGGCGGCGAACCCTTCACCCGCAATCGTCCCGCTGCTCTGCCCGAGAAAGACTCCCTATTACAAAGTTTTCGCCAGGCCTTTTTCAAAAGGCCGCGTACCCCTCTCCGTCCTGAAAGGAATTGTTATGAAGATTATATTTGAAAAGAACGAGCTGCTTGGTGCAGTACTTCCGATGCTCGGAGTAGTATCGGCGAAGAACACGATAGCCGCGATCGAAGGAATCAAGGTCGCGACCGAGGAGGGCGGCTGCATGCTGTCCGCCTTTGACAACGAAAAGGGCATGGTCACGCATGTCGGCTGTGAGGTTATTGAGGACGGCGAGTACATTATCGGCGCGTCGAAGCTCTCGCAGATACTGCGTGTACTGCCGGACGGCAAGGTGACCATCGAGGTAAACGAGCGAAATGTTGTGAAGATCTCGAGCGGGATATCCTCCTTTGAGCTGCACGCGCTGCCTGGCTCGGATTTTCCCGTCCTGCCGGAGCTGAGAGGCGACAGGGAGTTTACCATCGGTCAGGCTGAGCTGCGAGATATGATAAACAAGGTCATGTTTGCGGTAGCGGTCAACGACCCGAAGCCGATGCTGAACGGCGTTTATTTCGTAATAGACGGCGACACGGTAACGGCGGTATCCTGCGACAGCCAGCGTCTTGCGCTGCGCCGCCGCCGCTGCTCGCTCGAGAGCAGCTACGACGGTGAGATGAGCTTCATCCTGCCCGGAAAGTCGCTCACCGAGCTGCTCAAGCTGCTCGACACGGGAGAGGACAGCTCGGTATGTATTATGATAGCGCGCAAGCACATCATCTTCAATTTTGAAAACAAGGTATTCTTTACGCGAATGATCGACTCGAACTACATCGAGTACGAGCGCTTCATTCCTAAGACCAACCGTATCTTTGTCAAGGCACCGGTCGACCCGCTGCTCCGCAGTCTCGAGCGCGCGTCGCTCGTTACCGAGGAAAAGACTATGGGTCAGACGAAGAGCCCGCTGCGCTGCACCTTTACCGAGGGAAAGCTCGCGCTATCGTCCGTTTCGGTCAGCGGACGCTTTTATGATGAGATACCCGTCGAGAAGGACGGCGACGATATCGAGATAGGCTTCAACTGCCGCTACTTTATCGACGCTATGAAGTGCGTAGAAACCGACGAGGTAATGCTCTCGATGTCTACGCCGCTGATGAGCATGGTTATCGAGCCGAGCGAGAAAAACGACGACGATACCTTCATCTATCTTGTTCTTCCCGTCAGAATGAAGGACTGATGATCTGCGAGAGCTTAGATTACTACAATTTCCGCAACATCGAGACGGCGCACATCGACCTCTGCCCCGGAATAAACGTCCTATACGGCGAGAATGCCGAGGGCAAGACGAACGCCATCGAGGGCATCTACCTCTTTGCGGGCGGGAGGAGCTTCCGTGCGCATTCGGATGCCGAGATGATACGCTTCGGCGAAAATACCGGAGGAATTAGGCTCTGTTATTCCGACAGAACGGGAAAAGGCTCTCTCGAATTTGCCGTTCTGCCGAGCGGGCGGCGCAGCTGTAAGAAGAACGGCGGTGCGGTCTCGAGGCTGTCCGAGTTCGTCGGCTGCTTTCACGCCGTGCTGTTCTGCCCCGAGCATCTTGCTATAGTCAAGGACGGTCCAGCCGTCAGGCGGTCGTTTCTCGACATGGCGCTGAGCCAGCTCAGCCCCGTTTATCTCTCCTCACTGCAGCGCTATCACATGCTGCTGCGGCAGCGCAATGCACTACTTAAAAAGAGGATGTTTTCGGGACGCGGACTTGACTCCGAGTTTTCTGACAGCTTATATGTTTGGTCGGCGCAGCTCGCGCACGAGGCGGCATACATCTCGCTCGCGCGCAGCGAGTACGTCGAACGGCTCTGCGGTAAGGCGCGCGCTCTGCTCTCGGATATGTCGGGCGGGCGCGAGGAGATAACTCTGAGCTATACCGGGCCGCAGGACGAGGCATGGTTTCTCGAAAAGCTGACCTGTTCGATCGAGCGCGAGATAAAGCTCGGCGGTACCATCGGCGGTATCCACCGCGACGATATGGGAATTAAGATAGGAGGGCGCGAGGCGAGGAGCTTTGCGTCGCAGGGTCAGCAGCGCTCGGCGGCGCTCTGCATCAAGCTCGGCGAGGGCGAGATAATCTGCGACGAGGTCGGCGAACAGCCGGTCTACCTGCTCGACGATATTCTCAGCGAGCTCGACGAGGGCAGACGGCGCTATATCCTCTCGGGCATCAGACGCGGACAGGTCATCATCACAAGCTGCAGCGCCGATGTCGGCGGCGACCGCAGATTTCTCGTGCGCGGCGGAACGTATACTCCGCAGTAGTTGTTATTTTTCGGTTTCTCGGTTTTGCTTTTCGCACTGCATCCCGCGCTGCGCAGAAAAGCTTTTCATCGGATTTCTCGTCAGACAAGCTGTTTTATCCGCACTCGTTTTATTCTCTGCCATCCTTCTCATAAGCAGTATTAAAGGCGGTGATGCAATGTATCTTCATCTCGGTGTCGGTAAGGTTATCCGGACAAAAGACATTGTCGGAATATTCGATATCGACAAAACGACGCTCGGTTCTGTTACTAAAGGTTTTCTGTCAAATGCCGAGCGCGCGGGCAAGGTCCATACCGTCGGCAATGACATACCGCGGTCGTTCACTCTCACCGAAAACGGTGAGGTATTCATCTCTCAGATCTCACCCGCAGCTCTCGCTTCCCGCGTCGACCGCGCGGAGTAGGGGTACGCGGAGTAGGGGTACGCGGCCTTTTGAAAAAGGCCTGGCGAAAACTTTATAATAGGGAGTCTTTCTCGGGCAGAGCAGCGGGACGATTGCAAAGTAAAGGCTTCACCCGCTACGCACTGATTAAAGCGTTTGCTGAATAAAAGTTTTCCCTCACTTTGTGGTTTTATTATCTAAAGCAGCAAACCGGTATCGGTACACGCTTTGCGTGTGTGAAGAACTGAGGCTGAGAAATTGCTTTCCGCAAAAAACTAAGGCAGCAGACGTGCATTCTCCAAATAAGAAACGCGAGGCATAATACTTGCCGAGCATTTCGGCCGATAGCTTGCCAAGTCGCTATCGGCTGAGCAGTCATCAGGGGGATATATAAGGGGGAGACTGCGCCGAATAGGAGCGTAGCGTATCGCGGCGCAATCCCCCTTATACGCGCTTTTCTTTCCGCCACTTTCTTTTTCGCGTAAAAAGAAAGTGGTAAAAAGCGAACAACTAAATTATTTTTACATATACTTTCGATCGCGGCAGCGAGATATTACCCTTGTGTTAAAGTTTTGCTTGCTTTAGATATTAATGTTTACTGCCGAGCGACGATTTCGTGACAACTTTTCCGTCACATCAATTTTGATAGTTGCTGCAATTATCAGTGTGACAGAAAACCCGTCACGAGCCAAGTTTGATAGCGGATTTCTTTGTTCCCAACAGTCCCTCCGCTTCGCTGCGCTCAGCACTTCTCGCTGCGGCTCGAGTGAAATTTTGCTGTTATTGCCGCGAAATGCGGCAATGCAAAATTTCATATTGAACCGCATTGCGGTTCAATAGCCATTCGCGGCTCTGACAGCAACATCCGAAATATAGTCGCAGCACTCGCTGCTGCTTCATGCTGCTCCTTATTTCTTCACTTCAGCGGCAAGCCTGCATCTGCCACCGGCAGCGGCTTGCCGCTTCACCACCGGGCTGTCATTCACTACCGATCGCTCGGCTGCGGCTTCGCCTTGCCTACCCCCTACACGGGGGAGGCATACACGCACGGAAACTGCAATTTGCACCATCAATTTGTTTTTAAGCTAAATTAAAGTTACTTTAAACAACTTGAGATATAATTCGACATTATAAAAACCAACCAACCAACCATCCATCCCAAGGCATCCGCCTTTTTGATATAAATAAAATCCCCAGTTAATAGCTTTGCAGGGGCTCGGGACGATACTTTTTAAAAGTATCCCCGTCCTCGGTACAGAAAGGAAATAAAATGCAAGAAAACAGCGTAAACAAGGAACCGGTATACAACGAGGATCAAATACAGATACTCGAAGGGCTGGAGGCTGTCAGAAAGCGTCCGGGCATGTATATCGGAACGACATCACAGAGAGGACTCCACCATCTCATCTACGAGATAGTCGACAACTCCATCGACGAGGCACTTGCGGGTCACTGTGACCGCATAACCGTTACCCTGCATGCGGACGGCTCCGCATCGGTCCAGGATAACGGACGCGGCATTCCTGCCGCAATACACCATAAAGCGGGCATTCCGACACCGGAGGTAGTGTTTACCGTTCTGCACGCAGGCGGAAAATTCGGCGGCGAGGGCTACCAGATTTCCGGCGGACTTCACGGCGTCGGCGCGTCGGTCGTAAATGCGCTCTCCGAGTGGCTGTATTACGAGGACGTATCCGACGGAAAGCTGTACCGCGAGAGCTTCTGCCGCGGAAAGGTCAAGGATGCATTTGAATGCCTCGGCGACGCGGGCGACCGCCACGGACTGTATGTCCGCTTCATGCCCGATGCGGAGATTTTCGACAATATCGACTACGACTACGAGATTCTGCTCAACCGCATGCGCGAGCAGGCGTTCCTTAATGCGGGCGTTACCATCGTAATGCGCGACGAGCGCGATGCGAGCCGCCGCCGCGCGGGTATAGACGAGGCGGAGTCGATGGCTGAGATAGAGAGCGTCAACTTCGGCGAGAGCGAGCCGCTTAGCGCGCTTCCGCTCATCTCCGATGAGGATGTCGACGCCGAGGAGAATACCGTCCGCGAGGACGTGCTCTGCTATGAGGGCGGTGTAAAATCGTTCGTTGAATATCTCGGAGAGCATAAGCATGCCGACCCCGTTCATCCGGACGTTATCTACATATACGATAAAAAGGGTCTGACTACCGCCGAGATCGCGTTCCAATACAACACAAGCTATAACGAGACGCTGCTCTCCTTTGCAAATAACGTCGTAACGCCCGACGGCGGTACGCACGAGACGGGCTTTAAGACGGCGCTGACCAAGGCGATAAACGAGTACGCACGCAAGACGGGCGCGCTCAAGGACTCCGATGCAAAGCTCTCGGGCGAGGATGTGCGCGAGGGAATATGCGCGGTAATTTCGGTCAAGCTGACCGAGGCGCAGTTCGAGGGTCAGACGAAGGGCAAGCTCGGAAATGCCGAGATAAGGACCTTTGTCGACTCGCTCGTAACGCGCAAGCTCGGCGAATATTTTGAGGAAAATCCGACCTCCGCAAAGGCGATACTCGATAAGGCGATGCAGGCGAGCAGAGCCCGCGAGGCGGCACGCAAGGCAAGGGAGCTGACACGGCGCAAGAACGTTCTCGAGGGAATGACGCTGCCCGGAAAGCTCGCCGACTGCCAGGAGAAGCGGGTCGACGTTACCGAGCTCTATCTGGTGGAGGGAGACTCCGCGGGAGGCTCTGCAAAGGACGGACGCGACTCCAAGTATCAGGCGATACTGCCGCTGCGAGGCAAGGTCCTCAACGTCGAAAAGAGTCGACTCGACAAGGTGTACTCCAACACCTCGATAATCCCGATAATCCAGGCGCTCGGCTGCGGCATAGGAGAGGATTTCGATATCTCCAAGCTTCGCTACGGCAAGATAATCATCATGGCGGATGCCGATGTCGACGGTTCGCATATACGCATACTGCTGCTCACCTTCTTCTTCCGTCACATGCGTCAGCTGATAGACGAGGGACATGTATTTCTCGCACAGCCGCCGCTCTACCGCGTATTTAAGGGCAAGACGACAAAATACGCCTTCTCCGACGAGGAGCGCGACGCGATAATCGAGGAGATGGGCGGAAGTCGCGGCGAGAAGATCGAAGCAGAGCGGTACAAGGGTCTCGGTGAGATGGACCCGATCCAGCTCTGGGATACGACGATGAACCCCGAGACGAGAACGATACTCAAGGTCACGATAGACGACGCCATCGAGTGCGACCGCATCTTCTCCACACTGATGGGAGACAAGGTCGAGCCGAGACGCGAGTTTATCGAGGAGAATGCGCAGTACGCGACCGATCTCGATATATAAGTATTGCCACGGGAGTTTTCCACAGGCTGTGCAAACATGTGTGAATTTTCGCAGACAAGCGGGCAACGGCGCAGTTTGCGGCATGTTGAAAAGGCTGTAGGAACAAGCCGAAAACCGAAAAACATAAGGAATGGTCGAAAAAATAAATGGAAGAAAATTTCGAGTTTAAGGATCAAAAAATAGTTGACGTTCATATGGAGCGTGAGCTGAAGGATTCGTTCATTCAGTACGCGATGAGCGTCATCGTATCCCGCGCTCTGCCGGATGTCCGCGACGGACTCAAGCCGGTTCATCGCAGAATTATCTATGCGATGTACGAGGACAAGATAACGCACGATAAGCCGTTCTATAAGTCGGCGACGACGGTCGGTAACGTGCTCGGTCGCTATCATCCGCACGGAGACTACGCGGTATACGATTCGATGGTACGTCTCGCGCAGCCCTTCTCGATGCGGTATCCTCTTGTAGAGGGTCACGGTAACTTCGGTAATATCGACGGAGACAAGGCAGCTGCATACCGTTATACCGAGGCGCGTCTTGCGCGTCTGGCGGACGAGATGACCCGCGACATCGAGAAGAATGTCGTAGACTTTACACCCAACTTTGATAACAAGCGTCAGGAGCCTACCGTGCTCCCCTCGCGTATACCTAATCTGCTTGTAAACGGCTCGGTCGGTATCGCCGTCGGTATGGCAACGAATATCCCCCCGCATAATCTCGGCGAGGTCATCGACGGTACGATATATCTTATGGAGCATCCCGACGCGAGCGTATCCGACCTCATGGCATTCATCAAGGGACCGGATTTTCCGACCCGCGCGATGATATGCGGCAGCATGGGCATCCGCGAAGCGTACGAGACGGGCAGAGGAAAGCTCACCGTCCGCGCGCGCGCAGAGGTCGAGGAGGACAAGCATCGCATCGTTATCACCGAGATACCCTATCAGGTCAATAAGAGCACGCTCGTCGAGGCTATGGCAGAGTGCCACAAGGACAAGCGCATCGAGGGTATCACCGATATCCGCGACGAGAGCGGCAGAGCGGGACTGCGCATAGTTGTCGAGTACCGCCGCGACGCGAACGGACAGGTCATACTCAATCAGCTGTATAAGTACACGCAGCTTCAGGATACCTTTGCGGTGAATATGCTCGCCATCTGCGACGGCGTGCCGAAGCTGCTCAACCTGCGCGACATTCTTCGCTGCTATATTGCACATCAGGAGAGCGTTATCGAGCGGAGAATACGCTTTGACCTCGATAAGGCGCTGCGCGAGCTCCATATCAACGAGGGCTACAAGATTGCAGCCGACCATATCGAAGAAATTATCAAGCTCATCCGTGCGAGCGATTCTATTCCGAGCGCAAAGACGAACCTGATGGAGCGCTACGGTCTCTCAGACGCACAGGCGCAGGCTATCGTCGAAATGACGCTCGGCCGTCTGTCCGGACTCGAGAGACAGAAGGTGCTCGACCGCATCGCAAAGCTGACCGCAACAGTAAGCGAGCTCCGCACTATCCTCGCGAGCGAGGAGGGAATAAAGGGCGTTATCCGCGACGAGCTGCTTGCCATCAAGGCTCGCTTCGGCGACGACCGCCGCACCGAGCTTGTTCCGATGGAGAACGAGATAGTTCTCGAGGATCTTATCGAGCGCCATACCTGCGTTATCACGATGAGCCATGCGGGCTACATCAAGCGTCAGGCATCGAGCGTTTACTCCGCGCAGCACCGCGGCGGTAAGGGTATTATCGGAATGGGCACCAAGGAGGAGGATTACATCGAGCGCATGCTCGCGGTAGGTTCTCATTCCTACCTGCTCATGTTCACGAGTAAGGGCAGGGTGTACGTTAAGAAGGCATACGCCATCCCCGAGGCAGGCAGGACCGCTAAGGGCACCAACATCGTCAATATTCTTGACCTCGCGCCCGACGAGCGCGTGACGGCAATGGTTGCGGTCGACGGCTTTGACAGTGATAAGTACCTGACAATGGTCACCTTGCGCGGAGTTATCAAGCGCACTCCGCTGAGAGAATTCGAGATACAGCGCCGCGGCGGAAAGATCGCGCTCTCGCTCGATGAGGGCGACAGCCTGCTCTACGTCCGCCTGACCGACGAGAACAGCCGCCTGCTCATTGCGACGAGAAAAGGCTACGCCGTATTCTTCCGCCTCTCCGACATCCGCCCGCTCGGCAGGACCGCGCGCGGTGTCAAGGCGATATCGCTCTCCGAGGGCGACGAGGTACGCGGCGCGGCTGTCGCAGACGAGAACAAGCGCCTGCTCACCGTCACCGAGACCGGCTACGGAAAGCGCACACCGTTCGACGATTACCCGATGCACAAGCGCGGCGGTAAGGGCGTTCGCTGCCACAATACCGAGCGCCGCGGCATGATAGCGGGCATCGAGACAGTCGGCGAGGACGACGATATCATGCTCATCACAAGCACGGGCACCATCATCCGTACCCCCGCGTCGGATATTCCAGAGTATTCGAGGACTGCGGGCGGCGTTATCATCATGCGCACGGCGGAGGATGCGGGCATAGTCAACTTTACCTGCCTGCCGGCGGTAGAGGATGAGCCTGATGAGACTGTTGACGGCAGTCCTGAAGAAAATGCAGATGTTATCGGGGCTGAGGGTGAAGATAATGCCGCAGAAACCGATTCTGACGCAGAAGAAGTAGAAAATATTGGTAATTCGGACGAGTCCGAGGAGGACATCTGATGAAGAGTCTTAAAGCTCTTAAAAATCGCAGTGCAGGAGCGAGAGGCATTAAAGCGTCCGCTCTTGCGGCGCTCGGTGCGTCGGTGCTGCTGATAGGGGCGATGCTCAGCGCCTGCGGCAGCTCCGGAGAGACAAAGGTCGATGCGCCGAAGCTCGACGACGCGGGTGCGCGTGAGGTACTCACCGCTCTGCTGCCGGATGCCGAGGAGCTGACCGAGGTTATCTGGGGCGACGGTCTGCCGGTCGATGACGAGGAGCTGCTCGAGTCGGTCAGCGGTGCGCAGTACCGCCCGATATCTTCGGACAGCTCGTACAAGAGCGAGGAGCAGATAAAGGAAAAGGCCGAGACGGTATTCTCCAAGGAGTACCTTGTGACGGTATATGCCGTTGCGTTCGGTGAGTATGACGGCGAGACCGAAACTGCGGAAACGCAGGAGGGCGATCCCTACAATGAGGATCAGCTCGGGCTCGGGCTGCGCGGCAGATACTACACCGATAAGCAGGGGGTAATGTACCGCAATATCGCCCTGCCCGAGTATGATATGACTACCGAGATCGACACAGACAGCGCAAAGGTCGCATCGCAGAACGGCAGCACTGCCGTGCTCGAGGTAGGCTGCACCGTCCGCGGCGAGGATAGCAGCATGAAGGTCTATCTCAGATATGACGGAACAAAATGGCTCATCGACGGACCGATCTATTGATTTAGGGGTTATTTAATGTCGGAGTCGGGTCTGAGTCTGTTCAGGCGGCGTGCATGCAGCGAAATTTTGCGCACGTAGTGTACGTACCCCGCAACGGAAAACGCGCGCCGACGGTAAGCTTGATGTGTGTGTTGAGACTTAGATAAAAATTAAGTTTGTAATGCATATTGAAAAGTTTGCGCGTGAAAGCCTCCCTCAATGAACAGCTGCGCGGTTCAATATGGAATTTTGCTTTGCTGCAAACAGCGGCAATCTTCTCCGTAAGACCGCTCCGTAAGACCGCAAAATTGCGCTCGTGTAGGAGTAGCGCTATCAACTTAAAATTAGTCGTACTAAGATGTATCATAGAATTAAGTTGATAATGCATACTGAAAAGTCGGTGCGTGTTTGCCTCCCCTGTGTAAGGGGAGGTGCTGAGCGTAGCGAAGCGGAGGGGCTGTTGGGAACTATAGAATCCTTAATCAAGCTTGGTTCGTGACAATTTTTCTGTCACATTGAGAGCAGCAAAAACATCAAGTATGATGTGACAGAAAAATTGTCACGAACTCGGGATTTGATAGCAGACTTTTCATTTTCCAACATCCCTTCCACCGCCTACGGCGGTCCCCCTCCCCTTGCACAGGGGAGGCATACACGTCCGCTGCTTTGGTAACATTATCAGCATGATTTATATCTGAATTTTAGTGTATCGTTATGTGTTATCACTGCGAATTCAGTTGAATCAAACCCTTAGCCGCTTTTCTTTGACCATACAGTTGCGCAGCGAACAACGCTCCGCGTTGTTCCAAAGCTCCGAAAGAAACGTAGCCATCACTGCGAATTCAGTCGAATCAGTCCCTTAGCCGCTTTTTCTTTGACCATGCAGTTACGCAGCGAACAACGCAAGCATTGTTCAAAAAGTTAACAAAAAGAAACGCCGATTTTCGGGGCATTGCCCCGACCCCGTGATGTTTGGAGCGTAAGCTCCAAACTCATGCATAAAGGTTCCGCCTTTATGCGGTGTCCGTTGAAAAGGCGGGCGAAACTTTTCTGCTGCTTGATGCCTTAGTCGGTGCAGCAGCGAGAAAAGTCCCGGTTTTAAAGCTTTGCGGGGGGTGTGGGGGCGCTTTCTCGAAAGCGTCCCCCGCATATCCCGTCCCCGTCCCCCCGTCCCCATACCAAGGAGGTAAAGCATATGGCAACAAAGCCTAAGAAGGCGGTAGCGGTTGCGCTGCCGACCGATGCAAACGAAAAGAAAAAAGCGCTTGACACTGCGATATCGCAGATAACCAAGCAGTTCGGCGCAGGCTCGATAATCAAGCTCGGCGAGAATCCCGCCATCAACGTGACGGCGGTCTCGACCGGCTCGCTGACTCTCGACCTTGCGCTCGGAATCGGCGGTCTGCCGAAGGGCAGAATCATCGAGATATACGGTCCCGAGTCGTCCGGTAAAACGACGCTCGCACTGCATGTCGCCGCAGAGATTCAAAAAGAGGGCGGCACTGCCGCATTTGTCGACGCAGAGCATGCGCTCGACCCGATTTATGCCAAGAATCTCGGCGTAAAGATTGAGGATCTGCTTGTTTCTCAGCCGGACAGCGGAGAGCAGGCGCTCGAGATAACCGAGGCGCTTGTTCGCTCCGGTGCGGTCGACCTTGTTGTTGTCGACTCGGTCGCGGCGCTCGTTCCTCAGCAGGAAATAGACGGCGAGATGGGCGCGGCGCATGTCGGCTTGCAGGCACGATTGATGTCGCAGGCGCTGAGAAAGCTCTCCGGCGCTATCTCGAAGTCGAATGCGATGGTCATATTCATCAACCAGCTGCGCGAAAAGGTCGGAGTCGTTTACGGCAACCCCGAGACGACCCCCGGCGGACGTGCGCTGAAGTTCTACGCCTCCGTGCGCATAGAGATACGCAAGGGCGAGGCGCTCAAGAACGGTACCGAGCAGTACGGCAGCCGTGCCAAGTGCAAGGTCGTTAAGAATAAGGTCGCGCCGCCCTTCAAGGTCGCGGAATTCGACGTTCTCTACGGCAAGGGAATATCCAAGTCGGGAGAGCTGCTCGATATCGGAGTCGACCTCGACATTGTTGAAAAGAGCGGCTCGTGGTTCTCGTTCAACGGCGTTCGCATCGGTCAGGGCAAGGAAAATGCCCGCCGCTTCATCGAGGAGAACCCCGAATACATGGAGCAGATCGAGGCGCGCATCCGCGGAAAGAAGGACGATATCGACCTCACCATGACCGGTCTCGATCTCGAGGATGCAGATACCTCGGAGGGAGAGGAATTCGACGTTGACATTCCTCTCTCCGATGAATGATAGGCGAGCTTGATTCGCGTCCCGAGGGCACGGAGGAGAATTCCTCCGCAACGCGCTCGGACGGTGAATTTTCCGCCTCCGAAAAGAAGTGCATTGCGAGCGCGATGAACATTCTCGTCTATGCGAGCAACACCGAAAAGCGGCTGCGTGAAAAGCTGCTGCGCAAGGGGTACTCGCAGTCGGATGTTGATACGGCGGTCGACTACTGCAAGGGCAAGGGTTATGTCAACGACAGCTCGCAGCTCATCTATACCGCGCAGGTTATGGCGAGCAGCAAGCTGTACGGCAAGCGCAGGCTCGTCGTCGAGCTGTATAAGAAGGGCTTCCGCCGCGAGGATATCGCCGCGCTCGACTATGATGAGCTTGATATCGACTTTCCCGCCAACTGTGCAGCGCTGCTCTGCCGCGCCGCAAAGCTCCGCACCCCGCAGGAGAAGCGCGAATTCGTCCCCGATCGAAAGATAATGGGAGCTATGGTACGCTACGGCTACTCGGTCTCCGAGGTGAGGGACGCGGTTCGGTTTCTGCATGAATGCGAGGACGAGGAATAGAAGCGGAAGAACCGGTTATGCGTAAGTTCGCAAGAGCGCAGAACTGCACTCGTACGTGAGTAGTGTTATCAAATTAAGTTTGGTTGTACTCAGTTTTATTATAGAATTAAGTTGATAATACATACCGAAAAGTTCGCACGTGAAAGCCTCCCCTGTGTAAGGGGTAGGCAAGGCGAAGCCGCAGCCGAGCGAGCGGTAGTGAATGACAGCCCGGTGGGCTGTCAGAGCCGCGAGTGACCGAGCCGCAGCGAGAAGTGCTGAGCGTAGCGAAGCGGAGGGGCTGTTGGGAACTATAGAATCCTTAATCAAGCTTGGTTCGTGACAATTTTTCTGTCACATTGAGAGCAGCAAAAACATCAAGTATGATGTGACAGAAAAATTGTCACGAACTCGGGATTTGATAGCAGACTTTTCATTTTCCAACATCCCTTCCACCGCCTACGGCGGTCCCCCTCCCCTTGCACAGGGGAGGCAAACACGTCCGCTGCTTTGATAGCATTATCAACCTGATTTTTTAGTGTATCGTTATGCGTTATCACTACGAATTTAGGTGAATCAGAGCCTTAGCCGCTTTTCTTTGACCATACAGTGCGCAGCGAACAACACGGAGCGTTGTTCCAAAGCTCCAAAAGAAACGCCGACCCCGTGATGTTTGGAGCGTAAGCTCCAAACTCATGCATAAAGGCTCCGCCTTTATGCGCCACCCATTTAAAAAAGGTGGACGAAAACTTTAATCTGCTCAGCCTCAGTCCGTGCGCAACAGGTGAAACCTATATTTCGCAATCATTCCGCTGCTCTGCCCGAGAAAGACTCCCTTTATCAAAGTTTTCGCCAGGCCTTTTTCAAAAGGCCGCGTATCCTCTACCCCGTTAGGAATCAGAATTATGAGAAAAACAAGAGTTGGATTTATATCGCTCGGATGTCCGAAGAATCAGATCGACACCGAGGTCATGCTCAGCGAGCTTGTCGCTGCCGGTTATGAGATAACGCCCGAGGACATCAAGGCGGACATCATCATAGTCAACACGTGTGCATTTATCGAGAGCGCAAAAAAAGAAGCAATAGACAACATCCTCGACGTTGCGTGGCTGAAGCAGAAGCGGCTGCGCGGTATCATCGTCACCGGCTGTCTGGCACAGCGTTACGGCGATCAGCTGCTGAGTGAGATGCCGGAGATAGACGCCGTGCTCGGCACGGGCAGCATACACGACATTGTTGCCGCCGTCAAGGCGGTCGACGAGCGCACGAGAGACAGGATCGGCGCAGGTCACGACGACATAGTTGACGGCGACGCATCGGTCGAGTCCGAGAATGCGCGCTATGCAGCCCGTGAGACCGGAAGCGACGCTGCCTCTCCCGCAAATATACACAGCTGCTCCGGCAGCTGCTCCGCATGCTCCTCCGGATGTGACAGCTGCGGCGGTCACACCTGCGGTGAGAACGGTATCGAGGAGGACGGAGACGGCAGGTATATCTCCGTTCGCCCGCTCGAGTCGCTCGCACTCGGCGGCGACCGTGTTATCACCACACCGGATTTTTACTCCTACCTCAAGATAGCCGAGGGCTGCGACAACCGCTGCACCTACTGCATCATACCAACCCTGCGCGGGCGCTTCCGCTCCCGTCCGATTGAGGACATTATCGCGGAGGCAAAGGATCTCGAGTCGCTCGGCACCAAGGAGCTTATTCTCGTTGCGCAGGATACCTCGCGTTACGGTGAGGATCTGTACGGCGAATACAGCCTCGCGCGTCTGCTGCGTGAGCTGACCGAGCAGACCTCCATCCCGTGGATACGGCTGCTCTATCTCTATCCGGACAAGATAACCGACGAGCTGATAGCGGAGATACGCGACAACGACCGTATCTGCAAGTACGTCGATATTCCGATACAGCACATCTCCGAGGACGTTCTCCGTCGGATGAACCGCCACGGCGGCAGCGCCGTTGTCCGCGACGCGGTATCGCGTTTGCGCCGTGAGATACCCGGCATAGTCATCCGCACCACCGCCATCGTCGGCTTCCCCGGCGAGACGGAGGCGGAATTCGAGGAGCTGTGCACGTACGTTAAGGAAGCGCGGTTTGACCGCTTCGGCGCGTTCCCGTACTCCCGCGAGGAGGACACTCCCGCGTACAGCTTTCCCAATCAGATCGACGAGCAGACAAAGCAGGATCGGTACGACATTATAATGAACACGCAGCTCGGTATTACCGACGAGCTTAACCGCAAGAAGCTCGGCAAGCGTCTGACCGTCCTCTGCGAGGGCTTTGATCCGGTTTCCGAGACGCATTACGGCAGAAGCTACGCCGATGCGCCCGAGATCGACGGCAAGATTTTCTTCACCGCCGAGCATCGGATAAACGACGGCGAGTTTGTCACTGTCAAGATAACCGAAGTGCTCGATTATGATCTATACGGAAAGGTCGTGTCCGAATGAAACTCAATTTACCTACAAAACTGACTGTTCTCCGCCTGCTGCTCATACCGTTCTGCATGGCGGCAATAATCGCGCCCGTTTTCCCGGGGGACGTTATCTGGCGTATCGTCGCGGTAGCAATATTTGCACTGACCTCGATCACCGATATGCTCGACGGTATGATAGCAAGGAAATACAACCTTGTCACCACGCTGGGTAAATTTCTTGACCCGCTTGCCGACAAGATGCTGATAATCGGCGTACTAATCTCGGTAATGCTCCGCTATTCGGAGGACAAGACCTTCTGCACCGTTCTCGGAATTGCGCTCTTCGTTATCGTTCTGCGCGAAATGTCGGTCACGCTGCTGCGCATGATGGCTGCGAGCAAGGATGGGATCGTTATCGCCGCCGCGTGGCTCGGCAAATGCAAGACGGTAACTCAGATGGCGGCGGTCATTGTGATGCTCGTCGAGCCTGTTTCGTTTATCTCGCAGTATACGCACCTTGCGCTGTCGTATATTCTTATCGCGGCAATGACGTTCATGACCGTGTGGTCGGGAATCAGCTATTTTAAGGCGTACCTGCCGGTGCTGAAAGAGGCCTGATTACCGATTCTGCCGGAATGTCGGGAAAAACAATGAATATAAAAATTAGAGGCTGCTGAATACAGCCTCGTTTTTTATGGAGAAATGAAGAATTTCCGGGAGAGTATCGTCAAGGCAATATATAATTGTTAGATAGCTTTTTGCATGTAAAGCGGAAGCCGGGAAAATGTATTAATAATAGCTTGAACTCAAAGGGTTTGTCTTAGTGCAAAATCAAGCCGATAATGCAAGGTGCAGATTCCGCGCGTGAAAGCCTCCCCCGTGTAGTGGGTAGGCAAGGCGAAGCCGCAGCCGAGCGAGCGGCAGTGAATGACAGCCCAGTGGGCTGTCAGAGCCGCGAGTGACCGAGCCGCAGCGAGAAGGGGCACGGCTTGCCGTGACGGAGGGGTTGTTGAGAACTAAGAAAGCCGCTATCAAACTCTGCTCGTGACGAGTTTTCTGTCACACTGAAAATTGCAATAACTATAAAAATTGATGTGACAGAAAAGCTGTCACGAAAGTAAGACTTGACAGCAGACTTGATTTTTTAGGCAAATAAAAACAGTAGCTTGTATTAAGAAGGTCAAATCTCGCTACCGAGGTCAAAAGTAATTGTAAAAGCGATATAGTGATATAGTGGTTTATTTTGTTTATGTCAAAGAAGGACTGATTACGCTGCCGCGGTCAATGTATATGGAAAGATATTTCGGTTGTTCGTTTTTTACCACTTTCTTTTTACGCGAAAAAGAAAGTGGCGGAAAGAAAAGCGCGCATAAGAGGGGGCGGCGCTAAGGATGCTCGCATACGCGAGCATATGGCCGCGCCGGTTCCCCCTCTTATGTATCTCCCCCTATGACTGCTCAGCCGATAGCGACTTGACGAGCTATCGTCCGAAACTCTCGGCAAGCATTATGCCTCGCGTTTCTTATTTGGAGAATGCACGTATAAAGCTCAGCTTTTTCACACACGGTTGACTCGTATACTCTATGCCGCAGTTTGAGCAACATACTCAATTTAAGCTGCCTTGGAGTGTGGACATCGGCGTTTGCAATCAATGCAAAACACGTGTTTTTTGCTGTGCCTTGTATTATATATTGTCACAGAAGATATTTAGTTTTGTCTGCTGCGGAATGCGCGAGCTGATGCCGCAGTACGCAGCGGAGCATCAAAAAACAATATCCGCGGTATGAACAGCCAAACGCGCTGATCAGAAAAATCTCCGTTGTCTATCTCTCTCAAATATTGCTCATCGTACTCAAAAATTATTGAGAGCTTGGTGACTTGTGAGCTTTGTGCCTTGAACTCAGATATAGCATTTCCCGCTCGCTCACTCGCAAAGCAGGTCGTCGATAACGTCCTTTGCGTTAGAGGGCGAGACGCAGCCGCCGGCGAGGAGGGCAAGCAGGCGGTCTGCCGCGTCGCGGTTACGGGCGACATCATAGATGAAAACAGTCTCGTCGGTAATACCGAAGAGGTCCTGCTCGGTCTTGATGATAAGCACGGAATAGACGGTGCGCAGGTGTTTTTCGGCGTCGGAAAGCGAGGCGTCGGTGGTGGCGATCAGCTTATACTGCATCGAGAGACCGGGGCGGTCGGTGCGGACGAGCAGCGAATCGCTCTCCCTCGCGCGCTCGGTGACGTAGGCGCGCCTTTCGGTCCTTTGTTTCGGTATTCGTTCTTTTACGGAAACGGTCATGTTCATTTTTGCCTCCCTTTCGGTTGCTTCGGGTGCCGCGGCGCTGCACATTACCGCTTGGACGTGCCGGTGTCGGCAAAGCGCTTTCCGCCGAGCCTATTTGCGGCGGTGCCTTGCATATCGGTGCCCGGATCGGGGGTATCCGGCGCTGCGGTGGCTGAAAAAACGGTGGTTTCGGAGCTGATCCTGTCCGAATGGTTGATAATATGATAACACCGTACAGCGGAAAAGTAAACCAAATTCGTTCCCTTCGATTCGACAAACAATATGAACACAAGCCCCGCGGGTGCATAAAAATCACGGCGTTTGTCGGCGAAAACATACTAATTTGTGAGAGAAATAGTTTATTAAAAGTACTAATGTGTGACCTGCCATGAGGAAAAATGTCGAAATAAGAATAAATATTCTTCTATGCAAAAAAATATTCGACAGAAAATATGTGTTTCGGCACGTAAGCTTTATGGTTCTGTGTCTGAAAATGCCGGAGAAGCGCGCAGCAGCATAGCATTTATAATTCGACATATCAGATGCGCGAGAGAACATGATTATAAGATCGAATACATAGTTATATGCATAAATCCATAATTGAATATGTAAAAACAACACCTTTAAGTGCAAGAGTCCGAAAAACGTACAGACTTTAGTCTGCTTTTGAAGGCCGGTATAATATAATATATGATGACCGTCTGTGTTGACATCTACGGTGAGCGGAGAGAACGGTTACGCAGTTAGCTTGCTTGCGTTGAGAGCTTGTATACGCGGCGGAAATGCTTGCGTGGCGAGCTTATATGCGTGGTGAGATCGCTTATGCGGCGGAAAGCGTATCTGTGGACAGAGGTTTAAGACGGAGCAGCGGTTCGCAGCTGCTTCGGCAGCTTCGGAGGTGCATTTAAGTCTCATCATGCCAAACCGCATTCTACCCGGCGGTGAATTAAGGCTTGCGGCGGAATGCAGCAGACGATACAGATCGAGAGCGTTCCGGCGCTGCAGGCGTCACGGATGAGCACATATAAGCGTCGCGAATGAGCATAGATGAGCGCGGAAGAGCGCGGATGAGCGCAGATGAGCGAAGATGAGCGCAGATGAGCGAGGATGAGCACGGATGAGCGACGAAAATACGCAAAAAAGCTCCCCATGCGCCCGAGTTTTTCCGAAGGCATGCGGAGAGCTGTTTTTTGATTTTATGCCGATATTATCGGGTGGTATTATCGCCTGTCCGGCGCTGATCGGCGAACTGCGGCGGCAATGCACAGCGGCTCGTATCGGTGATTTTGGCAGTGCTGAAATAACGCGCCGCTATTCTGTGTTTGTCGGCATAGCCGTTTCGGGGCAATAAGCAGCGACTGTATTTACATCGACATTTTCAGCAGGGCAAAAATCGAGTAGTTGATAATATCCGAGATCTGCGCGTCGAGCCCCTCGGAGGCGAGGAGCTTACCTCCGGTGGAGATGATATTTTTCATTCTGAATAGCTTAACGATAATCTGATCGGTGATGGAGTGCAGATGCATCTCGGTCCAAGCCGCACCGTAGTCGTGGTTTTTACGCTCCATCAGCGCCTTGACGCCGGCGAAGGCATCAAGATATGCCCGCTTCATGTCAGAGAGATGCAGCTTATAGTACGCTTCGGTATCGGCGACGACCTCGCCGGGCGACGGGAAGAGCTCGGGATTCTGCATGCGCATGAGCATTATTATGCCGTAGTTGACGATGCCGAGATACTCGTCGGCTCTGCCCTCGCCGACGAGGCTGTCGTCCCCGTTCTCCTCGAGGGTGCGGATGCGGCGCGCCTTTATCCACAGCTGATCGACAAACGACTCGTCGCGAAAGAACAGCCATGTCGGACCGTAATCCTTTGTTTTTGCTTCAAAGATGGCGACGCAGCGCTCTATTATCCCGTCGTAGCGTCTGCCGAGCTCGATATTGTCCATGACGTTCCTCTTTCGGTTTGATTATTTCGCCTGTGCGATGTGTACATACAACTACTATTATATTCTTTTTGCAATGTAAAGTCAACTTTTTTTCGCGCGGAGGTGATGTGTAGGCGGTGGTGTGCGCGGCGAAATATCGCGGAGACCGTCTTGTTTTTCGTAAAAATACAACTATCAATTTTTTGCATTATTTCTCAACAGGGAAAGAGTGCCTTAGACGATATGGTTCCTGCTGTCTGTTTTAGTGCCCTGCCTTAAAAGCCTTGATTGTCCTGCCAATAATCGTATTCGTCATACTCCTGCTTGCGCTTCTTCTTTTTGTTCTTGGACGGCGTAAGCACATATAAACAGAGTAGAATCGGGAATCCGAGTACTGCGTCAGTCGGAGAGATTAGAAACAGTATAATCTCAGCCACTATAATTCTTAACATGCTTTATCCTCCAAACAAATAGTTATTCTTCGGGATCTATGCCAAATGTGCTATCATCGTTGTTTATAATAAAAGCCGCAGACAACTGTGATGTAGGCAGCCATGCAGATAAAAATTGAATCTCAATTTCAGACCAAGCCTCGGATACCTCGATAACATAATATCCCATCATCCTCTTACCCGGCGCCAAACGACCGTCCAAAGTCTCAGCTGGATTGGAGAACGCCGAGAGCCCCAATGTTGAGTAGTTGCTTTTAACACCATCTGTATATGCGTCGAACAATAGCAGCGAGCTAATGTATTGGTCAGTGGATGAAGTGTTATCGATGATTATATAGAATCCGACATACTCATTGCCCTCCGCAGCAGCTAAAAGCCCATTCCCTTTTGACCGTTTTACGTGTTCGATGCTGACATCAAGCCCGAGAAGATGTGCGGTGTCACCAATTGTATACCTCGAGTCGTTCTTTTCTTCGAGGACAGTCGTTTCATCAAATTCTTGTACTTCACTTATCTCTGTGTTGTCTGTTGTTTCCGAAGGACTTTTCTGCCTTTGACTGCTGCCTCTTGATATGAGGAGTCCGATGCCACAAATAAAGAGTACACCCGCAAGTAACCTCCTCCAAGGTTCGTTACCTGTTATTTGTTGGTTGTCTTGATCAATAGGACTGTTATTATTCATCATTGTTTTCTCCTGTTTCATAAGCATTTACTCGACCATAAATAATATTTGGTTTTACCTTCTCAACGAGTTATTCTTCTTCGCTATCTGCGTTAAAAGCGCTATCTTCGGCAAGAAGGTCCGCGTATCGCACTTCAATTTTAGGGAACTCTTCTTCCATATCGGTCAAAGCTCGGGTAAGTTTTTCAAGACCGACAAAATTGCCGTACACCGTAATGACATCATCAGCCAATAATTTCACCGACCCGGATGCGCGTTTATCGATAAAATAGTATTCGTCGCCGAAATAGAGACCATATCCGTCATTATCCGTGCGTCCGATCCATCTTCTTGGACTCGACGCTCCTTGATTGAAAATCTGTGTAATTTGGATGGTTAAGCAAATACGTGTACCGAGATATTCATCGGGATATCGGCATAAGTCCTTATAATTAACAACTTTGCACGATGCACGATACTCGTTTTCGGATTCTTGAATCTCTTTGGTTATTTCAGAGGAACTTGGTTCCTTTGTGTTGTTTGAGAGAAATTCTGAAAACACAGTGACTGCTGCAAATAATATCCCGATTCCTATTATCGATGTAATAATTAGTTTTCCGATAGCGAAAGAACGTTTGCATTTTTTACTCGACTCGAGGTCGTTTTGTCAATTGGTTTCATGTCTATTCTCCTAAAGCGGCTTGTGTACTGATTTTTTCCTTTTCTGTTGTGATAACCGAGATTGTTTAGCTTGTTAGCAGTCGAAGGCACAAGATCTATGATGTTCTTTAATGTATATCGTGTTTTTTCTGCTTTTAGTGTAACGCAGGTAAAAACAAAAGTCAAGGGGCTATGTAAAAATGACTTTTTTCAAAGTGACTAAAGCATATCTTTTTGTGTCTGATATCGGCAATTGTAGATTGTCGGAAGATTATTATGTTGTTCTTATTCAAAAATATTTGTTTTATTAGGCATATATAAGCCATATTTCATTTTATATCCTCATTATAACATATTTCAATGGTTATATGCGTATGTAATACGAATATTTTGAAAACAATAGCGTATAATATACGAATAATGACTCCCGATTTTGTTTTACAATATAGCAAGAACCTGGGAGGTGAGCCGAATGATTGATGCAAACTTTATAAGGAATAGAATCACGCAGCTTCGTTTGCAAAAGGGCGTCTCGGAATATCAGATGGGCTATGACCTCGGTCATAGCAGGAGTTATGTTTATAACATTTCATCGGGCAAGTCGCTCCCGCCGCTGACAGAATTTTTGGAGATATGCAATTATTTCGGTATAACGCCGAGTCAGTTTTTTGATACATCAATTGACAATCCTGCATTGCTGCAGACGGCGATCAAGGAGCTGAATAAGCTGAGCGATGATGATCTGATGCTTATTATCGGCAATATTCGCAGATTGGCAAGGGACGGATGACTGCAGTACCGCAGTTATTATGAACCGGATATTATTTGAACAATACCCCCGACGAGAATCATAAGAGAACTCTCGTCGGGGGTATTGTCTTTGCCCTTTGTTCTGTTTTGCCGAGACAGCTCGAATAATATGTACCCATAAAGGTGCAGTACGCAGAATGCCCGAGTAAAATACAAAACGGACACAGCCGAAGAGCCGTGTCCGTTTTAACGTCATGCAGAGCCGACGTATTATTAAAGCAGAGCAATTACGTGTGAGCGGCGGGATATTCCGAGGTTATGCCCGGTCATTATCCGAATCATCGGAATCGTTCGAGCTGTTTTCGGAATCCGAAGCATCCGAGCTATCCGAGCCGTTCGAGCTATCGTGTGCATCGGGCTTGCTGCTGTCCGAGTCTGCGTTATCGGTATTATCGGAGCTTGCATCGGAGCCGGCTGCATCATTCGTGTCGGTCGTATCATTCAAGTCGGTCTTGTCCCGGCTGTCCGAAGCGTCCGTGCCTGTGTCGTTGCCCGGGTCATCCCGATCGTCGCTGCTCTCGTCAGGGAAAGGACGGGCGGGGAACACATAAAAGCCCGCCTCACGCATAGCCTTGATACGAGCATCCTCCTCGCGCTCGCGCACCTTCTGCTCCTGCTCGCGGCGGCGGCGCTCTTCCTCGTCGCGCTTAGCCTGTTCGGCGTTTTCGCGCTCGCTGCGGCGGCGCTGCTCGCTCTTCATCTCCTCGAGCTGCTCCATGGTAGAGTCGGTTTCCATAGCCGCCTTGAACTGACCCTCGTCCATTATCTCGTTCTTGATAAGGAACTCGGCAATGAAGTGGAGCTTATCCATCTTTTCGGTCAGGATGCGCTCTGCGCGATTGTACTCAGCCTCGATTATGCGGTAGATCTCGGAGTCGATCTTAGCCGCCGTCTGCTCGGAATAGTTGCGCCCGGAGGAGAAATCTCTGCCGAGGAACACCTCGTCGTCCGAGTGCTCGCTGCCGAAAACGATAGGTCCGAGCTCGGCGCTCATGCCGTATTTTGTGACCATATTGCGGGCGATATTCGTTGCGCGCTGAATGTCGTTTGAGGCTCCGGTGGATACATCGTCGAGGATGAGCTTTTCCGCCATACGTCCGCCGAGCAGACCGGCGATAGATGCCTTCATCTGCGAGACGGTCATGTAGGAGCGGTCCTCTGTCGGGATAGACATTGTATAACCGCCGGTGCCCTTATTGCCCGGAATGATGGATATCTGATGAACGGGGATATCGGGCTGAAGAATGTGTCCGACTATCGCGTGACCCGCCTCGTGATATGCGGTGAGCTTGCGCTCCTTTTCGCTGATGACCGAGCTCTTCTTCGGAGTTCCGACCACGACCTTTATCATAGCGTCCTCGATATCGTTCATACCGATGAGTGACTTTCCGCGGCGAGCCGCAAGGAGTGCCGCCTCATTTAGCAGATTTGCGAGGTCCGCGCCGGTAAAGCCGGTGGTGCTGCGTGCAATGACCGAGAGATCCACGTCGCCCTCAAAGGGCTTGCCCTTGGAATGGACGCGCAGAATAGCCTCTCTGCCCTTGATGTCGGGATAGTTGACGGTGACCTGACGGTCGAAGCGTCCGGGACGGAGCAGAGCGGGGTCGAGGATGTCGGGACGGTTGGTGGCGGCGATAACGATAACGCCGTCCGAGCCGTCGAAGCCGTCCATCTCTACGAGCAGCTGGTTAAGCGTCTGCTCGCGCTCGTCGTGACCGCCGCCGAGACCCGCGCCGCGGTGACGCCCGACCGCATCGATCTCGTCGATGAATATGATCGCTGCGGGATGCTTTTTGGCATTTGCGAACAGGTCACGGACACGGGACGCGCCGACACCGACGTACATCTCAACGAAGTCCGAGCCGGAGATGGAGAAGAAGGGAACGCCCGCCTCTCCCGCTACCGCCTTTGCGAGCAGGGTCTTACCTGTGCCGGGAGGGCCGACGAGCAGTACACCGTGCGGTATCTTTGCGCCGAGGCGGCTGAAATGAGCGGGATCCTTGAGGAACTGAACTATCTCGACCAGCTCCTCCTTTTCCTCGTCTGCGCCCGCAACGTCGGCGAAGGTGACGCGCTTTTTATCCGCATCGTAGGTCTTGGCGTGCGACTTGCCGAAGGAGCCTATCTTTCCGCCCCTGCCGTTCGCCTGATTCATCATAAATATCCACAGCGCTATGAACAGACCTATCATTATCAGATAGGGCAGCAGGCTGACCCACCACGGTATATCAACGGGGGCGGGCATATCGTAGTCTGTGATAATGCCGCTCTCCTTCTGCTCCTTGACTGTATCGCTCAGGTCAAGGTAGAACTGCTCGAAGGAGCGGAGCTTGTAGCTGACGGTGCTCCCGTCCTGAAGCTCCATCTTGAGCTGATTGCTCTCGTCGAGAACGAAGCTCTTGACCTGCTCGCCCTTGAAGAGGTCGACGACCTGACTGTACTTGAGCCGTTCGGAGCTCGTGTCGCGGAGCATGAACGAGGCGGAGATTATGATAACTCCCATAAGAAGTATCCAAAACAAGAATGAGGAGAATCTATTCTTTTTCATGTTGCCTCCAAAGTATCATACCGATAGTTTGACCGGAATACGGCGTAATTATTGAGCCTCGGCGAATTTTTGTCCGTCTGCATATTATTTTTCGTAAACGCTGCGGCGCAGAACGCCGACATACGGCAGCGCGCGGTACGCCTCGTCGTAGTCGAGACCGTAGCCGACGACGAACTCGTCCGGAATGACCTTGCCGATGTAGTCCGGCTCGAATTCGACCTCGCGGCGGTCGGGCTTGTCGAGCAGAGTGCAGGTGCGGACCGATTTTGCCCCCTTCAGGCGCAGATATTCCGAGAGGTAGGAGAGGGTGCGTCCGCTGTCGATGATGTCCTCGACGATGAGGATATTGCAGTTTGAAAGATCGGCGCGGTGAATATCGAGGATAATGTTAACGCGTCCGGAGGTCGATGTGCCTCCGCAGTAGGACGAGACCTTCATAAAGTCTATCTCCACCGGCAGCGATATGCGCTTCATCAGCTCGCCCATAAAGACGACCGAGCCCTTGAGAATGCAGAGCAGCACGAGCTTTGAGTCGTCGCCCGCATAGTCGCGGTCGATCTCGGCGGCAATGCGGCGGACTATTTCGTTGATCTCCCCCTCGGAGACGAGAATTCTTTCGATGTCCTTGTTTATCTGAGACATTGTATGCTTTTCCTTTCGCCTTAAGGTATGCTGATATTGATTTAATGATAATTTAAAGAAAATTTGTGCCGATGCGTCGTCAACTATCGATCGGCGCGATGTATATAAGGTCAACACGGGATACCTCGTCGCTCCCGTTGTCCGCGCGCGCGGCTGCGGAGTCGATTTGGGCACCGTCTCGCACTGCGGCGCCGGGTATCCAAAGGATGCCGTCTTCGTCGCAGATCATCGGCAGCGTTTGCCGCTCCTGCGGCGGTACGGCTGCCGCCTGATACAGATTTTTCACCGTGCGGTGTCTGCCGCGCACGAGCACCCGGTCTCCGGGCTGTCGCTTTCTCGCGAATAATGTACCTTTAAGTTTAGCAGATGCGACGGTTATGTGTGTAGATAAATTGTAAATATTTTCGCCCGATGGGTGACGAATTTTTGCCGTGACGCTACCCGTCGTGCCGCACGGCTCGGAGATCGATGCACTGTCGTGCGGGACGCTCTCCACGACGATCAGCATTGCCCCGCCGGGCAGGCGGTTTTCGCCGGGACGCAGAGGGTATTCGGCAGCGGATCCGCCGTCGGGCTTACCGCAGGTCTTACCGTATGTATCACCATATGTCTTACCGTCTGTCTTATCGCATGACGCGCTGCCGCCGGCTGCCGCCGGATAATCGCCGTCATTCGCGGTTGTCGTGCTCGTCCGGCTGTCGCCGGAGCTCGGTGCTCTGTCCGCACCGCGCCCGATATCGGGAGAGAGCATTATCCCGCCGCGCAGCTTTGTCGCGCGCACCGCGCCGGGCAGACTCAGCTCCTCGTGCGTAGCGCCGACGCGGCAGAGCCTCGCGAGCGCCTCTATGTTGTCGCTGCCGGGGTCTGCGGATATTCCGCGGCGGGCGCAGTAGTCCCGATAGAACGAGAGCAACCTGCGGCGCAGCAGCGGTGCGGGCAGCCGGTCGGGAACAGTGATGCTGTCGGTGCTGCGGATGTGTGCGGCTGCCGCTGTATTTTCGATACTATCGGCAGGGTCGGTACTCTTTATCGAATCGTAGGTATTCCGTATCGAATCGCCGGTAGTATGCCGAGGGCGGTCGGTTTCCGGGTACTCGGCAGAGCCTATGCCGGCTTGTGCCGCGCCGCTTGTGTCTGTTGCGCTTTTGCCCGTACCGTATTCGCCGTCGGTGCCCGTTCGGTATTCCCCGAGCAGCTCGGTCAGTCTTTTCAGCCCGTCCTCGGGGAGGGAGGCAAGCGCCGAGAGCAGCGTCTCATCCTCGCGCAGCAGCCGTGCGGTACGGTATGCAGCCTCGGGCGCGTGCGGCGACAGCTCGCAGAGCGCAGGCACGCAGCGGGAGCGGATAACATTCCGTGCGCAGCACGGCTCGAGATTTGTACTGTCGGTAACATATTCTATGCCGTTTTCGGCGATATAGCGCTCTATCTCGGAGCGCGGGACGGACAGCAGCGGGCGCAGCACCGGTATGCCGCCGGAGATACGGGAGACGCTGTACTCGGGTATGCCGCCGAGCCCCGCAAGCGCGCTGCCGCGCGAGAGTCGAAAGAGCAGTGTTTCGAGCTCGTCATTTGCGTGATGGGCGGTGACGATGCAGCTGCAGCCGTATTCCTCAGCCGCCTCGCGCAGATATGCATACCGCAGCTCGCGCGCCGCCTCCTCAAGTCCGAGTCTGTGCGCTCGGGCATAGGCGGGTACGTCGGCGCGGCAGACCTTGAGAGCAATGCCGTGCTCTCGGCAGAAGCGTCTGCAGTGCCGCTCGTCTCTGTCTGCCTCCTCACCGCGGATGCAGTGGTTGAGGTGCATGGCGACGGGGGTTATCCCGTACTCCTCGCGGCAGACATGCAGCGCATGCAGCAGCGCGGAGGAATCGCCTCCGCCGCTGTAACCCACGAGCAGGGTCTTGCCGCGCAGTCCGCAGCGGTCAACGGCGCGTCGCACCGCCTCGGTCAGTGGGGCGGCTTTTGATGCGCCGCGGCGTGTGTCGGGCTTGCTGTTTGCATTATCGGGCGCAGCGCCGCATGCCGCACATTCGCCGTGCACCGTGCGCTCCGCTTCGGGAAAGCTATTCGCCCGAGCGGTCATGTCGAGGGCTCCTCGACATCGGAGATCGACGTAAATTTAGTATACTGTCCGAACCAGCCGAGCTCGACCGTTCCCGTCGAACCGTGTCGGTTCTTTGCAATGATAACATTAGCCACATTCAGCTTCGGCTCGACCGCGCCGCCCTTGGATTCCTTACCGTTCTCGTAGTATTCGGGGCGGTAGAGGAACATTACGATATCCGCGTCCTGCTCTATCGCACCGGAGTCGCGGAGGTCGGACAGCATAGGTATCTTCTCGGTTCTCGACTCGGTCGCACGCGAGAGCTGGGCGCAGCAGATGACCGGGACATGCAGCTCCTTTGCGAGCAGCTTCATGTTGCGTGAGATATCCGAGACCTCCTGAACGCGGTTGTCTATCTTTCGGTCGGAGTTCATAAGCTGGAGGTAGTCGACCACGACGAGACCGAGGTTTTTCTGCTTCAGTCTGCGGAGCTTTGCCCGCATACCGGTAACGGTGATGCCGGGGGTGTCGTCGATGTAGATATTGCATTCGGAGAGGGCTGAGGCGGCGTGTGCGATGCGCGTCCAGTCCTCGCCGGAGAGCTGACCGCTTCGCATTGCACCCGATTCTATGAGCCCCTCGCTTGACAGCATACGCTGTACGAGCTGCTCGCAGGACATCTCGAGCGAGAATACCGCCACGGCTTTGCCGGTCTTTTTTGCCGCGTTGGAGGCTATGTTAAGACAGAACGATGTTTTACCCATACCGGGGCGCGCGCCGACGAGCACGAGGTCGGAGTCGCCGAGACCGATGAGCACCTTGTCGAGGTCTCCGAAGCCGGTCGGCGTGCCCTTCGTGCTTTCCGGGTCTTCGCTCAGCGCGCGCAGCCCGTCGTAGACCGAGACGAGAACGTCGCGGATGTGAACGAAATCCTTGTTGCCCGTGCCCTGAACTATCGAGAATATCTTTTGCTCCGACTGCTCGAGGATGTTGCTCACATCGTCCTGTGCGGTGTATGCCGTCTCGGTTATCTCGTTGCAGGCGGTGATGAGCTGGCGAAGCCTGCTCTTGTCGCGGACGATAGTTGCATAGTCCTTTATGTTAGCCGAGGAGGGGACTATCTCAGCGAGTACGCGGATGTATGTACGTCCCTGCTCGTTCGAGGAGTAGACCCCGCGACGGACGAGCATATCTATCAGGGTAACTACGTCTATGGTCTTGTCCTGCAGGTACAGCTCCTTCAGTGCGAGCCATATCTCGCGGTGATCCTCGGTGGAGAAATCCTCCGCTGTCAGCTTGTCCGCGACGAGATTCAGACTGTCCGGGTCGATAAGCACCGAGCCGATGACCGACTGCTCCGCCTCTATCGAGACGGGCAGCTCTCGTCTGATGTCACTTAGTTCCATAAAAATACTACCTCTTCCTTGTTGTTTGCGTGCCGGATATCACATCGGCACCCTTCGGCTGTGCCGATGGGGTATTATGCCACTTACTTTTCGGTGACTACTACGTTTATCTTGCCGACAATGCCGGTGTACAGCTTTACATCAAAGGTGTAGGAGCCGTATGCCTTGATCCCGTCCATATCTATCTTGCGGCGGTCGATAACGATGCCGGTCTGTGCCCGGAGCGCCTCGGAAACGTCCTTGCTCGTAACAGAGCCGTACAGTCTGCCGTCCGCGCCGCCGGACGCCTCGATCTTTACGAGTACCGACTGGAGTTTTTCGCTCGTAGCCTTAGCCTCCGCAGTCTCCACCTCGATGCGGTGGCGCTCCGCGCTTTCTTTGTTTTTAAGGTCGTTGAGCGCCGCGCCGGTAGCCTCGACCGCGAGTCCGCGCGGGAGCAGATAGTTTCTTGCATAGCCGTCGGAGACGTTTATCAGCTGTCCCTTTTTGCCCTGAGCTTTAACGTCTTGAGTGAGAATTACTTTCATTTCTATACCTCTCTTTTTGTGATATATCTGAATATAACTGATTTCCGATTTGTGCGCAGCGCCGTTCTGCGGCGCTGCTGTAATTATTCTGCGACAGAGAAAATCGTTTGGAGTGTTCGATTTCGTCGCGCAAGGCGTACAATTGTACGTCGCGCGGCGAAATCGGGCGCAGAAAAAGCGAAAACATAAAACTTCATGCAGGAATCCCTGCGGATTCTTGACACATCGAAACGGGGAGAGATAAAAAAGATGCAGAAGCGTTGAAACACGACTCGTCGCCGTACTTACGTACGGCAGAGACGGGTTTCGACGGTAGAAAAAGCGGATTATCATTCCCTTGAAGAAATCCGATAGGATTTCATCAACTTTTATGGTGTTTGTGCTGAACAAAAGTCCAAATCACATTTTATCCGCTTTTTCGGTCTGCGCTTTTTTAGCCTCCTCGAGAGCTTTTTCGGTCCGGACGATTTTATCGCCGCAGAATCATCGCCGCAGAGCTACTCTTCGTCAAGATAGCTGTCGATCGCATCAAGCAGCATCTGCTTTGCTTCTGCGACAGTTACTCCCGTCATCTGCGTAGCAGCAACGTCGAAGCGTCCGCCGCCGCCTATCTTTTCGGCTATGAGCTGAACATTTATCTCTCCTGCCGATCTGGCGCTGATGTGAACATAGCCGTCGAGCGGGCAGATAACAAAGGAAGCCTCTACACCGTCGACCGACAGCAGCTTGTCCGCCGCCTTAGCCGCCGATACGCGGTCGAGTGCAGTCAGCTCGCCGCCTCCGCTTGCGACAGACACGGCTATCGCGGTGCGGTAGAGCATAACGTCGCTCTCAAATCTCGCCTCGCTCATAAAGTCGCGCAGGTCGGTCTTGAACAGCTCCTCGGTATCCGCCGGGTCGGCGCCCTCGCCGCGCAGATACAGCGCCGCGCTGAAGGTTCGGGTGTGTGTATTGCGTGTGAATCGGCGGGTATCGAGCAGGATACCGGCAAATATCATATCCGCCTCTTCCTTAGGCAGGCTGCCGGTAGGTATCGACTGCTCGAGTATCTCGGTGACCAGCTCGCAGGCGCTCGATGCCGACGGCTCGATGTAGGTGATTATCGGGTTTATCGGATATTCAGCCGTCTTTCTGTGGTGGTCGATTATGACGGTGGAGAGAACATTGTCCGCGATCTCGGGCGACTCGAACTTTTCGCGATTGTTGACGTCGCAGATAACGAGCAGCGTCTCGCTCGTGATGGTGTCCTGCGCGTCGGATGCGCCGATAAATACCGAGGACAGATCGGGTGTCGCCTTCAGCATAGCCAGCGCGCGGGCAAGATTCGGGTCGCGGTCGTTTACGATGATATTGACGCGAACGCCGCAGAAAATTGCGAGCCGCGCAATGCCGACACAAGCGCCGAGCGAGTCGAAATCCGCTCCCGCATGTCCCATGACGAGCACATTCGACGACTTTGAGATAGCGACGGCGAGCGCGTTTGCAATGACCCTCGCTCTGACCTTGGTGCGCTTGGATACGCCCTTGCTCTTTCCGCCGTAGAATTCGAGCGCGCCTCCGCGCCGAATGACGGCTTGGTCTCCTCCGCGCTGCAGCGCCATGTCGAGAGCAGCCTTTGCCGCGCGCTCCTTGTCTGCAAGATTGCCGAAGCCGCCTGACAGTCCCATGGAGATAGTAACCGGCATACTGCCGTCTCCGACCCGCACCTCGCGCACGCGGTCGAGGATATCGAAGCGCCGCTCGGCAAACTCCTCGAGATGCCGTGCCTCGAATATGAACATGTACCGCTCCTTTTCATACTCGCGAAAGATGCCGCCGACCGACTCCGCCCAGCTCTTGAGCACCGTCTCGACCTCGCCCGCGATCGTTCGGTACTGCTCCTGAACGTACTGCATCAGCTCCTCGAGATTGTCTATCATGATGTAGCAGACCACGGGACTTTCGTTCTGTATCTGCATGTAGAGGGAGCTGACCTCGGTGCGGTCATTGAAGAATGCCATTATGCAGCGGCGCGAGTCGAGAGTCAGGCGGTAGCCCTTTACCCCCCATTGCCTGCCGAAGCGGTGGTAGTCGTAGCCCTCCTCGGAGTCGGGCGAGAGCACATCCTCGGCGGTAAAGCCGCATATCTCCGCGACCGACGCGCCGACCGCCTCCTCGCCCTCTACACAGACTGAGGCAAAGCTGTTGTTTATCCATCTGATTATGCCGCCCTCGTCGAAGATGACGATGGGTCTGCGGTGGTTCAGCAGCGCGTCGAGCACGGCGGTGTCCGTCGCTTTGTCGCTGCGGTCGAGTATAAAGCTGCGGTGCGCCTTGAGGGCGCTCGTCAGCACCGTCAGCGCGGCGCAGGCGGGGATGTAGAGCAGGGCGACGGTGACCGAGGTCGCCGTGCGTGCCGCCGGGTCGGGGATCTTTGTACAGATGAGCGCGGTAACCCCGAGAAAGAAGAGCGCGAGCAGGGCGCTGGGAAGAATGGTTATCGCGCGCTGCTTGATGAGCCGCTTTCTTCTGCCGCTCAGTATTCGCTGTCCTCTCGCGCGGCGCGAGCCGCTTACGTTGTTGTTTTTCAATCGCTTGTCCTCCGTTTTCGGGGCGCGCCGCGATGCTCCGGAATAAAGAGCACCGGGCAGAGCCGACAGTCTTGTCTTCCCCTGCATAGCTTTTAAAGCGTTAAAATGGGATGTAAAGCCGAGTGATCATACAGCCGTGTGTATGTCTGTCCCGCGGCAGCGCCGCAGGGGTGTTCTGCAATGTGACGGCAGACGGTATCGGATGAGTCTGCGCGGCTTTCCGATGGATTTCGGAATGCCCTTTTGCCTGACGCAGCGGGAATTTCCGTTCGCGTGTCCTGCCTTGCATATCCAACCCGGATGCTGTTTTTCGACAGCTCGGGAAATTTATCTGCCTATGCGGTCATTCTTCCTTGCGGCGAGCAGCCGCAGCCGCACGAAAGGTGTGTATCACGCCGATAAGCACGAACAGTATCGCGGCAATGCCGACGCTCGATATCAGCGCTCCGATACATAGCATAACGATGATGGCAAACATCGCCCCGCCGCCGGTACGGCGCTTTGCGCCGGAGAGCAGCGTTCCGAGCCCCACCGCAAAAAAGCCGGGAGCGAGAACCGCAGCCATATTCTCCGCCGAAACGGCTATCAGGCTGTTGTCGGACGACGCGCCGAATATCGCCGAGACGAGGTAGGAGAGGGTGAATATCACCGCCGCCGTAAGGCTCATGGTCACCTTGCCGCGCTTGTCGAGCTGCGGGGGTGCAAGGAAACGGATGCAGCCGCCGAAAATGCCGTGCGCGAGCCATCCTATGAACAGCGCCGTCACTATGACTATCGACGGCAGCACGCGGAGCATCGAGGCCTTCATCTGCCGAAATGCCGCGGTAAGCTCGCCGACCGATACGCCGTATATCTGCCCGCCGCTCTTTTCCATTGCTTCGGCGCTGCTCAGCAGACTGTCGCGCATTACGGAAAAGGGAGCCTTGATCTCATTCCATATAGCCGTCCACGACAGCTCTCCGCCGAGGTACGCATCCGCCGCGAATTGCAGCAGACCGAGCAGTATAAGAGCCGCTGCGGAGGCGATGAGCGAGACGTTCTTGGTCATCCTGCCCTCCGCGCTGAGGCAGATGAGGAGTGCGAGCAGTGCCGCCGCCGCGCTCCACGCCGGAACGAACGGCGCATAGATCACCGCGGAAGCGATCGAGCCGAGCAGCGGTGCGAGCGCAAGAACACGTATGCCGGAGATGAACGCCGCGACCGCGCCGAATCCCGCCGAGAGCGAGAGCCACAGCCAGCCGTCGAAAACATCGTGCGCAATGAGAGCTGCGCCCGCCGACAGCAGTACGGCGAGAATGACGGTAAAGGTCGGTATCTGCCGCCCGCTGCTCTTTATCCCGTTTTCCATGTAGATACCTCCCGTGCTTTTCGCTTGACCTTGTGATCTCGCGCCTAAGTATAATACTCCATATTACGATTATCCTTAATTATATCATATAATATGCATTTTGTAAACAATGCTTTTTGTAAATAACTCGGATACGCGGGGAACGAGCGGGGGACGAGAGGAACGCGGCCTTTTGAAAAAGGCCTGGCGAAAACTTTATAATAGGGAGTCTTTCACGGGCACACTGACTAAAGCAGTCACTAATAAAAAGTTTCGCCCGCCTTTTCAATGGGCGGCGCATAAAGGCGGAGCCTTTATGCATGAGTTTGGAGCTTACGCTCCAAACATCACGGGGTCGGGGCAATGCCCCGAAAATCGGTGTTTCTTTTTGTTAACTTTTTGAACAATGCTTGCATTGTTCGCTGCGCAGCTTTCTCGCACAAAGAAAAAGTGGCTAAAGGTTTGATTTACTTGAATTCGTAGTGACGACAGCGTTTCTTTTGGAGCTTTGGAACAACGCCCCGCGTTGTTCGCTGCGCACTGTATGGTCAAAGAAAAGCGGCTGAGGCTCTGATTCACCCGAATTCGTAGTGGTAACGCGCGATGACGAAACAAAGAATTTGCAGTAAATCAGGTTAACATTGCACACTGAAAGTTTGCGCGTGTATGCCTCCCCTGTGCAAGGGGGTAGGTGCTCATTGAGCCGCATAGCGGCTCAATCGACGGAGGGGCTGTTGGAGTCTTAAAAATCTGCAGCCAAATTATGATTTCGTGACGTTTTTTATGCTATATTTAAAAATGCAAAAATCATTATGTTTGATATAGCATAAAAAACGTCACGAACCAAGTTTGATTAAGAATTTCTTAGTTCCCAACAGCCCCTCCGCTTCGCTGCGCTCAGCACCTCCCCTTGCACAGGGGAGGCATACACGTGCGACTTTTCAGTATGCATTATCAACTTAATTTTAGGCAGATCAAAGACCAGCAAAATTTGGGTCGGTCTATAACCTCATGCACGAGTGCATTTTTGCGGTCTTGCGGAGCAAGATTGCCGTTTGTAACGGCAAAGAAAAATTTCATGTTGAATCGCTATGCGATTCAACGTCGCATCACTCGCTCAAAGAAAAGCGGCTGAGGCTCTGATTCACCCGAATTCGTGCGATTCGCACAAAGAAAATCCACCAAAGAGCCGATTTTCTTAAATTCGGATTTTCACCGCTTTTCACGCGGCTTGACGAGCTGTGCATTCCCGCGTTTGCGTTATGTAAAAATGTTTATAAAAGCGGCGCAAATTCGCAATATTTGCCGTGAAATCTATCCTCCGTATTTCTTGACAAACAGTATTTTTTATGCTAAAATGAGCAAAGGAAATCTGCTGACGCTTTTCCACGGAGGAAATGAAATGAAAAGAACAAAGAGACTTTCCGCGATCATCCTCGCGGTTGCTATGATATTCGCGTCCGTCGCGCTCGCTTCATGCGTGTCCGAGACGGATATAAAAACACAGATATCTCAGACCTATTCCGAGTTCGGCAATGCCTTTTATAACGCGGTCAAGTGCTGCGCGTTCAACGACGTTTACAATCCCGCAGACTTCAAGGAGTGGTCGACCCTGCTCAAGGCGGCAAGATCGGTCAGCAAAAAAACCAAAGATTATCCTCAGAGCGACCTCGAGTCGTATCTCGAGCAGTGGAGAGCTGCTATCGACGAGCTGAATGCACTTGCCGACAAGTACCCGCTTCCGAGCGGCATAACCGAAGAGACTGTCGAGACCGCAGCCGAGTAATAAGCTGCCGAGCCGACAGCATCGGCGCGCCCGCGTATGCTTTATCGGCATGACGCGCTGCGTTTGCATGCCTCTTTCCACCGTACGGTATGCGTATTTAGATGCTCTGTCCCTTATCCCGTCACCGCATCGGCGGAGGGGGGAGAATATCCGAATGCGGACGGGGTCTCCGAGACGGTCGCATAAGCGATGAGCGCCGACGAACTCAGGCGGCTCCGACACGATTCCGCGGTATATGCGAGGGCAGGGCGAGGCTGCGCAGGGAATATGAATTTAATAAGGCTCCGGCAGGGTGCTTCATTATCGAAGAACCCTGCCGGAGCTGTTTTTTCGGCGCTCGCCCCTGCCGAAAATCGTTTTGAGTCTATTATCCGGCAGATAAATCAAGCCGCATCAAAAGTCGGGCAGGAAAGCCCGTGCTATGTGAACGTCCCGAGCCGTTTCGGACTCGTGCCCCCTTAGCCGTACCGGGCTTTTGCGGCTCACCGCCGCCCGCCTGAGCTGCCGTACCGCACCCCGAACGCACGACACCCGAGGCTATCTCCGCGCCGGAGCGGCTGCGCCGGCTACGACCTTGCCGTTAAACGTCCTCTTTTTTTCAGACACCGCAGCCGCAGCCGCAACCGCAGCCGGTGTTTGTGCCGGTGCTGCTGTTGCAAGCGAGCAGGAGCACAAGAATTATAAGGATGATGATCCACAGTGTATCGTCACTGAAAAGATTGCAAAGACAGTTCATTTCTGACCTCCGTCATATTCCGTTTTATTGTACGGCGCATGCGCCGAGGCGGTGAGCTCAGCCGCCTATAACATATTATGCATGCGGCGGGGGAGTGTTCCATGTGTGCGGAGGTTTTGCCGCCGCGCCCAAGCGCCCGTCGAACAGACGGCTCCGTAACGATGGAATTGATGTGCGGTCCTGCGTCTGTGATTCTTAAATTAGGACACCTCAAAAAACCTGACCTGAGATATTTGCCTATTCTCACAAATAAAAAGGGAGCTGTTAAAAACGCGGTTTTTAACAGCTCCCTTTGATTCGGTGGGGATAGGTAAAAAGTGTTCGGAGCGAGTGGCGTTGCCCCGTCAGGCGTACGAGCATACGTCGAGGGGCAAAGCGCTCGCAAAATAAGCGGATAATAATTCCGTCGGGGGGATCCGATAGAATTTCATCAGCCTTCCCTGTGTTTGTGCCGAACAAAATTCACACTTATATCTGCTTTTTTGTTCCGGACTTTTTTTACAGCCCCAACTGCCTCTGCATCATGCAGCTCTGCGCGGCAGGGTGCGCTGCGGCACAATGCGGCGGGAAAATTAACAGTCTATCTCATACATTGCGGTTGTTTCCGCATAGCAGATATCCTCGATATTATCATAATAGTCATTGCTGTCGGTCGACTCATATCCGCCCGACTTATCCTGTGCTATATACTCCCGAAGCTCATCCGCGACCTCGCTGTCGATCGGATATTGCATACCCTCAGAATAATAAACATAATAGCTGCCGTCTGAATAGCCGACTACCGTAAGCTTAGGATTCTGACCCGCGCAGAATGTGCCGCTCTTATCACAGGGATAGATGCCGATGGTTTCGACCGGCTCCGGCATACGGTCCCTAACCGGCTCGCCGGCAAGGGCGGTGTTGACAGCATCGCTGAGTTTTTTGCTCATTACGAGAAATGACTGGTGATATGTGACACCGCTGTCCGAAATGTTTTTGACAAACATATACGTTCCGTAATAGTCAAAATCCGTTTCGTTAAGCAGAGTCTTATAATCATCGTACTTATCCTCACGGATAAAGATGCGGTAATCGACCAACAGAATTGTTCTGTCGTCGTTGATTTCCGCGATGGTGGTGTAGTAGCTTCTCGCAAGAAGCGTCGGAACATCCGGCTTTGTTATAAACACTCTGCACGTCGATTCAAAATCGGTGGGTCTTGCCGTAAATTGCGATATCAAAGCCTTGTATACAACGCCGTCTATGGTGTAGGTCTCGCCGCCGTCCTCCGATACCGCCTGATGCGCACGCGCATCGTCGACAGCGGCGCAGGAGGAGAACAGAGCCGCAGAGCATGCCGCTGCCGCAAGGAGTATAAGCGCACGAAGCAATTTCTTTTTCATTTTCTGTTTCCTCCTTACTCGAGATTGAGCTTCTTTTTCATAATGTGCTGCGTTATCAGATAGTATATTGTGCCGAGTATAAGATTAAATACTATCAGTCCCGCCGCAACAAGATGATCGGTTGCCGGAGAATTATTCGCTATCCATGAAAGCAGCTTATATATTCCGAGCTGTCTTCCGTATGTCGTAAGAACGATGATAGCGATAGTGCCGAGTATCTGGCAGGCAAAATAGTACCCGAAGAATACTCCGAAAGCGAGCAGCACGCGGTTTTTCTTCGCGAGCTGACCGACGGCAATGCAGGTGTAAAAGAGCAGCATCGACACCGCAGATACAACAACGAGCATAATAACTGCCTCGACAATATAGGCAATAAAATGTCCGCCGATGTTATCAAGCGCACGGTTGCAGAGATAGCAAATTGCTTTCCAGAGTTCTACAAATGCATCGCCTGCGGTTACTATCGAGCATGCGAGCAGAATAGCGACAGCGGACACAAGGACGCAGATAATAGCCGAGAGCAGCTTTGCCCATATGTGCTGATGCACGGTCACGGGCAGAGTAAAGCTGAGATAGCCCTCGCCGGTGAACATATTCTTATAGAATCGCGCGATGCAGAGTGCAACGGTCGCGACAAGGGTAACGATGCAGGCTATTATGAATATGGCGGTAGAGGATGAAAAAAAGGTCCAATATGCATCGCCGTCATTCTCAAAGAGCTGAACAAATCTATGCAGCAGCGCTATTCCGAGCAGGATCAGCTGAAACGGAAGCAGCGAGCGCATATAAGAAGCCAGCTCGTATTTCATCAGCTTCTTTACCATTTGAATACCTCCCTGAACAGCTCATCGGCGCTCTTTCCGCTCTCCTCACGGATGGCATCGACGCTCTTGTGCAGTACGATGTTTCCGTTATTGATGAAAATCACCTCGTCGAGCACCTGCTCGATATCCGAGATGAGGTGTGTCGATATGATGACCGACGCCTCGGGGTTGTAGTTGCCGATGATGGTTGAAATGATGTAGTCGCGTGTCGCCGGGTCGACGCCCGCTATCGGTTCGTCGAGAACATAGAGCTTTGCGCTGCGGCTCATTACGAGGATGAGCGATACCTTCTCCTTGTTACCCTTGGAGAGTGTTTTCAGCCGCACGCCGGTCGTTATGCCGAGCCGAGTGAGCATCTCTATCGCCGTGTCGCGGCGAAAATCCTCGTAAAAATCGCAGAACATGTCAACGAGCTGTCCCACCGTCATCCACGAGTTGAGGTAGTTGCTGTCGGGCAGGTATGCCACGACCTTTTTCGTCTCGACTCCGGGAGCGCCCCCGCAGACCGTAAGGCTGCCGGAGGTCGGGGTGAGCAGTCCGTTTATCAGCTTTATGAGAGTCGTCTTTCCCGAGCCGTTCGGTCCGAGCAGTCCGATTATCCTGCCGCCCTCTATCGAGAGATCAATATTATTCAGTGCGATAAGAGGACCGTATTTCTTGGTGATGCCGTCACATCTGAGCAGTTCCGCCATCTGTATTCCACCTTTCCGTATATTGCTTTGTCTCTGCCTCGGTCATGCCGAGGTTCTCCATGTCGGAAAAATATTGACGCGTTTTGTCCGCGCACGAGCGCTCGACCGCAGCCTCAGCCGCCTCGAGGTTGTCGCCGACATACCAGCCGGAGCCGACCACCGCATAGATTAACCCGTCGCGGCTCAGCTGCTCAAACGCCTTCTGCACCGTTCCCGGATTTACGCCCGCCTCGACCGCGAGCGCACGCACCGACGGCAGCTGCTCGCCTGCGGCAAACTCTCCGAGCGCTATGTGCGTGCTCAGCTGCTCGCATAGCTGCGGGCAGATAGGACGGCTTTTAATCAGTTTCCATTCCATAGTGCCGATTCCTTTCGTTATACTTGCAGTGATACCTGCCGGGGCTGCTGTATATCGGATCGCTCCGATGCCCGCGTACCCGGCTGTGCGGCGGCCCGACTGTCCGGCTGCACCGTATCACTGTACTAATACAATAATACAGTATAAAATGAGTTTTGACAAGGGTTTTATAAAAAAAACTACTGCGAATTTAAATCATTTTTTGTTCGGACTTCTTCACAACGAATATGGCAGATGCCTAAAAAGCCCGAATCAGAAAAAAGAAATTCACTTTTTCTGCGGGCAATGCACCGAACCTTTTTACCTATTCAGGGCGAAAAAAGCGGAGCTGTTAAAAAAGCGAGTTTTTTAACAGCTCCGAAATTCCGGCTTATGACAGCACCGGGACGGTATTTTATATCTGATGAGGAGAAATGCTCTCGGTTACATGGGTCTGTTCGGCGTATCGGTCTCGGGCTTAGGATATGCCGGGTGCAGCTCAACATTAAGCCCGGAGATAAACTTCATCAGTCTTACAAGGTCTGCTACGCTGACCATTCCGTCGCCGTTTACGTCGGGCACATGTGCGATGACATCGTTGCCGGCGATATACTTCATCAGCCGAACAAGATCTGCGGTGTTAACGCTTCCGTCGCCGTTGATATCGCCCGCAAGCTCACCGCCGGGATGCAGTCTGACTATTCCGTCGCCGAAGCATTGCGCGCCGCCGAGGGATGCTGCGAAATAGCCGTAGGTGCATTCCTCGCCGTTTAGGATCAGCGTAAGGTCATTGCCGAACTCGTAGCCGTCCTTTGCCTTTATCCATATCGAATATGAATATTCTGCGCCCTTTTCAAACTCCGTAATGATCGGTGTGGACTCGGAATCCGCCGAAGACCACCAGGCGACCTCCTCCATGGTACCCCTGTCGCTTTCTTCGAGCTTTGCCCAGCACTCCCACAGTATCTCGTACTTGTCCGCGTCCGCTTCGGGAACGGCTGCCGACGGCACTGGCGCTTCGCCGGGCTCGTAGCTGACCTTAAGCTTCTCCAGCCGAACGGTGTCTATCACGTTCTGCGAGGTGGGTCTTATCGTTTTCAGCGCTGGGGCAAAAAGGGTGGAATCGTATACCGATACAAAATCAACAGCCTTACCGTTCAGACTGAGAGTACAGTCGTCCGAAAAACAGTAGCCGCTGATTGTGCGCAGATAGAGGCTGTACATGTAGGTCTTGCCTTTCTCAAACGTCGTCAGCCGCTTATCCTCCGGAACTTTGGCGTTTTCCTCTTCATCGGAATGCCAAAAGCGTACGGGGATCATTTCGCCGTTGCCGTCCGATTCGAGCTGTTCCCAGTATTCGTCTATCTTATAGAAGGCAGATTCACCCTCCGGCAGCTCGGCGACCGCACTTGCCGCGGGCGCGTCTCCTGCCTTGTAGGAGAGGATCGCATTGATGATGGAGATGCTATCTATCTGGACTACCGACATGTCGACAGCGGTCAGCTGTGCTCTGCCGTCGCCGTTCAGCCATAGCGCACCGTGGTATTCCCGACCGTTATACGTGAAATTTATCTCGTCGGGATTAACAAAGGTGTACCCGTCCTCCGCCTGCAGCGAAAGGTCGTAGCTGTACTGCTTTCCCTTTTCAAAGGTCGAAATTCTCGTATCATCCACCGCATAAAGGCTCTCATCCGAGTACCATACCGCAGCCGGATCCTCGGTATCCTGACCCGGCTCGCTCCAGCGCTCGAACAAAACGGAGTAGTGCGCGCCGTCCGGGACCGATGCGATCATGACAGGCGCACTGCCGTATTTGAAGCCGGAGGCATCGAGCTCGACCGAGACCTCGCGGATAAGGCCGCCCCCCTCCCCGGAGGAACCCTCTTCCGCATATGCCGACACCGTAAGCATCGGCAGCGCCGTGAATGCCGCGAGCGCGGCTGTCAGCAGCCTTGACATAATAGATTTTTTTGACATAAGTTAGCTCCTTTCTGCAGCTATTCCCGTTGTGACCTTATTATAACATGCTGCGGAGAGGGAAAAAGCAGTATTTCCGAGTTGGCATATGCCAACTCGGAAATATCATAGATTTATAGCGCACGGCTGCTGAAATTGACATCGGCTGAGGTCTGACCGATGCTGCCGTCATAGCTCGGCATGCGACAGCAGCACGTCGAGTCGTTCGCCGTCGCGCAGTATGTCGATTATCCCGTAGCTCGGTCTGCCCTCGCGGGGGCGGGAGATGCTGCCGGGATTGAAAAGCCACAGAGGGCGCTCGCCGTCACGCTCCGGCGGCAGATATCGATCGAGTCGGAGGTGCGTGTGACCGAAGAGCGCAATATCCGCCCCGCGCTCGCGTGCCGCCGCCGCGAGAGCGGAGAGCGAGCCCTTGACCCCGTAGCGGTGTCCGTGGCAGATGAATATCCGCGCCGCGCCGAGATCGAGCGTGAGTGATTCCGGCATTCCGCCGACGAACATATCGCAGTTGCCGGGCACGACTTGATATGCCTTGCCGCAGTCCTCGAGCAGCGGGACAGCCTCGCGGCAGCCGTCGCCGAGAAAGATAAAGCAGTCGGTGTCGCGGCGGTGCAGCTCTATCGCCTCGCGCAGCGCGCCGGAGCTTCCGTGCGAGTCGGAGAATACGGTGAGACGGTATTTTTCTTTCATATATGACCTCTTTCTTTCATATGCATGGATTGTGTTGTTGAGTCGCTGTGCGATTCAACATGAGGTTTTTCTTTGCCGTCATGGGCGGCGATCTTGCTGTGCAAGAGCGCAATATTATACTTGTGCATGAGGTTATAGACCGACCCAAATTTTGCTATACTTTGATCTGCCTAAAATTAATTTGATAATACATACTGAAAAGCCGCGCGTGAAAGCCTCCCCTGTGTAAGGGGAGGTGCTGAGCGCAGCGAAGCGGAGGGGATGTTGGAAACTAAGAAATCCTTAATCAACCTTGGCTCGTGACGTTTTTTATGCTATATAAAAAACGGAATAATTATTATATTTGATATAGCATAAAAAACGTCACGAACTCGTAATTTGGCAGCAGACTTTTTAGTCTCCAACAGCCCCTCCGTCACGGCAAGCCGTGCCACCTCCCCCTACACGGGGGAGGCAAACACGTCCGCTGCTTTGGAAACATTATCAGCCCTATTTACGTCTGAATTTTCAGTGAATTGTTACGTTACTACGAATTTAAGTGAATCAGAGCCTTAGCCGCTTTTCTTTGACCATAAAGTGCGCAGCGAACAACGCGGGGCGTTGTTCCAAAGCTCCAAAAGAAGCGCCGATTTTCGAGGCGTTGCCCCGAACCCCGTGATGTTTGGAGCGTAAGCTCCAAACTCATGCATAAAGGCTCCGCCTTTATGCGCCACCCATTTAAAAAAGGTGGACGAAAACTTTAATCTACTTGCTGCCTTAGTCAGTGCGTGACTGGTGAAACCTCAACTCCGCAATCGTCTCGCTGCTTTGCCCGAGAAAGACTCCCTTTTATAAAGTTTTCGCCAGGCCTTTTTCAAAAGGCCGCGTACCCCTTAGCCGCGTTCCTCTCCCCGCGTACCCCCACGTACCCCCGCATCTCCCGCGTCATCGTGCACCGTTTGCATCGGTACTGCATAGAATATTAAGGCAAGAAAAAGCAATACCGCAAAGGGGGAAACCAAGATGGGATACAGCATCGACCGCGAGACGGCGGAGCGGCTTCGCTCGGTCGACGAGCAGACACTCGCCGAGATAATCGGACGAATAGCTCCGGCGCAGGCAAAGGCGCTGAGCGGCAAGACCGGAATGATAAAGAAGAAGCTCGGCTCGCTGTCAGCGGAGGAGATCTCACGCATCGTGTCGGGCGTAAAGCCAGAGCTGATTGAGCAGGTCAAGCAGCTGCTCGAGGGAGGTGGCGGCAGTGGCAGGTGAAGCGCCCGATTACGGCAGCATGATAGGCGACATACTCGGAAATCCCGAGGCGATGGAGGGAGTCATGCAGGTAGCAAAGGCTATGGGACTCGGCTCGGCATTCGGGGCGAGCGGCGAGACCGGCTCAAACGACTCGAACGATCGGAATGCCCCGAGTGTATCGAGCGGCTCGGACAGCGCCGTAACCGGTTCGAGCCTTGCCTCGAACGGTGCGATAAATGCGTCCGACGCACGGGGCGCGAGCACCGATAACATACCCGGGATCGGCGGTCTGCCCGCCGTGCTTGCGTCGGCAGGCGGGATCGCGAGGGCAGGAGGTAATTCGTCGGGCGGCATTCCTGCCGGCGGGCTGTCGGCGCTTCTCGGCGACAAGCAGAGCAGCGCGGACCGAGAGCGGCTGCTTATCGCGCTGCGCCCGTATCTGAGCGACAGCCGCAGCTCCATGCTCGACACCGTTCTGCGGCTGATGCGGCTCGCGAGGCTCGGCGACATAGGAAAACTGATAGGAAAGCTGTAATGGAGGTGGCGGCGTGTACAGCAGAAACACGGCAAACGGGCGCGGCAGAGGAATAATCCCGCCCTACAACTACGGCGGCACCGTCTACTCACGCGCCCTGCGGGATGCGCAGGATAGCTCGAGGCCTCAGGGCATGGTGCGGGACGAGGAGGCTCGGCGCGCAGGCTCCGGCGCGGGAACAGATGTCGGCTCTGCACAGCAGAGCATAGGCGGGGTGCGCACCGTGAGAGCCGATTCGGCGCATCCGGTCGGAACAAACGGAATGAATTCGGTGGGACGGGGCATTCCGGACGGCGCTGCCGTCGGTGTCGCGGCGGGGCGGTCTGCAATGCAGGGTATGCGCCGCGGCGTACAGCCGGAACGGCAGATGGGCGCACAGCCTGCGGGAGGCTATGCGGGTACGGCTCAGCCGAATATGCGTGCTGCGGGAGCGCAGCCGAGGGATATTCGTCCTGTCGGCACTGCCTCCGGAAGAACCGTAATGCACGTCGGCGGCAGACCCGAAGGCGACTATCCTCCGCGCAGCTACCCCGATGTGCTCGGGCGCGGCGGCAGACCGACCGGAGGCGAAGCTCCTCGTCCGGTACGGCACGGCGATCCGTCCGCACAGCAGTCGCTGCCCGACCTCGGCGCTCTGCTCGGAGCGTTGCCGCCGAGCGACGATATTCTGCTGATATTCCTGCTCGTCACACTCATGTCGGCGCGCAGCGAGGGCAGGCGCGGGGACGATCTGCTGATAGCCATTATCGCGCTGCTGCTCCTCGGAGGGAGATGATCCCGGAGGCGGCGGGCGGTAATTGAGATGCGGCGGTTACATCGACGGCTGAAATATCGTTATTGCTCCGATGAACGGCATAGACGGTGCTGTCTTCTTGCAGCAGGTCGACAAAAGCGGTTGATTTTGCATCGGAATACTCCCGGAACGGTTGAATTTTCAGGTAAAATGTGTTACACTTAATGCAGTATAACTGCTACCTAAATTCAACAAACATTCGCCGCCGACCGTGCGGCGTGGGGGAGGACGGTTCAATGCTATCAAGGATATACACTGCGGGGCTGTGCGGTATAGACGGGATGATAATCACCATCGAGTGCTCGACCATGAAGCGAATGCCCGTTTTCGATATCGTCGGACTGCCGGACGCATCGGTGAAGGAATCCAAGGATCGCATACGCAGCGCGCTGCGGCAGAGCGGGTACGAGTTCCCGGACGGCGAGGTAGTCATCAACATGGCCCCCGCCGACAAGAAAAAGGAGGGCTCGGGCTACGACCTGCCGCTCTGTGTCTCGCTGCTCTGTGCCGGCGGCGTTATTCCGGACGCGCCGGTGCTGAAGGACAGCCTCTTTCTCGGAGAGCTGTCGCTCGGCGGTGAGGTCCGCGCGGTCAGCGGGGTGCTGCCGAGGGTCATTGCCGCACGCGATGCGGGACTGCACAGCGTATTTGTGCCCGATGGCAATGCCGCCGAGGCGAGCGTTGTCGACGGAATGACCGTCTATCCGTGCCACGATCTGCGGACGCTTGTCGCGCATTTCGGAGGTGAGGCGGAAATAAAGCCCGCAGAGCCGCGCCCGTTTCACCCGGCAGGTGATGAGCGTGTGCCCGGCACCCCTGATTTTGCGAATGTGCTCGGTCAGGAATTCGCAAAACGCGCGATAGAGGTCGCCGTCTCCGGCGGTCATAATCTGCTGCTCATCGGACCTCCCGGCACCGGAAAAAGCATGCTCGCAAAGCGTATTCCGACCATTCTGCCCGCCATGACATTTGAGGAGGCGCTCGTCACCTCCAAGATCTATTCGGTCGCGGGACTGCTCCCGCCCGACCGCGGCATTATCGACCGGCGCCCGTTCCGCGCTCCGCATCATACTATGTCGGCGGCGGCGCTCGCAGGCGGCGGGACAAGCCCCATGCCCGGTGAGGTCAGCTTTTCGCACGGCGGCGTGCTGTTTCTCGACGAGCTGCCGGAATTTAATAAAACGGTGACAGAGACGCTGCGTCAGCCGCTCGAGGACGGCGAGATAACCATCAGCCGCGCGTCCGGCAGATATACGTTTCCGTCGCGGTTTATGCTCGTGTGCGCAATGAACCCGTGCAAATGCGGCTACTACGGTCACCGTACCAAGCAGTGCACCTGCTCCGAGCAGGACAGGAAAAAATAACTCTCTAAAATAAGCGGACCGCTGCTCGATCGCATCGACCTGCAGATAGAGGTCCCCTCGCTCAGCTATGAGCAGCTCAGCTCGAAAAAGCCGAGCGAATGCTCCGCAGATATCCGCCGCAGAGTCGAGGCGGCAAGACTCTTCATGGCTCAGCGCTGCGCACGGGTCGACGAACAGATCGGCGACGGGCTGCATTTCGCCTTTGCCAAAAACGCCGATATGACCGCGCCTCAGATACGCCGCTACTGTACCATGACCGCCGACGCGGACAAGCTGCTCGCCTCTGCATATGAGCGCCTGCAGCTATCCGGCAGAGGTCACGACCGTATTCTGCGCGTCGCACGCACTATCGCCGATATGGCAGGCTCCGACGATATCGACGCAAATCACATCGCAGAAGCAATACATTTCCGCACCCTCGACCGTCAGTACTGGAGCTGACGCGGGGACGCGAAGATTTGGGGGAAAACTTTTGAAAAAGTTTTCCCCCTCCCCCCTTTTCAAAACTTTAAAATAGGGATAAAAGCATGCAGATGCTCAGAAAACAAGCCGCGAAGCATTATTCGGAACGGGGTGCGGGTACACCCCCTTTTCAAAACTTTAAAACTGAGGGGCTTTTTCGACTGCACATTCCTTGACAATTCCATCTTGACAATTCCAACATGAAGTTTTTCTTTGCCGCGCAAGACTGTAAAATTGCACTCGTGCAATGGCAGTGTTATTAACTAAAGTTTAGTTGTACTCAGGTGTATAAGAATTAAGCTAATAATACATACCGAAATATCGGCGCGTGAAAGCCTCCCCTGTGTAAGGGGGTAGGTGCTCATTGAGCCGCATAGCGGCTCAATCGACGGAGGGGCTGTTGGGAACTGAGGAAGCTTTAATCAATCTTGATTCGTGACAAGTTTTCTGCCACATTGAGAACAGCAAAACACATCAAATTTAATATTTTATATGGCAGAAAAGTTGTCACGAATTCGGAATTTGATAGCAGACTTTTAAGATTCCAACAGCCCCTCCACCGCCTACGGCGGTCCCCCTCCCCTTACACAGGGGAGGCATACACGCGCGAACTTTCAGTGTGTATTGTTAACTTGATTTACTGCAAATTCTCGTCATCGTGTGTCATCACTATGAATTCGAGTAAATCAAATCTTTAGCCGCTTTTCTTTGACCATACAGAGCGCAGCGAACAACGCGGGGCGTTGTTCCAAAGCTCCAAAAGAAACGCCGCTATGTGGGGTCATTGAATCGCTGTGCGATTCAATATGAAGTTTCGGTCTGTGCTTTGCGCTTGCCGAAACATTCACACCTTGTTTCGGCAACGGTCGACGAAACTTTTCTGCCGCTTACTGCCTTAGTCTGTGGCGGGCGAAACCTTTAATCAGCAATCATCTCAGCCGTTTTGCCCGAGAAATACTCCCTTTATCAAAGTTTTCGCCAGGCCTTTTTCAAAAGGCCGCGTATCCCCGCGTATCCCCGCGTATCCCTCGCCGCGTCCCCGGCGTACTCCGTGTTCCCCTCGTCCTCCGTGTTATTCCTCTGCGTCGAGCTCGCGGGAGCGGACCTTTTCGCCGTTGTAGTTTACGGGGATATCGGGTAGGTACTCGAACGGGTTTATCGGCACATCGTCGCGCCGCAGCTCGAAGTGCAGATGCGGACTTGTCGCAACTCCGGTCTCGCCTACATGACCGACGACATCGAGCGGAGCGACCTTATCTCCGACAGAGACGGTGATATCGCTCAGATGACCGTAGAGCGAGACGAGACCGTTTCCGTGGTCGATCTCAACGAGCAGTCCGTATGACAGGTGCTCCTCGGCGAGAATGACCGTTCCGCCGTCGGCTGCCCATACCTCATCGCCCTCCACGGTCTGAAGATCGGCGCCGATATGGTGCCCAGTGCGGGCATCGAATGCCTCGCGTACCTCGCGGAACAGCGATCCTATATACATATCCGTAGTCTCGAGCGGCCACAGCAGCTCGCCTGTCGGCTGTCCCGGCTCGGTGCCGGTGCCCTCGCCGACGAACAGTATCTCCGAGATGGGCTTGACAAGCTCCTCGGCGCTCTCGTCGCTGCGTGTAATGCTGCCGTCCGAGCCGTAGCTGACCGTTTCGGTAACGGCGGCGATACCGCATACACCCGCGCGGCTCGGGTAGGTATAGCCGCTCGGGCGGTCGCTTCGCGGCTCTTCGATGCTGTCGTAATCGGTGCTGCGGTATTCGGTCTCGGTGCGGGTCAGCTCAAGGGCAAGCAGGGCGCGGGCGCGCTCCGACCGATAATACGGGCTTTCGGTCAGCTTTGCAACTCGCCCGGATGCTCCGGATATCTCGGAAGTATCAGATGTGTCGGATACGTTCGCTTCGTCTGATGTATCCGCTGTCCCGGTGTTGTCGGTTGCCTCGGCATTGTCTGTTATCCCGGCATTGTCTGTTGTCTCGTTGCTATTTGATGTCTCGGTGCCGTCGGAGGTCTCCGATGCGTCCGTATCGAGCATATCGAGCACAGAGAGCACGGCAGGCTCCTCCGTCTTATATCCGGATGTTTCCGATGCATAGAGCGTGCGGTATCTGCGCAGCTGAACCAGCGGCTGATAATACTCCGCCGCCGCAGATATCGAGGCATCCGCCGAGTCGATCGTGGTGCGAGCCCATGTGAGCAGCGGGTGGGTATCGGCTGCCGCTGAGTCGTGCGTTGTCCCGGTATCGGAATCTGCGTTTGCTGCCGTATCGGCTGCCGCAGCTTGAGCAGCAGCCGTATATGAAGAGCTTTCGGAATTGCTTTCGGCGGCGTTTTCGGAGGTGATTTCCGTTGCATTCTCGCTGCCGTCGTTCAGCCCGCCGCTTATCCCGACGGGCAGACCGGCGCTGAGCAGAGCATACAGCTCATCTCCGGTCATGACCTCATCGGCAGGGCAGATCAGCTCCTCGGTCTCGAGTTGTGTCATGCCGGAGACCGAAACCTCGGGCAGCTCCGCCGTTATAGCCGCAGCCGCAGTATCCTCTGCGCGCGAGACGGCATTCTCCGCCTCCTCCGCATCGGCAACGCATGCCACCGGCTCTCCGCCGATATACACGAGCTGTCCCTCGGTTATCCGACCGTCGCAGCCGAGCACGAGCTCGCGCGCGAGCGCAGCCGAATCGGTGTCGACGCCCGCTTCCGGCGCGCCGATGCCGAAGAAATACGAGTGCCGACGAATTATAAGACGCGGTGAATAATCGGTACCGAAACGCGCATTGACCTCGCCGTACAGCGCATCGATCCGCTCGGACAGCTCCTTGCCCGCCTCTGCGGAATAGCTGCCGAGCGTCGTACCTGCGGACAAGGCATCATAGCGCACCTCGCGGGAGAGCAGAGCTGCGGCTCCGGCGCAGACAAGCAGAGCGAGAAGGACCATTCCCGTGATAGCAAGCCCCTTGCGCCGAATTATTCGTTTTTGTCTGTTTGATCTGCGTCCGTCCATGGTTTTTCCTGCCGTGTTCCGTTTTTTATCAATAATTATATAGCCCGGTGTGAAATTTTTCAATAGAATTTAATTAATTTTCAATTATCATGTGCTATCATATCCGGGCGTCAGCTCGTCCGGTAAGGAAGGTTCGTTCAAAAATGTCAAAGCTGTTTTTCAGACTGCTTCCCGCAGCGCTCTCATACCTTGTTTTGCGCGTCTGTCTTACCCTCGCGCGTCTGCTTTCGGACGGGCGCGGACCGCTCGACGGCGCGGTGATATATATTCTCGCCGCCGGACTCGGATATGCTGCCGCGATATATCTGCTGCGGCGGCTATGCACGCATGATACGGATGCTGCGGAATTTCAGCCCGAAATAATTGCGGAGGGCGCTGCCCTTGACGGGGACGGTACCGCGGCAGCTGCCGGGACTGTGCAAGGCGTTGCGGATGTATGTGTACCGGCAGGCGACGGTGCGGCAGCTGAGGCGGTGCGGGGTGAGCTTGACAGGCGGGGTGAGCGTGACGAGCATAGGCAGCAGGGAGAGCGAAAGCATCCTGCGCGCTTGCTGCCGAGGCGCCTGATTTTGACCGCCGCCGCGACCGTGCTGTTGCTCCTGCTCTCGTATCTTTGCTCGCTGCTGCCGGGCGGGAATTATTCTCCCGCGGAGCAGACCTCGCTTGCATCGGGCGCCCGTATGTCGCTTCCGTTTGCCGCTTTGCTGCTGCGCTCGGCGGTCTTTCCGGCGGTCTGCGAGGAGATGTATTACCGCCGGTCGCTGAGCGATGCGATAGCCTCTGTCGGTGCGGGGCGCTTTACGGCATGCATTTGCGCGGCGCTGCTCTTCGCCGTTTCGCATACCGGCGGCGGGGTGTCGTCGGTGCTGCTCGCGGGGATATCATCGCTTATCCTCTCGGCGCTGCGCACATGCAGCAAAAGTATAGCCTGCCCCATTGCGGCGCATCTGATATATAATTCGGCTGTCCTGATCGCGGCGAATATTTAAGGCTGTAACGCAAAAAAGGCGGGTTACACCCGCCGCTGAAATTCAAAGCGGTATCGGAAGCCGTGCTCTGATTTTCGAAAGAGACCCTATGGATTTCTCTAAAAAATCACTTTTTGCGGGCGTTTTGTCCCTTGACATACGCTTATAGGATAGGAGAAAACCGCAGCTCCGAATATTTTTGCCTATTCCCACTACAAAGCCCGTCACGAGCTTGACGGTCACGACCAAAAACGGAGAAATATTATGTCAACCAAGATACAGAGACAGCTGCAAAAGCAGCGTGCGCAGGCGCTCGCCGCGCTCCCGCGCAAGGAGGACGAAGAATATATGCGTCAGGCGCTTGCCGAGGCACGGCTCGCACTCGCGGAGGGTGAGATACCGGTCGGTGCGGTCGTTGTTCGCGGCGGTGAGGTCATAGCCCGCGCGCACAATACCCGCGAGCGGGACGGCTGTGTTCTCGGACATGCCGAGCTCGGCGCGATAAAGCTTGCCTCGGAGGCGGTCGGAGATTGGCGGCTGCCCGACTGCACGCTGTATGTTACCCTCGAGCCGTGCCCGATGTGCGCCGGCGCGGTGATAGGCGCGCAGCTCGGGCGCGTCGTATACGGCGGAAAGGACCCGTCGATGGGTGCTATGGGCAGCGTTGTTCGGCTGCAGAGCTATCCTCTCGGCGCAGCGCCCGTCGTCTGCGGCGGTGTGCTCGGCGACGAATGCTCCGGACTGCTGCGCAGCTTTTTTGCCGAGCTGCGCAAACGCAGACGGGAACGGTGAGAAAACGTACAGCGAAGGCTTTGACCGGTATGCTTTATGATAATACCGGATAAATGTGTTGTCGGGCTGCAGCCGCCGAATATAGCGGGATTGCCCAAATGCTCATATATCCCGCTCTTCAGTAGCTATGAGATTATCGTCCGAAGCTATATCGTCAGGGTCGATGCTTTCTTCAAATAAAAAACGCCTGTTTACATCTTTCTGTGCCGCGTGCCGTGTTTAATTTAATGAGCGGTATGCACAGTGCGTTTGTCCCGATGAGGAGTGCGGGAACTAATATTCGTCTCGACTTAAATTTCATAAAGCAAATCACCGCCGCCTCGGCGGCTTTTTTGTTTTAGAGCTTGAATGATACTTTTTCGCTGCAATAGCGACGGCGGAAGCTGTATTCGGTAACTGTTCCGGACGGTGTTTCTCGAAAAAGTCCCGAAAAAACCCTTTAGTTAAATAGTTCTGAAAACGGGGTGTACCCGCACCCCGTTCCGAATAACGTATTGCGATCTCTTTTCTGATCATCGGCTTGCTTTTGCCCTTATTTTAAAGTTTTGAAAGGGGGCGTGGGGGAAAAACTTTTTCAAAAGTTTTCCCCCGCCGTTTCTCCCTGCCGTTCTTCCCCTACCGCGTATTTTCGGTCGTGCGATTGCGACATCGGGCATCATTTCCCCCCGACGGGCGGCAGGATATGCACGGGAAATATTTTTATGCGATAGCCTCGGCGCATATCGCGGAAAAACAGTCAATAACCGCCCTTTACGCTTCGACATCCGCCGCGCGCGATGCGTGATAGAATATATCCGCCGACAAAAATCAAAAAGGAAGGATATAAAAATGAAGGACACGGCGGAAGCAAGGGTTGCGAAGATTTTCGGTATAAGGCGCGCGGCGGAACGGCGGGGAGGATTACCCGACAGCATGCGCGCGGCGGACGGTGCTGCCGATACGGACGGCGTGAGCGATTTGCCGCACCGACGCGGAAGCTCTCGGGAGAGCGCCGTATACAGCGCAAACGGACGAATCGAATCGGAGCGCGGCGGGAGCGGGGAGCTTTCCTACGGCTCCGCAAGATCCGGCTTCGGAGCATCGGGTATGCCCGGCTTCGAGCGGGCAGCCGGGGAAACGTATTTTTCGGGCGCGGCGCGAGAGAGCGGTACGGCGGGCACATCATCTGATACCGAGCGTACAGACAGGCGCGGCAGCGCCGACAGTGGAACGGCAGGATGGGACGCGCGCGGCGCGGCGGGCGGTACGGCGCGCTCGGATTATGAAGCTGCTCGGTCGATTGCGGAGCGGCTGCGCGAGCTTGCACCGGGAGCAAAGCGGGTTGGCGTGAGGCTTTGCTTTCTGCTGCTCGGGGTGCTGTTCGGCGGCGCGCGATGCCTTTTTGATACGCGCCCCATAGGGATAGCGCTGCTCGCCGCTTCAGGCGGACAGACTCTGTTTGTTTTTTCGGGAATACTTATTTCGGTGCTGATACGCAGCGGGGACATGCTGTCGCCGCTCGTCTCGGCTGTGACGGTGCTTGCCGTTCGGCTGCTGCTCTCGCGTCTGCTGCTGCGCCGCGTGGATGAGAGCGACGGAGAGGGAGCAGAGCTGTCGGAGCGCCTCGGCATTCCGCTGTACAGCGAGAGAGCGGCGTTTACCGAGCGTCCGCTGCTGCGGCTTGTCTCAGCCGTTGCAGGAGCGATAGCGGGCGGCGCGGTCCGCCTCTTCAGCTACGGAATGCTGTATTACGATGCGTTTGCGCTGCTGTTCTCGGTAGGCGCGTCGGCTGCGCTGTGTGTTGCCTTTTCGGTGCTCGGCAACCGCGAAAAGCGATTCACCGTTTACTATGAGGCGGCGCTGCTCGCCGGGGTATTCTGCCTTGTATGGTCGATGCGCGAGTACAGCGTATTCGGTTTCAGACCTGCGGTAATGGCGGCGTTTTTTGTAACTCTCATCATTTCCCGCAGCGGCGGGCTGCTGCACGGCGGCTTGGCGGGAATGGCGTGCGGACTTGGCATAGGTCTCGAATATGCGCCCGTTTTCGCGGTCGGCGGCATCGCATGCGCGCTGTTTAACGGAGCGGGCGGTATTATCTCGACTGCGGCTGCCGCGCTTGCGTCGATAGGTATGCAGCTCGGCGCGGAGGGAATAGGCGCGCTCTCGAGCTTTGTTCCCGATGCTTTGGCAGCGGCGGTGCTGTCTGTTCCGGTGATCAAATACAAGCTCCTGCCGCGTCTGCCGTTTTTTTTCGGCGGGCGGAGCATTCCGGACGAGCTGGCGGACAAGGCGTCGGTCGCACTGTGTCGGCGCGGGGACATGCAGAAGCGCGAGGAGGAGCTGACTGCGGCGTTCGGCTCGCTTGCCGAGGCATGCCGCACCGTGTCCGGCAAGGATATCATGCCGACGCAGCGCGAATGCTACCTTGTCTGCGTTGATGCGCTTGACAGCTGCTGCAGACGGTGCCCGAGCAACGGCAGATGCTTCCGCAGTCCGACAACAGCGGCGAATGCCGCAAATGCGCAATCAGATAAAAAGACTATTGTAAAGCCGGGTATAAATTCGGACGTAAGCTCGGGCGACGGAAGCCCGGAGACAGGCGCAAAGGGCACCGAGCCGATGGGCAAAATATCTGCCGTCAGTCCTGAAAGCGGCAGCGCGGCAGCTGCCTCGCATCGGGACGAGCCGCACACGGGCGATGCCGTTTACTGTATGGCGGGCGCGGTCGCCGAGACAGCAGCGCCATCGGTCGGAACGAGCAGGATCGGCAGCCGGTACGGAGGAGTGGATGAATCCGAAGGTCTGTGCGAGCTGCTCGGGGCGCGGCTGCGTGCCTCCGGTGCGCTGAGTGAATCGGATATGCCCGAGAGCCTGCGCGAGCGCTGTACCTGTCCCGCAGCCCTTGCCGCCGCCGCAAATCTCGGATATGCCCGACTCGTCCGCAGGCTGTCCGAGAACGACAAGACACGCATATTTGCTGAGGACTATGAGGCTATATCCACCGTTCTTCGCGAGTGCGCCGAGGAGGAGCAGCAGGAATATGAGGTCGACCGCGCACTGTCTGCGCGGGTTCGCGAGGCGGTCGGATATCTCGATTTTCATGCCGACAGTCTGACCGTATTCGGCAAACGCCGGCTGCGCGTTGTTGCGGGCGGAGTCGACCTCGGCAGGGTAAGGGTCAGCCCGGAGGAGCTGCACAGCGTCTGCGAGCATGTGACCGGCAGGCGACTGTCCGTACCGGTGTTTTCGATGGAGGAGGACTATGTGTGCATGTCCTCCGAATCGGTGCCGTCGGTATGTGCGGATGGTGTGACCCGCTCGCTCGAAAAGAAGGACGAGCAGATCTCCGGCGACAGCTCGGCGTTCTTTACCGTCCCGGACGGCATGAGCTATATGCTGATAAGCGACGGTATGGGTTCGGGACGTGAGGCGGCGACGGCATCGCGGATAGCGGTGGAATTTCTGCGCCGCATGCTCGGCTGCGGGATAGGTGCGCGCGGCGCGCTTGATCTGCTGAATAACTTTATACGCCACCGCAGAGAGGAGTGCTTTGCCACCGTCGATCTTTTGCAGCTCGACGGTCTGTCCGGCCAGGCAAGGCTCATCAAGAGCGGAGCCGCGCCGTCGTTTGTTATACGTGACGGCAGCATCTTTCGCATCTCGTCCGGTACTATCCCGGTCGGCATCGCCGCACCGCTCTCATCGGAGCAGGTGCGCTTCACCCCGGAGGACGGCGATGTTATCGTTATGATGAGCGACGGCGTGGCTCAGTCGCTCGAGGACTGCGCCTACCTTGCCGACCTCATAATAGGGCAGTGGTGCGAGTCGCTGCCGGAGCTTGCCGAACGTATTCTCAGCGGCGCTGCCGAACGCAGCGGACGGCGGGATGATATGACCGTCGGTCTGTGCAGGGTACGGCACGCGGAGAGGTGATGCACATATCTTTGCTTGCATAAAACGCATCCGGCGGAGCGGGGCTATGTGCTGTTTAAAAAAATAACGGAAAAGCGGGCTTCGGGGCGTTCACTTAAGGATTATCGAAAACAACGATTGTTTTTGAGTGATGTCCTCAAGCGGTGTCTAACGGAAAGACCACATCTTTGGAGTAAAATCCTTGGATGTGGTCTTTCTTCATTTTATGATAGCTACTATCAGAGCTGCAATCGAGATTAGCACAGGAATGAGGAATTTGCCCCATTCAAAAGCAAGATGTCGGCGGTATTTTGCGATCTCTTGTTTTTTGTTCTGGAAATAAGTTTTTCCAGCATATGTGGGTCTAATAATGTATTCCCATCCAGTAAAAGAACTGGAATCGAGTAGCTCGATAAGGTTATCATTGACAAGTGCATCAATCTGCTCTTTTTGATACTCTGGTGCAGATATTGAGTATTCCGGTTCTGTGTTAAACCTTACGTACAGTTCTCTCAGTAGACTTTCCGATGATTTATCCATCCAGTGGTGCTGACCCCCTTACTTCTTTTTCCGCTTTCTCAACGGGCTACCCGTTCCGCTGAGCTTTTCCTCACGCAACTTTACCATATGGTTAAATGCCAAATCGCGAATTTCATCGCTGTCGAGGAATTCTAATGTGGTAACTGCAGCATAGTGATTGAGGTATTTTTTACACTCGCGAAAGTAGTCGGTTATTCCTTCGTTATCACCGAGAAGATCCTTAAAATCACGAATTGCCATTAAAACACCGCGCATACGGTCATAATTCATGCGATTGAATGTATCCATAACGTCGGTGCAAATAGTTTGGTTTGTAAAAAGTATTTCGGTAAGAGCGTAATGATGATTGCTGTTCCTATCATAGGTGAGATAGCCGTACCACCATAGTCTGGATAAGGCATTGTCATTCAACAAGCTTCCAGGGGTTGTAACAAAGAAACGGCTTTTAATGGTATTTTCTCTCTCGTCTTGCATCCATCGATCACGGATATAATTTCTATACTCTGGAACCGCATGGCATAGGTATGTCCACATATACTTGTTTGATGCCTGCAAAGGTGTCAAATTGCGGAACGCATCATATATAAGGCGAGTATTGATCAGATCCTCCTCAGATTTCTGCGCATCATCTTTTTTTCCGGGAGTATAGTGCGGACTGAATGTGCCGACATCAACCGAAGAGGTTTTAAAATACCCATCCGTACTGCCAAAATAAGCAGGGAGCCAATCTTCATCCGAAGAATAATTCTCGGCATTTTTACGAATATCGTGCAGAAGGCTTTCGTATGCTTTTTCAGTAAAATAACTAAGCAGCATCAGTCAACACCTCCGATCATCTGGGTTTCACCGCTGTTAACTTCACTATCAAGTGTGTACTTGAAGCTTCTGAGAGAGTCCAAGGCAATATCTCCGAGCATATCATTTGCGATAGTTGATGCATAGTCTCCTGGATTGCTGAAATCAATGCCTTTAGCGTCAGCTTTGTGTTCGATTGCCCTAAACCATCGTTTTTCACTGAAATCAGTTCCGTCACCGCCGTCTTCTTCGCCTTGATAATGAGCCATAACGAAGCCGATTGCTTCTACTAAAACGGGGTATACAATGATTCCAGCAGCATACCTCCGAAGTGCGCCGTTATTGAAATCCTTGAAATTATAGTACAACTCATACAGTTCCGATTTTAAGCGAATCTCGATTTTTTCGCCGTAATAATTCGGGACCACATCAGAGGTCTGATCATCATTTCTGTTGATATCGAAGATAGAAGAGATCGGCCTTTCCAGTTCCGTATCATCCACAAAGATTGAACGGCTATCCTCGCTTGCAAGTATATCGCCCTTTCGGATTTCAAAAGTTGCCGATCCAAAGTACAGTTCGTTGAATTCCCCTTCGCAACGGAATTGATCGATGTTATGGGCTGCTATAACTGCGCCTTCTAAATCTATCTTATTCACAACAGAGAACTTTGGAACGGAGATGGGCATCTCGCACACGCCTACAGGGAAACGAAACAGCTTGCTGTACGAAGCGGCGCTACTCTTAACCTTTATTACTACTACGGCATCACCAGCATCCACCAACGACCGGAGACCGTTGCAAACAAGCTGATATTTTATTGGAATCGTAATGTTTTCGGCATCAACAACGATCCCGCTTTCCTCAAAGGTGGTTCTGAAACTGCAACTTTCGATATAATCATCACGCCCGATTGCAAGAACGGGATTCGGAAATTCATCTTTTATTGCCTTCATTTCTTAGCCACCTCCGTTAAATGCAGACTCAACTTCATTTTCTCTTTGTTTTTAAAACGAGCAAAGAATATAGCGGGAGCATCCGCCTCCACCTTCACGGGGCCGGCCTTTCCTCCGGCAAAGCTGACACTTGTGCCGTTGTAAGTAAAAGACTCCAGATTCAGAGCATCAGAACGACCATCTTCACCAACAGCATATGTTAAGCAAGCAAAATGGTCAATTTCCGCTGCGATAACATTTTGAAAAGCCCCGGTTAACTCAAAGCCCTTTCTCATTCCGCCTATGCCTGCGCATAGATCAATCGTTTTTATCGGCATCGTTCTTCTTCTCCTTGTATACGCTTTCGATTCTGTCCGCAACGGAAACAACATCTCTTTTGATATCCTTTCCCCAGACTCTAATGACGGTCCATCCGTCAGACTGCAATCGGTCAGTAACCTCAAGATCGCGCTGCATATTTCGCTCGATCTTAGGAACCCAAAAATCGCGATTACTTTTAATTTCTAATTGTTTATTCTGCCAGTCATAGCCGTGCCAGAATTCACTATCTACAAAAACAGCAATCTTTAATCCGATGAAGGCAATATCCGGTTTGCCGAATATGCGGTTGACATTTTTTCTGTACCTAAGGTTCCGGCTCCATAGTTCTCGCCGAAGAGCCAGTTCTATTTGAGAGTCTTTATTATGCACATTCCGCATATTCTTTCGTATTTGTTCCGGCGTTTTTTTGCTCATGGTGTATCCTCTCTTTCTGTAAAGGAACGCCAATCGATTTTTTTCTCACCGTGCATATCGGCTCGTATGGCAGCATAGATGGAAGGATTTGAAAAAAAGTACTCTTCAATATCTACCGGAATATCTTTTCGCGACTTCGCAGACAGAAAAAACAACTTTGCCTCTTCTTCGGAGGTCAAGGATAAAGCAGATACTATTTTTGAAAGTAATTCTCCTTGCGGAGGAGAGTTTTTTCCTTGCTCAAACTGCGAAATTGTCATTTTGCCACGTCCGATTGCTTTTGCAAGCATCTCCTGTGTCATCACGGGAGAGCGTGATAGCCGGAGATATCGGAGGTATTCGCCAAAAGTTGCGGGCTCCATTATTCAACCTCCTCGTAAAGTAAATCTGTAAACTTACTTACTTAGTATAGCATACATTATTCAAAAAATCAAGCAGGTCAACTCTTTTTCTGCCCCCTCTCGGATCTTTCCGAGAGTTTTTTCTTTTTTGCTTTTTTCGGCCAAGGTGTTCATTCCTGTCCAGATGGGTCTATGAAAAGAGAATTTCAAAAATCAAGGGAACAAATACACTTCTCGTGTCCGGTGGTAAGTGAGAGGAAGAAAATTTCAAGGTTTTCGGTCAAAACGGGATCTGACTTCCGGTGAGTAACAGAATCGAAATTTCTCCCGTGCGGAAAAGCTCGGGATCGTCCGCAAGTTTTTTCTATAAGGCCGTCCCGCTTTGCCTTTTTCGTGGCCTACCTATAGAAAGGTCCTAAAAAACAAGGGGGTCGATTTTCCTGTTTTCGTGGCCTACCTATGAGTGAAGGACTCTTTTCTCCAATCGAACACAAACATAATACCGTATCCTTTTTGAGTATCCTTCGTCCTTAAGTGAATGCGGGCTTCGGCTCGCTTTTTTCTGCAAATGAAAATTCTTCGGCGGTCCGCGCAGCTAATATGTCGAAAAGTCTTGAAAAAACACGACCTCCGTTTCACAGCTCCGCCGTTTATTTCATCCTCACTTGATGCGATTTTCGCAGACGAATTGCCTACTCGGCAAACGCCGTAGCCGTTCTTGATATCGACTCGCAGCAATTTGAGGAAATTTTCAGCCTCGGCTTTGAGGATCACGGCAGAGCAGCCGTCGACCCGAACAAGAGCGACGGGAAATATGACCCGAAAACCTGCGATAATATATTCGGCATCCGTATGCCCGACGGGATTTTTGCCGCCGTTATCAACGGCGAGACCTATCTGCTGACCGCAAATGAGGGCGACAGCCGCGCATGGCAGGCGGGCAGCGAGACCGATACGAACGAGATAAAAGATAAGACCTCTCCGCAAACCGGCGACGGAAGCGGTCTGCACCTATACATCGCGCTGCTGCTCATCAGCGGCGGCACACCTGTCGGTATAACGGCGGTCGGCAGGGCGGGGATATGCGCGTTTGCCGAGACGGGTCGTGACCTGTCGGGAGATAATTGCCTGTCAAATCGGTGCGCGGCGCAAAAAGCTGCCTATTTTTCCGCTTTCGTCATGCTTTAGTCACATTTAGATACTATAATAGCTCTGTAAAAAATAATGATTTTCAGCAAAGGAGAAAAGCTATGAAACTGAATAGATCAAATAAGTTTGACGGCGTAAGCGGCCCGCTGCTTACGATAGTTATGGACGGTGTCGGACTCGCAGCACCGGGCGGCGGAAACGCTGTCGATGCAGCTTATACCCCCACTCTCGATATGCTCATGAAGAAGTACCCGATGGTCACCCTGCGCGCGCACGGCAAGGCTGTCGGTCTGCCCTCCGACGACGATATGGGCAACTCCGAGGTCGGTCATAACGCGCTCGGCTCCGGTCAGGTTTTCGCTCAGGGCGCGCTGCTCGTTTCAAACTCCATCGCGTCGGGCAAGATGTTCGAGTCAAAGACCTGGCTCGATGCTGTCGACAATGTTAAGAAGAACGGCTCTACCCTGCATTTCCTCGGACTCTTCTCCGACGGAAACGTCCATTCCAACATCGCGCATCTGCGCAGCATGATAGAACACGCAAAGAAGGACGGCATTCGTACCGTTCGCGTGCACATTCTGCTCGACGGACGCGATGTCGGAGAGACCACCGCGCTTGATTATGTCGAGCCCTTCGAGGCATTCCTCGCATCGCTCCGCTCGCCCGATTTTGATGCTCAGATCGCATCCGGCGGCGGCAGAATGAGGATAACCATGGACCGCTACGAGGCTGACTGGTCGATGGTCGAGCGCGGCTGGCATACGCACGTGCTCGGCGACGGTAGAATGTTCGCATCCGCCGAGGAGGCTATCAAGACGCTGCGCGAGGAGACCCACGCAATAGATCAGGATCTCGATCCGTTCGTTATCGCAAAGGACGGAAAGCCGGTCGGCACTATTGAGGACGGCGACTCGGTAATCTTCTTCAACTTCCGCGGAGACCGCTCGCTCGAGATCTCGCGCACCTTTGAGGCAGGCGAGGATTTCGATAAGTTCGACCGCGTCCGCGCGCCGAAGGTTTACTATGCCGGAATGCTCGAGTACGATGGCGACCTCCATATCCCGTCGCACTACCTTGTTAATCCTCCCGAGATCACAAATACTCTCGGCGAGTACCTCGCAAACACCGGAATCTCGCAGCTCGCTATCTCCGAAACGCAGAAGTTCGGCCACGTCACATACTTCTGGAACGGCAATCGCTCCGGCAAGTTCTCCGAGGAGCTTGAGACCTATATCGAGATCCCGAGCGACGTTGTTTCGTTCGATCAGCGCCCGTGGATGAAGTGCGCGCAGATCACCGATAAGCTCATCGAGATGCTCCGCAGCGGCAAGTTTAAGTACCTGCGCTGCAACTTCCCGAACGGCGATATGGTAGGTCATACCGGCAACTTTGCCGCAACCCAGTGCAGCATGGAGGCGCTTGACCTTCAGCTCGCACGCCTGCTGCCTGTTATCGACGAGCTCCACGGCGCGGCTATCATCACCGCCGACCACGGCAACGCGGACGAGATGTTCGAGATGAATAAAAAGACCGGCGAGCCGAAGCTGAACGAAAACGGTACGCCTAAGGCTAAGACGAGCCATACGCTCAACCGCGTTCCCTGCATCATCTACGATAACTTCACCGCCGACCGATATACGGTCAAGGAGGATAAGGGCGAGTTCGGACTCTCCGATGTCGCCGCTACTACCGTTAACCTGCTCGGATATGAGGCGCCCGAGATGTGGGATGCCTCCCTCATCGAACTCAAGTAAGCTCTTGGGGAGGCTAAAATCGTCCGGACCGAAAAAGCGAAAACAGAGTTAAACAGACGGAGCTTTAGTATAATCATTATTTTGATTATGGGGTCGGAATCCTGACGGATTCCTGCATAAAGTTAAATGTTTTCGCTTTTTCTGCGCCCGATTTCGCCGCACGACGTACGCTTGTACGCCTTGCGCGACGAAATCGAACACTCCAAACGATTTTATCTCTCCCCTTTGCGGGGAGGCTAAAAAAGCGCGGACCGAAAAAGCGAAAACGGGATTTGTATAGTTAATCTTAAGTATAATCAACTTTACAGATGATGTGTCGGAATCCTGACGGATTCCTGCATGAAATTTGATGTTTTCGCTTTTTCTGCGCCCGATTTCGCCGCACGACGTACGCTTGTACGCCT
>ENA-UONT01000326-UONT01000326.1-human-gut-metagenome-genome-assembly--contig:-CS20-NODE-326-length-63472-cov-140.048899_pt1 | contig 63472 bp, 58 predicted proteins | sample MGYA00242459_ERZ724006 | MGnify/ENA metagenome assembly ERZ724006 | reverse complement strand
TCTGCAAGCCGGAATATCAATATACTTCTTCCAACTGTTCTTATCCGCGTTCGGTGTCCGGGGACAGCTGCGGCGGACAATATACCGACTGCGTCTGTCCGGCCGGGGTTGACGAAGGGCCGTACGGCTGTGCCGAATATTATCCTTCTCCATGTTCCTCGGTCTGCAAGGTGGCCTACTCCGACAACTGCCATATCCGGGAAAGCGTGAACGTTCCCTATTACTGCGAAAAATACTGGGACGACTGTCCTTCCAAATGTGAAGTTGCCGCTGCCGACAACTGTATCAACCGTACCGCCGTATCGACGCCTTACGGCTGTGAAAGCTATTACAGCGACTGTTCTTCAAAATGTCAGACGGCTTACGGCGACAACTGCCGGAACCGGAGCGACAACAGCTGTTCTTACGGCTGCCAGTCCTATTGGAGCGACTGTTCTTCAAAATGCCAGACCTGTTATGCCGACAACTGCCGGAACAAAACGGCGGTTTCGGTGCCGGCCAATGCTCACTGCACGTCCTACTATTCCGACTGCTCCTCCAAATGTTCCGCCTGGAGCTGTGACTCAGGGTATACTCAGTCCGGGGCAAGCTGTGTAAAGAATGTATCATGCAGCGATGGCGGATACTATTCGTATAAACCAACATACCATACATGCAGTACAGTCAGCTATAAGGGATTAACCTGTTATAGCTGTAAAGGAATAACTTCTTCTTGCTATCCTACTCCTCCATCTAATTGTTATCGCATTACCGGAGGTATGAGCACTTCAGGATGTAATCGGATTCACGAATGTGTTCCTGTTACAAACGGAGAAGTAAGCGGTGCCGGATTTGGTTACTGCTGTAGATAGCGTTAACTATTTTATTTACAGCAAAAAAAATATATTAAAAAAGTCACTCAGAAGAGTGACTTTTTTGTTATAAAAAAATATATTTTTACAACTTCAACTTCTTATCCAAAGCTTCCAACTGGTCGATATAGCCGGAAATCAGACTCAGTCCCTTATTCCAGAAATCGGCGCTGTCGGGATTGAGCCCGAAAGGTTTGAGCAGCTTGTCATAATCGGTAATTGCGGTTTTGCTCAACATATCCAGATATTTGTCCGGAAAGTCCTTGATGCTGCCTTCCTGACTGACCTGATACAACGAATTGACCAGACAATCGGCAAAGGAATAGGCATAGACATAGAACGGCAGAAAGAAGAAATGCCCGACCTGCATCCAGATATAGGCGCTGTTTTCGTCGACATTGACATAGCGTCCCAGACTGTTGCGCATTTCCTCAAGCCATATCTGGCAGAGGCGGTCTTCGGAAAGCTCGCCGTCCTTTCGTTCATCATGACAGCGGGTTTCGAAGAAGTGAAAGGCAATCTGCCGAATGGCGGTATTAATCATATCGTTGACTTTACCGGCAATCAGGCAGAGTTTGGCCCTGTCGTCCTCCAGGCTGCGCAACAGCGACTGGAAAGTTATCATTTCGCCGAAAACCGAGGCGACTTCTTCGGAAGTCATCCGGCTGTATTCGTTCAAATCGCCGTTTTGGGTGCGCAGCTGATGATGGCAGCCATGGCCGAGTTCATGCGCCAGAGTCAGGATATCATTCTGTTTGCCGGCAAAATTCAGCAGCAGATAAGGGTGATGTTCGGCTGTGGCGGAAGCACAAAACGCGCCGCTGCGTTTGCCGTCGCGGGGCGGCACGTCAATCCAGTCATTATCGAAGAAATCCTTGGCGACGTTATAAAGTTTGGGCGAAAATTCCCTGTAGGCGTTGAGCACAATTTTGACGCTTTCGTCCCAGGAATATTCGGCATCGTCGCAGAAAGGCAGCGGCGCGTTGCGGTCCCAGTACTGGATTTTGTCGACGCCCAGCCATTTGGCTTTCAGCTTGTAAAAACGGTGGGCGATGTTTTTGTAGTTTTCGCGCACCGTCTGCGCCAAAACGTCAACGGTCGAATCCTTGACGTTTTCGGCCAGGTTACGTTCGGAAACCGGACGTTTGAAACCGCGTTTTTCGTCCTCTATCGCCTTGTCTTTGATGACCATGTTGTAAATCATGGTAAACAGCGGCGCATTCTCTTTGCAGACGCGGTTGATTTCCTTGCCGGCCTTTTCACGAATCTGCGGGTCTTTGTTCAGCAGCAGCTTGCTGATTTCGGCGTCGTTGTATTGCCTGCCGTCAACCGTAAAGACCAGGCGCGACGAGGTTTCTTCATACAGGCGTACCCAAGCCGAACCGGAAGTGACGGACTTTTCGTGCAGAATCTCTTCAACCGCTTCGGACAGTTCATATTTTTTGAAACGCCGAACCTTGTCCAGCCAGGGCTTATAGAAAGCAACCCTTTTATCCTCAAGCCATTCTTTGATTTTGGCATCGGGAAGCCGGTTGATTTCCAGACTGAAAAAAATGGTCGGTTTGCTGTAATCGGTCAGTTTTTCGCTGATGTTCTGATAAAAGGCCATCGCGTCTTTGTTCTTCATCTGCGTAACCATGTTCAGATAGGCAAACTCGCCGAGCATGCCCCCCAGAACCGACATCTTCTCTTCGGCTTTGAGCGCGGACAGAAATTCCGCGGCGCTCAACCCAGCCAGCTTGCCTTTATATTTTCTGGCAAAAGAAAGCGCGTTTTTTCTGAATTTTTCCAAATCGGCGCCGATTTTCGGATCGTCAATGCCCTTATACATGTCGGACAAATCCCAGGCGGGAAGTTTATTGCTGTTTTTGCTGCTCATGTTCCTTTATTTCCTTTTCTTCATTTTCCTTAATCTGCCGTTCAAGCTCGCGGTTCAGGCGGCGGAGATTTTGCATGGAAGCTTCAATGTCCGGAGTTTGGGCATAAAACTCACGCAGGCTTTCGTCCGCTTCCGTTTCTTCGTCCGGGCGGGGCTGCTCCGGTTCAAACAGATAATTTGCCCAGGGCGTTTTCTGTTCGCCCCGCAGCCACATTCTGAAACCGCCGCCGATGACTTCGGCATCGCACCAGCCGTTTCTGACAATGGTTTTAAGCATGCACCAGGCGCCGTTGTCGCAGTCTATAAGCTGCTCGGCCATGGTTTCGGTACAGGGAATAAACCCCCGCTTTTGCACATCATAGCGCGGCGACAGCAGAACCAACACAAAAACCAGCAGATATGCCAGCATAAACAGCGACAAAATCAGCCCGAACCAGTGATGTTTCAAAAATGTCATTATTTACCTTTTCTCTTGTTCAAGAAACTTTCCAGCAGCGCCAGTTCTTCGCGGGTGTTGGCGCCGGCGACCTCTTCCGGCGAACATTCGACCACCGTGCATTTCAGCCCTTTTTGACGGGCAACGGCAACCGCATCGGTAAGATAATACTCGCCGGCGGCATTTTCATTACCAATCGCCTCCAAAAGTTCAAACATGGTTTTGCCGTCAAAGCACATGCAGCCCGAATTGCAGAGGTTGATGGCCTTTTCCTCATCGGAAGCGTCTTTGAACTCGACAATCTTTTTGAGTTCGCCGTTTTCCATGACCAGGCGCCCGTAACGGGCGGCATCGGCCGGGCGAAAACCGAGAACAACCACCGCATAACCCTCTTTGACCTTGTCGGCGGCCATTTGGTAAGTTTCCTTGGTGATAATCGGATTGTCGCCGAAGATAACCAGAACGGCGCCGTCAAAACCTTTCATCTGCTCTTTGGCGGAAAGAACGGCATGCCCGGTGCCGAGCTGTTTTTCCTGAATGCAGCTCAAATGCGGCGCAACCTCTCTGCGAACCATTTCGCCGTCGGGCGCGGTAACAACGACAATCTTCTTTACGCCCATCTGTTCCAGCGTGTCTATCGGATGGCGAATCATCGGCTTGCCGGCCAGCGGCATCATTACCTTGGGCAGGTCGGACTTCATGCGGGTGCCCTTGCCGGCACCCAGAATAATCGCGGCGATTTGGTCTGACATCATTAAAAGCTCCTTATAAAATTTATTCTTTTCTTAATATCTGTACTTTATATTAGCAAATATGTTTTATTTGTTAACAAAGGTTTTGAAGTTATGAAAAAACTTTTTCCTGCCATTTGTTTCAGTCTGATGTTTCCGTTTTTTTCCGTTCTGGCGGCCACCACGGAACTGAGCAGCGTCGACGAGCTGCACGCCCGCGAAGCGCAGGCGCCCAAAGACGCCGAACCGATTACCGACCCGCGGATTCCGACCGGCGAAGACAAAGAGGAAATGGAAGAGTTTATCAAAGAACGGCTTAAAACCGTCGTGATTACCAAACTTGACGAAAACGAAGACCTCAACAATCTGAAATCCATCGACGTTCAGCACAGCGCCGAATATATCAACATGCTCAAAGAAAGCAAAAAATCGACTTTTGAAAAAATTTACGACAACGCAATGAAGCGCCTGTCCGGACCGGAAGGCCGTACGCCGGAAGACATCAACGAACCTTATGACGACGTTTATTATTACATAAACGACCAACCTTCCGTCGAAGAACAGAAAAAAGAATGGGCGGCGCCCGATTTTCCGGTCGTCAACGTCGAACTGCCCAACGGCACCCAGACGCTGGTTCCCGCCAAGGAACACATCCCCTACCTTTTCAGCAAAATTGAAATTCTGCCGACCGGGCTTATCGGCATCAACGAAACGATTACGGTCATTGCCAACGGCGACAAGCTCAAAAACGGCCTGTCGCGCGCCATTCCGAAATATTCAACCTCGCGCGCCGGCATTCGCAACAAAGTTGACCTGACCCTGCTTTCGGTCACCGTCAACGGGCAGGAAGTCCCTTACAAGGCAGAAGAAGCCGGCGACAAAATCATTCTGACCCCAAAAGAAGAATATACGCTGGCGCCGGGAATCTATACCTATAACTTTGCCTATCTGCTCGACCGGCAGCTCTGGTACTATGATACTTTTAACGAATTTTACTGGGACGTTACCGGAAGTTCCTGGAATCTGGTGGTTGCCAATGCCGGCGCTTCGGTCAGTCTGCCCGGCACGCAGCCGCCGCTGAGCCAGAACATTCTGCTCGGCTATCCGGGGCAGCTGACTACCGATGGCGCTTTCATTGCCAAAGGCGAGGACAATACGCTCGGCTTTGCGGCGCAAACGCCCCTGTTTGTCGGCGAAGGCATGCACATTATCGTATCGCTGCCGAAAACCGATTTGCTGCCGCCAGATTTGGGCAAGCGTTTTTCATGGTTTATTGCCGATTACGGCGACATTCTTTTTGCCCTGGCCGGGCTGGCTGCAATTTTGGTTTCCTACATTATTTCCTGGAAATACATCAGCGCCGGGCGGTCCAAACTCAAAACCGGCATGCGCCGTACCGCGCCGATGCTGCGTTATCTGATTAAGGGCGCATTCGACAAGGTGTCTTTCGTTTCTTATCTGCTGGAACTGTTTCGCAAAAACATCATCGACATTCAGGAAAGCGACGGCGAAGTCATGCTGATTAAAAAAACCGACGATTTGAAATCGCTGGAGCGGCGCGAACGCAAAGCCGTCGGCCACCTGTTCCCGGGCAAGGAATCGGTCGTGCGCGCCGACGCGCAGAACCTGCTCAAATTCAAACGGGCTTTCAAGCTGATTGAGAAAAACACGCTCGGCCGCTTTAAAAGCCTGTCACTGAAGCTGAGCGCCGGCTATCTGTTTTTCAGCATCGGCATGCTGTTGTTGGCAGAGGCGGCGATTGCCTCGCTTTCGGTCAGTTTCGGGCAGATATTCGCCGTTGAACTGGCCGGCAGCGTCACTTTGGCTTTTTACGTCTGGATTCTAAAGCTGAAATTCCGGTCGGCGCCGGTCGGCTGGATAAGCAAAACCTTTGCGCTGCTGATTATCATTTTTACACTGATGGTTTTGAGCATTTATATTCACCCGGTTTCGGCCTTGCTGCTGCTGACAATGATTTACGTCATTTTCGCCTATACGGGAATTTTTGCCAAACGCAGCGGCCTGATGAAAAACAACATTAAAGACGCGCTGACTTTCCGCGACTATCTGATTGACAACGCCGCAACACTCAGTCTGGGACGCGACTTTGCCGCACAGCAGGCCAATATCTTCGCGCTGGATATCAGCGGCAAATATCCGGAAACGCCGAATATTCGCGACGCCTATCGTCTGGGAACGGCGGCAAAGCTGGTTCATAAGCTCTGATTTTCGGGGTGGCGCCAGAAATATACAAAATACTGGTACACATGACTGAAGTAAGACGCTTTGAGGGCGGCGTCAAAAAACGACAGCCCGAGCAGCAGAAAAGCCATAATCAAATCAGCCAGAAAACCCGACAGGTTCAGCGCACCGTAAAGCATGGTCAGCAACGTAATGGTTATAACGACCGGAAGCATCATCAGCGCCTGTCCCCAAAAAATTTTGTTAGCATTGCCCCGGGTCAGAGCAAAGGCCCTTTTCATGGTCAGCTCCCGATCATCGACAGCAACCGCCGGCAGCACGATAAAGAATCGGGCACAGACAATGCCGGCTATCAGAGGCACCACGGACAAGATAAGCGAAAAGCCGGGGAGATTGGCGCCGACACGTTCCAGAACACCCGCGACAATACCCATGACCATTACCGCAGGAACGATAATCAGCAAAAACAACAGCAGGCTGTAGGCCAGATATTTAAGCTCGCGGCGGCCGAAAGAAAAAGCAAACGGACGGACATGTTCGCGCAAAATGACCAGACGGCTGAAGGCAACGGCAACCGCAACGGAAGCCAGCGAAACCATAACGACCGAAATGTTCTGAAAAGTCGCGTCGGGACAGCCGCCATCCTTCAGACCGCACAAAGAAGGAAAGCCGGTGAAAATCTCATAAAGGAGAATCAAAAACCAAACAGACGCAATTTTGACAAAGGCATCAAAATTTACAAAGGCGTAAAAAAAACTGCGGCGAAGGCATTCCCAAAACGGGAGTTTAATCTGCGGCATTGTTTCCATCTTTTCCTCCGAGCAAATATTCTTTCTGCACATGGCAGTTGTTGATGACCAGACTGATAAGCATCAGCAGAAGCAGACTGTAAAAATATTCGATTACCGTACCGCTCCAGTTCGCATATTCAACTTCAATTCCGGCAATGCCATGCTGGAAATAAACCAGAATAAACAACATAACGATAATAATCAGGAACAGCGACAGGATAATTCCGAGATTATTACCTTTGGAACGCGCCCAGAGCCAGGCCGGCGAAACTTTCGGGCCGCCGTTCAGAAAAACAGCCAGCAGTGCATAAAAGCGCATAAGCACAAAAGGCACGACAAAGCCGATCGAAACGACCGCAAAATAGGTTATTTCAACAACCCAGTCAGGATTCGGCACCCGGACATACAACAGGTAAAAAGAAAGCAGCGGCGCCATATTCAGAAGCAGATAAAAGCAAACCAGCGCCGCGGTCGTAAAATCGCGCGACGTGGGCAGAAACACGTTTTTCCAACTATAGTCCCGATTTAAAAAGGCACCGTCATACCAACGAACCAGAAATGCGGAAATCAGAAAAATTTTGACAAACAGATAAACCAGATACCACCCCTGCGAAGCAGAACAGAAAAAATAAGCGCTTCGATAATCGGTAAAACAGATGTAAGAAAAACCCATAAAAACCGATAACAGCGTAATCGGCAGGGCAAAAAGGGCGGCCAGCCGCAACAGCAGGCCGAAGCGGTCGGCAAAGATTCCGAACGGACGAAAAATCAGCTGCGTAACCGGGATACGCACCGGCGCAACGGCCGGTGCCGCGTTCAGGCACAGGCTGCGACAGCCGCAGCCGTCGGAAAACTTTTGTTTCAGCTGATTCAACTTCGCAATAAAATCTTTCATGGCTTATATTTCCTTTATGGTGGTTACGCCCGGAAGCGCACGGATTTTGCTCAGGAATTCCGGATCGGCGAAAGCAAAACCGCCGGCCAGTTCAATACGGACATCCCATTCCCGGTTCTCGGGTTTTATATATATTTTATTTCGGCCGTTTCTATCTTTGCCGAGAATTTCCCTCAGACCGGGAACGGCACTTACGTCGTTGACGGCGATTTCCAAACCGTTGGCAACTTCGGAAATGGCTTTGTCCAGCGTTTCAATCACGTTGAACATTACGCGCGGGTTGGCTTCCTCGCTCTGCTTGTCAATCGTTATGCTCGCAAACAGCGGCAGGCCGGAAGCAATGATTTCCTCATACCGTGCCAAACCTTCCGAAAACAATATTCCCTCAAAACTGCCGCTGGCGTCGGACAGTTCCAGAAAAGCATATTTGTTGCCGGTTTTGCTGATACGCTTCTGAAACGAGTTGACGCAGCCGGCCACTTTGGCGCGGATGCTGTCGCCGGTGCGAATGTTACGGAAAATTTCGCTGCAGTTTTTGACACCCAGACGCTCCATGCCCCTGCCATAGCTGTCAAGCGGATGCGCGGAAAGATAAAAGCCTATGGCTTCCGCTTCAAGTTTGAGCTTTTCAAGTTCCGGCCAGTCCGGCTTGTCCGCCAGTTTGACCTTGGCGTGCAGCTCCTCGTTGCCGAACAGGGAGGCCTGCTCGCTGGTTTTAAGTTCGGAAGACGAAGCAATGTGACGCATGATGGTTTCGACATTGGCAAACAGGCGGCCGCGGTTCTTTTCCAGACAGTCGAAAGCGCCGGCCTTAATCAGCTGCTCCAGCTGACGGCGGTTAATCTGCTTGATATCGGTCCGATGAATGAAATCGGAAATGTCCTTATACGGACCGTGCGCCTCGCGTTCGGCGACAATTGCCCGCATATTGGCCTCGCCGACGCCTTTGACCGCGCCCAGAGCATAGCGGATATTGCCGTCTTCGACCACAAAGTCGGAACCGGAATGGTTGATGTCGGGTTTTAAAACCTTAAAGCCGAGTTTTTTGCACTCATCCTTGAAGAACAGCAGCTTGTCGGTATTGGTAATATCCAGCGACATGACCGCACACATAAACTCAACCGGGTAATGCGCCTTCAGATAAGCCGTCTGATACGAAATCAGCGAATAGGCCGCCGCATGCGACTTGTTGAAACCGTATGAGGCAAACTTTTCCATCTGGTCAAAAATCGCGCCGGCGGTAGCCTCTTCAATACCGTTTTTAACCGCACCCTCCATAAACATCTTGCGCTGTTTCGGAATTTCGTCGCGCATTTTCTTACCCATAACCTTGCGCAGTTTGTCGGCACCGCCCATGGTATAGCCGCCCAGCGCACGGGCGATGTTCATAACCTGCTCCTGATAAATCATGATGCCGTAGGTTTCTTTAAGAATCGGCTCCAGCATCGGGTGCAGATAGGTGATTTCCTCTTCACCGTGTTTCCGCTTAATATAACTCGGAATGTTGTCCATCGGCCCCGGACGGTACAGCGACACAATAGCGATAAGGTCTTCAAAACGGTCGGGCTTAATCTGTTTGTGAACATCCTGCATGCCCGCCGATTCAAACTGGAAGACGGCGGCAGTGTTGCCGCTCTGCAAAAGCTCATAGGTCTGCTTGTCGTCCAACGGCACATTGTCCATATCCATCTGAACGCCGTGAATCTTCTTAATCCAGTCGACGGCGCGCTGAATAACGGTCAGGGTCTTTAAGCCCAAAAAGTCAAACTTAATCAGGCCGGTTTCTTCGACATATTTCATATCGTACTGGGTTACCGGCATATCGGCGCGCGGATCCTTGTACAACGGCACCAACAGGTCAAGCGGGCGGTCGCCGATAACCACACCGGCAGCGTGTACGCCCGACTGACGGTACAACCCCTCAAGTTTCATGCCGATATCAAACAGCTTGTTAACCTGCGGATCGCTCTGGCGCATTTCCTCAAGTTCGGGCACCTGGTCCAGCGACTCCTGAAGCGTCGGGTTTTTGCCCTGAACGCCGGGCGGGATCATTTTGCTCAGGCGGTCGGCCTGAGAATAGGGCATTTGCAGAACGCGGGCAACGTCCCGGATGACGTTTTTGGCCTGCAGCTTGCCGTAAGTGATAATCTGCGCCACATGGTCAAAACCGTATTTGTTCTGCACATATTCAATCGTCTTGCCGCGGTTTTCCTGACAAAAGTCAACGTCGAAGTCCGGCATGTTAATACGTTCCGGATTCAGAAAACGCTCAAACAGCAAATCAAGTTTAATCGGGTCAAGGTCGGTAACCTTCAGCGACCAGGCGGTAATGGAACCTGCACCGGAACCGCGGCCGGGGCCAACGGGCACACCGTGCCCCTTCGACCAGCGAATAAAGTCCGATACGATCAGGAAGTAGCCGGGAAAACCCATTTTTTTAATGACGCTCAGCTCATAATCCAGACGGGCATAGTATTTCTCGTCAATTTCCCGCCTTTCCTCTTCGGTCATACCCTTAAAATAAACCTGAGCCTCCATCCGTTCCTTTAAGCCTTTGTAGGCTTCTTCGGTGATGAACTCGTCCTGGGTTTTTCCTTCGGGGCACTCGAAAATCGGCAGCAGAGGCTGCACTTTTTCAGACAGGAAACTGCAACGCTCGGCAATGACGACCGTATTGTTGACGGCTTCGGGCAAATCCTTGAAAAGCTCAATCATTTCCTCCGGCGAGCGCAGGCGGTTGTTGGGCGAAAATTTCTTGCGGTTTTCGTTAGCCACATATTCGCCGGTTGCAATACAAACCAGCGCATCATGCGCTTCGTACATGTCGGCGTCGAGAAAAAAAGCCTCGTTGGTGGCAACCAGCGGCAGGTTGTGCTTATAGGCCAGATTAATGAAATCCTCTTCGGTCTTATGCTCGCTCTCAAGACCGATACGCATGATTTCAACATACAGCGAATCGGGAAAAAGCGCCTTAAGCCTGAGCAGAAAGTCTTCGGCTTCGTCTTTGCGGTTTTCCAGCAGCAGACGGCCGACCGTACCCTCGACGCCGCCGGTCAGGGCAATCAGCCCGGCACTGCGCCCCTCAAGGTCAGAAAGCTTCAGCTGCGGCTTTTCGTTATACTCCGGGTTATCAAGATAAGAAAGCTTCATCAGCTTCATGATATTATGATAACCTTCATCATTGCGAACCAAAAGCACAAGCTTGTCAGGTTCAATGGTGCGCCCTTTTGATTTCAGCAAATCGTCGGCATCGGGATTGCGAAGATAGAACTGGCAGCCCAATATCGGCTTGATACCACAGTCGGCGGCATAGTGCGACAAAGCCTTGGCGCCGAACATATTGGCCGTATCGGTTACGGCTATGGCCGGAAAGCCCATGTCCTTAAGCTTGGGAATCAGCGACGGCACCTTCATTGCGCCTTCCGACAACGAATAGGCGGTATGTACGCGGAGATGTACAAATTTAGGCTCGGCCATCAGTTTTCCTCAAAAGATTAATCTGTTGCCGATTATAGAAACTTTGCCCCGCCGATACAATCAAAAAATTCAAGATGTTCCATTGCTGATAAAAACCGTCCGGGACAAATATCCTTTTAGCCGAAAATAAAGATAGTTCCATCATTGGTAGACAGAAAAATTTGTACTTTCATTAATAGTTGACTCTTTTCCCAAATCAGCGTATCCTGATATTCAACAGGTGTGGATTTTGAAGTTTGCCCTTGGCGGCCTTTCTCCGTCGCGGGCGGATATCCTTTCTTCGTATCCTTATACGTATATCCTCTTCTTTTTCCTTCCTGTCTGCCCGCTGCGGGCTTCGGTTCTAACTTTGTCGCGAGGTGATACTATGAAGAAATCTGTTTTAATGTTCTCTTTGCTTTCCGGAACGGCTCTTATGTTCCCAAGGCTAACCATTGCCTCCGGCTTACCTGCACTTACACACACATACACACCCGAACCGAAGCCCGCCTTTCAGTTTGAACAAACCGACAAAGCCTTTAAGACCGCCGCCGTCTGTTTCCTCGGCGCCGAAAACTGCGGCGACGCCGGCTTCGGATCCATGGGCGGAGACGACGGCTATAAAGTCGATACCGGGCAGCAATGCAAGAACGAGGGATATTCCGTCACTTCATGTTCCCTCCCCGCTTATCCTTCCGGACAATGTCCATATAACTCCGCCTATTTTGCAAAATGTGTCGAAGACCGTCCCCGCGCCTGCAAAGAAGCAGGCTTTACCGAAACTTCCTGCGCTTCCGGCACGGTCGTGGAGGCGACTTGTTCCTTTGACGCCAATTACAAAAAATGCAAATGCGACCCTTGTTCCGGATATGACTATACCTATGCGCAGGCAACAGCTCAGGGCTATGTTCCCGACGGGAGCTGCTCAAGCTGTTCCGAAACCAAATACAAGCGCAAGGAAAACCCCTGCTCCGGCTACAGCTCCTGCGAATGCGGCGGCGAAACCGGCTCTGCTTCCTGTTACTCCGGATCTACCAAAAAATTCAGCTCCTGCAAAAAATGCTGCGATGATACTTGCTCGGACGGGACCGGTAAAAATTATACCGGTTCGGCGGCCGGCGAAACTGAATGCGGCAATAGCTGTTATAAATGCAACAGCACTTGTCCGAGCGGCAGCAGCACCTCTTACAGCGGAACGATTACTTCCTACAATGAATGTGGACAGGCCTGCCGAAAATGCAGCGAAGATTGTCCCTCCGGAATGAGTACATCACACCCCGGCGGATGCCCTTCTTCTCAGCAAAACGAATGCGGTACGAAAACTTGCTATGGTGGATATGAACAATGCTTTTGCTTTCGTTGGGAAACCGGGGGATCTTGTACATCCAGCGATGACTGCCCTTTGTTTGGGCAACAGATAGGAGATGACTGGTATGGTCAAGTTTCATGTACTGACGCCCATTCCAGCTTGGGAATTTATAATGACGGCATCTATCTGTGTGAATATGGTGTTCACTATCCCTGCGATTAAAACAACAAGCCCCGCGTTTGCGGGGCTTGTTGTTTTTTAATCCAGTTCGGACAAACGCTGCGCCTGATCTTCGGTAACCAGCGCGTCAATAATCTCATCCAGCGCGTCGCCGGAAACGACTTCGTCCAGTTTATAGAGCGTCAGGTTAATCCGGTGGTCGGTTACGCGTCCCTGCGGATAGTTATAGGTGCGAATCCGTTCCGAACGGTCGCCGGAGCCAACCTGCAATTTGCGTCGCTCCGAATATTCTTTGTCAATGGTTGACTTCTGCAGGTCATAAAGTTTGGCGCGCAGGTGGTTCATGGCCTTTTCCTTGTTTTTATACTGCGAGCGGTCATCCTGGCACTGCACAACCACACCGGTCGGAATATGCGTAATACGCACGGCGGATTCCGTACGGTTAACGTGCTGACCGCCGGCTCCCGAAGCGCGATAAACGTCGATTTTCAAATCGGCCGGATTAATATACATGTCAACTTCTTCAATTTCGGGCAAAACCGCAACCGTAGCCGCCGAGGTATGGACACGCCCCTGCGATTCCGTTACCGGCACGCGCTGAACACGGTGCGCTCCGGATTCAAATTTGAGTTTGGCAAAAACATCCTTTCCGGTAATTTTGGCAGAAGCTTCCTTATAACCGCCGAGCGAATTTTCGTCTGCGTCCAAAACCTCAAACTTCCAGCCCATTTTCTGAGAATAGCGCTGATACATTTCAAACAGCACCGCCGCAAACAGAGCAGCTTCGTCGCCGCCGGTGCCCGCGCGCACTTCAAGGATGGCGTTTTTCTCATCGTCTTCTTCCTTGGGCAGGAGCAGGATTTTAATTTCCTTTTCCATCTCGGGAAGTTTGTCCTTCAGTTCATAGTATTCGGCCGCGGCCATTTCGCGCATTTCTTTGTCCAGCGAATCGTCTTCCATCATCGCCTTGGCATCGTTCAGGTCATTTTCGGTGCGGTTATAGTTATGAATCGCTTCCACCACCGGCGCCAGTTCGGAAATTTCCTTGTTCATACGCACCAAATCGTCCGGACTGACGTCCGGCGAAGAAAGCAGCGCCTGAATTTCATCGTGGCGGTTGACAACATTGGCTAACTTTTCGGCAAAACTCATTATCTCAATTCCTCAACAATTTTATCCAGAGCAACATTCTTCTGCGCGCCGCTGTCCAAATCTTTCAAGGTGGCTTCGCCTCTGGACAGTTCGTCAGAACCGACAATCACGGCTTTAACGGCGTTAACCTTATTGGCCTTCATCATCCGCTTTTTAAGATTGCCGCTGTAGCCGTGTTCAACGCGGAAACCGGCGCGGCGCAGCTGATAAGCGATTTCGACCGCCTTCTCGTTGACATCTTCGCCGACCGGAATAACCGCTATCGGACGCGGCAGCGAAACGTCGGCTTCCAGAAGCATGCTCAGGCGCTCGACGCCGCAGGCCCAGCCGATGCCGGCAACCTTACCGCCGCCCATCTGTTCGACCAAGCCGTCATAACGGCCGCCGGCCAGCACCGTCCCCTGCGAACCGAGCTTATCGGTAACCAGTTCGAAAACAGTGTGCGAATAATAGTCCAAGCCGCGCACCAGACGATCGTTAACCTTATATTTTATACCCAGATTATCCAGCCCTTTCAGCACGGCGTTGAAAAACGCAGCCGAGGCTTCGTTCAAACTGTCCTTGTACAGCGGCGCGCCCTCGACAACAGCCTTGTCGCATTCCTCCTTGGAATCGAGCACGCGCAGCGGATTGCGTTCAAGACGCGTTTTGCTGTCTTCGGATAACTCGTCATAGCGGCTTTTCAGGTAGGCGACCAGCTTTTCACGGTAGGCGTCGCGGCTTTCCTTATCGCCGAGGGAATTGATTTCAACAGTAACGGAACCGGTCAGGCCGAGTTTTTCCAAAAACTCATAAGCCATGGCGATGACTTCAATATCAGCCTGCGGCGTTTCAACGCCCAGAAGCTCGCAGCCAAACTGCGTAAACTGGCGCTGGCGCCCTTTCTGCGGCCGTTCATATCGGAACATCGGACCGCTGTAATAGAGCTTGACCGGGAGATTCTGCTGCATGCCTTCGGAAATGAAGGAACGCACGACGCCGGCAGTACCTTCCGGACGCAGGGTCAGGCTTTCGCCGCCGCGGTCTTCAAAGCAGTACATTTCCTTGGTCACAACGTCCGAAGTTTCGCCCAGATTACGGGAAAAAACCTCGGTAAACTCGAAAATCGGGGTTTCGATTTCTTCAAAACCATATTTTTCGACAACTTCCGAACCGACGGAAGTCACTTTCTTCATTTTGCGCTTAGCTTCGCCGTAAAGGTCATAAGTTCCTCTAACATTTTGTAATTTTGCCATATTATACCTCGATTTTATAAAACTCTTACAAACAAAAAAAGAAAACAGCAGGCGCAAAACCTGCTATTTTCTGCAATATGTACGCTGCGCTAATGGTTAGCGGGAGCTAAAAACGGATCCAGAGCAATGCCTGTCTTTTTGGCAGGTTTAACGACTTCGGTCAATTTGCCGTCAATAAAAACATCGGCACCCTCGGCGCGGCCGACGGACAAAATCATGCCTTCGCCGGCGGGAACTTCATAAACATCGCCGTCATGCAGAACCTTGCTGATATACAGTTTGCTGCCGTCGCGGACTTCTACCCAGTTGTCGCCGCCCTTGATTTTGACGGTTACGCGGGAACCGGGCTTTTTGCTCATGACTTCGGCAACCGGTTCTCTGATCTCCGGCGCGGGCTGAACGGCAGTTGTTTCTGCGGCGGCCGGCATTTCGGAAGAAGCGGCCGGTACAACTTCAGCAACGGGCTGCGTTTCGACAAAGCTGGCTTCACTGACGGTAATATTATCGCCGGTGCCGTCGGAAACCGGCGCCACATCGACAACGGGAAGCTGTTCGTCGACGGCCGGAGAATCGGCAACGTTTTCTTCAACCGAAGCAAAATCCTCAACCTGCAACGGAAAATCAACAACCGTTTCCGAGGTTTCGGCCGTGTACCCGGACGTTTCGGAAACGTCTTCGGCGGCCTTATTCTGACTTTCGTTAAACATAAACCAGCCCAAGTAAACCGCAAAAACAGCCGCCAGACTTATCAGCAGATATTTTTTGTTCGGCGCCGTCACCTCCGTCTGCGGCTCCATGACATAATAGTCGCTGTTTTTGGAAGCGGCATCGGTTTCTTCCTTAAAAAGCTGCACCATACGGGCGGAATTAAGCCCCAGATAATCGGCATAGGAACGAATGAAACCAATACCGTAGGGCGGTTCGGGAATTTCTTCATAATTTCCGGCTTCGATAGCCTCCAGATAAGAAGCGCGAATACACAAATCCCTGGAAGCGTCCGCAATCTTAAGCCCTTTTTTAAGACGGGCCTCATGCATCAGAGAACCGACCTTATCCTGATTAACCTGAATTTCCTTCTCTTCCTTTTCGGTTTCGGCAACCGGCGCGACGTTTTTGACTTCCTCCGCCGCCTTATTCCTATTCTCTTTTTTCACGTTTCAGCCCTTTGTCTAAAAAATTAATTTCTGCCTATTCAATCATATATTTCAGTAGATTTCAATACCATGGTCATAAGCATAAGCCAATAATTGCGGACGTAAAGTCCTTTTTTGCGATTTTAAGAGGGTTTTTACATAATCGGTCACTTCTTCGACATTGACCGAACGTATCATCGACTTGACGCGGCCGTAAGAAGCGCCTGACGAAGACAGGTTGCGGTAACCAAGGCCGATAAGTGCCATGGCTTCAACTGGATTGCTGGCCATTTCGCCGCAAACGGAACAGTAAACTCCGGCGGCATCAGCCTTGGCAACGATATCGCCCATCATTTTCAAAAACGGCGAGGACAAAACGTCGTAACGCTCGGTCAGGCGCGGATTGCCCCGGTCACAGGCAAAAGTGAACTGTGCCAGATCGTTGGTGCCGATGGAAATAAAGTCGGCCTGTTTCAAAACGTCTTCCAGCTGAAAAACAATGGCGGGAACCTCAATCATCAACCCGACATTGACCTTTGACGGCACCGGAAGCTCTTTGCGTCGTTCCTTTTCCAGCTCAATCATCAGGGTTTCCTTAGCCTCTTCAAATTCCGACAAATCGGAAATCATCGGAAACATTACGTTCAGTTCCTTGCCGGCGGCAGCGCGCAAAAACGCTCTTACCTGCTTGCGCAGAATGGCGCGGCGATCCAGCGAAATGCGAATCGAGCGCCAGCCGATAGCCGGATTTTCCTCCCCCATATTGCTCCAATAAGGCAGGAGCTTGTCCGAACCAACGTCCAGACTGCGGAAAATAACTTTCCGGTTTCCGGCCCGGTCCATAAGTTCCTTATAATACCCCAACTGCCGTTCGACATTCGGCATAACATCGGAAGCCATAAACGGGATTTCGGTTCGATACAGCCCAATGCCGTCACAGTTGGTGCTTTCGATATAGTCGAGATCAAAGGAAAGACCGACGTTGATGTAGTGGCCGATACGGACGCCGTCCTGCGTTTTGGACGGCAGTTTTCGGAGTTCGGCAAGCCGGGCCAGCAGTTTTTCCTTTTCGGCGATTTTAGCTTTGAATTTTTCCTGAACAGCCGGCTGCGGATTGATGTAGACATAACTGTCATTGCCGTCTACGGCAATAAGTTCGCCGGTTTTGACCTCTTCAAACAATCCTTTGATCTTGGCGATGACCGGAATGTTGAGCGCCTTGGCAACGATGGCGACGTGCATGGTCGGCGTGCCGTCTTCGATAATCAGACCGCGGATTTTGTGATAGTCGTAGTCCATAAGGTCAGCGGGGCCCATGGTCTGAGCCACAACAACAATATCACTCCAGTTACGGATTTCGCCGATATCCTTAAAATCTCCGCTTAGGTAAGACTGCATGCGATCCGCCACATCGCGCAGATCGTGCAGACGCTCTTTGAGATACTGGTCATTGGTACCCGAGAGACGGTTCCACATATCCTCATAAGAACGTTCGACCGCCGCTTCCGCCGTCAGGCCGCTTTTGACGTTGTCCTCAATTTTCTTATACCACCCCTTGTCTTTGGCAAACATGCGATACGCGTCAAGAATGTCGACATGCTCGCCGATGCCGAGCTGAGTGGAGGCAAATTTCCTGTCCAAATCGTCATTCATTTGCTTATAGGCGGTTTCCAGACGGCGGAGTTCCTTTTCCCGGTCTTCGGCAAAAATCTTGCTGACCGTCTGCCGGCGGCGGTGCACCACCGCCTTGCCGATGCCGTAGCCCTTGCTCAGGCTCAGACCTTTGACGCGCTCGCGGGAGGCAAGCCCGCGCGCCTTAATCAGGCTTTTTTTGTATTCGGTCATTTCCTCGGAAACAATCATTTCGGAAAGAACCATGGCCACGGTTTCGAGGATTTCGATTTCAAGCCGCGAATATTCGTGGATTTCGCGGTTTTGCAAAGAAAGAACGCCGATTGAACGACTCCAGCGCACCAACGGCACGCCCAGAAAAGACTTGTAATTTTCTTCGCCAAGTTCGGGCTTGTAGGAAAACTTCGGATGTCCCCAGGCATCGGCAACGGCCAGCGAACGGCTGGTGCGGGCAATTTCGCCGACCAAACCCTCGCCATAACGGATGGTTACCTTATGCGCCACATCGGCATTGAACCCGTAAGACGCGAACAACTCCAAATAGCTGTCATCGACCGCGACATAACAGGCCGCGGCGTCGGCATTCATTTTTTCGGCAATGATTTTGATGATTTTCGCGAGCTTGACCGGCGCTTCATCCTGTCCTTCGGTGACCTGACGCAGAAGTTTCAAAATGTCCATCGCCTGATTTATGGCCGGTGACTGCATAATTGTTCCATCTTAAAAAATTTAATTCTTGCGCTTTAAGTTATATTGCCTATATTCATTTTCATCAAGTATAAACTTTGGTTAAGGAGCAAAAAAATGGCCAACAATTACAAAAAAGGCGACCGTGACAACCGCCCCTGGGGCACATGGGAAGTTTTGGATTCCGGCGACGGTTTCTGCGTTAAGAGAATCTGTGTCACGCCCGGCAACATACTGTCGCTGCAGTCGCACGACTTCCGCAACGAGCACTGGATTATCGTCAGCGGCGAAGCGGTCGTTACGCTCGGCGAAGACAAAATCGTCAAGAAAGCCGGCGAAAACGTTTTCATTCCGGTCAAAATGAAACACCGCATCCAGAACAACACTGACAAGAACATGGAATTCATCGAAGTCCAGACCGGCGAAACTCTGGACGAAAACGACATTATCCGTTACGAAGACAGTTACGGCCGCGCCGGATAGGAATTTTCCTGTTTCATTAAAAGCTTCCGTTGCCAGGCGGAAGCTTTTTACGTTTTATAGACAAAAAAAATATTCATTGCATGTTGTCTTTTATAAAAATCCGGTGTATAAATATACATAATTTTGACAAAATAACAAGGATTGCGATTGTGAGAAAAACCGACCTGCCCGAGATTGACGAAATTGTTTTTGCCGTCAGCGAAGCGCCGCTCGGCGAAGGCGCCGAAGCCCAGGTATTCAAGATTCATACAAACCCCAACTTTACGGTACGCAAAAGACTGACCGACATGCCGATTAACGAACTGGCCGCAGCGCTGAAAGAAGCCGAACCGGTTATGCAGCCGGACATCTTCGGCGAACGAAACTTTGCGCAGACGGTGGCTTATTTCAACCATCCGAAACTGCTGGACGACGACGGACCGGTGCTGACGGTTAACCGCTACTGTCCGGGTTTTTCGTTTGAGGTTTACAAACCGGGACGCCCCAAACCAGACAGTGAAGAAGCGTTAATCAAAACCCGGCTGCTGAGCGAAAAAATGCTGGAAATTCCCGAACGCGCCATCGACTTCATCTATGACGACCTGCATTACCTGTCGTCAAAGAAATACAGTATGGACGTCGGCGGCGGCCTGTTTACCAATACCGGCAACATTCTGTATTCGGCGGTAGACCAGCGTTGGTTCATTATCGACCTGCAACCGTTTATTACCGAACGCCCGGGCATTCCGAAAAACCAGACCAAAGGTTTTAACACGCCCCTGTATCTGACCCGCGGACTGCTTCCGGGCGCACTGTGTTACAAGGACGAACATGCCAAAGATCCGAAACTCATCGAATACCGCACGCAGCTGGTCGATCGGATTATCAGCGGCGCCGAACGCAACGGACTGAACGATGTCGGCGGTTATCTGAAAGGCAACATGGATACCATGCTCAACATCTGGGAACTGCAGCTGCGGATTTTGAACGTGCCGGAAAAATACCGTGACAACATGCTTAACCGTATCGGTTCGGTACGTGACGAAAAAAGATACAGGACTGACAAAGAGAACATCAGTTATGTCCGGGTTTCCGGCAAAAGCATGTGTTCATGACACATTGCCATATAAAACCGGCACACCGAATTACGGCATGCCGGTTTTTAATATTCAGCTTACAAAATATATTTGTTGACGATTTGTTTGAACTCATCGGTTCCGGCTTTTTCCAGCCATTCGAAAATGACCATTTCGGAGGTGACAATATCAATGCCGCCATGCGCCATCCGCTGCAATGCCATCACATTCTGGACGGCATCCCGCGAAGAGCTGGCATTGGATACGACAAAAACCTCATACCCCTGCCCTTTCAAATCCATAGCCGTCTGAAGCAGACAAATATGGGTTTCGGCGCCGGCAAGAATAATCTGCCTGCGCCCGGACTCCTGTATTGCCTGCATAATTTCCGGTTCGCGGGCACAGGAAAAATACAGCTTTGAAAAAAACGCCGCCTCATCTCCGGCTTCCTGCCGGACGTCAATCATCGTCTGTCCCAGACCTTTGGGGTATTGCTCGGTAATGACAAAAGGCACGCCCATGGCCTTGGCAGCACCGACCAGCCGGGCGCTGTTGCTGATAACCTGCCGCGGATCATCCATCGCCGGCGCCAGGCGTTCCTGAACGTCAATAATCATGAGAAGTGAATTCCGTCTGTTCATCAACATCTTATCCGTCCTTGTTTTCATTTGGGGTTGACTAGGCTTTATAAAATACATAGTATCTAAAAAAACAATATAAACCAATATTTAAAGAGAAGAAGTACAATGAATTTTTCAGATTTGGGCCTGAGCGAAAAAACCATTCAGGCTATCGATGAATTTGGCATCAAAGAGCCGACGACCGTACAAACCGACGTCATTCCTTCAATTCTGCAAGGCAAGGACGTTTTTACGATTGCACCGGCCGGCTGCGGCAAAACCATGTCCTACGTCTTTCCGCTGATTGACATCATCAGCAGCAACAATTCCGACAAGGGCAGCAGCGGCAAAAACATTCTGATTGTCACGCCGGATTCGGCACAATCGGTCAAAGTTTCCGACCGCCTGGCCGTTTTTAACAAATATCACGAAATCAACGAGGCAACAATTAAGGACCGTGACGAAGACATCGACAACGAAGCCAATGTCATCATCGGTTCGCCGGACCTGCTGCTGGACATTGCCGCCGAAGGCCGTGTCGACCTGTCCAAAACCAATATTCTGGTCGTAGATGACATTAACCTGATAAAAAAACAGAAACAGCTGCCGAATCTGGAAAAAATTCTCGAAATGCTGCCGGCCGACAAACAGAACATTGTCTATACCAACCGCCGTTCGCGCGAGACTCAGGGCGTTCTGGACAAGATTCTGAAAGCGCCGGAAGAAATTAAGGTCGACAAGACCAAGGAACAGGAAGCCGAACGCAACGCGCAGGCCATTGAGGCCAGAACCGGAAGACAGCCGCGTGCCAAAAACAATGCCTGCCGTACAACGCAGCCCAAACGTGACCCCGAAGCGGAAGAACTGGTTAGAAAATACAATTCGTTCAACGGCAAAACGCCGGAGTTTATCCTCAATCAGGGTATTGTGGTTAATATAGACTAAAGCTTCTCAGGCAAAATAAAAACCGTCCGGATTCGGACGGTTTTTTTGTGAATTACCATTGCACGCCGTCGACGCAACGCTCCGGGGACTTCTGGCAAAAGTTTTTTTCATGCCCCAATTCGTGCAGACGGTTGCGATTTTCGGGAAACTCGCCGACCTTACAGCCAAACAGCAGAAAAAAGCAAACCAGCAAAATCAATTTTTTCATCGGAACAAACCCTTAAAACAACGAACGGACAGAATAAAAAACCATAACCAGAATCAAAAAGCGCGAAAGATGGCGGAGCCACAGGCTGCGGTCATACTGTGCCGAAGAGCGCCATGTCCCCAGAACAACGGTTACGCAGTAAAAAAGCAAAATGCCCAGCGAAACCAGATACAGCACCGTCAGCAAAACCATGCCGCTGTCCATTTTAAGCGGGTTAAAATATGTACGGTAATAGTTGAGGATTGTTATGCCGTTGAGTTTCTGAGCCAGCATGGAACCGAAAATGCGAACCAGCATATTGACAAAGACCAGACCGACAACGCCAAACTTCCAGAACGTGTCTTTCAGGCTGAGTTCTCCGTCGAGCAGTTTTTTAAACATTATCAAAACTCCGGTTATTTATCCATTAACCGGATTAAAAGCCATTTTGCACCGATTAGCAAGCAAATTCTGCAAGTTGTTCCGCGTCAGCAGTTCGGGACGTTGACGGCCAAACCGCCGAGCGAGGTTTCCTTATATTTGTTATTCATGTCGCGGCCGGTGTCCAGCATGGTCTTAATCACGTCGTCGAGCGGCACGAAATGCGTACCGTCGCCTTTCATGGCTATTCGCGCCGAATTGACTGCCTTGACAGCACCCATCGCATTGCGTTCGATACAGGGAATCTGCACCAGACCGCCTATCGGGTCGCAGGTCAGCCCCAGATTGTGTTCCATGGCGATTTCTGCGGCGTTTTCCACCTGTTTGTAACTTCCGCCCATGGCCGCCACCAAACCGGCCGCCGCCATTGAGCATGCCACGCCGACTTCCCCCTGGCAACCGACTTCGGCGCCGGAAATCGAGGCATTGGAGCGGTAAAGGCTGCAAATGCCGGAAGCGGTCAGCAGAAATTTGACAATGCCGTCTTCAACCGCATTGCAGGACTTATGCGAAGCAAAACGTTCAAAATAGCGCATTACGGCAGGGATAATTCCGGCGGAACCCATGGTCGGCGCGGTAACGATCTGACCGCCGGCGGCGTTTTCTTCCGCGACGGCGAAGCCCCAGAGGTTTATCCAGTCTATCATCAGCAGCGGATCGTAGTCGTTGTCGCGAAACTTCTGCTCCAGACGGCAGTAAATTTCGTGGGCGCGACGTTCAATGTTCAGACCTCCGGGAAGCGTACCTTTGGCTTTCATGCCGCGATCGATGGAGGCCTGCATAACCCGGTGGATTTTCCCAATTCCTTCCATTACTTCATCGTGCGGACGGAGCGCCGCTTCGTTAATCAGAACCACGTCGGCAATCGAAAGCCCCTCCTTTTCGCAGATTTCGAGAAGTTCGGCGGCTGAGCTGTAGTCAAAGGGAACCTTATAAGGCTCGCGCTCGACGCGGCGGCTGATTTCGTCCTGCCGGGCAATGGTACCGCCGCCGACCGAAAAATAAACTTCGTCCAGCAAAACATTTCCGTCACGGTCATAGGCGCGGAAACGCATGCCGTTGGAATGTTCGGGCAGAAAAGTCTGCTTTTCGAAAATCACGTCCTTTTCGATGTCAAACGGAATGGGGCGTTCCTGGCCGAGATGGAGAATCTTGTCGCGTTCTACGGCCGAAACATAAGGCTTTTCGGGATCAATGGCTTCCGCTTCCAACCCCATGAAACCGTAAACAATCGCTTTGACCGTTCCATGTCCGAAACCGGTCAGCGCCAGCGAGCCGTACAAGATTGCCTCAACCCGCTCGACCTTATCGAAAAGCTCTTTTTTGTGCAGATTGTCAATATAGCGTTTGGCCGCACGCATCGGGCCGACGGTATGCGAACTCGACGGACCGACGCCAATGGAAAAAATCTCGAAAAAGCTGTAATACATTTAGAAATAATCCTTAATCACAATATAGTTTTTGACGCCCAGTTCTTTCTGGACTTCTGCAATATACCGCGAATGTTTACCCCAATTCGTATATTTATCAATAAAAGCTTTGGCTTTTTCAGACGATTTCGACAGCTGAACCTCTATGGTTTCTTTCAACATGGCAAAAACGACATCATGAAACCGGTCAAAGTTTATGTGCAGCTTGTTGTTTTCGTCAAAATAAAATGCGCCGTTGTCATGCAGGAAATTAAAATGTATCAGTTCGCCGACACGATGCGCTTCCAACGGCTGTGCCTTAAGAAACAGCCGGTAGACGACCCAGGTGGTATAAATCTTTTTCAGCGTTTCCCCATCAATGACGCCGGCCTTGACATATTCGGGCATGAAAGCGATTGAAACCGTATCGGCTTTTTCTTCTTCGATGGTGCTACGATGCAGGCCGAGCGCGCGCTGATATTCATTGTCCGGCCCGAGTGAGTGGCCGTTTTCGTGACCGATGACGAAAAGATGATCCGCTTCGAGGTCAAAATACCTGTGCAATTCGGGTGCAACCAGTTTCTCCAGCAATTTGCGGTTGCGTTCGACATCAACCGATTTGCGCACCTGGCGATGGTAAGCATTGCGATGGCCGCCGCCGGTCTTAATCGACAGTTTGTCGTTGTTGGGCAGGTTCTGTGCCGTCGTTATGGCACCGCGGCACTGGGCATAGTCGCCGGTCAGGGCAACGAGGTCGACGTCAACCATGGTCTGCTTCAATTCCTCGCCGTCGGAAACGCTTTGATGGTAGCGGTCAGCCCAAGGCATCAGTTTGGCCAGTTCCGGCATATGTTCCTTAAATTTGAGAATAAGTCCGGTACCCTCCCTGTTGATGATGCCGACGCGGACACCGAGCATGTCTTTGGGATTGACTTCTATCTGATGTTCGTTAATCAGTTTCATCAGTTCCGGATTGTCGTAGATGGTGGCGGTCAGCTCGTCGTCATAACTCTCGCGGCCAAGCGTGAACTCCAGCTGGTTATCGTTCTGCAAAACGGCCCAATGCTTATCTGCCAGCATGTCCATATCTTCGTTATTCTGCAACAGAGCCTGAGCCTGCCAGCCAAGATAGTCCTTAAAGTCATCGTCGGTCGTATAATGGGCGGCAACCTCCAGCTCATTGGCCGCTTTGGAAAAGGCATCGGCAAAATATTCGGTATAGTCAATCGCTTTTAAATCCTTGCCATCGCGGCGAACCATGGTGCGAACGCTCAGAATTTTTCTGACTTCGTCAATCCTGCCTTCGCTTATCATGCGGGCGATTATCTGATGAAACTCGTCGACGCTTAAATCGGAAGGGTAAAAATTGCGCCCCTTGTTCCCCTTTATGCCTTTGAAAATTTCAATCGGCTCCAGATCTATGCCGTTGTGCCCCTCCACACCGTGAAAAGACATAAACAGACGGAGAGCCTTGGCGGCATGCGTACTGGTTTTGGCGGCCTCTTCCAGCGCTTTTTTCATCGGCAGGTTCATTTCGTGATCCTGTTCCATGGCCACGTCGTCGAAAATTTTGGCAGCAGCAACCAAATGCTCAAGCGCCTTCTTATTGCCCTCGGTCAGATTTCTGTATCCGGGAAAGTCTTTGTTAACCAGTTCAATCGTGCGGGTTTTGTGCGCGAAAATATCATCAAGAAAATCTTCGCTGACATTCAGTTCATAACCGTTAATTTTCATTTTCTTTTATCTCCAGAGTTCTGAATCGGTAAACCTTGATATTGTCGGACCAATAGGTCGGACTCATACCGGCTTTTAATTTTAAATTGTTCAAAAAGTCCTGCCTGCCGGGCAGCTGTTCCCAGACGGACGGCAAAAACAGCCCCTGCCGGTCGCCGTCGCGGATAATCAGGCCGTCGACGCCGGGACGGATTTTGGTCAGCAGCTCCTTTTCGTCGGCAAAATCTATTTCCTCATAATCGGTAAGCAGCGAAATTTCTATATCAATACCGGGCAGTTCTTCCGGTTTTACCGGCTGAAAGCGGCTGTCTTCCATGGCGGCTTCATAAGCATTGGCGGCAACATCCAACGCTACGGCCTGATACGGCACCACCGTACCGATACAGCCGCGAAGGCTGTCCTTAACCGTCAGGGTTACAAAAGCGGCCCCTTTGTCAAACAGCTTGTCCGGCCAATCGCCGCGCGAAGGTTCAAAACGCCGCCCGTGTTCTGCGGCTTCGCTGAGAGCGCGGCGGGCAATCTGATATAAGTCCCGGCCATAAAAAGAAGCGAAGCGGCGCAGGTTTTCAAGCTCAGCCTCCAACCGGCCGGCCGGTACAGCCGGCTCCGGTTCGGCAGCAAAAGACCAGGCGCCGTAGCCGACGACGCTGTCCCGATCGCCGACGGTGTCTCCCGAATTGGCCAGTTCCAGCGTTTCCGGACGAAGATGTTTTTCGGCGGCCAGAAGCAGCGCCGCATTAATTCCGGTTGCGCCGCAGGACATATGATTTTCGATTTCGGGACGATTTTGCTCAATCAGTCCCGCTGTTTTCCCATCAAGCACACGGGCGGTGTCATAATCGAAATAATGCGACAAATCGGCAGAAACGATGATAACCGTACCGGCGTCGGTTACATAAGGTTCCAAAACCCGCGCCAGTTCTTCGACCGAAACGTCGCCGTAAACCAGCGGCACGATTTTGAACCGGCCAAGAACTTTCTGCAAAAACGGCAGTTGCACCTCCAGACTGTGTTCCTGCCGGTGCGCGTCGTCCAAAATGCGGACAGCGGCGTTGGCCGCGACAATCCTGTCCGTCAGCTCACGATTAACCCGTACCTTGCCAAGCGGCGTTTTGAACTCATCGGCCGACGCTGCGGCAATGCCCTTGAAAGCCATACGGTGCGACGGACCGACAAGGATGACGTTTTTTATTCTGCCGGCATAGTTTTTCAGCTGCAGATAAGCCTGCGCGGCAACCGGCGCCGAATAGACATAGCCGGCATGCGGCACGATCAGAATTTCTGGGCGCGCGGTTCCCGGCCTGATTTCCGCAGAAAGATAGTGCTCGACCTCGCTGTCCAGCTGGCGGAGTTCGGAAGCGTAAAAAATTCCGGCAACGGCAGGTTCTCTGGTTTTGGTCATTTCGCTCTCCGATATTTGAAAATCGTTAATCGTCCCGCTGTTGGAAGACAGATATTTCTTCAAACTGCACCAGTTGAGCGCCAGCAGCGCAACAACCAACACCGCAACAACAATATAATTGACGATGCGTTTGTTATCAATGTCGGAATCTTCGTTTATGCTCATAGCCGGCGCCCCCGAAAAGATGAAAACTTTTGCGGAAAGTTTAAGGCGCAGGAACTTAAAATTTTGCTAATTAAGCTCTGATTTCCTGCAAATCATGATAAAAATCCAAAAACGTGTCATAATGCAGGATGTTTTCGGCATATTCTTCCTCGTCACCCCATATCGGATGACCTATACGAATCGGCAGGGCATTGACTGCACAGGCGCAGACACTGTCCTGCGGGCTGTCGCCGACAATCCAGACCGTTTCCGGCGAAACGTCCGCCGGTTCGACAAATCCTCTGAGGGTATACAACGCGTGTTCGGGATAGGGTTTGTCGTGCAGGGCCTCGTGACCGCAGACCACCCGGTCAAAAATATCCGGACGAAACAAAAGCGGCAGTTCAAATTCAAGCAGGCGGCGGTCCTTATTCGTCATTATCGCCAGGCGGACATGGCGGCGTTTCAGCCAGGACAGAACCTCATGCGTGCCGGCAAAGGTTGAAATGAGTCCGGCGACGCTGCGAAGATAGATTTCGGCATATTTCCGATAGGCCTCATCTGCCCGACTGCCGAAAATACGGGGAAAATTGTCACGGAAAGACAGGTTGTTGTCGCGCAGCTTCTTAACTTCTTTCCATTCCGGCAAACCATATTCCTTCAAAACTTGGTTAACCGCATAAATCAGCGGTGTCCGGGTTTCGGCCAACGTGTTGTCCCAGTCGAAGATTACGATTTTCAGTTTGTCCGCATGCAGCTTCGGATACCGCATTTTTCCATGTTTTCCTTTGAAATGTTGATGATGATTTCTTCCAGCTCGGTCAGGATTTCTTCTTCCTGCTCCGCAATCTGCGGCTTTTTGGCAACGGCACTTTGATAATACCAGGTACCGTTATCGCAGTCAGCCCAATAACGGACGTCGCCGTCATGATAGCGGTTAGCCTGCAGATTGGCCTCCAGTTTGTCAAGAATCCAGACCAGTTTCGCTTCGCGGGTTTCACGCGCCTCATATTCCATAAATAAGCCGTAAACCCGTTCATTCAAGGGCGGCGGCAAAACCGAACGATAATAAAGAATCGCTTCTTTTTCGGCCGCTTTTTTGCGTGCCTTCAATTCGGGGCGCGCCGTCTGCGCCGAAAGAGAATAATCGCCGGTGCGGGCTTCAACCAAATCATGAACCAGCGCCAATTCCAGCATTTTGGCACAATCAGCCGGCCTTTTCAGATACGGATGAATCATCAGCACCAGAAAAGCCAGTTTGAAAATATGGTCTGCATCGGTTTCCTGACGGCCGGAACTCATCAAATTGTCGCGTTCGACCAGACAAAGCTGTTCGACGGTTTTCATAAATTCTACAATTTTCAGGGCGTTCTTCATCGTTTTTTTTGAAAGTTAAGCCCGGCAGAACCGGGCTTGAATCTTTTAACGGGCATTTTTGCCGATGAATTTTCTGCCGCCCATATAAGGCTGCAGCTTTTCGGGAATCCACACCGTACCGTCGGCCTGCTGATGGTTTTCCAAAAACGGAACCAGCGCACGCGGCGTGGCAATGCCGGTGTTATTCAGCGTGAACGCATATTTGACCCTGCCGTCGGCATTGTCGCGATAGCGCAGATTAGTGCGGCGAGCCTGCCAGTCGGTAATGTTCGAACAGCTGTGCGTTTCGCGGTAACAGTTCTGAGTCGGCACCCAGGCTTCCAAATCGTACTGACGGTACTTGGGCGCGCCCATGTCGCCGGTGCAGACTTCCAGCACCTGATACGGCAGTTCCAAATCCTGCAAAACCTCTTCGGAAATGGCTAACAGCTTCTGATGCCATTTTTCGCTTTCGGCGATGTCATTTTTGCAGATGACAAACTGTTCGGTCTTCATAAACTGGTGAACACGGGTCAGGCCGCGGGTATCCTTTCCCGCGGCACCGGCTTCGCGGCGGAAACAGGGCGAAAAACCGGCATAAAGAATCGGCAGTTCGTTTTCGTTCAGCAGCTCGTCGGCGCGCAGAGAGTTTAATATCAGTTCGGCCGTGCCGGAAAGATAAATATCATCTTCGGGCATATAGTAAATTTCGTCACGGGAAAAAGGCAGATAACCCTGTCCGTAAAGCGGCCTTTCCTTGGAAATCGACGGAACGTTAATAACCGTAAAACCGTTGGCGGCCAGCTTGTCGATAACCATCATATGAATGGCAAGCTCAAGTTTGGCCAATTCGTTCTTTATGGCGTAGGTTCGGGAACCGCAGACTTTGGTAATGCGCTCCAATTCGCTCCAGTCATTAAGTTCCATCAGCTCAACATGGTCGCGCGGCGTAAAGTCGAAATTGCGCGGCGTGCCAACTTTACGGCGAACGACGTTTTCACTGTCGTCCTTGCCTACCGGGCTTTCCGGGCTGGGCATGTTCGGCATGCGCAGCATCATGTCATCAAATTTGGCCTGCTCGGCAGCCAACTTTTCCTGCTCGACCTTCAGCTCTTCGCCGACGGATTTGCTTTTGGCGATTATGGCCGGACGTTCTTCGGCCGACGCGGATTTAATCGAATTACTGAGTTTGTTTTTTTCTTCGGACAGAGCCTGAGACGAGGTTTTCAGTTTCGCAATATCCCTGTACAAGGCAATCAGCGCATCTACGTCCAGCGTTTCTTTGGTATAACCTTTTTTAGCCAGCCCGTCCTTAATTTCTTCCGGGTGCTCGGCAATATATTTAATATCCAACATTTTCTTCTGTCCCAGTTTATAGTTTTTGATTGATTTAAATTTGCAGGTAGAGTATCAATTTTGTAAATAAATACAATAAAAAATTAAGGAATAGAAACAAAATGTTTGAGAAGAAAGTTATCTTAACCGGCGTCAAACCGACCGGGACGCCGCATCTCGGCAATTATCTCGGCGCCATCAAACCGGCGATTAAGCTCGGCAGGGAAGCTCTGGCCGCCGGCGGCCGGCATTATATGTTCATCGCCGATTACCATGCCATCAACGCCGAAAAAGACCCGGCAGTTTTGAGCCAGAAGCTGAAGGAAATCGCCTGCATTTATCTCGCCGGCGGCCTGAATCCGAAAGAATCGGTTTTCTATCGGCAATCGGATATTCCGGAAATTCATGAAATTACAACCATCTTATACGCTTACACGCCGAAAGGCTTCATGAACAAAGCGCACGCCTATAAGGCGGCCGTCGACAAAAACCGCGAAGCCAACAGGCCCGACGACGACGGCATCAACATGGGGCTTTACACCTACCCTACCCTAATGGCAACCGACATTCTGGCCTTTAATACCGACATCGTTCCGGTCGGCAGGGATCAGGTTCAGCATGTGGAAATCGCCCGCGACATCGCCGGCGCCATCAATGCGCATTACGGCTGCCGGCTGCTGCATCTGCCGACTTATTACATTGACGAAAACGTCGCCGTCGTTCCGGGCATTGACGGCAGAAAAATGAGCAAATCCTACGGCAACGTCATTCCGCTTTTTGAAGACGACAAGGCCATAAAAAAAGCGATTTTCTCCATCAAAACAGACTCCCGTCCGATGGAAGAGCCTAAAAATCCGGAAGAAATTCTGGTTTACGAAATTTACAAATCCATCGCCACGCCGGCTCAGTTGCAGGAAATGGGCGACGGACTGCGGCAGGGAAAACTCGGCTACGGACATATCAAGAACATGCTCTTGGATGCTGTCATTAACGAAATTAAAGATGCGCGCGAAAAATACAATTATTATATGGCGCATTTCAGCGAGGTCGAGGATATGCTGCAGGACGGGGCCGTCAAAGCACGACCAACGGCTCAGGCAACGCTGAAGCGGTTAAAAGACGCGGTTTTTGGCAAAGGTTTAGCGCCTTTTGCCTAAAAACTTTAAAAACAAAAAGAACTTCGGCGCCTAAAAGCACCGGAGTTCTTTTTTAATTGCCGAAAAGTTCTAAAAATTCATGGTCGAATGTTTGCTTCGGCCGTTAAAAAGCCTGACATATTCCTGATGGCGCGAATTTTTAACGATTATCCTTTCGCGAAAAACCGTCCCATCCGTACGCAGAATACGGGCAATCACGCCAAGGCAGGAATTATTGCTGCGGGCTGCGTTGACAGCGTCGCCGATACAAGCAAAATCGTCAAAAAACTCTATTTTCCGGTCACATCCGATTAAACCGAATTTGTGAACTTTATGAATGGCTGCGTGACACATAACAATTAATTTTAAAAGTTTGTAATTATATGAATTAATCTCAGAATAGTCATTTGGAATAGTTTTTTTATAGCACAACAAGCCTTAAGGTTCAAGACAAAAAAAGGCAGGGAACGTTCCCTGCCTTTTTCCGGTTTCATTATTTTTTATTCAAGCGACGACGCTTTCCCGGTTCTTTCAAAAACCATGCTTTCGCCGTTAGCCTTGCTCAGAATCAGGCGGTTGCCGTCCAGACGATAGGTGGCAACCTGCGGCAGAAACTGCATATATTCGCGTTCGGCGGCCATCAGATGTCCGGGACCGGCCATCATGGTCGAACCGGCAGGGCCAAAAGTCAGCCTGTCGCCCTCGGTTTTATAAGTTCCGAAATAGCGGTTAATTGCCGAACGGCCGAAAAAGCGCTTGTCCTTGCCGTCAAAACCAAGCGTAATTTCCGCACCGTTTTTGGCGTTGCGCAGTTTATAGGCGTTGTTCTCAAACGTCGTATTATCGCCGTTGCAAGCGGTAATCATAAACAACAAAGACAACACATACACAATTTTTTTCATTTATCTTCTCCTTCATTAACTTATCAAGGAGTAAGATAACGTCTTAAATTTAAAATGCCAGCTAAAAATGACACAAGACAAGGCTAGTAAATCAGCGTATGGAGGGCGGCGGCAAGTAAAACAAACGCCCCCAAAGCCAAGCCGAGGTCTTTCAGCCAGGGTTTGCGCGGTGCACCGGGAAGCCGTGCGCGAACCGCCTCGACTTTATATGCCTGAAAATAAACATAAGTTACAACCGCCCACCAGACTAAAATACTGGCTATTGACGCACTGCCGGGCGCGACATACAGCTGCAGCCCTTTCTCAAACGTCCACCATAAAATGGCAAAAACAAAAATCCAGCGATAACCGCGATACATCAGATACATCATCGGCAACATGAGCGCCAGTTCAAAAAAGATGTCGTAACTTTGGGTCAAAAGTCCCATCAGCATGGTTACGAGCAAAATGAAACCGGTCAGATAAAAAGCCATACCGCGAAAAGTCCGGCGGAAAGGCATATTATTGTATTCTTCGGCCTGACGCGCACGCTCGCGATGCCGAATCTGTTTGTCGGCAACACCGTGCAGCATGGTACGGAAAAAATGATAAAAATAAAACGGCAGCAAAATCAGCAGCGGCGCGACCAGCAACGATACCAACAGTCCAATAACGGAGCCGTAAGCCACGGATGCAATAATCATCAAAAGAGCGGCCAGCCCCAGCAAAACGGCAAAAACCTGACAGGCGATGCGCGCTTTGCCCTGAGGTTCGGCAAACCAAGAACGAATTTTTTCTTTTAACGCAGCAGTTGAATATTTCATGATTAGAACCTTTATTTATGAAAACATATTTTTATCATAACCTAATTTTTTATTTTTGCACCAAATTTTATGCCTGTTGGCGAATGTATAAAAAAATTCACAAAAAATGAAAAATATACTTGATTTTTATTTTTATAATCTGTATGTTTTCTTTCAGTTGTCGCCGCTGTAGCTCAGTGGTAGAGCACGTCATTGGTAATGACGGGGTCGCAAGTCCGATTCTTGCCAGCGGCACCATTAAAAAAGCCTTCCTTTATGGAGGGCTTTTTTAATGGTTATCGGGCGAGGACAGACTTGCGAAGCAACGTCCAGAGCGGGCAGTTGGTGAAAACGAGTGTTGAACTTAGCGAATAGCTTAGTGAAATACGAAGTTTGAACCTTACGACGCGAAAGGGACCCGTTGCTTTTAAGCAACGGGAATTTACATTCTTGCCAGCCGCACCATTTGTCAATTTCAGGCGTTTTCAGCAACCTATCGAATGGTTTATCTATTGAAAAACAAAGATTTTTTCCTTCAATTTTGCAGTCCGATAATATTAATCTCAAAATTTCTTTTTTCGTGCTAAGAATCGGACTTTTTAGAAAAACGCCAACATTTGCTGCGATTTCCGCGATATTTGCCAAGATTTCATCGGTTTCGGTGTCAATCTCAAGGTATCTGTCCATATCTTTTTGCAACTTTTCTTTCTCAAGCTCAATTTCTGCTTTCAGCTCATTATACATTTTTTCATCGCATTTGCCTTGAATATAACCACGGAATAAGGTTTTTACTTCTTCATCTAATTTGTTTATCTTAATAGTAATATCCCGTTTGAGAGTCGCTGTATTTACTCTTTCTTCTTTAAGCTGCTTTTTGACTTCTGACTTGATATTTTTTAACATATCGTCACTGATGGCAAGAGGTAATGATAATTCTTTTTCAAGCTGAGCGAGGATTTTTGCTTCATTAACCGGTTTTTGCGAACATTTTGAACGTAATTTATTACATTTAAGATAATTATACGAATGATTTTCATCTTTTACTTTGGTTTCACATGTCATTAAACTGCCGCAACAACCACATCTGACTAAACCGGTAAATAAATATTGCTTGTCACCATAATATAATTTGCTCGGCGCTCGTTTTCTGCCTTCCATTGTATCCTGGACAATCCGGAATAATTCTTCATCAATAAAAAGCGGATAGTTATGCTTATAGGTTTTGCCTTTGTTTATGAAGTAGCCAATGTAAAACGGATTTTTTAAGATATTCTGCACCTGAGCCCGACTGATTGTTTTATTTACACGACACATTTTTGAGCATAAACCTAAAGTTCTCGCTAGATTGGTAATATCCTGCAAAGTACGTCCGCCTTTGGCATATTCTTCAAAAAGCCTTTTAACTTTAGGTGCTCTCTCTTCATCTATGATAATATCTGCCGCAGTTGTTTTTGTTTTCGATATATTTAAGTATCCGACCGGAGCACAGGATTGCCATTGTCCGTTTTCTCTTTTGTAAGCTTGACTTCTGATGACATTATCTCTTAATGAGCCGACATACATTTTAGCGGATAACACTCCCATGTCCCAACGCAATATATCAGAAGATGTACTGTCTTTATGCAAATGAAAACCTTCTTTATAAAAATGTATCTCAATTCTGCCTTGTTTGCGCAAGTCGTCAAGCTCGACACATTCTTTATATCCGCGCTGTAACCGGTCAACGCAATTTACAACAATGGCGGTTTTATGTTTTTGCTGTTTGACATATTCCAACATTTCATTAAATTTCAGACGATCTCCGCGGGTTGAGCTCTCTACAATGGAGAATTTTTCTAAAATCTTAAATTTATGATTATCGCAGTAATCAATAACCGTTTTAAGCTGTGCATCAATGGAAGCACCTTTTTTCTGTTCTTCCGATGACACGCGGGTAAAAATAACGGCTTGCTTGCATTCCTCGTCTGCAATGTTTTGATATTTGTTTCTTTTTGACATTTTAATACTCCTTTGATTTAACATGATATTATTATACCGCGCCTTTTTGGGAAAGTACGCGGTTATTTACAATTTCAAATAACTTTTTTACTAATATTTTACTGATTTTTCAAATAACTAACCTGATTTACAAAATAAATAAGGTTGTTTTTAACCTCTTGCCCCTAAGGACAGGAAGTTGTTTGTTTTGATTTAGTGTCATCAATGTCATTTAATGGAGTTTCGGCTTTTTTAGCTTCCCAAACAGCTTTTGCACTTAACTTAAAAAATGTGATAAGTTTATTAACTTCATCATCCGTAATATCGGGATAACAAAGCGACAATTCTTCTTTTATTTTGCTAAATGTATCAGTCATAATAATTATATGTCGGGAATGAAGAAAGACGTAAAGCCAATTATAAAAAAATTTTTAATGGTAACAACTTCCCTTCCAACCGGAAAAGAAGTTAAAAAAAAGGCGCCTCTTATATAGGCTGATTGCGACAAACAGGCATTTTTCAGTAGAGAAACACATCACAACCTATGATACTCGCATGTTAAAGGTTGGATTTTAAAGTTTGTGACGTCAACGACAATAACTTTTTTTGTACGTAATGGAAAATTTTTCATTAAACCGACTCAAAAAATACAATTCTATAAATCTGTATCAATAACCGTGGACTTTGCTGCTCTTTAGCAAAAATAGCATTGTTCTGGCTGTTAAATCAGCACGGGATACAAAGGATTTGTAAAAACACTTCCTAATCCTGATTATTACTTAAAAGATTTATATATAAAGGATAATAAAATGATTGGATTAAAAAATATTTTTCATAGAATTTATGATTATTTACATCTTTGCTTTAATAAACATAAAACACGCAATATCTACAAATGTTTTAATAACGAATTATTGCGTAAAAACAATAAAAATGAAATTATAGATTGGCTGAAAACATTTAATCATACACACTTTTTAACTATCCAATTTCATAATAACATCAAAACCGATGATTATAATCTCGCAAACGAGTATCTAAGACAGATTATGGCAAGATTTGAAGCTAATCTCATTAAAAGAAATTGGAATAAACATCATCTTCCATTCATTGCTTTTGCGGAAAAAGGAAAAGGGATAAGCTGGCACTATCATATTTTGCTTAATTCGGATAAATACACAACAGACGATTTGGAAAAGGCTCTTGATAAATCTTGTGATAAAAACAAGTTTCCTAGAGAATTGATTTGCTTAAAAGAAATTACAGATAGCCAAAAACTTCATACCTACTGCACCAAAGAGTTAAAAATCACCAATAACGGCATAATCAATACCGACAGAATGATATTTTCCAATGTTTTGTTTGGCATAGAAAATAAAGCGCCGTCCATTGCGTCATAAATGAGTCCTGGAATACCGTATCCGTTTTTTATTACTATCTATATACCAAATAAAAACAGCTAGTCCGGTCGTCAAATTTTGATTAACTGACATCAATGTCACTTAATGAAAAAAATAATCAAAAAACGGCTTTACACTCCAAAAGAAGCGCGACAATACATTTACATCAGATTCTTTTGATAGTTATAACACATTGTGAATAGGTATTATTATGTACCAACCTATGTAAATTTTAACAAAGGTTTAACTTGTCTGCTGAGCAAAAAATAGTTATAAGTTGATACAAGATATAAAATTGTTGAGTGTTTTATAAAACACTGATAACCTCACTATAAATAGATAATATAATAATGGATGATAAAACAATATGATAATGCGCAGAGTATTTACTGTTTTAATCTTGTTTTTATTAAGTGGTTGTGCAACAGAAGCCGGTTATCAAAAAATTGTAGATTCATGGATGGGAGCAAGCAAAATTAATTTAATAGATACTTGGTGAGTGCCTACAAGTAATTATAAAGCAGATGAACATACAGAATACTTTAGCTATGTTGAAACATCTGTTTCTAGTGATAATTATGGCAATATTTATAATTAGAAATGTCAAACAACTTTTACCATTATAGATGATGTTGTCACAAGCTGGAAGTATGAAGGAAATAAATGTAGGGCTTGTGATGATGGTTTCTGGGGAACAATGTGCAAATATTGGTAGCAAACTAGAGATGAATAAAAAAACAATTTTATCTAGTCATTTTCCTGATTTTATTAAAAAATGGAATAAATTTTATAGTAAATTTAGGCAAGTTAATTCTTGGTATATTGTTAGCGATTATTGCCTTGACGATAAAAACAAGCCTAATGATGTTATGACGTTTACAATTTATCCTTTTACACATCCCTATCTTTTAAGGAATGGAATAAAACAATACTTATCAAAAGATATTAAAGACTTTAAAAATCTTTCAGATAAAGCAGTGAATTATATTAAAGAAGCTCCATATTTTTTCTCGTTAGCATTTATAATTGAATCTAAAAATAATATTTTTTCATTGAACGGCAGTAAGCAAGTTTTAGATAAAACAATTGAAAAGATGGAAAGTTGGCCTCGACCTAAAAAAGAGGAGTTTATTCATAAAATTAAAAAGCTTAGAAATTATCTCAATAGAAAAGAGATTGATTTAAAAACACTATCTAACATAAGCATTACAACACATATTATGTCATTTATCATAGAGTTTCTTTTGATAAAAGCTAAAGCAAAACACATTATATGGATATCAGACAGGGATAAAATAACAGATTTTCAAGATGGTATTGTTAGCGAATTAGTACGTTTAGGATATACAAGTTTACTCAATAAAAGGGTATCTGATAATGAGGTGTATGGTTTTTGGGGCGGTAAAGAATATAACAAAGAAATTTTTGATGAATTAGTAAGAATACCTGATTATATTTCCGGTGCTGTAGCTTCTATGGATTTTGAAGACGTTTATAAAGTGTCTGAAAAACATTATAATCTGTTTGATAAAAGCATCGTTGATAATGAACGGATTTATATTATGCACCTAAAACATAACCAGTATGATGACACATTAAGTAATCTCACATTTACAAGAACATAGTGTATGTAAGCGAACTTTCACATTGCTATGTCAAAGGTTGGTAATTTAACTTCCTTACCTCAAGGACAACAGGTTAAAAAAGTTTTTGACATTAACGACAATTTATTTTTATAACCTCATTTACAATTTTAATTAGGTTTAACATATCCCATTGAGTTATAAACAACCCGTAAACAAGCGGATTTGAGAAAACAGGTAAAAGATAAGCCCGACCTGAAATCAATCAAACCGGGCTGAATTTTGAAAGTTTAAACCAATTTACTCTCTATCAGAAATGTTTGAAAACGTTTCAAAGCATTCAAGACAGAATAATGGCTTCTCTTTCCATAAGAATGTTTTTTGCCGTTTTTCTCATATTCCGGTAGGATATTGGAGATATTTTTAATCAGATGCTCCAAAGTATATTTATTGTTACGGCATAATCTTTCAATCCGCCCGGCATAATCAGATGACGTTAAGGCAGAGTATTTTTGTTCCAAAAGCCAGTTTTCAAAATTTTTCAACATAGCCAGTCTCCTTATTCTGACACAATGCTTGCAGTGTAGTATGGATTGGCGCTATATTTTTCCAAAAGAGCCTTGTTAGCCTGCTGCCATAAAAAATAAGGCTCGGGTAATCTGACTGTTTTTCCGTTGGTGTATCTCAATTCGATAAAGTACATTGTAATCTCCTGTATTTGCGTTATTTACAATTTTATTATGTCGGGAAAAATCACATCTGCGAGCCCCTAAGATTCTAATTTTTGATGACATTTTGCTACGATTCAGGTACGAGATTACTAATTTACGGACAAAAAAGGAAAAAATAACTTATGGTTCTCAACACCTATAAGTTAAGACGTAAAAAGCATCTCATCAGTTAATAAAAAGTGCTGTAATTAATATTATTAATTCGCTATTTTATAATACTGACATATTAAGTCATCTATTTCCTCAAAAGTTGAATTAGAGGGAACAAAATCCGGTTTTCTAAAACCAGTATTTATAACATAAATAAAATCATGTATACTATACTGTGATGGCTCTCCTGATTGTGTTTCTTTTTTAATTGTCTTATTTTTAGCTCTTAAACAAACACATTGATACATTAAATCTATCTTATTTCCATCACTATTGGGATGGGCTCTATCCATATGCTGGCCAGCTGTAAGAGCAATTAAGTTTTCTATATATCCAGAAATTTCAGGAAACTTCTTTTTGGGGAAAATATGATGAGCCGCCGTTGTGGGGCCATACTTATCATCATTTATCTCAGAATATTTATGGTGTCTACGAACCCACTGCATTGCTTTTTGAATTAAGAACTTGTTATATTTCTGAGGTGACGATAACTGCTTTTCTTTTTCTTCTTGTCTAGAAATATTTTTTAGTTTACCGATATCTCTGAAATTAACCTCATTGTACATCAAATCTTGATAAACTATTACAGCTTTAGATAAATGCCCACCTTTTGTACCATAAGTATTTCTATCAACTGCAAAAACATTTATAACTTTAGAGAATATTCTCCTTATCTCAACAACTCCCCCATTGATACTACCCTTGCTTCCAATATTAGAATTACCTATTAGAAATTGTTCAAACTTCAGCTTCAATAAATCATAACTCTCTCTAGTTTGAAGAGATGTAAAATAATTTATATACTTTATAAAATCACTATCAGAAAGCATTTTGGTAAGATATGACAAAAGAAAATAATACGCATTTCTATCTCTCATAGCAATATATTCCAAAATATCTAAAGTATTTTTATTAACTTTAAAAATATTCTTTCGTCCTTGCTTATTTTTAGTCAACAAGCCTGCATATGCAAATAAATCTAGTGGTTGTAATATGAGTTTATCATATTCACTTCCTGTTGTTGGATTATTCGGACTTGGCTTATTAAATATAAATACTGCATTTTTTAGAAAATACGGAAATGTCCAAATATCATCACGAACAAATTCATCTTTATTAAGATTGATAATACAATCAGCTATAAAAGATAATACATCAGGTGTACATTTTTGGTCTATAAAACGGGGATTATTGCCTTTGACTCTAATATCTAAATTAACATTAGAAAAATAATCATCTATTCTATTTGTGCTCATGACTATGCCTTTCTTTTTTTATTCCCCATAAATTAACAGAATTACTATCTATATTTAAACTTCTTGAACCAAGATTCCGCCCAATCATATAAAACTGTCTAAATTCATCGCTTGCAAAATACGCTAAATCTTCTTCAGTTATAATGTATCCATTTTTTGCTTGTAAAATAGCTACGGAACCATCCGCAATACAATTTTGAGGTAAAAAACAAGCCCGTGGATTATATGTTAAATTTGGTACAGCAACACTTTTTGTATTCAAAAACCTACGAATACCAAATGAAGAGATATCATCTATGTAGGAATCATAATTATCAATATCCACGATACTATTTGAAGCAATATTTCTAGATTTTAATACGCGATATTTACCATTACTAACAGATGTGTGTTTTTTGGTTATTTGCCTGTCTCTATAGCTGTTAAATATACCTAAATATAACGAATTTTTAACTTGCTCAAAAAAATCATCTTTATAGATTAACCACGATGAAAATGTATCATCAAACATTATCTTGTTAGTGATATTATGTGTGCCTGCTGTAATTAAACTTTCCACTTTTATATCATATACTTTGGGAGCTTTAGTAATAAAAAGAGATATAGCAATAGTTTCTATCTTTACACCGTTAAAACCTTTTTCCCCAAAATCTAATATGGATTTTATTTTACATTTTTGCATCACATATTTTCGAGTATCGTTATATTCTGGACTGTTTAATAGGCTTTTAGGGGTAATTAAAGATACAAAGTCAGCAATTTTTAGAGATTTTTCAAGAAAAAATATAAACAAATTATTTGTACTTTTATTATATGTCTCTAATTTATATTGTTCCAGTTTTTTTGTATTAGTTACTTTGCCAAAAGGAGGATTGCCTACAATGACATCATATCTTTTCGTTGGTTTAAATGTTAAATAATCATCATTAATTATATTTATTTTTACATTAGGGTATAGATTTGCCATTTTTGACACTAATATAGATGTTACTTCCAATACGTTTTTATCTATATCCATAATGTCCAATTCTATATTTTTGCCTGCATATTTTTCCAATATCAATGGGATAAAATTACCGGCACCAACAGATGGCTCTAAAATGGAAATTGTGTCTTTTTCCATTTCAGGTAGCTCTTTTATAACATCATAGCATATACTTTTAGGTGTATAATATGCCGAACTACTCTCTTTGTTCGTATTCAAATATTCAATAGCATTTGATATTAAGCCATAATCTAAATTCTCTTTTGTCGTTGCTAGAAAATTCTTGATATCCCTAATATCATGCCAGCATTTTGATATTACAAATTTTTTAATATTAGAAATATCTTTTAAGCGAGTTTCACAATTCTTAATCTGTTTAGCAATTTGTTGAAAAATGATAGTTGGCACAGCCTCGCCTATAGATTGCCGTATCCTTATATCTTCTTGTTTTACAAAAGTTTCTTTGTCTTTTTTAGACAAAGAATTTAACTTGCAATATGGAATGTCACTCCAACAAAAATCATCAGGAATAGTCATCATTCTCATTAATTCTCTGATGCTAAACACTCTATTATCGACAGGATGAATTGTTGATTGACTTGCAATAATATCATTTCTTGTATGAATACAAGGGGCTACTTTATTCCAAGAACATCGTGTATACTTATCGCCATTTTTATTTGTATTAATGACAATTTTCCCATTTACAACTTTATGGGGTTTATGCTTATCATCTTTATTGTCAAAAGCAGAACATCCTTCCTTAGTATGAGCTACCCAAGGAAGCATTTTTTTATCATATTTCCTAAATGAATGATACACGTCGGTTTTAGAGATATCCCCCATTTCAGACAATGCAGGTAAATCTCCAATAACCTCTTTTAATGTTTTTTCTTGGCTCCTTTTCGGAAAAATATCAAATGGAGTATGCGATTGTATGTCCTTACGGATTCCAACGATTAGAGTTCTTGTTCTACTGGAATTAGAGCCATAATCTTTAAAATTTACCACTTTTTTCAAAATATTGTAAGAACCCGCCAAGGTTTCATCGATAAATTGACCAATCGGAACATCTTTATCATTAGGGGTTCTGCATATAGTTTTTAAAAAAGCACGAACATTCTCATAAATGAAATACCTAGGTTTTATTTGAATTGTCATCATAATTGATTCGACAATTAACGAATTTCTAGACAACTCATCTTTTTTCTTATGATTAGCAACTGACATCCCTTGGCATGGCGGCGTTGCAACCAAGACATCTATTTCTTTAATTTTCTCTTGTTTTTTCCATAAATCTATCTGAGAAAAAATAGCCTGCTTGGTCTCATTAAGAGTGATGTCTCCTGTGATATAACCTGAATTATATTTGCATTTGTGGTTATATTTCTGAATTTGCATTCTTTTTTCGAGCAATTCATTGGTTGCCACACACTCAAAGCCCTCAGCTTTGAAGCCATAACATCCAACTCCAGCACTACTAAATAAAGATATGTAAGTATACTTGTCCATTTTAACCGCCATTATAATCCTATTATTTTATACACTCTCCTTTAATAAAAGGTAAGAAAATATTACATTTATGTACATTTTTTTATTTCCCATCAATCGAAAAATTTTTAACTAAATGACATTAAAGTCACGAAGTAAGGATATTTTTCTTGAAATATCTTTAAAATCTTCATACTCATTTGTCCGATACTCGCACAATATCGCGCACCATTAAAAAAGCTTTCCTTTATGGAGGGCTTTTTTAATGGTTATCGGGCGAGGACAGACTTGCGAAGCAACGTCCAGAGCGGGCAGTTGGTGAAAACGAGTGTTGAACTTAGCGAATAGCTTAGTGAAATACGAAGTTTGAACCTTACGACGCGAAAGGAACCCGTTGCTTTTAAGCAACGGGAATTTACATTCTTGCCAGCCGCACCATTTTTAATAATTCCGCCATTTATGCGGATTTTTTCTTTTTAAACAAGTATTTGTTTAGTCCGATTTTGAACATTTCGAAAATCGCAATTTATTATAGTTAATTATATTCTTAATATTCCGTGCAACATGATATAAATTGGCAACATCAGGAAGAAAGACATAGCATAACTTAAAATATTAGCGCGTAATATTCCTTTGGAAATGACTTCGTTACTATATGCACTTTGTAAATACTTTTTTGTTATAAATCGCTCGATAAAATATGAGAAAAAACAAAAGAAAACATTATAAAAAATAAGGATAAAAACAAAACCCGATGTAGCAGCAATAGAATTATGAGGAAGATAGGCTAATATTCCATATAAAGGTCCAAGCAGTAAGTATCCTAATGAATCTTCAGCAATATAGAAAGCTTCCACCAAAAATACGCCACCTAGAACTGTTGAAACAATGTTTGAAACAGAAACCGCTTCAATTATTTTTGCAGTACTTGTTGTTTTAAAATATCTTTTTTTCAAAAATAAAGTTTCACAAAATATAATTAGCATTAAACAAACGAGTGTAATTACGGAGCTTGACAGAAGATCCCCCAATCCTCTAATTCCTGAAGTAGCTGCTACAGATTGAATTGTATTTATCCATATGGGCAACCCTCCATTAGCAAATACCATTGTGGGGAATAAAAAAAATGACAGGAATAGCAAGCCTAATTTAATATAGTTTCTTATCATAAATAGTATCCTTATTTGATAGGCAAGGTGTATATAGTATGCAATCTTAAAGTAAAAAATGTTAAATAAAAACTCTCATTTTCCTTGTTAATTCCTTAAAATCCTCGTAGTTTTCAGTCCGATAATCGCACAGTATCGCGCACCATTTTTAATAATTCCGCATTTGTTGCGGACACGGAATATTCTTTCCTTTTTTATCGCATCATTTTCCTAAATATGTAAATCTGGGAACGTTTTTTCCATCAACGACAACATTTTCCAAAAACATCTTCTCAGGACGAACCCAAATTTGGTCTGGTGAAGATTTTTCACAGGAATTTTTTGCATTTATCGCCTGATAAACAACCATATTTTCTAAAGTTTCAGTATGTTTCCCGATAAACATTACTCTGTAAACATGTCCTCTATAATGTCTGTAAATTCCCGTTTTCATTAGTTGTTCCTTGTATAAATAAACACCAGGCTTTTTATTTCATTTTTAATGTCAGAAATCAAAATGTCAAATTCTTAATAAATACTACTTTTAAAACTTCAGTTTTCCGGCTTAATATTCCGGCAGTAAGTTCTATAGCCGTATACATCACATAAAAAAGCCGCCGACAACAGTTTTTTCGATGAATAGCAATGAGGCTTACCTCGTGGATTGCCGGATGAAGCGGGAGGAGAATATACCGGAGAATGGCAGAAAAAAAGGGAACCGCAACTGTGCATCCGAAAAAAATATTTTATGGCTTTTTTTGTTAAGAGGTTTTATAGTTTGAGAATCTCTGAAACCGGAAAGGATATTTTTGATGGAAAAAAAGAAAAAGCCGAGCGAAATCCGCTTTGAAAAAGAAGCCAAAGCCTTACAGAGAAATCTGGAAAAACGCCGGCAGCAGCAACAGGAACGCGAAAAACTGAAAAACAAGGACGAGAAGACCAATGGACAAGATTAAGATTAAGGGCGGCAGACAGCTGAACGGCGAAATTTTTATCAGCGGCGCCAAAAATGCGGCGCTGCCGCTTATCTGCGCCAGCCTGCTGGCCGAAGAAACGGTTACGTTGACCAACATGCCGATTTTATCAGACATTAAATCAATGAATCTGCTGCTGGAGCAGCTCGGCACGCAAATTGATTCCTTTGACGACTTTGTCGACGGACATCCGACCAAGACTTATTCCTACCGTACGCCGAAGCTGACAAGCATTGCCGCGCCTTACGACTATGTGCGCAAGATGCGCGCTTCCTACTATGTGCTTGGACCTTTGCTGGCCCGAGCCGGAAAAGTTGAACTTTCACTGCCGGGCGGCTGCGCTATCGGTACGCGCCCGATGGACATTCATCTGGCGGCCATGGAAGAGATGGGCGCCAAAATCGATATCCGCAACGGCTATGTTTACGGCGAAGTCGACGGCAGACTGAAAGGCGCGCACATTGTTTTTCGCACGGTTTCGGTCGGCGCAACCTGCAACGTTTTGATGGCGGCAACACTGGCCGACGGCATTACGGTTTTGGAAAATGCCGCAAAAGAACCGGAAATCGGCGATTTAATCAACCTGCTGAACGACATGGGCGCCAAGATTTCGGGCATCGGCACTTCCATTCTGACAATTGAGGGCGTCGAAAAACTGCACGGCGCGCGGCACAAGGTTATCCCGGACCGTATCGAAGCCGGCTCCTATGCCGTGGCTGCGGCAATTACCGGCGGAAAAATCGAGCTGATTAACGCGCAGACCTATACACTTAAAACACCGATGCAGATTTTGCAGAAAATGGGCGTGGAAGTCGTGCCCACCGAGCGGGGAATTCTGGTCGACGCAACAGGGAAAAAGCTTATCGGCGAAGACATCATTACCGAACCGTTTCCGGGCTTTCCAACCGATTTGCAGGCACAGTTCATGGCTCTGCTGACCATGGCGGAAGGCGCAGGCATGGTTACCGAAACGATTTTTGAAAACCGTTTCATGCACGTTCCCGAACTTCTGCGCATGGGTGCAAACATTAACGTACACGGGCATGCTTCCGCAATTGTCCGCGGGGTAAAAAAACTGTCGGGCGCGCCGGTCATGGCTACCGACCTGCGGGCATCTTTCGCGCTGGTGCTGGCCGGATTGGCGGCAGAAGGAGAAACCGTCGTCAATCGCGTTTACCATCTTGACCGCGGTTATGAAAAACTGGAAGAAAAGCTGAAAGGTGTCGGCGCCGACATTGAGCGGGTCAAGGAAGACGGCGAAGAATAAAAAAGGAGGGGCTCTTACAATCCCCTCCCAAAAAAACGAAAGCTGTTGTCTGTAACCGCAGAAAAAATAAATTTTTCCGGGTACTGTAAACATCTGTTGTTTTTTTCATCTGCCACTCATAGCTGATATAGGAAACTTTCGTTTGATATATCACCATCGTGACACTGTAGAGATAGTCATTGTTTCGGCGCTTTCAACACACATAGACTATTTATCTACGAGGTTCTACGCGCTCCGGCAGCCGCGCAATTCGGTTTGACCGGCGACGGGGCGGACAGGATTTAGATTTCAGTTTAAATTTCAAAGAAAAAAGTTGTTTTTTGAACAATTTAATGCTATTGAGGCATATATTAAGCAAAATAAGGATTTTTGGAATGCCCGAGTCAATTTTCGTTCCCATCAAAACCGATCGCCTGATTATAGACGAGTTTAAAACTTCAGACTTTCACCGCCTGCAGGAAATTGCCTTTAACATTAACCACAATGCCGATGTTAAGGCAACCGAAGGCTACTGCCCTTTTTACACTTTTCAGGTTGATCGGGACACGCCGCAAAGAGACAACGTTATCAGAAACAAAGTCTCGGACTTTTTAATCAAGGCGGAAAGGGAGCGCCGGCAGGATCCCCGCTCGACCTATCGCATGGCCGTGCGTCTGCCGAACGACAAGCTCATCGGCAACGTTACGATTGACATGCTTCCCATAGAGGAAAACGGCAAAAAGATATACGGCGATCTGGGTTATTTCATCGACCCCCGATACGGCGAACACGGTTATGCGACGGAAGCCGTGCGGGGACTGGTTCATCATTTTTTCAAAGCTTACCGAAAGTTGGACATTACGGCTCATCCGGCCAACAAGTTTTCCCGCAAGCTCATTGAGCGTATCGGCGGCAAACAGGTCGGTTACAACGAGGCGTCCCATTACGGGCACGGAGAACCGCGCGCCGTTTTTGAAGTACACAAGGAAGACTTTTACCGCACTTCGCCGTTTAATCAAAAAATGTCCGGGCTTTTTGCCGTATTAATAAACCGCCAAAGAAGTTTAAAATAATGTTCAGCGATGCAAATCTGCCCGAACCGCTGGTTATTTCCGAGATCGAAAATCCGGTTCGACTGGTTGAAATAAGAAAAGAAGACGGCATCTTCTTTAATTCCCGCTTTACCGACATCCGGCTCATCCGGGCCTATATTTACGACTTGCTGAAAAAAGCTGCCGGAAACTTGCCGCAGGGTTATCATTTTGTCGTTTACGAAGCTTACCGCCCCATGTCGGCACAAATAAAGCTCTGGGATTCGGTTGTTGCGGAACAGAAAAAGAAACATCCCCGGCTGCCGGTTGATTCGGAAGAGTTCATCGCAATATGCGACGTTTTTGCCGCCAATCCTTATCGCCAGGGAAGCGGCCACCAGTCCGGCGCGTCCGTGGACATTTCGTTAATTGACGATGAAGGCCGGGAATATGACATGGGCGGCTCGGTTCGGGGCTTTGACGATACGGCGGACTTTGACTGTCCGCATATCAGTGCGGAAGCCAGGCGCAACCGTGAGATTCTGAGGGACGCTTTGTCCAAGTGCGGTCTGGTCAATTATCCGTCGGAATGGTGGCACTATTCTTTCGGAGACCGGCTTTGGGCCCGTTTGACCGGTTCAAAACTGGCGATTTTCGGCAAGCTTGACAAATGAGAGGCAGGAATGGAAATCAACGAATTAATCGAGAATTTTGAACTGCTTGAAGACTGGGAGGACAAATACCGCTATCTGATTGACCTCGGCGGCGGGCTGGAACCGCTCGACGAAAAGTTCAAAACCGAAGAGTTCAAAGTTAAAGGCTGCCAGTCGCAGGTCTGGCTGGTTCCCGAGCTAAAAGACGGCATTCTTTCCTTTAAGGGCGACAGCGACGCGATTATCGTCCGCGGGCTGATTGCCGTGGTGCTGACGGTTTTCAAGGACAAAACGCCGGCGGAAATTGCCGCGTTCAATCTGGACGACATCTTTGCACGGCTCGGCCTGGAAGAGCACTTAAGCCCCAGTCGGCGCAACGGCCTGCTTTCGATGATTGAAAAAATTCGTTTTTACGCCTCCCATTTGCAGGAATAAGCCATGAACATCCACGAGTATCAGGCCAAGAAAATTCTCAGCCAATACGGAATATCCATTCCCAAGGGCATGATTGCCTATACCCCGCACGAAGCAAAAAAAGCTGCGGCTCAGGTTTCGTTCCGCGGCCCGTGGATGCTGAAAGCGCAAATTCAGTCCGGCGCCCGCAACAAAGGGTACTTTACGGACAAAAAGGCCGGGCGCCGCGGAGGGATCCGGCTGGTACGCAGCCGCCGCGACATTATGCCGGAAGCGGAAAAAATGCTCGGTTCAACGCTGGTAACGGTGCAGACCGGCCCCAAGGGCAAACTGGTCGGCCGCATTTATGTCGAAGCCTACAGCAAAGTCAAAAAGACCTTTTACGCCAGTCTGGTTATTGACCGGATGATTCCGGCCATTACGCTGCTGGTGGCCGATACCAACAACGAAGACATTACGGCGCTGGCGGTTTTGTCGCCGGACAAAATTCTGCGCGTGCATCTTGATCTGATTACCGGCGCCAGCCCGGAGCAGATTCAGCAGGTTATGGAATTTCTGCATCTGGAGCCGAAAGTCGCCAAGAATCTGGAAACGTTCATCAACGGCATGCATCAGGCTTTTGTCGACTACGACGCGGTAATGATTGAAGTCAACCCGGTCGGCGTAACCAAAACCGGACAGATTGTTGCGCTTGACGCCAAAATGAGCTTTGACAACAACGCGCTCTACCGCCACAAGGAAATCAGCGTCCTGCAAGACGAATACGAAGAGGAAGACCGCGAACTGAAAGCGGCAAAATACGGTTTCCAATATTCCGAATTTGACGGCAACATCGGCTGCATCGTCAACGGCGACGGCATTGCTTTGGCGGCCATGGATCTCATCCGCACCAGAGGCGACAACGGCACCGCCTGTTTTTTGAACGTCAAGGGCGGCGTCGACAAAGACAAAATTGCCGCCGGCATTAAAATAATTATGACCAATCCGCGGGTTGAGGGAATTTTAATCAATATTCTGGGCGGTTTTCTGCGCTGCAACCTGATTGCCGACGGCATTGTCGCCGCGGCCTCGGAAGTCGGGCTGAACGTACCGCTGGTGGTTCGGTTTGAGGGAACCAACAAAGACGAAGCCAAAGATATTCTGGAACATTCCAAACTGCCGATTATCATTGCCGAAGACATGGAAGATTCCGTCAACAAGCTGATTACGGCCATGGAGGAGAGCGACTGATGTCCATTTTGGTCAACAAGGAATCAAAAGTGCTGATTCAGGGTATTACCGGTACGCAAGCGTCTTTCCACGTCAAGCGCTCCATGGACTACGGCACCAATGTCGTCGCCGGCGTTACTCCGGGCAAAGGCGGCAGCGTGCATCTGGACGTGCCGGTTTTTGACACGGTGCGTGAAGCAATCGGAGAAACCGGCGCCAACGCTTCAGTCATGTATGTTCCGGCCAAATTCGTCAAGGACGCGGTACGCGAGGCAGCGGAAGCCGAACTTGACCTTTGCGTCTGCATTGCCGACGGCGTGCCGATTAAAGACATGCTTGAAATCAAGGAAATGCTGCGCGGTGCCAAAACCAAGCTCATCGGCCCCAATACACCGGGCATCATTACGCCCGGCGAAGCACGGCTGGGCATTTTTCCAGAAAACATTCACCGTCCGGGTCGTATCGGCGTCGTTTCGCGCTCATCAACCCTTACCTATGAAGCAGTCATCGAAACCAACCGTGCCGGGCTGGGACAATCCACGGTCATCGGCCTGGGCGACGATATGCTCATCGGCATTGACTTTGTCGAAACGCTCGAAAAGTTTATGAACGACCCGGACACCGATGCCGTCGTCGTCATCGGACAGCTGGGCGGCACTTATGAAGAAGTCTGCGCCAAATATTACAAAAATCTGAAAGTAAAAAAACCGGTGGTCGGTTTTGTCGCGGGAAACGCCGTGCCTTTCGGGCACAAAATGGGATACGCCGGCGACGTGATTACCAAAGGGCACGTTACCGCGCAGGACAAGCAGGACGCCATGAGCGACGCAGGAATTATCGTCGTCAATAAAATCAACAACATTCATGCCGAGCTGATGAAACTTTTTCCCGCTCATGACTAACTTTCTGTCCCGGATTATCGACCTCCTGCTGCCGCCGCGCTGCATTTGCTGCGGCAAAATTGTCAGCGGCGCTGACGGGCTGTGCGCCGAATGTTTTAACGAGGTCAGCTTTATTACCAAGCCCTATTGCGCCAAATGCGGACATCCGTTTGACGAGGTGCCCGACGGGCGGCAGATGCTTTGCGGCACCTGCCTGCGCAAGACCAGAACGCCTTTCCGGCTCAGTCGTTCGGCTTTGCGTTATGACGAGTTTTCAAAAAACATGCTTTTGTCCTTCAAATTTATGGACAAGACCGAAAACGCCCCGGTTTTTGCCAAATGGCTCAAACTGGCCGGCACAGATATCTTCAAAGAAGGCGTCGACCTGATTGTTCCCGTACCGCTGCATTTTACGCGCCTTTTGAAAAGGCGCTACAACCAATCGGCGCTAATCGCACGCGAACTTGGCAAGCTGACCGGCATAAAAGTAGATTATACGTCCGTCATTCGCCACCGCCGCACCAAACCGCAAGTGCAGTTCAGCGGTCACGCCCGAATTTCCAATGTTAAAAACGCTTTCAGCGTCCGACACCCGGAACGCCTTAAAAACAAACGCATCGTATTGATTGACGATGTTATGACAACCGGATCGACTCTTAAAGAATGTGCCTTGGCCATGAAAAAAGCCGGCGTCAAATCCGTTGACACTCTGACCGTCGCCCGCGTCTGCTGACAAGCTGTTGCCAGCTTGACCGCATTACCGGCTGCGGCGCGAACCTTTGTTGAAGCGCGCAAGCTGTAGCCAGCTTGACCGCATTACCGGCTGCGGCACGAACCTTTGTTGAAGCGCGTTGCTTTCTGTGTGCATATCGTGAGACCGTGCCTTGTATCTTTAGATGTCCGGGTCAAGCCCGAACATGACAATGATTATTTTTTCTTTTGGTCATTGTCGGGCTTGACCCGGCAATCTCTCGGACATCCATGAAAAAAGGCGTTGCAAAATAGCTTTTAGCCTTTATAATCACTTCTGCCGACGGAAGCGGTTAGACCGGCGGCGGAGTGTCGAAACTCCTTACACAGAACCAATCTAATAACCTCCTGCAAGGGAGGATGATGCGATATAAGCGGCTTTGGCTGACGAATAAGCGTACTGGTTTTGTAAGGAGTTTTTATGCTTAACAATCTTTTTAACCAAATGTGTCCGGTTATTTTCAACCCTCCTTTCATACAAAACCAAACCGGATACGGATTTAGAAAGGTTGTTGTTATGTCAGACAAACAAATCAGAAAACAAAATCTACGGCAGTTGCGTTTAGAGTATGGTAAGAGTTTCCATCGGGCTTTGGAAGAACGGCATCTGACACCGGAAGAGTTTAGCGCAGAGAGTAAAATACCGCTGAAGTTTGTTAAAGAACATTTAAGCGGTGAAATACGTTTTTTTGGATATCTGAACTATATATCGTTTCTTTTGAACAAACGCATAAAAATAGAGCTGGTTGATTAAACAGTTTCCACTTGGGAACCTAATTTCGTATCGGTTGCTGACGCGTCCCTCACTCAATAAGGTTTACCAAGATTTTGCAGACAAAACCAGCCGGAGCAACGGCTGGTTTTGCTTAGCAATTCTCCGCCTTTTCCAAACGAAAGGGCGGTTTTGTTTTAACAAAACATTGAAGGAGTTGAACATAATGGCAACCAAAAACCACGAAATCATCAAAATCAGGAACGGCATTGCCCGCCAGCTGCGCGATACCCGAGTTTGTCCTGTAAGTCTTGCGGTTTACGCTGTCGCTTAACCGCTCGTCAACAGGACTGCACCGCAGCCGGTTCGCAGCTTCACCGGAGCTGCTCTCCACGCTGCGCACCTGTCGCTGGCACAGGTTGAAAAGCTGTCCGGCATACCTGCCAATATTATCGACCTGTTGGAAGTCGGCATCAAACCGGTCGACCTCGGACATCTGCACCAGCTGGCCAAAGCCTACGGCAAGGCGGTCAAAATTACCCTGATATGAAAAAAGCCCTGCGATTGCAAGTCAAACATAAGAAAAAATAATATCGTCATTACCGGACTTGGAATCGATAGTTGGCGAGAACGAGCTATAAGCGAAGTTCGAGGCCTACGGGACGAAAGGGGCCCAACGTAGTTGGAAATTTACACACGGCAATCCAGAGCCCCCGGGTCAAGCCCGAGGGTGACAGGGGGAAGAAAATGATACTGTCATTGCCCGGCTTTTTTTCTTTTTCGTCATTCCCCGGCTTGACCGGGGAATCTGTAAGGGAGATTGTCCGGCTCAAGGCCGAACATGACAAAGAAACAAAGCCCCTCTTCCGAGGGGTTTTGTTTCAGAACAATTCTATCATAGCGCGGGCGTCGTCTGACAAGCGCTCCATTGTCCAGGCCGGTTCCCAGACAATGCGAACTTCAACCTTGCCTGTTCCCTCAACCAAGGCAACCGCGTCGGCAACCTGCTGAGGCAGAATGCCGGCGACCGGACAGCCGGGCGCGGTCAGGGTCATGGCGATAAACACGTCGCCGTTATCGCGGATTTCGATATTATAAATCAGCCCCATATCATAGACGTTTATCATGATTTCCGGGTCGCAGACGGTCTTAAGCGCTTCAACAACGTCGGCTTCGGAAGCGGTTTTTTCGTCAGCGGGTTTGGATTGCCCGGCCGTGGCGACAAAATCCTTCATCTGTTCCTGAATTTCCATTGCCCGCAACAAGTCCGCCTCGGTTTGATTGATTTTTTCGATTTGTTCGTCCAATTTCTTATCGTCTGTTTCCGACATCTGCGTAGTTCCTCAGAAAAAAGTCACGGCCTTGTTCAGAGCCTTTACAAAATTATCAATGTCTTCTTTGGTCGAATACAAGCCCAGCGAAGCGCGGGCAACCGACTCAAATCCCATGCGATGCACCAGCGGTTCGGCGCAATGGTGTCCGGTGCGTACGGAAACGCCCTCCTTATCGAGAATAAAAGCCAAATCCTGCGGATGAATGCCCTCGACGTTAAACGAAAAGACGCCACCCTTGTTATCGGCGTTGCCGATAACTTTCAGGCCTTTGACCTCTTTGAGCCGCTCATTGGTATATTTAACCAATTCCACTTCATGCGCCTCAATATTATCCATGCCCAAATCCGACATATACTGCAAGGCCCTGCCCAGTCCGACGGCCTGGACAATGGCCGGCGTTCCGGCCTCAAAGCGTGCCGGCGGCTCTTCAAAAGTGGTATGCTGATAGGAAACCGTATCGACCATATCGCCGCCAAACTGATAAGGCGGCATCGAATCAAGGATCTCGTATCTGCCGTACAAAACGCCGATGCCGGATGGGCCGTAGGTTTTATGACCGGAAAAGACCAGAAAATCGCAGCCGATGTCCCGGACATCAACCTTCTGATGCACAATCATCTGACAGGCGTCGACCAAAACCAGCGCGCCTTTGGCATGCGCGGCTGCGGTAATTTCCCTTACGGGCAGCACCGTGCCGAGAATATTGGACATTCCCGTTACGGAAACCAGTTTGGTTTTATCGGTCAGGTTGTTTAAAAACTCTTCATGGATATAGCTGCCGTCATCGCCCATCTTAAAAATTTTGAGCGTGAAACCGAGTTCGTCGCGCAACATCTGCCAGGGCACCAGATTGGCGTGATGTTCCGCTTCGGAAATCAGAACTTCGTCGCCGGGCTTCAAGTTTTTGCGTCCCCAGCAGGCGGCAACCAGATTAATAGACTCGGTGGCATTGCGGGTAAAAACAATTTCCTTCTCCGAAGCGGCGTTGATGAAATCCGCGGCAATGCGGCGCGCATTTTCATATTCCGCGGTCGCCTGCTCGGACAGATAATAAGAACCGCGGTGCACGTTGGCATACTGCCCGAAATAAACCTTGTTCATTTTTTCGATAACCTGCCGCGGTTTCTGCGCCGACGCAGCGGTATCGAGAAACGTGTTCGGTTTGCCGTTAATCAGTTCGCTTAATATCGGAAAATCTTTGCGTATTTCATAAACATCATACATCTTTTTGCTCCCGCTCCCATTTCTACCGTTTTAATGTAGATTTCGGAAAGCCTTTCTTCAACTTAACACTTCGGATATTACGCCCTTGCCCGCTCGCGGAACCATTCCCGGACTGCCGTGTCCGCAACCTTGTTGACGACGTCGTCAAGATAGGCGTCAATCAAAATCTGTTTGGCTTCTTCCCGGCCGATACCGCGCGATTGCATATAAAACAGGGTTTCCTCGTCGAGTTCGCCGCTGGCGGCGCCGTGCGAACACCTGACGTCGTCGGCGAAAATTTCCAATTCCGGCTTAACGTCAATTTCGGCCGTATCCGTCAGCAACAGAGCCTTGTGCAGCTGCATGCCTTCGGTTTTGACCGCATGTTTGGCAATATGAATCTTGCCCTGAAAAACGCCCTTGGCGTCGCCGCCGACCACACCCTTGACCAACTGGTGTGAAAAAGTTTCCGGTGCCAGATGTTCAATGTCGGTAGTAGTATCCAGCGTTGCCCAGCCGTGCATGACGTAAGCGGCGTTGACTTCGGCGGAAGCCTGCTCTTCCTTAAGCAGAACCTTGGTTTCGTTGCGGCCGATGTTGGCGCCGCGCTGCAAACAAAAGGCGTTATAAGAGCCGCCGCCTCTGACGCGAACCATATTCAGCGCGACATGGTTGGCCTTAAAGGCTTCGTCCTGCATTTTACAGTGCCGGAATTCGGCGCCGCGTTCGACAAAGACTTCGTTGACAACATTGGCAAAATAACGCGACTTTTCGGCACCGGCATAATTATACCATTCGATTAATTCGGCTTTGGCGCCGCTTTCGAGCACTATCAGATTGCGAAGATTATAAAACAGGTTTTCGGCACCGACGCTCGTATGGTTGACCAGAATAACCGGTTTATCCAGTTTGACGTTCCGGTCGATGCGGATATAAACGCCCTCTTCCATATAAGCCGTATTCAGCGCCGCAAACGGATAATGCTCCATATCGACCAACCGACCGAGATACGGCTTGGCCTCCTGCGCAACGACCGCTTCCATAAGCGTCATAATTTCAATGCCCCGGGGCAACACCGGATAGACGGGAATAAACTGTCCGTTCAGAAAATGCAGCTGATAGCCGTCGAAGGGCAAATCGACATGGACATCTATTTCCTCGCCGCAACGGCAGCCTTCTTCATGACAATGACCGCCGGACGCGCAATCTTCGCCGCGCCGGCAGTGACAGTCGTGCCCATTGCAATGATGATTTTGCCCGCATTGGGCATCAGCGCCGGCGGCAGCCGTTTCGGACAGTTCGGCCAGAAAATTAGACTCGTTCATGACAAAGTCGTCAGCATTCAAATCACGCGGTTTGGTATATTTCCAGGCTTCGGTTTTGGCAGTCGGCACCCCCTGACGGCGAAAGGCTTCCAGCCCTTTGTCCCGCAGCCCCTGAAACCAGGGAATATCTTCGCCGAAAAGCTTTACGTTTTGTATCAGTCCGGCCATTTTACTTCTCTTTCACAAATTCGGCATAACCTTTTTCTTCCAATTCCAGCGCCAGATTTCTGTCACCGGAACGGACGATGTGTCCGTCGGCAAAGACGTGAACGAAGTCGGGCACGATATAGTTCAGCAGGCGCTGATAATGCGTGATGACCAGCATGGAACGCCGGCCGTCCCGCAGCGCGTTGACACCGTCGGCCACAACTTTGAGCGCGTCAATATCCAGACCGGAATCTGCCTCGTCAAGAATCGAAAAATCGGGTTTGAGAATCGACATTTGCAGCGTTTCGAGCCTTTTTTTCTCACCGCCGGAAAAGCCGACGTTTACCGGGCGCTTGATCATCTCGTTGTCTATGCCCAGCGCCTTGCCTTCTTCACGCACCATTTTGACAAAGTTCAGCGTATCCAGTTCCGGCTCGCCGCGATGTTTGCGTACGGCATTGACAGCATGTTTCAAAAAGGTGGTTGTCGGCACGCCGGGAATCTCGACCGGATACTGCATGCAGAGGAAAATGCCTTCGCGGGCGCGTTCTTCCGGCGACATGGCAAGCAAGTCTTTGCCTCTGAAACGGATTTTTCCGGAAGTAACCTCATATCCGGGTTTTCCGGTCAAAACATAAGAAAGCGTCGATTTTCCGGCACCGTTCGGCCCCATAACGGCATGCACCTCGCCCTCGTTGACAGTGAGGTTGAAGTTCTTGATAATCTCCCTGTCGCCGACGCGGGCGCAAAGGTCTTCAATTTCCAATAGCGGTGTTTTCGTCATTTCCTGTTCTTTCTTATACTGTCTTTTTATCCAATTCGTTTAAGCGGCGCTCTATCTGTTTCAGCTTTTCAGCCTTATATACGGCAACCCGCTCGGCAATGCCGTAATTTTCCTTAAGCTGCTCAAGCATAATCTCAACATCGGCAGTTTCTTCAACAATGGCCGCGACGTTGTCTTTTCCGCGGTTGACGTTTTTAAGAATCTCCCTGGTCAGCTCGGACATTTCCTCAACGACCATCAACATCTGCGCCTGTCCGCCCCAAGTTTGCAGGGCGCGTTTCAAAACCGGATTTATCATCAGCCGACACTCCCTTCCAGCGAAATGTTAATCAGCTTGGCCGCTTCTATCGCAAACTCCATCGGCAGATGCTGCATAACCTCCTTGCAAAAGCCATTAACAATCAGACTGACAGCTTCCTCTTCGCCGATACCGCGCTGCAGACAGTAAAAAAGCTGTTCGTCGCTGATTTTGCTGGTGGTGGCCTCATGTTCGATAACCGCGGTTTTGCTGCGGTTTTCGATATAGGGCACAGTGTGCGAACCGCAATTTTCGCCAATCAGCAGGCTGTCACACTGCGAATAGTTGCGCGCGCCGCGGGCGTTCGGCGCCACCCGGACCAGACCGCGGTAGGTCTGATTGGAACAACCGGCCGAAATGCCTTTGGATATGATTTTGGAAGTGGTGTTTTTGCCTATGTGAATCATCTTGGTTCCGGTATCGGCCTGCTGCCTGTTATTGGTAATGGCCACCGAGTAGAACTCGCCGACCGAATTGTCGCCCTGCAACACGCAGGATGGATATTTCCAGGTTACGGCCGAACCGGTTTCCACCTGTGTCCAGGAGATTTTCGAATTTTCGCCGCGGCAGGCCGCGCGTTTGGTTACAAAGTTGTAGACGCCGCCCTTGCCGTCCCTGTCGCCCGGATACCAGTTCTGCACGGTGGAATATTTGACTTCGGCGTTCTTCAGCACCACGATTTCGACAATGGCGGCATGGAGCTGGTTTTCATCGCGCTGCGGCGCGGTGCAGCCTTCCAGATAAGACACATAACTGTCTTCTTCGGCAACAATCAGCGTGCGCTCAAACTGTCCGGTGTTCCTGGCATTAATGCGAAAATAGGTCGAAAGTTCCATCGGACAGCGGACACCTTTGGGAATATACACAAAAGAGCCGTCGGTAAAGACCGCAGAATTAAGGCAGGCGAAAAAATTGTCGGTATAAGGCACGACCGAGCCGAGATACTTTTTTACCAGTTCCGGATGCTCTTTCACGGCTTCGGAGATTGAGCAGAAAACAATGCCCATTTCGGCCAGTTTGGCGCGGTAAGTGGTGGCGACGGAAACGCTGTCAAAAACCGCGTCGACCGCAACAACCCCGGCCAGCGCTTCCTGCTCCTTCAGCGGGATACCCAGTTTTTCGTAAGTTTTCAAAAGTTCGGCGTCAACTTCGTCCAGACTTTTCGGCGCGGCTTTCCGTTTGGGCGCCGAGTAGTAATACAAATCCTGATAATCAATCTTTTCATAAGAAAGTTTGGCCCAGGAAGGCTCGGTCATGGTCTGCCAAAAATCAAAAGCTTTCAAACGCCATTCCAGCAACCATTCCGGTTCGCCTTTTTTGCGCGAAATCAACCGAATAATATCTTCATTCAGTCCTTTGGGAGCCGTATCGGCGGCAATATCGGTTACAAAGCCGTATTTATACTTATCGCCGCTTTCGTCGGCGATTTCCGGTTTTTCCTTAACCATACTCTAAAATCTCCATAATCTGTTCCTAAAATTAAGGTTTTTAAAGTCAAATTGCAACCTCTATTTAACGAATCTTTAGCTTTTATGGATATAATCGCCGATATGGCTCCACCAGTTTGAGGTTTGTTATGATTTATCTGTCGGTTTTGTGCATCGTTCTGCTGGCTTATATTGCTTATCTGCATTATGCCTGGAGCAAAACCCGGCGCAGTCTCAAGGAAATGATTGTTGAAAACGACAGGCACACCACCGCCAGCAACGAAACCGGCGACGGCGACATCTATTTCAAAACCGACCTTGACTTCAACATTACCTACGTCAATGACGCCACGCTCCGAAAAACCGGCTTTAAGGCGGAAGAGCTCATCGGCAAGCCGATGCCCGGCACTCTGATTGAAGATACGGACAGCCGCCGCGAAAAAATGAAGGAGAACCTTAACCGGCTAATCAAAAACCAGGCAACGCTGAACGTAGAAGGCCTGCTCTTCAAAAAAGACGGCAGCTCATTTAACGTCCGCTGCCGCAAACGCCCGATTTTGAACGAAATTCTCAAATGCACCGGCATCAGTTATCTTTGCGAGGACATTACCGAAACGAAAATCTGGAAACAAAAACTCAGCACCTATGCCAGCCATGATTTTTTAATCGGCGACATTCTCAACGAAGAGGCTTTTACACAACGGCTGGAACACGACTTCAACCGCGCCAAACGTTACAACCAGCCCTTTGCCATGCTGGTCATCGAACTCAAAGACATCTACGACTTCGCCAACAAAGGCATCAGTTTTGAAACCGGCGACACCATTCTGAAGAACACTGCGGGATACTGTGTCACAACCTTCAAAAATCCCGATACCCATATCGGACGTTTCGACAAGACCAAAATCGGCATTATTTTCAGCCGCGGCAACCGCGAGGAAGCGGCCAAAGGCGCGGAGAAGCTTTATAAATCGGTTATCGAGCAAATTCGCAAGCTGAACATTGACCAGTACAACGCCGAAATGATTGCCGTTTCGTATACTGACCGCAAAAACTTCAACGATACCGCCGACAACATGCTCGGCCGCGTTCGCCGGCACATCGGCAACGCGCTGCGCAGCCACCGTTACGGCATAAGATCCTCCGACAGCAAGGACTAAGACATGAAAAAACAGGCGGTTCCGGAAACAAAACTTGAAATTTATTACAGCCGGCCGAAATGTCTGGGGTGGTTTCTGGTTTATCTGTCCTGCTGTTTCGGTTTGGGCTTCCTTCCCTTTATTTCCGGATATGTTCTGACCGGTGCGGTTTTGGGGCTATTTTTCGGCGCAGCGGCCTTGCAGCATCTAATCTGTATTTTTTATACCAAACCGGGAATCATTCTCGGCAAACACGGTTTTATCCTGAATCGTCCTTTTCGCTCCGCAGAACTCCGTTGGAATGAAATATGCGGTTTTACGCAAATGTCGTACAAGGGCGTTTTAACTTTCCAAATCCGTTCCGGCATCGTCGCGCTGTATCTAAGCAAACCAAACAATTTTCCGGAAAAGCAGCCCCTGCCGAAAAAGCTCTGTTTTTTGGCAGAAGACAAGCTTTTCGGCTCCTGCATAAGGTTTTATTTCAACATTTATAAATATGACTACTTTCGATTTTTGACCGATTTGGAAACTGCTTACCGCCGCTTCCGATAAAAGCCGTTCACAAAAAATTAAAGTATTGCGGGTAGACTGGGGGCTGAAGAATCGATTTATTCAGGTTAATTTATGGCCAAAAGAGTTTGGATAATATTGCTGCCGCTGATATTGCTGGCCTCGGGGTGCACTTTTCACCAGGGAGGAGTCCGGCTGATTAACTTCAGCGATTTGTTCAATTCACACCCTGATTATGTTACCGTCCGCAAAGGCGACACCCTCTACAGCATTTCGCGCCGCTACAACGTGCCGATACGCGACCTGGTCGAAGCCAACGGCCTGACGCCGCCTTATACGCTGACCATCGGCCGCGTGCTGAGAATGCCGGGAGCCAGATACCATACGGTTGCCAAAGGCGACACCCTGTACAGCATATCAAAAAAATATGACGTTGACCTGCGCTCGCTGAGCCGGATTAACAGGCTGAACGAGCCTTACACCCTTGCCATCGGCCAGCGGTTGGTGCTGCCGGGCAGCCTGAGCAATACGGAAACGGCTTCATACAAAGCGGCCACGCCCAAAACCACGCCGAGCCGCTGGAGCTGGAAATCGTCTTCTTCAGCCAAAACAACCGCCAAAAAAACCGCCCGAAGTTCCCGGAGCAAGGCACAACCCGTTTCCAAATACCGCAAGACAAAATTTTTGTGGCCGGTTAAGGGTACAGTCATTTCGCATTTCGGCACCATCGGCAAAGGCCGCACCAATGACGGCATAAACATCAAAGCCGCACTCGGTACCAACGTCAAGGCGGCCGACAAAGGCACGGTCGCTTATGCCGGCAACGAACTGAAAGGTTTCGGCAACCTGATTCTGATTAAGCACGACGACGGCTGGATTACCGCCTATGCCCACAATGACCGCCTGTTTGTAAAGAAAGGGCAACGGGTAGCCCGCGGCGAAAAAATCGCTACAGTCGGCTCTACCGGCGGAGTCAACACACCGCAGCTGCATTTTGAGGTCCGCTCAGGCAAAAAGGCTCTGAATCCGACGGCTTATCTGCCCTGATGAACCAAGGCTTGCATTCGTTCGGCTTAAATACCTAAATAATAAAAAAATTTGTTAAATAAATGACTTTAGACTCTTGTTAAGAACGGAGTTTGGTGTATAGTCATTGCAGTTTATTAATAATTAGGAGAAAAAAATGTTTATCAGTGAGGCTTTTGCTCAGGCAGGCGACGCAGCCGCGGCGCAGGGTTCGGTTTACGGAACCCTGATTCAGCTGGGACTTATCTTTGTCATTTTCTATGTTCTGCTCATTCGTCCGCAACAGAAGAAAATCAAACAGCACGAAGCCATGCTCATGGCAATTAAAAAGGGCGACAAGGTCATTACCGGCGGCGGTATTTACGGCAAAGTCGTCAAAGCCGAAGACGGCGGTATGGAACTGGTCGTCGAGATTGCCGACGGGCTGAACGTCACGGTCAACCGCGCAACCATCCGCGACGTGGTAAACGAAGAAAACTTCAAACCGGCGAAGATTGAAACCAAACCGGCCAAAAACAAAGCCGCCAAACCGGCTAATTCAAACGCTCAAGAAAAGCGCAAAAAGTAATTTATCAAGAGGCTTTAGTTATGTATAAACTGTCACGAACCAGAATTTTCCTGATTCTTGCCATTTGTGTCATCGGCATCTTTTTTGCCATACCAAATATGATGAAGGATCCCTCCTCCCTGCCGAAATGGTGGCAGCCGGTTAACCTCGGACTTGACCTTCAGGGCGGTTCAAACCTTTTGCTGGAAGTCAAACTTGACGACGTTCTCAAAGACAGAATGTCAACAGTTGAGGATTCCGCGCGCCAGCTTTTGCGCGAGAACAAAATCCGCTATCAGAATCTGAGCGCCGGTTCCGAATCGGTCAAGGTAAAAATCGAAAACCTGAATTCCCGCAATCAGGCGCGCGGCCTGTTTAAGAAAATAGACAACGGCATTCTGGTTGAAGAGAATGAGGACGGCACGCTGGTCATCAAATACAGCGAAGCGGCTTTGAACGAGCTGCGCCTGAAAGTCGTCGACCAGTCGATTGAGATTGTCCGCCGCCGTATTGACGAACTGGGCACCAAAGAACCGGTCATTCAGCGCCAGGGAACCGACCGCATTGTCGTTCAGCTGCCGGGTTTGCAAAATCCGGAATATGTCAAAACCCTGCTCGGCAAGACGGCAAAGCTGTCGTTTCACATGGTTGACAGCCGGTCGACCGCTGCGGACGCCCGCCGCGGCAAGCTCGGCAGTTCATCCCGCCTGATTAAAGGCGAAGGCGGCGAAACTTATGTCATCAGCCGCAAACCGGTCGTCGGCGGTGAAAATCTGGTTGATGCTCAGGCTGCTTTTCAGGAAGGACAGCCGGTTGTCAGTTTTAAATTCAACACCATCGGCGGTAAAAAATTCGGCGAGGCAACCAAAAACAACATCGGCGAAAGACTGGCCATCGTATTGGATAACGAGGTAATTTCGGCCCCGGTCGTTCAAAGCGCCATTACCGGCGGCAGCGGCATCATCTCCGGCAACTTTACGCTGGAATCGGCCAATGACCTGGCTTTGCTGCTTCGTTCGGGCGCCTTACCCGCCCCGCTTGAGGTTTTGGAAGAAAGAACCGTCGGCGCAGGTCTGGGTTCGGATTCTATCCGCGAAGGCATTACCGCCTCGATTATCGGTTTGATTGCGGTTATCGTCTTCATGGTTCTGGCCTATGGCCTGTTCGGCATTTTCACAACCGTAACCGTACTGATGAACCTGTTCCTGATGCTCGGCGCACTGAGCTTTATGGGCGCAACGCTGACGCTGCCCGGCATTGCCGGCATCATACTGACCATCGGCATGGCGGTTGACGCAAACGTACTGATTTTCGAGCGCATGCGCGAAGAAGTCAAAAACGGCCGTTCGACCAAGGACGCCGCCGAAGCAGGCTTTACGGAAGCATGGGGTACGATTGTCGACTCCAACCTGACCACGCTGGTTGCGGCCTTCGTGCTGTTTTATTTCGGCACGGGTCCGGTCAGAGGCTTTGCGGTCACGCTGGCCATCGGTATTGCGACTTCAATGTTCACTTCCGTAACCGTAACCAGATTAATCATTGCCAGCTGGCTTAACAAGTATAAGCCGACCAAGCTGCCGATTTAAGACGAGGAATTTCAGAAATGATGAAAATTTTCAGTTGGGTAACCAAAGATACGACCATTAATTTTATGGGCGCCCGCAAATTGACTTATGTGCTGTCTGTCGGCATGTTTGTTCTGGCCATTGCCTGTATCGCCTTTAAAGGCTTTAATTACGGCATTGACTTCTCCGGCGGCATTCTGATTGAGCTGAAAGCCGAAGATAAAATCAACGTCGAGGAAATGAGAAACAAGCTTGACCATATTGACCTGGATGACGTCAACATTCAGACCATCGGCGAAATCGGCGACGAAGTCATGATCAGGGCACAGGCCAAAGGTTTGGACGAAAAAGAACAAATGGCCGCCGTCAACGAAATTAAATCAACCCTGGGAGCCGATTATGAGTACCGCAAAGTCGAACTGGTCGGCCCACAGGTCGGCGACGAGCTGAAAAAAGACGGCATTATCGCCTCAGTCATCGCCATTTTGGCAATTACGGCCTATATCTGGGTTCGTTTTGAGTGGCAGTTTGCCCTTGGCGCCTGTCTCGGACTAATTCACGATATCGTTATCACAGTCGGCCTTCTGTCATTGTTTGACATGGATTTCAGCCTGACGACGGTAGCGGCAATCCTGACACTGGCAGGTTATTCGGTCAACGATACGGTCGTTACTTATGACCGCATCCGAGAGAATCTGCGCAAATATAAGAAAATGCCGCAATATGATTTGCTCAACAAAAGCATTAACGACATTTTTTCCAGAACGATTTTGACCGGCCTGACAACACTGCTGGCTTCGACCGCACTGTTAATCTGGGGCGGAGACGTTCTGAGAAGCTTCTCGTTTACGCTGGTTTGGGGTATTATCATCGGTACATATTCGTCAATTTATGTATCGGCGGTATTCCTTAACTTCTTTGACCTGCGGAAACAACCTGATGAAAAGGTTCTGAATCCGTTCGGAAACATTTAAGAAGCGCTTTCTAATAAAGCCCCTCAAATGAGGGGCTTTATTTTTGCCAAAAAAATTTTATGTAGTTCCATCATTGGTAGACAGAAAAATTTGTACTTTCAT